>OIFF01000067.1_pt1 | contig 93721 bp, 98 predicted proteins | sample 1581981 | NCBI WGS metagenome assembly OIFF01 (sample SAMN07501067, study PRJEB24779) | human gut metagenome | isolation source: stool | host: human infant | place: USA: Pittsburgh, PA
CCCGCAGGGAAGCGGGCGGAGGGGATAGCCTGCAAGGACGCAGGCTGGTCCCCGACCCGAAAGTCAGACGGCATAAGACGACAAAATTGCCGGGAGCCCGGGTCGCCAGGGTGGTGGCGGCGAGCCACCCTGGCACGTTCACGGGTTCTGTCGCTATAGAAAAGCAAAGAACATAAGGTGAACGGAATGACCACCCGAGCCGCATTTTCCCCCTCACCCTGGCCCTCTCCCTCAGGGAGAGGGAACCGATCGGACGCCGCATCCGGGAAAAACTACAAAATCTGCGGCTTAATCTGCTCCAGCCACGACTCCACCCGCTCATCCGTCAAATCAAACTGATTATCCTGATCCAGCACCAGTCCGACGAACTTATCCCCCTCCAGCGCGGCGGAAAAGGAGAAATCATACCCGTCGCCAGGCCACTCACCGACAACCTGCGCGCCGCAACCCACCACCGCGTCATAGAGAGGGCGCAGCGCACTGGCAAAGTTATCCGGATATCCCTGCTGATCGCCAAGCCCATATAAGGCGACGATTTTACCGCTCAGGTTGGCGTCTGCCAGTTGGTCGATAAACTCACCCCAGGATTCACTTTCACATCCGGCGGCAAGACCCGGCAACTGTCCATCCCCCAGGGTCGGTGTACCGAGTACCAGCACCGGGTACGACAAAAACGTCTCCAGCGACGTGCGATTAATATTGACCGGCGCATCCGCCACATCCCCCAGTTTTTGCTGGATCAGTTTGGCTATTTTGCGGGTTTTTCCCGTATCGCTGCCAAAAAAAATACCAATGTTAGCCATGTCGCGCTCCTGTTGAGAAAGAATAAGGCCGCCTGCAAACGGCGGGTATCCCTCCTCCTGTTGCGAAGGCTGTGCCAGGTTTTTAAGCGGCTTTCGCTGCACTGAAATGGGCGAAAAGATGACTCTTTTTTGTGCAACACTCGCCTTCGCCCCGGCATCCAGGACGGTCCTGAATGCCTCCAGAGACCAAAACAGGGCGAAAATACGAACCAGGATCAATGTTTCGGCGTGTTACCTGCTTTAAAGGTGTACTCTTTGCATGGTTAATCACACCCAATCAGGGCAGCGGATGTCGGCCGTTTCACAACACAAAATGTTGTAAATGCGACACAGCCGGGCCTGAAACCAGGAGTGTGTGATGACCTTTAATATGATGCTGGAGACCAGCGCGCCGCAGGAGCTTGCGGGTAACCTATCCCTTCAACATCCCGGACTGTTTTCCACGATGGTTGAACAGGCGCCGATCGCGATTTCATTGACCGACCCGGACGCGAGAATTCTGTATGCCAATCCGGCCTTTTGTCGCCAGACTGGTTACAGCCTGGCGGAATTGCTCAACCAGAACCATCGCATACTGGCAAGCCAACAGACACCGCGCAGCATTTATCAGGAACTGTGGCAAACGCTGCTACAACACATGCCCTGGCGTGGCCAGCTCATCAATCGCCGTCGCGATGGCAGCCTCTATCTCGCAGAGGTTGATATAACCCCGGTCATCAACAAACACGGCGAACTGGAACACTATCTCGCCATGCAGCGTGATATCAGCGCCAGCTATGCCCTCGAACAGCGATTGCGCAATCACACCACCATGAGCGAAGCGGTGCTGAACAACATTCCTGCCGCCGTGGTGGTTGTTAACGAGCAGGATCTGGTGGTACTGGATAACCTCGCCTATAAAACCTTTTGTGCCGACTGCGGCGGCAAGGAACTGCTCACCGAGCTTGATTTCTCCCGGCGCAAAAGCGATCTCTATGCCGGGCAAATACTGCCTGTAGTACTGCGTGGCGCCGTGCGCTGGCTCTCTGTCACCTGCTGGCCATTGCCGGGTGTGAGCGAAGAAGCCAGTCGTTACTTTATTGATACCGCGCTTCCCCGCACACTGGTGGTGATCACCGATTGCACCCAGCAACAGCAACAGGCCGAGCAGGGCCGCCTCGATCGACTTAAACAGGAGATGACCACCGGGAAACTGCTGGCGGCGATCCGCGAATCGCTGGATGCCGCACTGGTCCAGCTAAACTGCCCTATCAATATGCTGGCGGCGGCGCGCAGACTCAACGGCGAAGATAACCATAACGTGGCGCTGGATGCGGCGTGGCGCGAAGGCGAAGAGGCGCTGGCCCGCCTGCAACGTTGCCGCCCTTCTCTCGATCTGGAAGAGTGCGGGCTGTGGCCCCTGCAATCGCTGTTTGACGACCTGCGCGCGCTTTACCATACCCGTTTTAATAATGGCGAAAATCTGCACGTGGAAATGGCCTCTCCGCATCTGACGGGGTTTGGTCAACGCACGCAGATCCTTGCCTGTCTCAGTTTGTGGCTGGACCGCACGCTGGCCCTTGCCGCAGCGCTGCCGGACAGAGCGCTACACACCCAGCTTTACGCCCGAGAAGAGGATGGCTGGCTGTCTATCTGGCTGACCGATAATGTTCCGCTCATCCATGTGCGATATGCCTACTCCCCCGATGCGCTGAACGCCCCCGGCAAAGGGATGGAACTCCGGCTGATTCAAACCCTTGTCGCCCATCACCGCGGCGCAATAGAACTGACCACCCGTCCCGAAGGCGGTACCTGCCTGACCCTGCGATTCCCGTTATTTCTTTCACTGACTGGAGGCCCACGATGACCCAGCGACCCGAGTCGGGCACCACCGTCTGGCGTTTTGATCTTTCCCAGCAATTTACCGCCATGCAGCGCATCAGCGTGGTGTTGAGTCGCGCAACGGAGATAAGCCAGACGCTGCAGGAGGTGCTGTGCGTCCTGCATAATGACGCGTTTATGCAACACGGCATGCTGTGTCTGTATGACAACCAACAGGAAATCCTGAGTATTGAAGCCTTGCAGGAGGCAGACCAACATCTGATTCCCGGCAGCTCGCAAATTCGCTATCGTCCGGGCGAAGGACTGGTGGGGGCCGTGCTTTCCCAGGGGCAATCTCTCGTGCTGCCCCGTGTCGCCGACGATCAACGCTTTCTCGACAGGCTGGGTATCTATGACTATAACCTGCCGTTTATCGCGGTCCCGCTGATGGGTCCGGGCACGCAGCCGATTGGCGTGCTCGCGGCTCAGCCGATGGCGCGTCTGGAGGAGCGACTTCCTTCCTGTACGCGTTTTCTGGAAACTGTCGCCAATCTGGTCGCACAGACAGTACGGCTGATGACCCCGCCGACCGCCCCGACACCTCGGGCTGCGATTGTCCAGACCGAGCGCCAGCGCAATTGTGCATCGCCTCGTCCCTTCGGCTTTGAGAATATGGTGGGCAAAAGCCCGGCTATGCAGCAGACAATGGAGATTATCCGCCAGGTATCACGTTGGGACACCACGGTACTGGTGCGTGGCGAAAGCGGCACCGGTAAAGAACTTATCGCCAATGCTATCCATCACAACTCTCCCCGCGCCGCTGCACCGTTTGTAAAATTTAACTGCGCCGCACTGCCGGATACGCTGCTGGAGAGCGAATTGTTCGGCCATGAAAAAGGGGCTTTTACCGGCGCGGTTCGCCAGCGTAAAGGGCGTTTTGAACTGGCGGACGGGGGTACGCTGTTTCTGGATGAGATTGGTGAAAGCAGCGCCTCTTTTCAGGCAAAACTGCTGCGTATTTTGCAGGAGGGCGAAATGGAGCGCGTTGGCGGTGATGAAACCCTGCGCGTCAACGTGCGGATCATCGCCGCCACCAACCGCAATCTCGAAGAAGAGGTGCGAATGGGCAATTTCCGCGAGGATCTTTACTATCGCCTCAATGTGATGCCCATCTCCCTGCCCCCGCTGCGTGAACGTCAGGAGGACATTGCAGAACTGGCGCATTTTCTGGTGCGCAAAATCGCGCAAAACCAGGGGCGCACCCTACGGATCAGTGATGGCGCCATTCGGCTGCTGATGGGCTACAGCTGGCCCGGTAATGTGCGTGAACTGGAAAATTATCTGGAACGTTCGGCGGTGATGTCAGAAAACGGCCTGATTGACCGTGATGTGGTGCTGTTCAACCACCGTGAAAACACGCCTAAGCTGGCGATTGCCGCCACACCTAAAGAGGATAGCTGGCTTGATCAATCGCTGGATGAACGTCAACGGCTTATTGCCGCGCTGGAAAAAGCCGGATGGGTGCAGGCCAAAGCGGCGCGCCTGCTGGGAATGACGCCCCGTCAGGTCGCCTATCGGATACAAATTATGGATATCAGTATGCCCAGGATGTGACGGTTCACTTTGTGGCATTCAGCACATTGTCAGCTAAACGCCACATTTACGACAAACAACGGCGAACACGGGTTTTATAATATCTTAATTTTCAAAGAATTAACTTTTTTGTGAGCGGTACGGGTTTTGCAGCAGGAAGACATGACTACGCAAATTAAGGAGCGATCATGACTTCCTGCTCTTCCACGACTGGCAAGCGTTGCCAGACATCTGATGAACCGTTGACCGATTTTATCGCTGGCAAGGTGGCGTCACACCCCTGCTACTCCCGCAGCGGCCACCACCGTTTCGCCCGCATGCACCTGCCGGTCGCACCTGCCTGCAATTTGCAGTGTAACTACTGCAACCGAAAATTCGATTGCAGTAATGAATCCCGCCCCGGCGTCTCGTCGTCGCTACTGACCCCCGAACAGGCGGTGGCGAAAGTTCGCCAGGTCGCGATGGCGATTCCTCAACTGTCGGTGGTGGGTATTGCCGGTCCCGGTGACCCGCTGGCTAATATTGGCCGCTCCTTCAGAACGCTGGAACTGATCCGCGAGCAATTACCCGATTTGAAACTGTGTCTGTCGACGAATGGCCTGATGCTGCCCGATGCCGTTGATCGCTTGCTGGATGTTGGCGTTGACCACGTCACCGTGACCATTAACACCCTTGACCCGGATATCGCCGCAAAAATCTATGCCTGGCTGTGGCTTGACGGCGAACGGTACAGTGGTCGCGAAGCCGGACAGATCCTTGTGGCCCGCCAACTCGAAGGGGTGCGCAGACTGACGGAGAAAGGCGTGCTGGTGAAGATCAATTCTGTGCTTATCCCCGGTATCAACGACCATTCTCTGGTAGATGTCAGTCGCACATTGCGGCAATACGGCGCGTTCATTCATAACATTATGCCGCTGATTGCCCGACCCGAGCATGGCACCGTTTTCGGTCTTAATGGTCAACCTGAGCCAGACGCGACAATGCTTGCCGCCACCCGCGAGCAGTGTGGCGAGGTCATGCCGCAAATGACCCACTGCCACCAGTGCCGCGCCGATGCGATAGGTATGCTTGGTGAAGATCGCAGCCAGCAATTTCTGTTTACCCCGACGGAAACCGCGCCTGCGCCCTGGCTACCGACGTTACATAAACGCGCCAGGCTACACGCCAGCATTGCTACTCAGGGCGAGTCAGACGAGGCGGATGCCTGTCTGGTGGCGGTCGCCTCCACACGAGGAGACGTGATTGACTGCCATTTTGGTCACGCGGATCGTTTTCGTATCTACAGCCTTTCCTCGGCAGGCGTGGTGCTGGTGAATGAGCGTTTTACCCCAAAATACTGCCAGGGGAGCGACGAATGCGAACCGCAGGAAAGTGAAGCGCGTATGGCGGCGATCATGGCGTTGCTGGCGGATGTCAAAGCCGTTTTTTGTTCACGTATTGGCTACGGTCCCTGGCAACAACTGGAGGCACAAGGTATCCAGCCTTGCGTCGATGACGCCTGGCAACCGGTCGTCCCGACGCTTGCGCACTGGTGGGAAAAGGCACGTCAGCAGTGGCAACAACACGATCGTCGCAAGGGGGTGGCATGACGGCCTTCGCGCAACACGACTGGCTTCGTCGCTTGCTGCATCTTTATTCGCATGGCGAAGGTTGTTATCCCTTGCAGATGGGGCTTTCCGACACCCGCTGGCTGGCGATCAGCACGCATAACATACCGCTGGATTGCGCACCGTCGGATGTGGTTTTGCGGCGTAAGTTGATGTCGGAACTGATCGCCAGCCGTGAAGAGGAACGTATGCAACTGGCTGACTGGCTGGCGTGCTATATGTTGCCGGCGGCGGAGCCGATGCATCAGATCATTGCCAGTGTATCGCTGGCATTTAACCATCTGTGGCAGGATCTCGGGCTGAGTTCACGCGAGGAATTGCGCGAACTGATGACCGACTGCTTTCCGCAACTGGTTGAGATGAATAGCGAAAATATGCGCTGGAAGAAGTTTTTCTATCGTCAGCGTTGCCTACAGACAGAGGGGGAACTTATTTGTCGCTCGCCCAGTTGTGACGCATGTTGCGAACGGCAGCTCTGTTTTGATGTGCATTAACCCTTCTGGCCCTGCCCGCATGCAGGGCCTTAATGCTTTACCTTTCACAAATTGTTAAATCACGTATTTAAGCCTATATTTTTTATTATCATCAGAGAAATTATGCGGGGCAAACGTGTTCATTTACCTGCGGCGTTAAGGTACCTTGTATTATCGAGAATGATGTGCGGCGTGCGGATTTGTGAGGTAATGAATGTTTTCTTTTGTGGCCAGACAGGCAATTTTCGATAACAAATTAAACACTGTCGGTTATGAACTGCTTTTCAGGGATAGTATGGTAAACCGTTTCCCTGATGTTTCATCGGAACAGGCAACCACACAACTGATTGAAGAACAGTTTTTTGGTGCGCCGGTTGGTCGTAAGAATGAGAACAATTCCGTTTACGTTAATTTTCCGCATCAGTTATTGGTGGATGGCCTCGCAGAAACCCTGCCCAAAGATCGTGTCGTCATTGAAATTCTCGAAACCTCCAGTCCCGACCAGCGCTTGCTCGAAACCGTAAAACGGATGCAAACCCACGGATTTCGTATCGCACTGGATGATTTTTCGCTCAGTGCAGAATGGGATGCGTTTATACCCTATATTAATATTATTAAATTCGATATTCAGAGAAATTCACGAGAAGAAATTGCCGCTTATATAGACAATAAGCACGAGATGTTACGTCACACCGTTTTTCTTGCCGAAAAAGTTGAAAGTTATGACGAATTTGAAGCCTATAAAAAAATGGGGTTTCACCTCTTTCAGGGCTATTTTTTCAGCAAACCTGTAGTACACAAAAGAAACAAACTGTTACACAACCGCGCATTTGCCTTAAAACTCATGCATGAAGTGAACGTCGAATCGCCAAATTTGAATCGTATTGAAGACCTGCTCAAGCGCGATGTATCGCTGTCATTCAAAATTATGCGTTACGCGCAAAATATCCTTTACAATAAAAGGGGAATTACCGGTTTACGTAACCAATCGCTGAAAGATATTGTCGTTTATCTCGGGATTAATGAGCTACGTCGCTTTGTACTGGTAGCCTGTTTAACGTCATTCGAAACCGTTAAGACCACTGAAATCTATTACCTGAGCCTGATTCGCGCCAAATTCTGTGAACTGGCTGCGGCCCAAACCCCCTCACGCTCGTTATCTAACGAAGCCTTTATGGTTGGATTATTCTCGTTACTGGATGTGATCCTCGAAATGCCTCTGGAAGATCTGATGGCGCAAATTGCGGTATCGCAAGAGGTCATTATGGCTTTGCAGCACCAAAACGGCGTGCTGTATCAATACGTCTGTCTCGCTATGCTCTATGAGCAGCGCCTGTGGGAAGAAGCCAGTGAAATGGCGCAAGACATCGGACTACCGGAAGCGACAGTGAGTGAGATGATGAATACAGCGACGAAATGGGCCGATGAGTTGCCGGTAAGTTTTGCAAAATGAATAGCTGAGTGCTTCTGGCAGTAGTTATTTCCACTGCTAAATTATTTTGCATTGAAACATTATTTCAGTTCCTGAATGAGCATGTTTTTTCATTTTGTTAACATTTTTAACATATTTATCATTCCGATCGAAGATCATTTTTTAACCACGCAAAGCCTCGCCGCAATAAAATAAAAATATGTGATTAAGATCAATTAAAAACAATCAACCTTTTCACTCTGATTACCGATAAAAGTATTACCTTTCATTAAAAAAAGACCACTATGAAAAAATTTTCTCAGGCATCCGTCTTAGCAAAATTGCTGACCGGCTTTTCCATTCTTATCGCAATGATGTTAGTTCTCGGCATCGTCTCGATTTATCAGTTGCACGTCAGTAAAACCCATATTGATAAATTCCGCGATAATCGTATGCCAGGCGTTCGATATACCCTGGAAATGCGCGGCGTATTATCAGAAATGCGCTTACAGCAAATTCAGTATATCGGTTCCGTCACGCCGGCCGAACGCGAACAACATCGTGGTGAGCTCCTGCAAAATCAGGAGACATTCTTAAAAGCACAGCGCGAGTTCGCCAAAATCTCTGCCGACGCGCCGGAAGATACCCGCACGCTGTTTAATACTGTTGTCGATAATTTCCGGAATTTCGTCGATGTCAACGCCAAAGTGATTGAGGCTGTCAGCGCCGGGCGGCTTGAGGAGGCATCTAAAATCAGCGGCGCGGTGTCGTCCAAATACCGCACCCAGTTGATGAAAGACCTGGCCACACTGGTAGACAAAGAGGTCGCCAGCGGAGAAGAAGCAGGCGTGATTGCGCAGTCCGGCTACGACAAAGCACTCTACACCTTCTGTGGGTTGTTACTGCTGGCACTGATCGCCACCGGATTCATCGCACTCGTCATCTCCCGCAGCCTCTCCCGCCAGTTAGGTGGCGAACCCTCTTATGCCGTGGAGATCATGAAAGAAATCGCGTCAGGTAACCTGAAGGCTGACGTCAAACTAAAAGACAACGATACCCAAAGCCTGCTGGCCACCATCAAGTTTATGAATGGCAAACTGGCCGATATCATTGATGGCATTATTCACGGTAGCGAAGCAATCTCTCTTGCCGCCGGAGAAATATCGCAAGGTAACAGCGATCTGTCCCAGCGTACCGAGGAACAGGCAGCCTCGCTGGTGCAAACCTCGTCGAACATGCAGCAGATTACGGAAAACGTGAAGAGCAATGCGGATAACGCCCGTCGCGCCAGCGATCTGGCGCGCGAGACCTCTCAAACTGCCGTCAAAGGCGGTAAAGAAGTAGACGATATGCTTAAGCGGATGCATGAAATCGCCGACAGTTCGCAGAAAATCGTCGATATCATTTCTGTGATTGAAGGGATTGCTTTCCAGACGAATATCCTGGCGCTCAACGCCGCCGTTGAAGCCGCCCGCGCCGGTGAACAGGGTAAAGGTTTTGCCGTGGTCGCGGGTGAAGTGCGTACTCTGGCGCAAAAAAGCGCCAACGCCGCGAAAGAAATTAAGCAGCTCATTGAAGGAACGGTTCACAAAATTACCGACGGGTCGCGCTATGCCGATACGGCCAGCCGCGCCATGGAGCAAATTGTCACCTCGGTAAACAAAGTGACGGACATCGTCGCGGAAATTTCCGCCGCCTCCACCGAACAGCATCAGGGGATTCGCGAGATTAGCGTCGCCATTGACCAGATGGATCAGGTTACCCAGCAGAACGCCACGCTGGTGGAACAGGCCGCTGTCGCCGCCCACTCAATGTCCGAGCAGAGCGAGCAGCTGCGCAACTCCGTACGTTTCTTCCAGTTGAATATGCAAGAAACCCGCTAAAACAGGTGACGCCGGGAAACCGGCGTCTCTTTATCACCCTCAACCTTCCCTCATTCCTCATCAGTTCTCTTCTGATATTCCCGACACCAGACCCAGAAAACCCTTAGCATCATCCTGGAATTCGTCCGGAATATAGGTTTAGTACACAGACCTGGTTACTCTGCATACAACATTTTTGAGACGGTAGCGGATTTGAAAATCCACTGGCTGGCTTTACCGAAGGATCGGAATCAAACATCAGGGAGGATAATGATGGCAATAGGATATTTTTTAGTCAGAGGCGACAAAACTACCTGTGGCGGCGTCATTATTGAGGGGGCAGATGATCATACCATCATGGGGATACCGCAGGCACGAGAGTTCGATAGCGTTACCTGCGGCAGATATTCTGGCGTTTATAAAATAACAGGAGGTGTCCCCGAGACATTTCTTCATAACAAAATGATGGCTGGGACGCTGCACAGCATGAGTAGTTGCCCATGCCGTTCCCGGTTTATCGCATCTCAACTCAACGATACATATGAAACAGGCGGAGGAGATAGTGAGCCAACGCAGCACGCGCAATCTGCCCACAAGACAAATCTGACTGCACCTGCGCCTGAACAGGAAAAACAGAAAGAAAAGCGCGAAGTGACGCTGACGATTGGCATTTTCTTTGACGGCACAGGCAATAACGCCATCAATGCCGCAAATACGATGAAAGCTTGTACGGCCGAACACTACCACATTTCGGGCAGAGACGCCGAAATGCTTCTGGGTAAATGTGCGCGAGATAAATTCGGTGTTTCAGGTATCGGCGCGACCAGTTATTTGGGGTATTACACCAACGTGCACTGGTTGGCGACGTTGTATAAAACAATGGGATCTGTCAATGATACTAACTTTCAAAAAGAACTATATATCGACGGTATTGGAACCAAAGCCGGAGAACCAGATAGTATGCTTGCGCAAGCACTGGGCTGTTCTGATACTGGCGTTTTAGCTAAAGCAGAAAACGCTATTAGTAAGATCAGCGGATTACTTGCGGAAATCATTGAGGAAATTGTCAGTAAACTACCAAACCAAAAACTCATCATCCAGTCTCTCCAGTTCGATATCTTTGGTTTCAGTCGTGGCGCCGCGGCAGCCAGACATTTTGCCAACCGGGTATATGCACAAGACCCGGCTATCATCAGCGCTATCCAGGATGGCATACGAGGTATCTCCTTTGCAGGGATGCCCGCCGGAAAAACCCGTTTTATTGGCATTTTTGACACTGTGGCTGCAATTGGCACTCCGACGAATGGGTTCAATCCACATAATGCCGACACGGGAGCGGTCAATATTGCGCTTCGTCCCGGTGTAGCAGAGAAAGTCTTTCACATCACGGCGGCACATGAATGCCGGTTCAATTTTGCGCTAAATAGCGTAAAACCCGCATGGCCGGAACTGGCATTGCCAGGTGTACACTCGGACATTGGCGGAGGGTACCTGCCATTGCTTGAGGAAAATCTTTTTTTGACGCGCCCGCAAACGGATACCGTACCGCTCCGTCAACCCGGAGAAGAGACACGGGGTTACCATCAAACCCTAAAACAAATGGCAATCCTCGATAATTACCCTTGCATCGCCCCGATCATGCATACCAGCGAGATTTCTGCAGAGACCTGGTTTGATGACCGCATGCCATCCGATCGCTACGGAGAGCCACAAAAGCGCAGCTATGCTGCATTAACGTTGCGACACCGAAATGTCAAAAACGACTTGTCGAAAGTAGTGCTACGAGTGATGCTCGATGCAGCGCAGGATGCGGGGGTGCTGTTTAAGCCGATTACTAGCCAAGAGAGAGAAATGACTCTCCCTGACGAACTAACATCTGTTTGTGAAAAAGCGATTTCAATGGGAAAAGCCGTGCGCTCCGGCCAGCAGCCGGAAAAATTTAGCGAGACAGAATTGAATTTAATCGCCACAAACTATATTCACTGCTCGGCACACTGGAATGCCATTCTCACTGATTCGAGCGGCGTTATTCGTGGCGGCGTATCCCCTGCAGAGCTGATTGGTTTTGTTAACCGCCCTGATGAAAATTGGACTCGAACGATTTATAACATGGATGGGAAACACGCATGATGTCAAAAACCCCCGCCGCCCTGATACTGCTGGTGGCCTTAAGCGGCTGTCAGGCCCGTGCGCCGCAGACCCCGGAAGAAACCGGCGAAATGCCTTATGGCAAATGGCAGTTCGCCTTTTTTACCCCTCACGTCTTACCCGCCTTTGTCACACGTGCATTGATTATTGACAGCGAAGATATCGTTTATACATTTAGCACACTGGACAGCCAGCCCGGGGATCCTGACACTATAGGGACATGGAATAACCGGGTCCGCATGCGTGCACATTTCAACAAAGCGCGCCATCCACCGGCCATGATGTTGTTCTGCTGGGACTCGGTTATCGACAAAAAAACGTACGAGACGCGGATTGTGTTTGATAAATCCATTTACGACACCATGATGACGCCAACCGGGAAAGATCGTTTAGGCAACACGGCCTGGTACAAAACCCTGCTGATTGGTCTGGCTCCGGAAGGGAAAGTGCGGATATGGCTGCAGAACAGCGCAGCAGGCGATAACCTTCCCGTTCAGCCGCGAAGACTCACCACCCTGTCAGGAGAAGATCTTGATGCCTGTAAACAAGTGCCGACACTCATTGATTTTAATTACAGTATTCCTGACGGATATGATCAGTATGTAAAGGATTTCATTGAGGGAAAAACCTACCCCTACGGTCGCTGGTGATCCCGGCTTAAATAACTGACTGTTCCATGGATGGAGGAATACATGACACGCAAAACCCCCGCCGCCCTGATACTGCTGATGGCTTTAAGCGGCTGTCAGGCCCGTGCGCCGCAGACCCCGGAAGAAACCGGCGAAATGCCTTATGGCAAATGGCAGTTCGACTTTTTTACTCCCTACGCCTTACCCGCTGATGTCACACGTGCGTTGATTATTGACAGCGAAAATGTCGTTTACACATTTATTATGCTCGACTACACCGCACCAGATCCGGGCGTTGTCGGCACCTGGAATAACCGAACAAGCAGCAGGAGTCTTCGTTTCAACAAAGCACGTCACCCGCCGGCCATGATGTTGTTCTGCTGGGACTCGGTTATTGACAAGAAAACGTACGAGACACGGATTGTGTTTGATAAATCCATTTACGACACCATGATGACGCCAACCGGGAAAGATCGTTTAGGCAACACGGCCTGGTACAAAACCCTGCTGATTGGTCTGGCACCGGAAGGAAAAGTGCGGATATGGCTGCGCAATAGCGCGGCAGGCGATAACCTTCCCGTTCAGCCGCGAAGACTCACCACCCTGTCAGGGGATAAACTGGATGCCTGCAAAGGAATAACTACCCATTCTCAAGGTTATGGCTATACCAAAACGACCCGGGAGTTTATCAAGGATAAAACCTACCCCTACGGTCGCTGGTAATCCCGGCTTAAATAACTGACTGTTCCATGGATGGAGGAATACATGACACGCAAAACCCCCGCCGCCCTGATACTGCTGATGGCCTTAAGCGGCTGTCAGGCCCGTGCGCCGCAGACCCCGGAAGAAACCGGCGAAATGCCTTATGGCAAATGGCAATTTGCCTTTTTTACCCCTCACGCTTTACCCGCCTTTGTCACGCGCGCGTTGATTATTGACAGCGAAGATATCGTTTATACATTTAACACGCTTGACAGAGCGCCCGGATATCCCGGGACCATAGGAACCTGGAATAACCGGGTCCGGATACATGCACATTTCAACAAAGCGCGCCATCCACCGGCCATGATGTTGTTCTGCTGGGACTCGGTTATCGACAAAAAAACGTACGAGACGCGGATTGTGTTTGATAAATCCATTTACGACACCATGATGACGCCAACCGGGAAAGATCGTTTAGGCAACACGGCCTGGTACAAAACCCTGCTGATTGGTCTGGCTCCGGAAGGGAAAGTGCGGATATGGCTGCAGAACAGCGCAGCAGGCGATAACCTTCCCGTTCAGCCGCGAAGACTCACCACCCTGTCAGGAGAAGATCTTGATGCCTGTAAACAAGTGCCGACACTCATTGATTTTAATTACAGTATTCCTGACGGATATGACCAGTATGTAAAGGATTTCATTGAGGGAAAAACCTACCCCTACGGTCGCTGGTAATCCCGGCTAAAAGGATCTCTGGCAGATCCTTTTCGTTTTCCGGTTATAAACGGGTCTTCGTTAGCTAATCAACGCCTTCGGCTCCATAAACGCTGCAATTCCCCAGCGCCCCATTTCGCGGCCGATCCCCGAATGTTTAAAACCGCCAAACGGAGCCCCCGCTTCATGTGCCAGAGTGTTGATTTGCACGCGGCCAGAGGCAATTCGCTCCCCGATTCGCTGTGCGCGTCGGGCATCGGTACCCAGAACCAGCGCGCTGAGCCCATAATCGGTGTCGTTAGCGATCGCCACGGCATCATCATCGTCGCGATAGGAAATCATCGACAGTACCGGCCCAAAAATCTCTTCACGGGCGATGCGCATATTGTTATCCACATCGGTAAACAGTGTCGGCTTCACAAACCACCCCTGTCCGCTGTTTTCCGGCCGTCCTTCACCACCTGCGAGCAGACGCGCGCCCTCCTCCAGCCCCAGACGAATATATCCCTGGACCCGCTGCCACTGTTTCTCACTGACCATCGGGCCAATTTCCGTCTGCGGGTCGAGTGGGTCGCCGGATTTGACCGCCGCAACTGCCCGGCGAAGCGCCTCTTCACACTCCGCTTTTCGGGAGAGCGGAACCAGAATCCGGGTACCAGCAATACAGGCCTGGCCGCTGTTCATAAACCCGGCCTGGATGGCCAGCGGTACTGCCGTCGTCAGGTCAGCATCATCCAGAATAATCGTTGGCGATTTACCGCCAAGTTCCAGCGTGACGCGCTTAAAGCTGTCGGCGGCATTTCGCAATATCGCTTTTCCGGTCTGTGTCGAGCCAGTAAAGGAAATTTTGGCGACATCCGGATGACGGCTGATAACCTCGCCTACCTCGGCTCCGTAGCCGGTAATGATGTTACACACACCCGGCGGCAACGCTGCAGCGTGCAACGCTTTCATTACTACGTGAGTTTGTAGCCCGCTCATCTCACTCGGTTTGATCACCGCCGTACATCCTGCGGCCAGCGCGGTGGCCAGCTTGCCGCAGATAAAACCGGCATTGCTGTTCCACGGGGTGATAAGCCCGGCAACCCCCAGCGGCGTCATTTTCACCTGGGCTTTGCCAACGGTGGTGAAAAATGCAAACTCTCGCAGGTCTTGCATGACCTGGTCAATCACCGCCACCGGATAGCTTGCCATCCAGGCAGAGCGTGATGCTGGCGCGCCGTATTCCTGAATAATCGCCCGTAACAGTTCATCCTGGCAGGCGGCCATGGCATCCCGCATTCTTTGCAAAACAGCCAGACGTTCATCGACGCGAGTTTGCGACCAGTGGACAAACGCCGCTTTAGCGGCGGCAATGGCGCGCAGCGCATCCTCGGTATTCGCCAGGCGAATACGTCCTGTCACTTCGGCGGAAGACGGGTTGTACAAATCAAAATACGTCTCCCCTTGAGCAACGGTAAATTCACCGTTAATCCAGACATGTTCAAGCTGTTGCATAGTGATCTCCTCGATTGATGGGACCAGTGTGGCACAGCTTTATCGCGCCGATAATCCGCGCTATCCTGCAAGGGTTGTTTCGATTATCAGGATAATCTATGCATCGTTCAGGTTTGATTGAGCTGGAAGTGGTGATGGCGGTTGTTCGCCGTGGGAGTTTTCGGGCTGCGGCGCAGGAACTGGACATGTCGGCAACGGCAGTCAGCAATGCCATCGCCGGGCTGGAAACGCGTCTTGACGCCAGACTCTTTAACCGCACGACCCGCAGCGTCGCGCTCACCGAAGCAGGACAGCGCTTTGTTGCCCGTATTGGCCCGGCATTGCAAGAGATCCAACAAGCCGCCGACGAAATTCACAGCCAGCCTGATGAACCATCCGGCACACTGCGCATCAATGTACCGCAGGCTATCGGCCAGCTTTTTCTCGATGAAATGGTGATTGCCTTTCTGGCTCGCTATCCACAAATGCGCATGGAAACCGCCAGCGATGCGCGGATGATCGACATTATCGCCGAGGGATACGATGCCGGCGTACGTCTGGCGGAATCTGTTCCACAGGATATGATTGCGGTGCCGCTGACGCCGGATATTCACATGCGGGTGGTCGCCACGCCAGAGTGGTTTGCTGAGCATGGCACTCCTGTGACTCCCGAAGCCCTTACCCGACAGCAAGGCATCTGCATGCGGATGTCGCACGGGGGTATATATCGCTGGGAGTTTGTGCGTCACGGCGAACAGTTTGCCATTGCCGTACCGCCAAGGCTTGCCACCACCGATCTGTTTACGTCAGTTGCCGCGGTACGCGCCGGGCTCGGCATCGGTTTTTTGCCGGAATTGTATATTGCAGACGATTTACGCTCAGGCCGACTGGTCAGCGTGCTAAATGAATGGACACAGCCCTTTAAAGGACTGTGTTTATATTACCCCGGTCATCGCCATATCCCGGTAGGGTTACAGGCGTTTATTACATTTATCCGCGAGTACAGGCAGCACTCACTGTAACCCGGCGCGGTCCAGACCGTAGGCTGCGTCCTGTGAACCCGGCGTCATTTGCGCCAGAATTTGCAGCCGGTTCCAGGCGTTAATGGTGGCGATAGCAAACGTCAGTTCGGAAATCTCTACCTCGCTAAAATGTTCCCGCACGTGGCGATAAACCTCATCCGTCACACCTTCCGGTCCGATATGTGTTAAGGCTTCGGTTAAGGCCAGTGCCGCTTTTTCTTTGGCGCTAAACAACGGTGATTCCCGCCAGATAGCCACATGATAAAGACGCAGTTCGCGCTCGCCGCGCAGTTTGCCTTGTTTCATGTGCATATCCAGACAAAACGCGCAGCCATTAAGTTGAGAGGCGCGAATATCCACCAGGTTTTTGATTGCCCCCTCCAGTGAGCTTTTGTGTGATGCCTGGCTTGCTTCGACCAGTGTGTTGATAAGCGCAGGTACGGTCTGGAAGTGGTTAGCGCGAGTGGTCATAGTCATTTTCCTCATGAATTGATTCGACAAGCGCTATATTAGAGATTTATGACGTAGTAAAAAGATACATAATCCGACATATGAGGTAGGACATGAAAACGGGCTACCGCGATATTTACGCGCGCTACCGGCACAACATTCTCAGCGGGGTGCTGAAACCCGGTGACAAAGTCCCTTCCGTGCGTGTGCTGGCAGACGAACTTGAAGTCGCGCGAAAAACAGTGGAAACCGCATATGCCATTCTGGTGGGCGAAGGTTTTCTGGTAAGCCAGGGCGCGAAAGGCACACGAGTAAACCCGGATCTCCGGATCTCTGAAAAGGCAGGGCCACCCGCTCAGGTATGGACGGCTGACACACAGCTCAAGTCAATGGTAGACGTTCGCGATCAGGAGGGATACCTACGTCTGGGCATCCCGGCGCTGGATGCTTTCCCTTACAAGAAATGGTTGCTCCTGTCCGGCAAAGCCGTGCGCGCCATGTCAGCCGCAGAGATGACCAATCCCCCACTGATGGGTTATCCGCCGCTGCGTGAGGCGATTGCCCGTTATCTGACCATTTCTCGCGGGCTCACCTGCACTGCGGAACAGATTTATATCACTGGAGGTTATCGTAATAACCTTACGCTAATCCTGAGCGCGCTGGCGGCGCGCGGCGATAAGGTCGTCACTGAAAACCCGGGTTATATCTTCGGCCAGCAATTACTGAAAAGGAGCGTGGAAAACCTGCATTACGCACCGGTAGACAAGCAAGGGCTCGACGTTGACTACTTGTTGAAAAACCATCCGGATGCCCGCTTTGTCTGCATCACTCCCTCACACCATAGCCCGCTGGCCGTCACTCTTTCCCTGCCGCGTAAACGTCAGTTACTGGAGTGGGCCGCAGCGAACAACGCATGGATAATAGAAGATGACTATGATGGCGAGTTTCATTATACCCGTAAGGTACTGCCTGCCCTCAAAAGCCTTGATATTGAGGATCGGGTCATATATATGGGCACATTCAGTAAAACGGTGATGCCTGCCCTGCGTATCAGCTATCTGGTTATGCCGCGCAGTACGCTTAATGCATTCCATGAGACCGGCGAAATTATCGAAAGCGGGCAGCCGGTTCTGACACAAAAAATCGTCGCAAGTTTTCTCAACGAAGGACACTTCTTTCGCCATTTAAAGAAGATGCGCACCCTTTATCAAAAGCGCCGCCAGAGGGTGCTCAATGCGCTACACCAGGTTTTTCCGGATCTATTCGATGTTGAGGTCAATGATGGCGGCATGCATATTATCGCTTTTCTGCGCCACGGCACCGGTGATGTACGCCTGGCGCAAATCTGGCAAAAAAAGCAGCTAAAGGTCAGTCCGCTTTCAGAGTGGTATAACAGCTCTGAAAAACGCTACGGGTTAATCATCGGATACACCAATATTCATAGCAGCGAAGAAGCGGTGGCATTATTACAGCGGGTTGCGAAAGAGACGCGGGAATGGCTTAAAACCTGAAGGGGAACGAGTCCCCTTTCAGGTAACTACTCAGGGTAACGTACTGACGAATGAGATATCCCAGGCCGTGGCAAGAAGCGAAATACTGACGACCAGACCCATGACAACAGGCACCGCTCTTTCCAGCTTTTCCATTGCTTGTCCCTCTCTTTCGTTCTTGTTGCGCCGACTGCGGCAACAATGGATTTCCCTGGCCGAATGTATCGGCACTGGTGTGGCACAGTAAAGTATAGAAAAGATCTTCCAGCCTGACAGACCTTTTCGTTTTTTTCCGCCGATTCTGATGCGCTTGTTATTAGCACCGTAATAAGTATGTTGTAACTAAAGACGTCAAAAAGAAAACCCGGCGTAAGCCGGGTTCGTAGCAGTCTAACCGAATGCTATCAGCACAACGGTTTTACAGCCTGACGCATGCCCTGCAGCAGGATAGCGTCGAGATCCAGAGAAACCTGTTCTACCAATCCACTAACCTGGGTCAGATCCTGCTCCCAGTGTTCGCTGACCGACAGTACCGCTTTCACAAAGTCGCTGGTGCTGATCTGATGGTCGCCGTGCTGGCCCCAGAGCTGCTGATAACGGGTGATCCAGTGTGCGTCGTCCTGTACCGGATAGGCTTCGCCATTACGGTCTGCGCGGTAAAAAGCAATCAGCGCGGCCAGCGCAAAGGTCAGACGCGCGGGCAGTTTACCGGTAGCTTTTTGCCCTGCCAGCAATTGCGGCAGAATACGGGTACGGAATTTGGTCATACCGTTCAGGGCAATAGAGAGCAACTGGTGTTTGATGTACGGGTTACGGAAACGCCCGGTCACCGCGCTGGCAAAGGATTCCAGCTCATCGCGCGGCAGGTCAAGAACCGGGATGATCTCCTCATAAATCGCTTTCTCAACAAAGGCACAAATTTCGCTGTCGTTCATGGCTTCGCCCACAGTATCGAGACCTGCCTGGAAAGCTACCGGCACCAGTGCGGTATGCGCGCCATTCAGAATAGCGACTTTGCGTTCTTTATACGGTTTGATGTCATCGACAATCAGCACGTTCAGCGGATATTTGTCCAGACGCAGCTCTGCAGCCAGTGACTGCGGCCCCTGGATCACAAACAGGTAGAAGTGTTCTGCGGTGTCGAGGAAGTTGTCGTGATAGCCCAGCTCCGCTTCAATTTTTGCCACTTCATCGCGCGGATAGCCCGTTACGATACGGTCAACCAGTGTGGAGCAAAACGTGTTCGCGGTGTTGAGCCATGCCACGAATGCGTCACCCAACGCCCAGTCCTGCGCATAACGCAGCACCAGCTCGCGAAGCGCATCACCGTTGTAGTCAATCAGTTCACACGGGATGATGACCCAACCTTTATCTGCCGCGCCGTTAAAATGACTGAAACGTTCAAATAACAGACGGGTCAGTTTAGCCGGGTAGCTAACCGCGGGCGCATCATCGAATTTATCGCCAGCATGGTAGCTAATACCGGCTTCGGTGGTGTTGGAGAAGACAAAACGCATCTGGGGATTATGCGCAAGTTTCAGGAACTCATCGTACTGCCTGTAAACACTGATTTCACGATTCACGGAACGGATCAGGCGGGAGTCGCTGACCGCTTCGCCCTGCTCGTTCAGGCCACGAATGATAGTGGTATACAGGCCGTCCTGGGTGCTCAGAGACGGCGGGAAGTCGCTGTCGATTGGACGAACAATCACCACCCCGGCATCGAGGTCAGTGTGCTCATTCAATAAATCGATCTGCCAGTCGATGAAGGCACGCAGAAAGTTGCCTTCACCGAATTGAATCACACGTTCAGGGTAAGAAGCGCCGGGAAAATCGCGACGGTTAACTGTGTTCACAATGGGTTCCTTTTTTGATTAGTCATACAACCTAGGAAGATTGGTGTAATAACTTACCAAACTTTTCGACCATGAACCCCTGTTTTGATCAAAGCGAGACAACATTTCCGCTAGCAACCACAAAAATACAACATCCGTCACAAAAACTGCTAAAAAGGCCCGTCGCAACGCTCTGCACGCCGTCTTGCAGAACGTGACAGCGTTTTATTCATATGGATACGGATTTAACGGGTATACAGGAGGCGAACAGAAGAGAAAGTGGTCATTTTTTTCCTTAAAAGCAACCACGGTGAGATTCACATATTGTCAACACGACATTCCGTGTCAGCGTTTTTTGCCAGGGTATTAGCGTTCGCGATGGTTTTTGGTCTTCATGGCGTACATTTTGGCATCCGCATCTTCCAGCCAGGCTTTTATATCGCCACTACCGTTATGATCGAACTCACTCACTCCCCATGAAAAAGCAAGCTTCCAGGGTTTACCGGAGGACAGGTTCCAGGCCTCGGTCTGCTCAACCAGGTACTCAACGGCAATCCACGCACCTTGTTCATGCGTGTCGGAGAAAAGCGCCGCGAATTCATCGCCACCATAACGCACCAACAGATCCGCTTCCCGAAAGCTTTCGCGCATCACTTTTGCCATTGAACGCAGGGCTTCATCGCCTTCGTTGTGGCCCCAGTTGTCGTTGATCTGCTTGAAACCATCAAGATCAAGCCACGCCAGCGCCAACGGTTCAGCGCGACGACGGGCACTGCTAATCGCAAATTTCACCAGGTTATCAAACGCACGGCGATTAAACAGCCCGGTGAGTTCATCGGTCGTGGCAGCGCTCATCACTGCGAACTCATTTTCCACGATCAGCGCAAAATCTTTCAGAATCTCCACCTCGGCCGATGAGAACGCGCGCGGGCTGCGATCGAGCAAACAAAAGGAACCGACAAGCGCGCCATCGGGCAGGCGCAGTGGATAGCCTGCATAAAAACGCAGATGGGATTCTCCGGTTACCAGCGGGTTATCACAAAAGCGCTCGTCGCTACCGGCATCGTTGACGATAAGCGGCGTTGTACTGAGGATGGTGTGTCCGCAAAAAGAGAGATGGCGCGGCAGACTTTCGTGAGCGCTGCCATCACTGGTTTTAAAATGCAGGGTCTTTTCCCCCACCAGCGTTACCAGCGCGATAGGAACATTGAACAACCGCTTTGCCAGCCTTGTCAGGCGGTCGAAACGTTCATTAGTTCCTGAATCAAGCAACCCGGATTCGCGCAACGACGCCAGGCGTTTTTCCTCGTCAAAGGGAAGAGCAGGAGTTTTCATAAAGAGCCTATCTCGCTAGTCAGTATCGGCAGGTGTCCGCGTTTATAAGGCGTGATCGAGCGATCGATTCGCGGTGTACAGGATAAAGCTTAGCGTATTCAGCACGTTTGTCAGTGTGAGTAGATTTGATTTTTACCGCGACGTTTTGCTTTATAGAGGGCGTCATCCGCTGCTTTCAGCCAGTCGGTGACGTTTTGCATCTCCTGGGTTGCGCTGGCAATGCCAATGCTGAGGGTACAGTGGAAGGCATATTCCTGGCTTACGCTCATCACGGCGGCGGAATCCATAATTCGCCCGGCAACGGCGAGCGCCTCTTCCGCTGTGGTATCCGGAAGCAAAATCACAAATTCATCTCCCCCCAGGCGGGCCGGCGTATCAGTCTTACGCGTTGCGGCATGTAAAATCTTCGACACTGTGACCAGCAGCGCGTCGCCCACTTTGTGGCCAAACCGATCGTTGACCTCTTTAAAGTTATCGATATCGATGAACATCAGCATTGAATTGCGCGGCAATTCACGCAGTTTATCGAGTTCATACTGGATACGTTTTTCCAGCAGGCGGCGATTAGCAATATCCAGCAGAGGATCCATCATCGCAATGCGTTCCAGCTCGCGGCTTTTATTTCGCAGCTTAACGGCAATATTATGGGTCAGTACGCTGAGCGCCAGCATATAAATGGCAATCAACGGCAGCGTAGCGAACATGGTGCGCTGAGACACTTGCACATGAACATGCATCCCCTGCGCAACCCAGGCTGCTGCGAATGCCGCCAGCATTAACAGACCGGCTTTACGCATCAGGTCAATACCGCCCGCCGAGAGGCGATCGGACAACAGTATTGTGGCGATGACCACTGAGGGGAGTGGGTTAACCGACATCATCGCTATCCAGAATCCCCCGGCAGCGGCGTCTAAAATCAGATTTTGATGTTCCAGGGTCAGGGGAGTATCGGAGAAACGGACTCGCAAAAAAGCCAACGTCGGCCAGATAAAGGCATTAGCGCCCAGCAAAAGTATCAGCCAGAGGGGACGATGTAACTCAAGCAATACCGAAAGAATGGGGAAAAAACAGAGAAATGTCCCAAGAATACGCATCAGGTACATGCGTCTGACAAACCTGCCGCCAGAGATCCGCTCGCTGTTCTTCAAATTGTCAGATCCATTCATGGCGCAAATTATTTCCGGTACATATACTCAGTTATAGTATTGACGATGAAAATTTGTAGCAAGCAATTTAATAACTTATCTCTATCGTTTTGCCTTATAACAAGGCAAACATGGCCTGTCGAATCAGGCCATTCAGCAAGCTGATCTTAGAAACCGACCGAAGATTTTAAGGCTTCTTCCATTGGCGACTGACGCATGCTGGAGCAATTTCGCCCCGCTTTTTTGGAACGATAGAGATACTCATCCGCCTCAGCGAGTAATTTATTAAAGACCTCCGTCAACGAACCGGAAAGCACCTGCCCGTTACTCACGCCAATACTAACCGTCAGGCGCAGTGTTCGGGCATGCCAGTGAAAAAGATGTTCCTCAACCGACTTGCGCAGTCGTTCAGCCAGTAATAAACCGGCTTGCGGACCGGATGTGACGGCCACCACCGCAAACTCTTCCCCCCCCATTCGGGCAATAACCCCCTTCCCCCCCAACTCCTGACGTACCTTCTGCGCAAACGAGGCAAGCACCTGGTCGCCACACTCGTGCCCGTAGTTATCGTTGACGCTTTTGAAGTAATCGATATCCAGCAGCATTACCGTCAGATGTTTGTCAGCAAAGCCATTGCTGTCGCGGTTGAGTGCTTCATACAGGCCAGAGCGGGAGTAAACACGGGTCAGAAAATCGTAGTCCGCGCGCAAGGAAACATGACGCATCAGACGGTTGATGGTCTCCATGCTGACAGAGACAATGACCGGGCAGATTGCCATAGTGGCTATTCCCAGTCGTGCAGAAAACATGCGCGACATCTGCAACGGCGAGGCGACAAAAATATCGATCATGCCTTTGGCTATCAAAATGATCTCCAGCCCACCGGTTATTAATGTCAGCAGACAGGTCACCGGCAAGGAGAAAGTGAGGGCGCACCAGATAAGCGCAGGCAGGGGAAATGCCAGGCTGCCCGCGCCACCGATCCACACCGATCCCAGTACGGAGGCAATCAACACCAGTATCGGCAGCAGCGTTTTACTGTTAAAAGCAGGCTCCTTTGTTGGCCAGACGGCAGTCAGAATGCAAGGCAGGATCAGTACCCCTGTCGAGAACTGCTCGCTGAACCAGTCGCCAAACAGCATCAGGAAATCTTGGTTGATGACCACCCCCATCGAGCCAAAAGCGCCGAAAAGCGCGCAGAGCATTGCCGATACCAGGCAGTAACCAAAAAGGTTAAGGGCGTTGATCGGTTGTGGCGCGTGGCGCATAAGCCGCTGTTCGCGCTGCACCAGCTGCGCTATGGTCACGATAAAAACCATGTTGGAAAGGTTAATCACCACCGATGACCAGCCCCACGAAGTGGTTACGCCATCGTAGATGAGCATTGCCAGATAACTCATCAAATAGTAAGGCCAGCGCTGTAAAAAAGCGTAACGGGCAAAGATCCCTGCCATCACTGCGTTTAGCGGCCAGAAAAGCGAAAGTGCCTCGACCAGACGCAGCATCGCCCCGACAAAATAAAAAAGCGTGGTGATCAGAAAAATCACCGTCGCATTGATGAACAGCTGATCATTTCGCAACAGGCGAAATGTAGGCGAAAAAAGAGCGCGCATTACATATCAATCCCAGATTAAGGATGTAGCAAGTCATTTCGACGTGGCAAAAATAGCGTATAGCTTAATGTAATGCATTTACAACAGCCTGGTAACATGCCTTTACCGCTTAATTCATTAATTTTATGAATTCATTTGCAGTACCAGCCAGTGGTAAATAACGCCGACGATATAGCGCTGCTGCACCTCAGTAAGCTCAGCGCCGGCTGGAATAGCGTGCCATTTTGCCAGACACCCCCGACAGCAGGTAGCCGTGGCATGCTGGGCAATAAAGACCGGATGACCGCGCATTGGCGTCTGTTTGCCGTCATTATGCGGTAACGCCGGGGCCAGACGCCGGGCTACAAAGTCAGCCGCGTGTGTCGCGATCGCTTCGGCCCCTTTTTCCATGCAGTACTGGCGCTCTTTCGCCCCCAGACGAAAGCGGGAACGAAAAGGGGAGCGGGCAAGCCGCGCAAATAATGCGTCGTATTCAGACATCAGTACACTGAACGCCCCAGTTGCCGGGTAAGCGCCTCCAGTAAGGCAATCCCCGCCAGTGAATTTCCGGCCTCATCCAGTTCCGGGCTCCAGACCGCAATGGCCATCTCTTGCGGTACAATCGCCACAATTCCACCGCCCACGCCCGATTTTGCCGGTAAGCCTACACGCCAGGCGAACTCGCCGGCATTTTGATACATCCCGCTGGTTGCCATCAGCGCGTTGACCTGCCGGGTTTGTTGCGGCGTTAATACCGGTTGCGCAAGATGCGGCGCCGTACCTTTATCGGCCAAAAAGAGAAAGGTACGCGCCAGCTCGACACAGCTCATTTTCAGCGCACAGTAATGAAAGTAGTTTTGCAGTACCGTGGCAACATCATTATTGAAGTTACCAAAGGACTTCATCAGCCAGGCTATCGCCGCGTTGCGTGCGGAATGTTCGAACTCTGAACGGGCCACCACGCTGTCAAACGCAATATCCGGCGTAGCGGAAAGTTTGCGCACGATTTCCAGCATCCGCTGGCGCGGGGCGCTAAGGCGGCTTTGCAACATATCGCAGACCACCAGCGCACCGGCATTGATAAACGGATTACGCGGTTTTCCCTGTTCGATCTCCAGTTGCAAAAGGGAATTAAACGGCTGGCCGGAAGGATCTTTGCCAACTCGCGTCCAGATTTCATCTTCCTCGTAATGGTTCATCGCCACCACAAGGCTGAGCACTTTTGAAAGGGACTGAATAGAAAAACGTTCATTGGCGTCACCGGCCTGGAACTGTTCCCCGTCGACGGTACAAATGGCGATACCCAACTTGTCCCCGCTGACGGTTGCCAGCGCGGGAATATAGTCTGCCACTTTCCCCTGACCTTTCAACGGACGTACCTGCTCAAGCAATGCCTCAAGTACGCCATTATCCATGACTGTCGCCACACCCGATCCTTACTCACAGCCGTAAATGGGGCTGCGAGTATAGCAAAAATCAGGCCGGGAGACGAAAGCGGGAAACTGCCTGCATCAACGCGTGAGAATCATTATGCAATTGCACCGAAGCTTCGGTGGCATCGGTGACCAGTTCCCCGGTGCGCCGCGCTACGTTATTCAACGAATGCAGTCGACGGGTCATATGATGGATGCTCTCCCCCTGGCTGAGGGTTGCCGTGGAGATATCGTTCAGTAAGCCGCTCAGATGTCCAACCAGGCCGGTGACCTGTTGCAGATTATCTTCCAGTTTGCTTACCGCGTGGGTGCCGTCGTTAATGCCCTGTAAAGAGTGGTTGATCAGTTGCTGGATGGTTTGCGTCGAGTGGCTGCTCTTACGCGCCAGCAGCCCTACCTCTTTTGCCACCACAGCAAAACCGCGCCCATGGTTACCCGCGTGCGCCGCCTCGATGGCGGCATTAAGCGCCAGAATATTGGTCTGGAAGGCCACCCCGTCAATTAACTCAACGATGCCACGCATTTCAGAAGCACGACCGACAATCGCCTGCATCGACTGGTTTACCGTCTCCATCATACTGTCGCCCCCCGCCGCAACCTTGCGCGCTTCATCCGCACGTTCACTGGCAAGCCGGGCATAACCGCTATTGCCTTCAACATGGGATTCAAGCGTCGCAATATGGGCCGTAACGTCTTCCAGTTCTTGTGCCTGACGGGTCGATTGCTGATACAACTTCTGGTTGCCCTGCGCCAGACTATCGATATTGTTCACCATCGAACGAGTGGCGTGACTCACCTGACTGACAAGTTGTTGTAGTCCGTGCTGCATGGTGTCGACGCTCAGAACAATCTGGTCAATTTCGCGGTTGAAGCGTTTGACGTCGGGCAATGGCGTGGAAAGGTCGCCGGCAGCCAGGGTATTGATATGGGCAATGAGCCGACGTAGCGGTGTGATGAGCCAGCGCGACATGGCAAACCAGACCGCAATCGCGATAATCACCAATAGCGCAGGCACCAGCACAAACACCTGCTGCAGACGCGCCAGCCCGCCCATTAAGGTCAAACGACCTTCATCGGCCCGCTTTTCGCTGGCCTGCTGGAAGCGCGCATAATTATCGTTAAAGTCGGCCTGAAATGCCTGGGCCGGAACGGCAAAAAAGGCATCGATCGAATTGGTTTTGACCAGCCCGTCGGCCTGCTCTTTGATTGCACCGTAGAAAAGCTGGTAACTGTTGACCAGGCCGTCATCTTTCGGGGGATTCATTGCAAGCCAGGCCTGCCAGGCTTTCTGTGACGTCGCAAGCGCAGCCTGAGCTTCATCCATCAGGCTATGCCAGCTACCATCAGAACCGGTCTCTTTATCCTGCATAAAATAGACACCCGCGCGGTTAAGCAGATCACTTGCCGCCAGTAATGCTACGCGGGCTTCATCTACTTTCACTTGTTGCAGGTGAGTGTGTTGATTGAGTTGCTCATTGTGCTGCGCATCGCGTAACGACAGGGTGAGAACGAAGGATGACGCTATCTGGAGTGCGGAAAAAAGTCCGATTATCCAGAAGATACCTGCCAGTAAGCCAAACTGCCGGGGTGTCAGTTGCCGAAAAATTCGGCGAAAAATTTGCTTTAAGTTCATGATATTCTTCTATAACCTCACGATGCCCGCGAGTTTACGAAAGAACTATGACGAAACCATGACATTCACAGACGGCGCGCCCCGCAGGGCGCGCATAAGATCACAGGCGATCTTTCCATACGGTTTGCGCATTACAAAACTCGTGCAAGCCGAAATGTGACAACTCACGGCCAAATCCGCTTTTCTTCACACCGCCGAAGGCGACACGGGCATCGCTGGCACTGTATCCGTTAATAAAGACCCCGCCACACTCCAGGCGGGCGGCAAAATCCTCTGCCAGCGCCATATCCGCGGTAAATACCGTCGCCGACAGACCAAAATCGCTGTCATTGGCCAGCTCAAGGGCATGTGCCGCATCGCGCGCCACGGTGATGGCTGCCACCGGGCCAAACATCTCCTGACGAAAAGCGGTCATCTCCGGCGTCACATGGGTCAGTACGGTTGCCGGATAGTAGTTCCCTGCCCCCGAAGGTTTCACGCCGCCAAGCGCCAGGGTTGCCCCCTCACTCAGAGTCGCCAGTACCTGTGCATGCAACTCATCGCGCAGGTCGTAACGCGCCATGGGGCCAAGGTAGGTGCTCTCATCCAGAGGTTCCCCCTGTGGCAAGGCCGCGGCCGCCGCGATAAATTTCTCCGTGAAAGCATCGGCAATGCCGGCCTCCACAATAAAGCGTTTTGCCGCCGCGCAAACCTGTCCGGTATTTTGATAACGTCCGGCCACTGCCGCTTTCACGGCCAGATCGAGATCCGCATCATTGAGGACGATAAACGGATCAGAACCGCCCAGTTCGAGAACACATTTTTTCAGCGCGGCGCCTGCCTGGGCGCCAATCGCCGCCCCGGCACGCACGCTGCCGGTGACGGTGACCGCCGCAATGCGCGGATCGTTTATCGCCTGGCTCACGCCGTCGTTGGTGGCATTTATCCAGCCAAACACGCCCTGTGGTACGCCCGCCTCGGCAAAGATTTTGCCTGTCCGATCCGCACAGCCCAGCACATTCGGCGCATGTTTAAGCAGATAACTGTTGCCCGCCAGCAGAATCGGCACCGCGCCACGCAGTACCTGCCACAGCGGAAAGTTCCATGGCATCACCGCCAGAATCGGCCCCATTGGTCGGTATTCAATCGTCGCCCGATTGTTTTCTACCAGGGTCGCTTCCGAACCCAGCATCGACGGACCGTGTTCGGCGTACCAGTCGCACAGATTGGCTGATTTGGTGACTTCGCCGCGCGCCTGGGTTATCGGCTTGCCCATTTCTTGAGAAATCAATTGCGCCATCGCCTCACCATGGCGGCGTAATACCGCGCCGACCGCGCGCAAGACCTGCGCACGCTCAGCGATACTTTTTTGTCGCCACTGGCGATACCCGCTGGCGGCAAGTTCCAGTGCCGCGTCAACGTCTTCACGACTGGCCCAGGGCGTCGCCGAGAGGGTTTCTCCGGTTGCCGGATTGACAGAAATAGCATGGGTGGCAGATGAAATTGACATAATTCTCTCGCTTTCGCTGTTCAGGTATTGCGCTATCGTCGCTGAATTTGCTATTTCTGAAAACTGAATAATATTAACTTCACTATTCACGAATGGAGAACACTATGGATTTAACGCAGCTTGAGATGTTCAACGCCGTGGCGCAAACCGGCAGCATTACCCAGGCCGCGCAAAAAGTGCATCGTGTGCCGTCGAATCTGACCACCCGCATTCGCCAGCTGGAGGCGGACCTCGGGGTAGACCTCTTTATTCGTGAAAACCAGCGGCTGCGTCTTTCCCCCGCCGGGCACAGTTTTTTACGCTACAGCCAGCAGATCCTCGCGCTGGTTGATGAAGCGCGGATGGTGGTGGCCGGTGACGAGCCGCAGGGACTGTTCTCACTTGGCTCGCTGGAGAGCACCGCCGCGGTGCGCATTCCGGCCACGCTCGCGAAATATAACCAGCGCTATCCGCGCATTCAGTTTGATCTGGCAACCGGGCCCTCCGGCACCATGATCGACGGTATTCTCGATGGCACCCTGAGCGCCGCCTTTGTCGACGGACCGGTAATGCATCCCGGGCTTGAAGGGATCCCTGTCTATCGTGAAGAGATGATGATTGTCGCCCCACATGGCCACGAGCCCATCACCCGGGCGGCCCAGGTGAACGGTTCCAGTATTTATGCGTTTCGCGCCAACTGTTCCTATCGTCGCCATTTTGAGAGCTGGTTTCACGCCGATCAGGCGACCCCCGGTAAAATCCACGAAATGGAGTCCTATCACGGGATGCTGGCCTGTGTGATTGCCGGGGCCGGGCTGGCGCTAATTCCCCGCAGCATGCTGGAAAGTATGCCCGGTCACCACCAGGTTGGCGCCTGGCCGCTGGCGGAAAACTGGCGCTGGCTGAATACCTGGCTGGTGTGGCGGCGCGGTGCGAAGACCCGCCACCTGGACGCCTTTATTGAGCTGCTGAACGCCGATCCGCAGTCAGCCGTTTTTCCATAAAAATGCTGAGCGGATCTTCTGCATAAGGGGCAAAAGCCTCCCGCTGCTGATATCCACTGCGCGAATAAAGACGGACCGCCGCGTGTTGTTTAATGCCCGTTTCCAGGCGTAATGTGTGGCACTCGCGATCCCGTGCCGCATGCTCAAGGGCTACCAGCAGCTTTTCCCCCAGTTGCTGGCCGCGATGGTGCGCATCAATATAGACCCGTTTCATCTCGCCAGTACCGTCGTCATTAAGGACTATGGCACCACAACCGACCATCGCACCGGACGCATCCACGATGGCCTGCATGATGACGCGCTCAGGTGGCAAAGATGCCAAATCGAGGAGATGATTGCTCTCAGCCGGGTAAAGTTCAGCCTGATATGCATCAAGGGCGGCAATCAGGGCGCGAATACCTGGCTGAGTTGCCGAGGCAGGAATAAAGGTATACATGACTCCTCCTGTTATTGTTCTGTTAAATTACGCGCAAACCCTGCTCACTTCGCCATACAATTAACTTATATATCCCTGTCCGGATTGCATAAAATGCGCCTGAGGCGGTAATTTACGCTCACGCGTAATCGTGATAACGGAAGAGAAATGAATACCAGAGCCCGCAAAGTGATGATCATCGGTACCGGCAATGTTGGCGCATCGGCGGCTTACGCCCTGCTGAATCAGAACATTGCCGAAGAGTTGATCCTTGTTGATTTGAATCGCGATCGCGTTGAAGGTCATGTGCAGGATCTGGCGGACGCCGCCGCATATATGCCGGGCATGATGCATATTACCAGCCGCGATGCCGCTGACTGTGCCGATGTGGATATTGCGGTCATCACCGTCTCCGGTGGCCCGCTTAAGCCAGGCCAGACCCGCCTGGACGAGCTACAGAATACCGCGCGTATTGTCAAAAATATTGTGCCGCAGATGATGGAAAACGGCTTTAATGGCATCTTTCTGATTGCCACCAACCCCTGTGACATCATCACCTGGCAGGTATGGAAACTCTCTGGCCTGCCGCGCAGCCAGGTCATTGGTACCGGCGTCTGGCTCGATACCACCCGATTGCGGCGCGCGCTGGCGCAGACGCTGGATATCGGCGCGCAAAGTATCGACGCGTTTATCCTTGGCGAACATGGCGACACTCAGTTTCCGGTGTGGTCGCACTCCTCCGTTTACGGTTCGCCGATTGCCGATGTCTGGAAGCGGCGTACCGGGCAAAACATCGATTTTGACGGGCTGGCAGAGAGCGTTCGTAAACACGGTTTTGAAATTTACGCCCGTAAAGGCTGCACCGAGTACGGGATTGCCGGGACGATTGCGGAGATCTGCCGCAATATCTTTACCGGTAGCCACCGCGCGCTGGCGATCTCCTGCGTGCTTGACGGCGAGTATGGCGTGAGCGATGTTGCCATTGGCGTGCCTGCGGTCCTGACCCAGAGCGGCGTGCAGCAGATTATTGAGTTACAGCTTGAAGCGGACGAAGTGGCGAAATTTAACCACTCCGTGTCGGTGATTAAGCAGAATATCTCTCGCCTGCCGTAACAGGCGGCTCGCAGCTATCGAACAAACGGCGTGGCAATGAGCACGCCGTTTGTTTTAACGAAATAAAACCATCAACGGGCAGGATGCTAACTGGCAATGGTTAACCGGGCAGGCAAGACGGCAAGTTTCTGGCGAATATCGTCGCCAAGGTGACTGTCGGTGACAATGTCCGTCAACGAATCAAGACGGGCGACATTAAACAGCGACCACGCCCCGTATTTACTGCTGTCGGCCAGCAATACCCGACGCTGTGCATTATCAATCAACGCCCGTTTCAGCGCCGCTTTCTCTTCGGTTGGCGAGGTGATGCCTTTTTCCAGATCCCAGCCGTTACAGCTAACGAAAGCCAGATCCGGCCAAATCCCCTGCAACAGCTTGCGGCCATGATCGCCGATGCATGACTGGCTGGTATCATCAATTCGCCCGCCAATAATGGTCACTTCGATTTGCTTAAACTCAGAGAGAAACAGCGCGATATGCAAATCGCTGGTGATAACCCTCAGCGGCAGATGCGTCAACTGGCGAGCGAGTTCAATCATGGTGGTGCCCGCATCAAGCACAATGGCGTCGCCCGCTTTCACCAGCGACGCGGCCGCACAGGCGATAGCATGTTTTTCCGACAGATTACGCTGCATTTTCTCAAGCGTTGTCGGCTGCGAGGGGATAAACCGGTTAAGCGTAACGCCGCCGTGTGAACGGCTTATCACCCCTTCCTGATCGAGTTTGATCAAATCGCGGCGAATGGTGGCAGGAGACGCGTTGGTGATTGTCACCAGTTGGTCTACCGTTACCAGATTATGGCCCTTCAGATAATCCATAATCTGTTCTAACCGGTTATATCCCTTCATATTATTCTCGTGTGATTTGCATAGCTAACTGGATGGAGACCGCCATGCTCTCCGGTTTCGCTTTTCCGGTCCAGGCGATATCAAAGGCGGTGCCATGATCCGCAGAGGTACGGATAAACGGCAAACCAGCAGTGATATTAACCCCATCGTAAAAGCCCAGCAATTTTAAAGGAATATGCCCCTGATCGTGGTACATCGCCACCACCATGTCATACATCCCTTCATTGCACTGCATAAAGACCGTGTCCGGCGGGCACGGGCCGTAAACGTTGAGCCCTTCGGCTTTCATCGCTTCAACCGCCGGGCCTACGGTAGTGATCTCTTCATCGCCAAACAGGCCATTTTCTCCGGCATGCGGGTTCACCCCGGCCACCGCGATACGCGGGTTTGCAAAACCAACACGTTTGAGGAAAGTATCCGCCACACGAATTACCGTCTTGATACGATCCTGATTCAGGGTATCAAGGAATTTACGCAGCGCAATATGAGTGGTGACGTGAATCACTTTGAGTTTGTCGGTATAGAGCACCATCGCATAGTCGTTAATATTGGTCAGTTTCGCCAGCAGCTCGGTATGACCCGGATAGTGGTGACCACCTGAGTGCAGCGCTTCTTTGTTCAGCGGTGCGGTGGCAATGGCTTTTACTTCGCCGGCCATCGCCAGTTCCGTCGCGCGCCGCACGCAACGATAGGCCAGATCGCCCGCCTGGGCTTGTACTTTGCCGGGTTCCAGCGCCTGCGGATCCGCCAGCGGTTCATCGAGCACGTTAATCACGCCAGGCGCGAAGCGGGCGTCGCTGACCTGGTTGATAATGCGCAGTTCCGCATGCGGCGTCACGTTCAGCGCCAGGATACGGTTGAACGTTTGGGCGCACCCCACAACCACAACCGGCGCCCCGGACAACTCCCCTTCGACCAGCGATTTAATAATAATCTCCGGACCAATCCCCGCAGGATCACCCATCGTTACGGCAATAATGTTAGTCACTCGACTTCTCCTCAATAAAATACAAAACCTTGCGCAACGTGGTTTCGTCGCCAAAACCGCCCGCTTTGGTCATCACTGGTCGTTGCCATTCGCAACCTGAAAAATATCCCCAGGGCACGCATTCAGCGGCGCGCCCACAAATCTGAAACCCTTTTGCTCCCAGCGCCCTGGCGACAGCTATCGCCACATCGCCGCCGGAGAGATAAAGTCCGTCAGGCGTACTGTGCTGCAGTACATCCCGGGTCAGTGCACCTAAATAATCACAAATACGCTCACCGCACTCCGCCCGGCTCAGCCCCCAGCGCTCGCATAGCGCAGCCACCTGATGGCGCGCCTGTTCATCCGGGCAGGTATGCACCAGACAGTGTTTGCCCGCGTTAAGCGCGGTGGTAATCGCGGCGCGGTAGTCGGTGGAAGACGGCTGGAAGACATCATTGATATCAATAAAGATGTGTTCACAGCGAGGATGCTGCGCAGCTGTACGCACCTGTTTTTGAGCGATTTCACTCATTGAACCGACCACCGCCAGCACCACCGCCTGTTTTTCCGGCGCCAGACGGCGTGACAAGGCGTCACACAGCCCGGCAGAACCCACCAGCAACGGCCTTTCGCTCGCCTGCATAGCATGGGTGATGATGTCATCCAGATCGGCGTCCGTTTGCGCATCCACTACCAGTAGCACAGGTGCTTGTGCACGGGCGTGTGAGAGCGCGACGGGTAATTGTGAGGGGGTAATGTTCTGGCTATGCCCGATAAAGAGCGCTCCCACATCCGCGCTGGTAATCGGCGTTTTCGGATCGCTGGCAAACTCGGTGTCGGTGAGCAGTACGCCATTTACCAGGCATTTCCCCTGCCGGGTAATGCGTCCTGCCGCTGGAAACGCCGGGGCGATAATCACCGCCGCCGCCCCCGTAACCTGCTGCATGGCCATCACTTCGGCTCCCGGATTACCGCGTAGCGTGGAATCTATCTTTTTTACCAGCCACGTCGGCGAATACTGACGTAATACGCTTTCAGTCAGCGCGGCCACCTTCTCTTGTGCCGCATCCGCCGTCAGTGCGCGGCTATCGCTGTTATAAATGAGCGCCTGCGCATCGCTTTGGTATGTCGCTTCCAGCACGACGTCCACACGCATCCCTGCCTGCGCCAGGCTCACGCCCGCATCGTTCGCGCCTGTGAAGTCATCGGCCAGAATGACCACTTGTTGGTCCGAGGTTTGTTTGTTCATCCCTACTCCGGGTCGTTACGTTCTGGATATGATTATATTCAATCATAATTGATTATATGTGAGCAAGATCAACTTATTTAATTTGCGAATAAATTATAAATTTATGCCATACAGTGACCGTGATTGAAAAAATATGATTGATTTCAATCACCACAAAGACAGACAGGAGAACGTTGTGGTAACAATTAACAGCACCCTGATAAGCGGTGCAGGGGCCATTCCCGCCATCGCGCCATTGCTTACGGGTAAAAATAAACTCTTACTGGTTAGCGACAGCAACGTCATCAAACTTGCCGCAACGCAACAGATCCTGACACTGCTGCGGGCGGAAGGCCGACGGGTACAGGTTATTGACAGCGTACCGCCAGAACCCAGCCAGCATGATGTCGCCCGTATTCTTGGCGGCTCGCCGGACTCAGCATTCGATCTGGTCGTGGGTATCGGCGGCGGCAGCGTTCTTGATGTCACCAAACTGTTATCGGTCCTGTGTCACCCTCGCTCACCCGGCCTTGACGCCCTGCTCGCCGGGGAAAAACCGACCGCACGTGTCCCTTCTTTATTGATTCCGGCCACCGCAGGGACCGGATCTGAGGCCACGCCAAACGCGATCCTGGCGATCCCGGAACAGAACACCAAAGTGGGCATCATCTCTCCGGTATTGCTGCCGGATTATGTCGCGCTGTTGCCGGAATTGACCACCAGCATGCCAGCGCATATCGCCTCTTCTACCGGTATTGATGCCCTGTGCCACCTGATTGAATGCTTTACCGCTACGATCGCCAACCCGGTGAGCGATAACGTAGCCCTGACCGGTCTGCGTAAGCTTCTGCACAATATCGAAACCGCCGTTAGCGAGCCGCACAACCTGACCGCGCGCCTCGAAATGTTGTGGGCTTCTTATTACGGCGGTGCGGCAATCACCCATGCCGGGACGCATCTGGTGCATGCGCTCTCCTACCCACTGGGTGGCAAATACCATCTGCCGCACGGTGTCGCGAATGCCATTCTGCTGGCCCCCTGTATGAAAGTGGTGCGCCCGTACGCCGTCGAAAAATTCGCGCAGGTGTGGGATCTCGTTCCGGACGCAGACACCACGCTCAGCGATGAGGATAAATCCCACGCGCTGGTGGATTACTTTGCTGCGCTGGTTAAAAGCCTCGATCTGCCGGACAACCTGGAAGCGCTGGGGGTACCGCGAGCGGATATTCCGTCGCTGGCCGATGCCGCCCTGAACGTTAAGCGCTTGATGAATAACGCCCCTTGCACGGTTGATCACAGCGCCGTGCAGGCGATTTACCAGACATTGTTTCACTGATTTATCACGGAGAGATGTGCAATGAGTAAGAAAATTGAAGGCGTCCTGACGGCGATCGTCACGCCTTTTGATGCAGAAGGTGGATTGAATGTTCAGTCACTGAAAGAACAGGTCAATCGCCAACTGACGGCCGGAAACGGCATTTTCTGCGGCGGCACCAACGGTGAGTTTTTTGTGCTTAACGAGCAGGAAAAAATCACCGTCACCGCAGCCTGCGTTGATGAAGTGGCCGGTCGCGCCAATGTGGTGGCACATATTGGTGAGATCGCTACCCGCGAAACCATCCGTCTGGGTAAACAGATTGAAAAACTGGGCGTCGACGCGGTTTCCGTGATCACCCCCTATTTTGTCCCTTTAAAACAAAACGAATTAATTACCCATTATACCGCCGTCGCGGATGCCCTCAGCGTACCGGTATTTCTTTACAACATCCCTGCCCGCACCGGGAATATCCTTGAACCACAGACTGTCCGCGTGTTGGCGGAACATCCGAACATTATTGGCATTAAGGACAGCGCAGGCAGCTATGAAAGCCTGAGTGGATTTCTGAACGCCGTTAAAGATATCGAGAATTTCGATGTCCTGAATGGACCGGACTCCCTGATTCACCGGGGATTCGTGGAAGGATGTTCTGCCTGTATCTCTGGTCTTGCGAACGTCGCACCAAAAGAAATCAATGCCATTTGGTCGCATTTCAGGGCTGGCGACGTGGAAGGCTCCCGTCAGGCACAAGAAAATGTCACCGGTCTGCGTACCGATCTCTATAGCGTAGGGTTCTCTCCGGCGGCGGTTAAAAAAGCAGTGCAACTTATGGGCTATAACGTCGGCGAAAGTCGTTATGCCGTTTCATTTACCGAAGAACAACAGCTGCAAATTCGCCAGATCGTAACGCAGTACGTGCGTTAAGGCGTTTTTCATTCGTCATTAGAATATTGGGCACCTCAGGTGCCCTGGCTTCACTCGCCCCAAAGAGAGGCAAAGATGAACACGTTTACTTCACAAGATACCCTGATCATTGTCGGTATAGTCATTGCCTATATCGTCTTTACCACCTGGCTTACGTTCCGTTTACGCAGTAAAAACTCCGGCGACTTTATGGAAGGCTCCCGCGCGATGCCGGCCTTTATCGTTGGTATCTTATTAATGTCTGAATACATTGGCGCGAAATCAACTGTCGGTACCGCACAGGCCGCCTTCGAAGGCGGGATTGCCGCCTCATGGTCAGTTCTGGGTGCGGCTATCGGTTTCCCATTGTTTGGCCTGCTGCTGGTCAAACGCATTTATAACACCGGCAAAATCACCATCTCCGGCGCAATTGCAGAGAAGTACGGCAACAGCACCAAGAACATCATTTCTATCATCATGATCTACGCATTGCTGCTGGTGAACGTCGGCAACTACGTGAGCGGCGCGGCGGCGATTTCTACAGTGTTGAAAGTGAGCCTGCCGGTGGCCGCCTTTATTACCGCCATCGTCAGTACCTTCTACTTTGCCTACGGCGGCATGAAAGGCGTGGCCTGGGTTACCCTGCTGCACAGTGCGCTTAAGTACTTCGGTATTCTGGTCATCATGGGTTTTGCACTATACAAAACCGGTGGTTTCACCCCGATGGTTCAGAAAATGCCGGACTTCTACTGGACCTGGGATGGTAACTTCGGTGCCAGCACTATTTTCGCCTGGTTGATTGGGACTATCGGGTCTATTTTCTGTACCCAGTTCGTGATTCAGGCCATCTGTTCGACCAAAGATGTGCAATCGGCGAAACGTTCCACCTGGATAGCATTTTTCTTCTGTATGCCGATTGCGCTGGCGATTGCCGTTATCGGCGTCGCGGCAAAATATCTGCACCCAGAAATTAACAGTCTGTATGCGATGCCGATTTTCCTGCAGGATATGAACCCATGGATTGCCGGACTTGTGACAACGTCACTTGTTGCTTCTATTTTCGTGAGTGTCAGTACCGTTGCGCTGGCTATCGCCTCGCTGGTGGTGAAAGATTTCTATGTCCCTTACCGTAACCCGACACCGGAGCAAGAATTTAAAGCCACGCGCTGGTTATCTTTATTGATTGGTTTCCTGCCGCTGATTTTCGTGCTGCTGGTCCCGGAAGTGCTGAAACTGTCGTTCTTTACCCGAGCGATCCGTCTGTCCATCACAGTGGTTGCAGTGATTGCTTTCTACGCACCGTTCTTTAAAAGCACCCGTGGCGCGAACGCCGGCCTGATTGGCTCCTGTGTTGTGACATCACTGTGGTATGTGCTGGGCGACCCGTTCGGTATCAACAACATGTATATCGCGCTGATTACCCCGGCGGTGATTATGGTCCTGGACCGAATTATCCCGAACAAAGCGCACGCGAAAACGAAAGCACCAACACCTGTACAAAATAGTGGAGTTTGATATGTCCGTTACTGTTAATCGCGATGGCGTATTACGTCAGCAAGAAGATGCACGTGTCATCAGCGCGATGCTGCCCTCGCCCTGCCCGCAAAACCACGCGGCCAACATTCTGCCGCTGCCTGATGGCACGCTGATGTGCGTCTGGTTTGGCGGCACCCAGGAAGGCGTTGCGGATATTTCCGTGTGGAGCTCACGCCTCGTAGCAGGCTGCGACAGCTGGAGTGAGGCGGTCAAACTGTCTGACGATGCCAGTCGTTCCGAGCAAAACCCGGTGCTGTTCCTCGCCCCGGATAACGTACTGTGGTTGATGTGGACCGCGCAGATCTCCGGCAACCAGGACACGGCAATCGTCCGCTATCGCCAGTCGACCGACCTTGGTGTCAGTTGGGGCGAAATTGCCACACTGCTCGATAAGCCAGGCACGTTTATTCGCCAGCCGATCACCGTGCTGGAAAATGGCAACTGGCTGCTGCCGGTCTTCTATTGCCGCACCAAACCGGGTGAGAAGTGGGTCGGTAATGATGATATCAGCGCGGTAAAAATCTCCGCCGATCAGGGGAAAACCTGGCGCGATGTGGAGGTTCCGGAAAGCCTCGGCTGTGTGCATATGAACATCACCGCACTGCACAACGGCACCCTGGTTGCGCTTTTCCGCAGTCGCTGGGCGGATAACATCTATTACAGCCAGTCGACCGACGATGGTGAAAGCTGGTCTGTGCCGGAACCGACGACCTTGCCAAACAACAATTCGTCCATTCAGGTCACGACCCTGGCGGACGGCAATCTGGCGCTGGTGTTTAACTACATGAGTGCCGCCGGGGCGCTGGAACGCCGTGCCTCGCTGTATGACGAAATTGACGATGGCGATGGACGCAAAGAGCCGGAAGTAACCAGCGGTCGCAGCGCATTCTGGGGTGCACCGCGTGCGCCGATGACCGTGGCTATCTCACCTGACGGTGGGAAAAGCTGGCCTTGGCAGCGTCATCTGGACGAAGGTGACGGCTATTGCATGACCAATAACTCACAGGAAAAACTAAATCGCGAGTTCTCCTACCCGAGCATCAAACAGGGAGCGGACGGCAGTTTGCATATCGCTTATACCTATTTCCGCCAGGCGATTAAATACGTTCGCGTATCGCCGGAATGGGTTAAGGAGTCAGTGTGATTTTTGGCAATCTTAACGCCCTGCCGCAGGCAGGGTTGCCCGCGGTGTTGCGCGATATTCTGGCGCTTCCTCAGTGCGCATTCGACGCATTGCAGGCGCGCGACGATGGGCGTTTTCAGCTACCGGGGGCAGAGTGGTTCTGTACCGTCGGCCCGGCCAATACGCAACGGCGTGAAATCCGTCATACGGAATATCACCACCAGTGGGCGGATATTCAAGTGCTGCTGACGGGTGAAGAGCTCATTTGTGCCGGCACGCAGTACGTGCCGCTGGCAACCGATGAGGAGCGTAAGCCGGATCTCTTTATCACCACCACCGCCGAGCTACCGGTCAGTATGCTGCTGCAGGCGGGTGATTTTGCCGTATTCTTGCCGGGCGAACCGCATCAGGCGCTGTGCGCGGCGGCAGAACCAATGACGATCCGCAAAGCAGTGTTTAAAGTTCCGCGTGCGCTGCTGGAGGTGTAAATATGCCACACGCAATCGTAACTGGTGCAAGTTCCGGAATTGGCGAGGCTATTGTCAGCCGTCTGCTCAATCAGGGATGGAATGTCACCGGGCTTAGCCGTTCAAACGTCAGGCGTGACAACACGGGATTTAACAGCATATGTGTCGATCTCAGTGACGGCGCGGCCCTGCGAGAGGTGCTGACCACCCTGGCTGAGCCTCATGCAGTCATTCATGCCGCCGGAATGATGGCCTCAGCACCGCTTGGCGAGTTAACACCTGAGGTCAGTCAGCGGTTGTGGCAATTGCATGTGCTGGCGGCGGAGACGCTGATCAATCACTTTGCCCCACAGATGGCGTCCGGAGGCAGGATAGTGGTCATTGGCAGCCGGACGTCGCGCGGTGCAGCGGGACGATCGCAGTATGTTGCCACCAAGGCGGCGCTGGTGGGCATGGTGCGCAGTTGGGCAGCAGAACTGGCGCCGAGGGGGATCACCGCCAACGTGGTCGCTCCTGGGGCGACACAAACGCCGATGCTCAGTGCGCCCGGACGCGCAAGCTCGCCGCCCACTATGCCGCCCATTGGACGATTGATTTCGCCTGAGGAAGTGGCAGCACTGGTAGGATTTGTCCTGTCACCAGAGGCGGCGGCCATTACCGGTCAGGAATTGGTGATCTGTGGCGGCGCATCGCTTAAGTAACGAAAGACGGGTGACACTGTCACCCGTCTTAATTTCTCATCTACGCTTGTATTCAGCCGCGCAAGTAGACTTTACCTATCAGATAGGTGGTTGCCTGACCGCCAATCAATACCCTGTCGCCACGCGCTTCGCAGCGCAGTTCACCGCCACGGGCTGAAAGTTGACGTGCCTGCAAAACGGATTTACCGAGTTTATCCGCCCAGTATGGAATCAGCATGCTGTGGGTCGAGCCGGTTACCGGATCTTCCGGTACCGATTCGCCCGGACAGAAAAAGCGACTGACAAAATCATACTTGTCGCCTGGCGCGGTAATACAGACCATTTTCTTTAAAGGGATCATCGCGGCGATGTCAGGGGTCACCGCTTCAACCTGCTGCTGGTTTTCCAGCACCACCATATAATCGCGCGCCACGCGTACCTCTTTGGCCTGGGTGATGCCCAGCGTTTCAAACAGCAGCGCAGGCGGTGCTTCCACCCGTTCTGTCTGCCAGGCCGGGAAGTCCAGGGTCAGCCAGTCGCCTTTGCGGCTTACGATAAGCGGGCCAACAAAACGGGTAGTAAAGTTAATGTGTGTATCGGGGTAGTCCAGGTATTCAAAAATCACGTGCGCGGCGGCAAGCGTGGCATGCCCGCAAAGGTTGATTTCGTACTGCGTGGTAAACCAGCGCAGCTCAAAGCCGTCGTCGTTACGAACAAAGAACGCCGTCTCAGACTGGTTGTGTTGCTGTGCCATTTTCAACAGCACATCATCCGGCAACCATTCCGTTAGCGGACAAACTGCGGCGGCATTACCGCCAAACGTATGGTCGCTAAACGCGTCCACCATATAGAAGTCGATTGTGTGCATAGCCTTTCCTCTTGTTTTCCTTTGTTTTTCCCTTGTATTGCTTTTTGTTTCAACTGACAACGTTGTGCCCCAATTTAAAATGAGACATTGATCACAAAAAGTTTGTATTTTGAGCAGAATTAGATCTAAGATCTGCCCATATTCTTCCCCTGCAACCGATCCCAAAAGATATGACAACACAAATGGTTTCACGAAAAGTCGCGTGGCTTCGGGTGGTTACGCTTGCCATTGCTGCGTTCATTTTCAACACTACTGAGTTCGTGCCTGTGGGGCTGCTGTCGGACATCGCGCAAAGTTTCAATATGGAAACGCCGCAGGTCGGTATTATGCTGACGATCTACGCCTGGGTTGTGGCGCTGATGTCACTGCCGTTTATGCTGCTGACCAGCCAGGTAGAGCGTCGCAAGCTGCTGATTGGCCTGTTCGTTTTGTTTATTGGCAGTCATGTCCTCTCCTTCCTGGCGTGGAATTTCCATGTGCTGGTAATCAGCCGCATTGGTATTGCTTTCGCCCATGCGATTTTCTGGTCCATCACCGCGTCGCTCGCAATACGACTGGCCCCGGCGGGTAAACGCGCGCAGGCGCTGAGCCTTATCGCTACCGGTACCGCGCTGGCGATGGTGCTGGGTATTCCGATTGGTCGCGTCGTCGGCCAATATTTTGGCTGGCGTACGACCTTCTTCGCCATCGGCTTTGGCGCGCTGGTTACTCTGCTGTGTCTGATTAAACTGTTGCCGAAACTGCCCAGTGAGCACTCAGGTTCACTGCGTAGTCTGCCTGAACTGTTCCGTCGCCCGGCGCTGTTGTCCATTTATTTGCTGACGGTCATTGTGGTTACCGCCCACTACACCGCCTACAGCTATATCGAACCGTTCGTGCAGACGGTGGCGGGCCTCAGCGGTAATTTCGCGACCTTGTTGCTGCTGATACTCGGCGGTGCGGGGATCCTCGGTAGCGTGCTGTTTGGCAAACTGGGCAATAAACATGCCTCCGGCCTTATCAGCGGCGCGATTGGCCTGCTGGTTATTTCGCTGTTGTTGCTACGCCCTGCGGCAGGCAGTGAGATAAACCTGGCCGTGCTGAGCATTTTCTGGGGTATCGCAATTATGATTATCGGCCTCGGTATGCAGGTGAAAGTCCTGGCGCTGGCACCGGATGCGACCGATGTGGCCATGTCACTGTTCTCGGGAATTTTCAATATCGGGATTGGCGCAGGCGCGCTGGTCGGTAACCAAATCAGCCTGCAGTGGTCGATGTCAGCCATTGGCTATGCGGGTGCTATTCCTGCGCTGGCCGCGCTGGTCTGGTCGGTCGTGATTTTCCGGCGCTGGCCGGTATCAGCAGAAGAAAGACAGCAACCGCACACTCTGTAATGCCTCACCGTCAGCGGGTTGTCGTTTCGCAACCCGCTGACGGGTTCTTCTCCTCGTCCCGTCTCAGTCATCACGGGCTGTTGGCCGCTCTCACGCGGTCGCATCAGGCCGTAGCGTGGTAGGTTGCAATGATTTCCAACACGCCATTAATGATAAACTGAACCCCCATACAGACCAGCAAAAAGCCCATCAGCCGGGAGATAGCCTCAATCCCACCCTTACCCACCAGCCGCATTATCGCGCCGGAGCTACGCAAACATACCCACAGAATCACTGCCACGACGGCGAAAATCAGAGGGGGCGCAACCATTAACACCCACTCAGGGAAGTCGGTGCTTTCGCGCACGGTCGACGCGGAGCTGATGATCATCGCAATCGTCCCCGGCCCGGCAGTACTCGGCATCGCTAAGGGAACGAAAGCGATATTGGCCGTCGGCTCCTCTTCCAGCTCTTCCGATTTGGTTTTGATCTCCGGCGCCTCATGCATTTTCTGCGGCGGGAAAAGCATACGGAAACCGATAAAGGCCACGATCAGGCCACCGGCGATACGCAACCCCGGTATCGAAATCCCGAAGGTATTCATCACCAGTTGCCCGGCATAATACGCCACCATCATGATGGCAAAGACATAGACAGAGGCCATCAGCGACTGTTGGTTGCGCTGGGCGCTGTTCATATTGCCCGCGAGCCCCAAAAAGAGCGCCACGGTGGTAAGCGGGTTCGCCAGCGGAAGGATCACCACCAGTCCAAGGCCAATAACTTTCAATAAATCCATCATCTACGAAGACACTCCAGGGCCAACAAACGTACCCGAGAGTATATCTTCAGCGTGGCTTTATCGGCACTGGCTTTGCTTATCCATTAATTAAACTCATAAAAACATACACATAGTCGAGCAGAAAAACAGACGTAACCCTGTTTTAGCAAATCGTGGCATGCCCCAATTCATTCAGTTGACTTATACTTGCCTGAGCAATAATATCTGCCGTGACTAATATACTTGCCGGGGCAACCACTGTGAAAAGCACAAGTGATCTGTTTAACGAAATCATTCCACTTGGTCGCTTGATCCATATGGTTAACCAAAAAAAAGATCGCTTACTTAACGACTATCTTGCGCCGCTGGATGTCACCGCCACGCAGTTTAAGGTGCTCTGTTCTATCCGCTGCCAGGGATGTATCACCCCGGTCGAATTAAAAAAGATCCTCTCCGTCGACCTTGGTGCGCTAACGCGCATGCTTGACCGACTGGTCTGCAAAGGCTGGATCGAAAGAAATCCTAATCCGCATGACAAGCGCGGCGTGCTGGTGCAATTAACCACCGACGGCGCCGCGCTGTGTGAGCAATGTCATCAATTAGTAGGGCAAAACCTGCATCAGGAATTAACAAAAAACTTAACGGCAGAAGAAGTGGCAACTCTGGAGCACTTGCTCAAGAAAATCTTGCCGTAACGAAAAAGAGGTATGACGATGTCCAGACGCAATACTGACGCCATCACTATTCATAGCATTTTGGACTGGATTGAAGATAACCTGGAATCGCCGCTCTCACTGGAAAAAGTGTCTGAGCGTTCGGGTTACTCCAAATGGCACCTGCAACGGATGTTTAAAAAAGAGACGGGGCACTCACTGGGGCAGTACATTCGCAGCCGTAAGCTGACTGAAATCGCACAGAAGCTGAAAGGCAGTAATGAACCGATCCTGTATCTCGCGGAGCGCTATGGGTTTGAATCGCAACAAACCCTGACGCGTACGTTCAAAAACTACTTTGACGTGCCGCCACACAAGTATCGTGTGACCGAAATACCCGGCGAGTCTCGCTATCTATTTCCGTTAAACCACTGTAATTGCTAATCGCCTGTTTTAAAGACGTATCGAGGAAATCATGAAACGTATTGCCTGTGCCGCCCTCACCGTGATGGTGTTACTGACCGGCCAGAGTTATGCGGAACAATTCGCACACCCTGCGAAACAGAACCCACGTGACACAATGGTAATGCCCACTTCCCATGAACAGTCGCCTTTCGACTTTAACCACATGGGGGCCGGGAGTGATAAATCCGACGAGTTGGGCGTGCCTTATTACAACGCACGCACCTAATCGTTTTGCCCCGCCTTCGGCGGGGCTTTTTTATCCCCTACGCCTGAACCGCACGGCGTAAGCGAAAACCAAACACATTAATGTACAACCCCGCCATAATCAGCACCGCCCCGCCCAGTTGCAATACCGACAGCGACTCACCCAGAAGCAGCGCGGCACTGGCCATTCCCACTACGGGCACCAGCAACGACAGCGGCGCCACACGCCAGGTTTCATAACGCCCAAGCAGCGCCCCCCAGATACCATAACCGACAATTGTTGCCACAAACGCCAGATAGACCAGCGACAGAATCGTCGTCAGGTCAATACTGACCAGACTTTGTAGCATTAACGCCGGGCCCTCAAATATCATCGAGGCCACCATAAAGGGGATTATCGGGATCAATGCACTCCAGACCACCAGTGACATGACCGGGGGGCGCGAAGTGTGGCTCATGATTTTCTTATTGAAGATATTGCCACAGGCCCAACTGAACGCCGCCGCGAGGGTCAGGGCAAATCCGATCATCGGGATATGTTGTCCGCTCAGGCTGGCCTCAATCAACACCAGCACACCCAGTACCGCAAGCGTAATACCCGCCAGTTGTTTCCCCTGCAGACGTTCGCCGAATACGCCGGCGCCAAGAATGATGGTGAAAAATGCCTGAGCCTGCAGCACCAGCGACGCCAGGCCCGCAGGCATGCCGAATTTGATGGCGCAAAATAAGAAGGCAAACTGGCCAAAACTGATGGTCAGCCCGTAGCTCAGGAGTAAGCGCAGTGGCACTTTAGGCCGCGCAATAAACAGTAATGCCGGAAAGGCGACCAGGACGAAGCGTAAACCCGCCAGCATGAGTGGAGGCATATTATGCAACCCGACTTTGATCACCACAAAATTCAGGCCCCATACCACCACGACCAACAGCGCCAGCAGTCCATCTTTACGCGTCATTTTCGCCTCTGTTTTTTAAACTTTTGTAAAAAAAGTTACGTTAACGCAAAAAACAGTCCAGAGACAGATCATTATTTTTGGCAGGTCCGTTTTGGCATCCCGTGATAAATCAACCGGTGTACATCACGCTTTATGCATGTTATTGCTGTTAGACATCACAAAAAACTATAACAACAGGCATTGTCGGGCAGGAAAATGATCTCAACACAAAAGCGGTCTACCGCCGCGTTACTGGCGTCGTCGTTACTGTTAACCATCGGTCGCGGGGCAACACTGCCCTTTATGACTATCTATCTCAATCGCCAGTACGCCATGTCTGTTGACCAGGTGGGTTATGCGATGACAACGGCCTTGACTATCGGCGTGGTCTTTAGTCTTGGCTTCGGTATTCTGGCGGATAAGTTCGATAAAAAACGCTATATGTTGCTGGCGATCGCCGTCTTTTTGTTTGGTTTTAGCGCCATTCCCCTGGTCAGCCACGCCGGTCTGGTGGTGCTCTTTTTCTCGCTCATTAACTGCGCCTACTCGGTCTTTTCGACCGTTCTGAAAGCCTATTTTTCCGATACGTTGGGTGCGGCGGCGAAAGCGCGGATTTTCTCTCTCAACTACACGTTTATTAATGTTGGCTGGACCGTCGGTCCACCGATTGGCACGATGCTGGTCATGTACAGTATCAATCTGCCCTTCTGGCTTGCGGCCTTCTGTTCTGCGGTACCACTGGTGTTTATCCAGATGTTCGTTCGCCGTGTCAGCGTGGCGCAGAGCAGCGAAAACAGCGTGGCCTGGTCGCCGTCAGTGTTGTTGCGCGACCGTGCGCTACGCTGGTTTACCTTATCCGGACTGCTGGCCTCCTTTGTCGCCGGATCGTTTGCGTCTTGCATTGCTCAGTATGTCATGTCAATCGCGGACGGCGACGTTGCCGAAAAAGTGGTTGCCGTGGTACTGCCGGTCAATGCCGCCGTGGTGGTGACACTGCAATACGGGCTGGGAAGTAAGCTGACGGCAAAGAACCTGCGTCCGTTAATGGCCTTTGGTACCGTCTGTTTTGTCCTTGGCCTGGGCGGCTTTATGTTTTCCGGGGACAATCTTTGGTTCTGGGGCGCATCGGCCGCTGTCTTTACCCTTGGCGAAGTCATTTACGCGCCCGGCGAGTACATGCTGATTGATAACATTGCCCCGCCGGGAATGAAAGCGAGCTATTTCTCGGCCCAGGCGCTGGGCTGGCTGGGCGCGGCAATGAACCCGTTGTTAACCGGGATTATCCTGACCACCCTGCCGGCATGGACGCTTTTCGTCATTATGATGGTGACCATCGTCCTGGCCTGGCTGATGATGCTGAGGGGGATGCAGGCAAAACCGCTGGGTGTGTTGCAGGCAAGCTAGCGCCTGCCTTACCTTTCGTGGTTCGTGCGGATCTGCGGCGTGTTGTCGAGCAGACGGATGGCGGGCACAAAACAGGCTGCCACCGTCGCCAGCACCACCGAAAGCGCGCAGGCCAGCAGGACACTGGTGCTGCCATAGTGCTGTGCCAGTGGACCGGCGGCAATTTCACCCACCGGGATCGCCACGAACGAGCCCAGCGCATCATAAGCGTAAACTCGCGCCAGTTTTTCCGGCGGGATATGTGTTTGCAGTGACTGCGCCCATACCACGCCAAACAGACCAAAGCTCACGCCTGCCAGGAAGAAACCTGCCATGAGCGCTGTCGTGGTGGGATACACCCCCAGCGCCAGTAGTGGCAACGCACAAAAGTTTACCAGTACCACGCCAATAAACAGATCGTGCCGGGGCCGCCAGCGCAGCGCAATTAGCGAACCGGCAATCAGGCCAACGCTTTGCGCCGCCACGGCAAGTCCCCAGCCGGTACGCCCAAATGTTTCATCCGCCACGATCGGACCGAGCACCATCGCCATGCCACTAAAGGCCGCATTGACGATAGTAAACTGCACCACAATTGCCCAGACCCAGGTGCGGGCGATAAACTCTTTCCAGCCATCGCGCAAATCCTGCACAATATTTGATTGCGCATCGTGCGATGCGATAGCCCCGACACGAATCAGTAAGTAGAGCGGAGCCGAGGCCGCAAAGCCAAGCGCATCAATCGCCAGCCCCCATCCGGGACCGATGGTGCTGGTGAGCATACCGCCAAGCGACGCGCCAATCACCGTGCCGCCATAAACGCCAAGCTGAATAAAGGCATTCGCTTCGCGCAGGGTACGTACCGGCACCGTTTGCGGCACCATCGCCGAGGAGGCGGGTAAGGCAATGCCCGCCGCCGCGCCGTTAAGCGCCCCGAGCACAGCCAGCAGCATGATAGTTGCGCTGCCGTCCAGCACCAGCCATGCCACCATCCCCTGCGCCACTGCCGCAACCAGCGACGAGGAGACCAGCACCAGGCTTCGCGAGTAGCGGTCTGCGAGCACGCCGCCGAGCAGCAGGAAGATAACGTTAAAGAGTGAACGGGCCGCCACGACCAGACCTAAGTCCGTCGCAGAGCCACCGATATCCAGCACCGCGAACGCCAGCGCAATCGGGGCAATGCCGTTTCCCAGAACGGTCAGCAGGCGGCCGAAAAACAGATAGCGAAAGGATGAAGAGTGAAAGGCCCGTTGACCGCGCGACGCCATCACCTCAGTTTCCACGAGGCTGCTCCCAATCATCCCTTTTTGTTGTCATGAATGACTCCATGTGTCTGGCTTAGGCCCAGCCGAATAAATAAAGAAAGGACATGCGGGAGACCCCGCATGTCCATGGCATTTCGTGCGTCGTTATGACTCGCGGATTACCACACCTGTTGCGCTATCTGCGTAACGAGGCGCACTTTATCCCATTGTTGCTCTGCTGTCAGCGTGTTCCCCTCCTCCGTTGAGGCAAAACCACACTGCGGGCTCAGGCAAAGCTGGTTCAGACAGACATATTTCGCCGCTTCCTGTAAGCGCGCTTTGATACCTTCCGGGTTTTCCAGCTCACCCTTTTTGGTAGTGATCAGCCCTAATACCACCTGCTGTTTACCCGGACGAATAAAGCGCAATGGTGCGAAATCACCGGAGCGGTCATTATCATACTCAAGGTAGAACGCATCGACATTCACGCTGCCAAACAGCACTTCCGCTACCGGCTCATAGCCGCCTTCGGAAATCCAGGTGGAGCGGAAATTACCCCGGCAAACATGCAGACCAATCGTTAAGTCAGCGGGTTTGCCTTCCAGCGCTTTGTTCAGCACGCGGGCATAGATACGGGCCAGCGCATCCGGATCGTCGCCACGCTCAATGATTTGTCGGCGCTGATCGTCGGAGCACAGGTAGGCCCAGACGGTATCGTCCAGTTGCAAATAGCGGCAACCCGCGGCGTAGAAAGCATGAATCGCATCGCGCCAGGTCGTCGCCAAATCCTCAAAATAGTCTGCCAGGTCCGGATAAACCGTGGCGTCGATATCTTTACGACCGCCGCGAAAATGCAACACGCTCGGGCTTGGAATGGTCATCTTCGGTTGCGCATTGCCGCAAATGCTTTTCAGGTAAATAAAATCTTCCAGCATCGGGTGATCGCCAAAACCGAGTTTTCCGGTCACCCGCACGCCATGAGCTTTGGTCTGCACACCATTAAACTGGATGCCTTTATCCGCATCGTAGCGCTCCACGCCCTGCAGGCCATCGAAGAAATCAAAATGCCACCAGGCACGGCGGAACTCTCCGTCGGTGACCACGTGCAGGCCGCAGTCACACTGCTGCTGAACCACATGGCGAATCGCCTCATTCTCCACGGAGCGCAGTTGTTGAGCGCTGATACTGCCCTGCGCATATTGCTGGCGTGCCTGTTTAATGGTGTCCGGGCGTAAAAAACTGCCGACTACGTCTGCGCGGAACGGGGCCTGATGTCGCTGCATGGTGTTCTCCTTGCACGCCGGCCAGATAGTTTACCGGCGTGATAGTTCATTATTTGAATTTTTAGCCATCTGGACGGCTAAATGTCCAAGTAAAATGTCACACGCAGTGTCCGTGTAGCAAACGAGAATTTCTCATCACCCATGAAAAATATTCAATTTGCCGCAAAACGGTATCCTTCATCTTCCCAGCCGGTTATCCCGCCGAGCATGATTTTTACCGCCAGCCCCATTCGCGCCAGTTTTAGCGCCGCACGATCAGCACCGTTACAATGGGGGCCTGCGCAATAGACGACAAAGAGCGTGTCCTGAGGCCATTGCGCCATGCGCTCTGGCGTCATTTGCGAATGTGGCAGATGGATCGCGCCTGGAATATGGCGCCTGGCGAAGGTCTCCGGGCTACCCACGACATGTAACAGCACAAAATCTTGTTCCTCGTGCGTCAACGCATGGTGGACGTCGGCGCAATCGGTCTCAACGCTCAGGCGGCGTAAAAAGTGGCTGGCGGTCACCTCAGGCGAGGCGGCGGGGACTTCCGAAACATAGCTCATAGTGCTTTCTCCAGGTTTGTGTTAACACTAATCTAACGAAAACAAGACACCGTGACCGTATAGCTTTATGCCAGATAACAACAAAAACATGACAATTTCACCGCCCCCCGGACAGCAGCATGTTGTCGTCGCTCTCGCTTACGATGGTTTATGTACCTTTGAGTTTGGCGTCGCCGTGGAAATTTTTGGCTTGCCACGTCCGGAGCTGGGCGATAACTGGTATCACTTTGCCGTTGCGGCGGTGGATGAAGGAGAGCTGCGCGCGACAGGCGGTATCCGCATTATGACCGAAGGCGGCGTGGAATTGCTTGAGCGGGCCGATACGATCATTGTTCCCGGCTGGCGCGGCGCACAGACGCCGGTACCGGAAGCACTTTGCCATGCACTGCGCCAGGCCCACCAGCGCGGATGCCGGATAATGTCTATCTGCTCCGGGGTGTTTGTGCTTGCCGCAGCCGGGCTCCTCAACGGTCGAAAAGCGACAACCCACTGGCGGTATACTGACCTGCTGCGTCAGCGCTATCCGGCCATCGAAGTGCTGGAAGATGCTCTCTATTATGATGAGGGTCGCGTAATGACGTCTGCCGGAAGCGCGGCGGGCATCGATCTGTGTCTGCACGTTGTCAGAACCGATTTCGGTCGCGACATCGCCAATAATGTCGCCCGGCGTCTGGTGGTTCAGCCCCACCGCGACGGAATGCAGACGCAAAAAGTAACGGCACCGGTTGCCCGTTCAAGGGAGAGCCAGTCGCTGGGGAAATTGTTTGATTTCCTGCAACAGCAACTTGACGCGAGCCACACGGTTGAGTCGCTTGCCCGTCATGTCGGCATGAGCCCGCGTACCTTTTTACGCCGTTTTGCCGAGGCCACTGGCACCACGCCCGCCCGCTGGATTTTGCAGGCCCGTCTGCGCCGGGCCGAAGAGCTACTGACGCAGTCGAAGATGAATATTGATGCGATCGCCGGACAAATCGGTTTCAGCAATGCCGCCGCCCTGCGCCATCACTTTCAGCAACAATATGCACTCACCCCAGGACAATTCCGCAAAAAATTTACGCTCGCAAATAAATAGTTCACATAATTAAGCTATTGTTTAGATTCAGTCAGGTAGTATTCCAATCAACGCGGCAAATAATGAAAGGTAAGTGAGGTCAGAATTATTCAGTAACAGGAGAGTAACGATGTTGGGAAATATGCATGTCTTTATTGCAGTGCTGGGAATCATTTTATTTTCTGGTTTTCTTGCTGCTTATTTTAGCCATAAATGGGACGACTGATGAACGGAGATAATCCCCCACCAAACAGGCCCCTCGCGCCGAAACACCGCGGGGGGCCTTCTTTTTTGCTATCGTACAGATAAAAAAAACCGCCAGTAGAGACTGACGGTAAAATGCTTGCATGGATAGATTTGTGTTTTGGACTATACGCTACCCTGTAGCCACAGGATTAACGATTCACTTTTAATCTACCCGGTACTTCCTAAATAAAGAGTAAACGATGACGAACTAAGCTCAGAAGTCACATTTGTAATGGCCTTCGTGTGATGCCGCTCAACGTCGTGGATTTTTATTTCCCTTTCATTACCAGATTCGCCGCCTGCGCGAAAATGGCATCCTCCACACCGTCACCCCTGTCTCTGCCCTGACGCTCTATCTCTTCAATGATATTGTCACGATTAATGATCTTACCGCCCGAAATCAGCCCAATAACAGCGGCCCCAATGGCTAATCCAATGAGTCCCGTGCGCTCGTCATTGAATTTCATACCGTTTCCTCTCTTTTCGACTTCTTTGTGAAGTCAGAAAAAATTTAGCATAGGGTTTTCAGCTCGCCATGCTTCATGGCTAAAAAGCGATAAAATTCTTACTTAATGCAGGGTTTTTAGGCAAAACGAAACGGTGTGACGTGTTCTGATAAAAGAGAGGCACGAAGATAATTCGCCTAATTGACTGATTTTCCAGCGGCTAAAAAGCGCAGGTCAGCCCCATAGCGCTTGATGACATTCGCTGATGCGCAGACGAAAAAAAATGTAACCAATCCTGACATTCCAGAATTAACGAAGCGCAGGTCAGCACGTAACGCAGAGGAGGAAGGGTTATCGTTGTACAAGCCGGTAGTCTCGTTAACCGAAAGACAGAAGAGATTTGTTCGGTTCATGCCAGTGATGAAACCTGAATGGTCATCGCGTTTGCTATCATAGCCAGAAGCTGGCTTTATGATAAATAAAGAGGGTAAACAACATTATGAGCCCTGACGTTCGCCAGGGCGTATATTAAGTAGCTAATTTTGCATGATTATTCAGTGCCACTTCAGACCATAATGTTCGCGCACGACTTTTTCCAGGGCAACGCGATCAACTGTCACTGCCGACCGTTCTTCGGGAATGGCCAGTCGATATTCGCAACCGGGGATAATAGAGGTTAACCGATGCAGTCTTTTCTTATAACGAATCCATTTCATACGCCATCCCCCTGTCTCTGTAACGCTATTCATTGTTGCTTTATTTTATTGTAGCCAGCGTTAATCATAAACCTACTGATAAAGATCATCTATTTATTTAGTTTTATAAAAATCACCATCATCAGGCAGAGGCCTTGTCAGAAATGCTTACCTGTTGCATCTGAACTTGCGCACCTGATATACAAAGTTAATGCACGAAAAATATTCACCGCGCCTTCATATGAAAGTCACACGGCAAATAAATGTTTTTTCCCTAAAAATGGTTTTTGCTATCCACGATACTGCCATAAACACGCTGATATTCTTTCAGCGTGTTTGCGAAATATTCTGACGCTCTTGATGGCGATGTCTGAAGAAATGATCAGCGCAACGTCCCCTGAGCCATACAACATTATTCTGCTAGCCGATGCACTCTTCCTCATGCCCTTGTTTATCATACTCTTTTTGTGCAGCTTCCAGGGTCGGGCCATGTTCCAGCGCCCACTGATACAGCGCCTCGAAAGGTTCGCGCAGTGAATGCCCCAGAGGCGTGATGCTGTATTCCACCCCAACCGGCATTGTGGGTAGCACTTTTCGATAGACAAGCCCGTTGCGTTCAAGTCGCTTAAGAGCATCAGCCAGCGCCTTATGGGTTATACCGTCCAGGCGGCGACGGATTTCATTGAAGCGAGCGGGCTCAGTGCACAGGACGGTCAGGATGAGAATCGACCATTTATTGGTGATGTGTTCGAGCACCGGACGCGTTTTTCCTACTTCTCTCAGGCTATTGCAGTCAATCGTTGTCATGTCGGTATATCCAATGATATCTGGTATAAACAAAGTGCGTAATTGATACTAAATATAAAACTTATATCATCTGTTTTCCACTCAATGAGGAGAGCAATGATGAACAGATTGAATAATAAAGTATCCGTTGTACTGGGCGGCGCCAAAGGGATCGGTCTGGCGATTAGTCAACGTTTCGCTCACGAAGGGGCATCCACTTGGTTTACTTCTCGCCGGGACGAAGAGTTGCAAGCCGCCGTTGCCACCATCGGAAATAATGCCCTGCCACTGCGCGCCGATGTCAGCCAGCAAAGCGAACTCACCCGGATTATGGAAAAAGTGCAGGCGCAATCCGGTCGTATTGACGTGCTGGTGATTAACGCCGGGATGTCAGAACACGCCACGCTGGAACAGATTTCATCCGATCATTTTGACCAGATTTTTGGGCTTAATGTTCGCTCCCCGGTGTTTGCGTTGCAGGCGGCCCTGCCCTTGCTTAATCCCGGCGCCAGCGTGGTGTTAATTGGTTCGATCGCTGACGTTATTGGTTCGGCAGGTTATGGCGTTTACAGCGCCAGTAAAGCCGCGCTGCGCTCTTTTGCGCGCACCTGGACGCGTGAACTCGCCCCCCGTGGTATTCGGGTAAATGTCGTCGCGCCAGGCCCGGTGGACACAGAGATGATGGCCGCCGCATCGGAGGAGTTTCGTCAGGGGATCATCAGCGCCATTCCATTAGGCCGAATGGGGACGCCGGATGAAATTGCCAGCGCCGCGCTGTTTCTTGCCAGTGATGACAGTCGCTATATCGCTGGTGCGGAAATTTGCGTCGATGGCGGACTGACGCAAGTGTGATAAGCGTTGAACCGAAAAAAGGCCGCGGTGCGGCCTTTGAAACAGATCTCGCCGCGCACAGTATTACTGTAATGCAGAGAGAATTTTATCCGGCGGTACACTGCCCAGGAAGGTGTGCATTGCGGGATCCAGCACAACCATCACGGGTGTTACCTTAATCCCAAGCCGATCCGCAAGCTCTGATTGCTTAATAATTAGCTGCTTACATTGTTCTGTGCTGTCATTTGCGGGTAAGAACCCCGCCATCGCGTTTTGCAGGCTTTTCGGTCGATCTGGCGCGCACCATACTCGGGACATATCCTCTATGACCGAATCTTTTATTGATGGCGGAACGACTGTCACAAATGACATGGTCAAACCTGCATCCGTGTATTTCTTAATATTTTTGATGACGAAACTACAATAAACACACTGGTTATCAACAAAAACCAGCAGTTTGTGTTTTTCTGCGCTGGCCTGAAAGGTAATCGGCTCAAGCGCAGGTAAAGAGCGCGAAATATCCTCGTAGGCCATCTGCGGTGTGGCATCTGTGGCAGGCACAGACGAAGCCAGCGCAACAGAACTGGCCGACAGCATAAAAGCTGCGCCTAATGTTTCAAGCAAACCCCTCATTCCTTTTGTCCTTGCTGTTTTGCTATCGGATTAACCCCTTTCTCGCACAGCCAGTTAACACCTTATCCATTATTTTTTCTGCATTTTTTTCATCATTCTTCTCCGCTTCATGCAAACAGGCATTGCCCGTTCCCACCTGGAAAGGGCGAAGGCGAGACACAGAATGTCCCAAATAACGACCATTAACGTCATTTGGGACACCTTTTTCTTACTTATGATGCTTTCATCGAATCAATGGTGACTGAAAGGAACCTGCTATGAACATCGCTACACAACCCGGTAAAGGCACTGCAGTGATCACCGGCGCATCAACTGGCATCGGCGCTATTTATGCTAATCGGCTGGCGCGTATGGGTTACGACCTGATTATCGTTGCCCGCAATCACAACCGCCTGAATCAGATGGCAAGCCATATCACCGCCGATACAGCCCGTAACGTGGAGGTCGTGGCCGCCGATCTTGGCGATAGCCAACAACTTAACGCCCTGGAGAAAAAACTGCACGACGATGCCAGCATTACACTGCTGGTCAACAATGCGGGCACTGGCACACATACGCCGCTGTTATCCAGCGATGTCGACCAGATGCAGGCGATGATTAACCTTAACGTGATTGCGCTGACTCGCCTCACGTATGCCGTTGTTCCCGGATTCGTCGCGCGCGGCAATGGCGCCATCATCAACATCTCTTCCATCGTCAGCCTTGCACCGGAATTGTTAAACGGTGTGTACGGCGGAACAAAAGCATTTGTACTGGCCTTTAGTCAGTCACTCCACCACGAACTCGCCGATAAAGGGATACAGATCCAGTCCGTATTACCAGGCGCGACGGCAACGCCGTTCTGGGATAACGGCGGTCTCCCACTGGAACAACTCGATAAATCGATAGTGATGAGCCCTTATGACCTGGTGGATGCCGCGCTAACAGGCTTTCTGCGAGGTGAGTTGGTCACGATCCCCTCTTTGCATAACGAAGCGGAGTGGCTGGCGATGGAAAACAGCCGCAAGGCCATGATGCCGCACCTTTCGAGCAATATCCCGGCTGAACGCTACCGCGACAGCGCAGGCCACTAACCCTTTTACCCAACAGGAATGACAAAATGAAACTCACCGGAAACACCCTATTTATTACTGGCGGCACCTCGGGCATTGGTCGCGCCATGGCGGAAAAATTTCATCAACTTGGCAACCAGGTGATTATCTCTGGTCGTCGCAAGGCACTGCTGGACACCGTGACTGCCGCCAATCCGGGTATGGATTCCGTAGTACTGGATGTCACCAGTGCGTTAAGTATTAAAGACGCGGCGCGAGAAGTCCTGTCTCGCTATCCGGCACTGAACGTGGTGATAAATAACGCAGGCATTATGCCGTTTGATAATCCTGCCGCCCAACTGGATGATGAGATGGCGACCACGCTGCTGGATACCAATCTGCTGGGCACTGTTCGGGTGAGCGCCGCGTTCATTGAACATCTTAAGCAGCAACAGGATGCAGTACTGATCAATAACAGTTCCATACTGGCCTTTTTGCCGCTGGTCACGAATGCGCTCTATTGCGCAACCAAAGCGGCGATCCACTCCTATACCCTCTCCCAGCGCTTTTTGCTTCGCGATGCGGGCGTGAGCGTAATAGAGATTGCGCCACCATGGGTAGATACCGATCTGATCTACAAAAGTGGTGACTCCCGGGCGATGCCCCTGGCGGACTTTATCGAACAGACCTTCGAAAAACTGGCCACGGATAACCCCGAAGCCATTGTCGATAGCGTGCTCCCTGCCCGCGCAAATCCCGGCGCAGATGAACACGCCATGGTAAACGCGTTTAATCAGTCAATGATGGAAAACCCGATCCCGGTTGCGTGATCTGATGCGGGGCAGGCAACTGCCCCCGGCAGGAGTTAATGATGCAAAATCACATTGCCACGCCGCAACGACGCGCGCTCAACGCCCTGAGTATTGCTTATTTTATTCAGGCGACAGGTTCTCTTTCCGTTGCAGGCAGTCTGGCTGCCATTTCCCTTGAGTGGGGACTCAGTGATGCACAAAGTGCTCGTCTGCTCTCTATTTTCGGCCTGACGTTTGCCCTGGGCGCGCCGCTGGCGCAAGTGAGGTTCGGCACGTTGATGCGCAGGACGCAGGTACTGGCAGGCATGCTGGTGTTCGCGCTGGGGGCGGCTATTTTTGCTCTCGCGCCGAATTACACGTTGCTGGTTATTTCACGTATCGTGATGGGGCTTGGCGCGTCGCTAATAGGTCCGGTACTGGTGGCGCTTGGCGCAGAGTTAGTGTCTCCCAAAGAACGTGGCAGCGCCATCGCCATGATTCTGTTCGGCGTGTCAATGGCAAGCATGGTGGGTATACCGCTCGCCGCGTGGATAGCGCATGCATGGGGCGCGCGGATCTTGTTTGCCCTTGTCGCGCTGATAAGCCTGCTCACGGCTGCGGGTGTGTGGCTGCTGGTGCCGAATGTGGTAAAAGGCGTCGATATTCGTTTACGCCATGTCGGCCAGGTACTGACCGACGGTAAAACTCTGTCTGCGTTTTTGGTGGTCTTTTTTATCACCTCCGGGGTATACGATATGTATGCGTTTATCTCGCCGATAATTCGCGATCGCTGGCACGGCGAAGCCGCTGATGTCTCTATTGCCCTGGCGGTTATTGGCGTGGCGGGTATTCTGGGAAACCTTTTTGTCAGCCGCGCCGCACGGCGTTACAGTGCAGAACGCTTGCTGAGCGTCGGCTTGACTTTGCTGGTCGCAGATATGTTGCTCATAACGCTGTTGCCCGCCCAACTGGCGTGGTTGTTTATTCTGTTGGTGGTCTGGGCATTTTCAACGGATCTGATATGGCCAACGCAGCAGCGACGTATCGTGGAAATATCGTCTGCAGAAACGCGGGGAATTTCACTGGCCTTAACCAGCGCCTTTATGTTCTGCGGTATCGGTTTTGGTTCAGCGGTGGCCTCCTGGCTTTATCCGCTGACCGGTTTTTACGGCGTGATGATAAGCTCAATGCTGTTTCTGTTGCTGGCACTGGTAAGCCTGGGTATATCGGAACGGCTACGTGCTCGTTCTGCCCAATGGGTCAGTGCTGAATTGCCATAAAGAGGTTGCGATGCACCGGATAGGATTGATTATTTCTGACCATTTTCAGATGCTGGCCTTGTCAACGCTGACGGTCTTCGAATTTGCTAACCTCATTACTGAAAAACCCTTTTACCAGTTGACGGTCTATTCCGAATCCGGCGGCAAAGTACGTTCATCCTCAGGAATTGGCGTTGATTCTGAACAGTTCAGCGATGAAACGCCGGTAGATACCTGGCTGGTAGCGGGGGTGCTTTCCCCGGTGGAGGAGCCCGCAAGTCCGGCGGTCATTCATTTTCTGCAAACGTCCGCCCGCAAAGCACGCCGCATCGCCGGCATCTGCACCGGCGCATTTGTGCTGGCGCAGGCCGGGCTTCTGGAACAAAAACGCGCGACCACTCACTGGGCGCATGCCCGCAACTTCATGACGATGCATCCCGGCATTCAGCTTGAAGATGACCGGATCTTTATTATTGATGACACCATCTGGACATCTGCCGGGATGACCGCCGGGCTGGATATGGCGCTGGGTATGGTGGAAAAAGATTTGGGCGCAGATATTGCCCGTATTGTGGCGCATCGTCTGGTCATGAATCAACGCCGTTCCGGAGGCCAGACACAGCATTCGGAAATGCTGGCATTGGCCCCACGTTCGGATCGTCTGCAAAGCGCGCTCGAATATGCCCGCAACAACCTGCACAAAACGCTGACGGTGGAACTACTGGCCGATGCCGTGCATGTCAGCGCCCGCCAGCTCAGCCGCCTGTTTCGTCAGGAAACGGGGAAATCGCCCGCCAAAGCTATCGAAGGATTACGGCTTGAAGCGGCAAGATTAATGATTGAGCAAAGCCGCCTCTCCCTCGATACCATTGCCCGCGAGGCCGGTTTTCGCGACAGGCGTCATATGCGGGAAGTGTTTATTCGCGGTTATGGCATCCCGCCGCAGTCCCTTCGTACGGGCAGATAGCACGGAAGAGTAAGAAGCCCGTCTGCCCTGAATACGCATGTCGCGGAGCGACGCTAGCTGTCCCGCGCTCCCGGTTTTTGGCTCTCTTTTCGATACGCGGCCGGAGTAATGCCATAGCGTTTTTTAAAGGCTTTAGTGAACGATGAGAGCGATAAAAAGCCGCACCGTTCGGCGATGGCGTCCACCGCCTGCGCCCTTTCATCAATCAGTAACCGCGAGGCCAGCGCCATGCGCAATTGTGTCAGCCATGATTGTGGCGTCTGGTGATAACTGTGCGCAAAATGCCGGGCAAAAGTGGCGCGCGATAAAAAGCAGCGCTCAGCCATAGACTCGAGAGTCCACGGGTATGCCGGGTCCGCAAAGACGGCTAATAATGCCGGTGAGAGGCGCTTATCACTCATCAGCCGCAACATGCCAGGCGGTGGTTGTCGCAGTGAAAGTAAAATCCGCAGCATCATCGCCAGTAGTGTATTCGCCAGCCCTTTAACCATCGCCAGACTGCCCGGCAAACTGTTCTGGCTTTCACGGACTAACATCGTCAGTAACGTTTCCAGTTCAGGAAAGCTTTTGCGCTCCGCCGTCTGAAGATGAATAAGCGCCTGCTCTTCGGCGAACAGCCAGTGGCAGTCCGGACCGAAATGAAACTCCCCGCACAACACTTCAACGGATGGCCCTGGCCCTTCCGTACTCACTTGCGTCAGAATGCCATTATGATGTCCCTGCGCCGGTACGACCTGTCCCCACTCCACCAGGCTTTCAAGGAGATGGGGGGAACCATGAGGAAGGAGCAGAACATCCCCTGCGCAGACATTGAGGGTTTTGCCCGCAATATGCAGGCGCGCCTCCCCGCGCATGATGACATGCCATGGCACAATGCCGCCAGGCCGTTGCTGATGGTCAGCAGCCCATCTCCCGTTAAACCGACAATGTAGATTCACAACGCATTGCGGGGCCAGCACAGCAAGTAACGAACTGAGGTTATCCACTCGCGCTCCTGAGACGTTAAGACAAAAAATAGCGGCTTTGGGGCCAATAATAGCATGCCCGACGCCTTATGATGTCTCTATCGCCGATACGGTGACACACATTAACTGACAGGAGAAAATCATGAGTCGTTTAACCTCAATTCAGGTCGAAAATGCCACAGGCCAGACTGCCGAACTTTTCACTATGATCAAACGTGCTATGGGTAAAGTGCCAAACGCCTATCAGACTATCGGTATTGCGCCAGAGCTCCTTGCCCAGGCGCTGCAGCACAATGCTACGCTTGCAAAAAGTACGCTCAGTAAACAAGAACTGGAAGCCATCAACCTGGTTGTGAGCGAACTCTCCGGCTGCGATTATTGCCTGGCCGCGCATACCTTAACGGGCAAAATGGCCGGTTATAGCCTCGCGCAAACGCAGGCATTGCGTCGGGGAGAATATCCGGATGACGCCCGTATTGATGCCCTGGTGAAATTCGTCTCAACCGTCGTCTCAACTCGCGGAACGCTGGCGGAAGAAACGGTAACCCGCTTCCTGGCGGCAGGCTTTAGCGATCGTCAGGTGGTGGAAATCATCAGTGCGATCAGCGCAATTCTGTTCACCAATATGATCAACCGTGTCAACGATACCGTGGTGGATTTTCCGCACGTAAACTAAACACGCGCTGGCGGTCGGTTTTTATCATGGGGGGCGGGATCAATGACACACCATTACTCGCTTCGCCTTGTGCAATGACTGCGCCACGGTAGCCAGCGGCGGCTGGGCGTCTGCGCTGGCCGCCGCATCGTTATAGCTGGTAACAGACATCGACCGGCAGTTAAAATAAAAAAATATAAACGTTGCTTAATTAATTTCGCTATGTCTTAATAGCGTCATCGGTTTGGAATACAGACCTTATGAAAGCAGTTTTAGTAAAGCAGTCCTCAGTTCAAGTGTTATCCATAGATACCCTTCTTCGTGAGTCTCCTCCTAAGTGCCAAATAAGTTACTCTAACATTACAGGCCATTATTGCCACTCTGCGTGGCCCATAAATTTAAGGAAGTATCTATGTCTAATAAAATGACTGGTTTAGTAAAATGGTTTAACTCCGATAAAGGTTTTGGCTTTATCACTCCTGATGACGGCAGCAAAGATGTCTTTGTTCATTTTTCTGCTATCCAGAGCGACAGCTACAAAACGCTTGATGAAGGCCAGAAAGTTTCCTTCACTATCGAAAGTGGCGCGAAAGGCCCTGCGGCTGGTAACGTCACCGCGCTGTAAGTCGCGCTAATTATCAGTGATGTTTACAATAGCGATGAAGACAATAGTCTGAGCAGATAAAATTTACTGATAAAAATAAACCCGCCCGGTGCGGGTTTTTTATTGCATTATATTCAGACAGCGGCTCAGTATTATTTCCTGCCAGCGCAATCCTTTCAACGACAGAGGGCAATAATTACGTTCCTGAGGTCGTTGTTCCCCGCACGCGAATAGGCTCTTTAATGGCATCGACAGACAACAATCGCTGAAGCGCAGAAATAGCGGTGTCAGTAAGTTCATGCCCTTTGGTCAATACCATCAGGCCATTCGATGTCAGGATATCTTCCTCAACCACCCATCCGGGCAGCAGTTCGCGAATATGCGCAGAACGAACGCCGCTCACGTTTGCACGAAAATCTGACAACGCCTTAATGATGTAATCGGGCAGTGGTGGCGTTGCTGCACGCAAAATTTCCCATGGGCGCTCCAGGCTCCAGCCACGTACGGCATGTTTTTCCAGTTCAAGCGCAGCACGTAGCAAATGCGCCCCGCGCAAAACCTCCAGCGGCACATTCGGCGCCGGTTCTTTCGCCTGGTGGCGTATAATTCCCGCTACCAGTTCGAGGCGCGGAATATTCTCTACCAACCGTCCGGCGACCTCCGGATGCCCGAGCAGCAGTTTTTTCTCTTCCTCCGACAGTTTTCGTTGGGCCGCATCTGCCTGGACGATATCCGCCGGAATACCGACGCAACCTATCTGGCTTAGTGAAGCCGCGATGGTGTAAATCCATTCATCGGGCCACTCCAGTTTCGGTAACGCATGAATCACACATGACTGAGCGAAAGCGGAGCGCTGAAACGCCCATGGAGCGACCATCGCCAGCACTTCGGTCAGCGTTTTCACCGATGCCGTCAGGGTGGTGGCCAGCAACTCTTTTTCGGCGCGAATCAGCCGATACTGACGCACCGCGTCATTCAGCGTGGCAATCAGCTCGTCTTTTGGACAGGGCTTGCACAGATAGCGAAAAATGGCGCCTTTATTGATAGCCGCGATGGAGGATTGCACATCGGCCTGACCGGTGAGCAGTATTCGAACACTATCGGGCGAGATTTCTCTCGCTTTCGCCAGAAAAGTCGCCCCGTCCATACCCGGCATACGCATATCGGATACGATGACGGCAAACTTTTCGCCCCAACGAACGGCATCAAGACCCGCCTCGCCGCTCTTTGCCACCACCACCTCAAATTCACCAAAAAGATTGCGTTCAATAGCGGCGAGCACATTCGGTTCATCATCCACGCACAGCACCCGAGCGAGGGCAGTATCAGTCATGAAGGTTCTCCTTTATATGAGCAAGCATTTGCTGCCACAAAGGGAGCTGGTTCAGCATGCCTGTTTGTTCAAGATAAACGTGATCGGGTTCGTCGTTGTTCGCCAGCGCGACCGCAACATGTACGGTACCCATGGCGCCGAAAAGATTATTTGCGAAACGGGAAGGCTCAGCGTGCCGGGCAACAATCTCTACGAGATCCCCGGGCAATCCCCACAACGCCAGCAAATAAGCCCCCACCGTTGCGCAACCCGCAGAGGAAAGGTTGGCGTGTGCATCAGGAAGAAGCTGAGCAATATTGGCGAGCAAGGCGGCTGTTGACTCCAGACCCTGATGGCCGCATATGCGCGCGGCAAGTTGGGAGGCAAGAAAGGCGTTACGTTGTAACGCCTTGTTGCGGGGCTGACTGCTCTCATCAGCAAAAAAATTCGGGGGTCTGGATGAGTAACCTTATCTGCTCCAGGCCCAGATGGGTAAGAGCACTCGCGATATCGTGACTCTGTGCGCCGCGTGTGAACCATGCTGAATTCGCAATCTGTATAAATCTGGCCGTCAGCGCGGGATCGCGTCCAACGAGTTCAATGATGCGCTGGATATCGTTATCCGTATCGGAAAGGCGCTGTTTGAGTTCGGTGAATATCTCAGGCGCGGCTGGCAGGTGGCTGATATGACCCACGATGTCAATGACCCGCAGATCCTCAATAGCATGACGTCGCGTGAGCGTGTTTTCGATCATCGCTATCAATGCCGTGCTGTCACAGGGTTTAGAGACAAATTGGTGAGCGACCTGAAGCATGCGCTGGGTCGATGTAGGTTCTGAATAGCCAGAAAGGATAATCAGAACCGTACCGGGCCAGCGATCGCGAATCCGGGCGAGCAATTCAGCCCCATCCATAAAAGGCATGCGCATATCCGATACCACTACATCCGCCGGAGTCTCTTCAAGCATGGTAAGCGCTTGCGGACCACTACTTGCGAAGCGACATTCCCAGTCGGGGTTATACATCATGACAGATCTCTCAATGCCCGAGAGGATACGATTTTCGTCGTCGACAAACATGACCTGCATGCCGTTCACCCCTCCTTGCGACTATGAAGCGGAAATTGCAATATAAACGTCGAACCCACCCCTTCCTCAGACTCGCAACGGATATGCCCCATGTGTTTGTCCACTACCGTCGAGTAAACAATCGCGAGCCCCTGCCCCGTGCCCTTACCCACGGCTTTGGTCGTGAAGAAAGGATCGAAAATACGGTCGCGAATGGCGGCGGGTATACCGCTACCATCGTCCTGCACACGTATTTCCATAACGTCACCGTTTTGCCCGGCAGAGATAACAATACGGCCTTTTTCCTTAACACCTTTCTGCAGCGTATCCGCAATCGCATGGGCAGCGTTGACCACCAAATTAAGTATGGCCTGCCCAACCATATCGCGCAGACAGGGCAGCAACGGCAGATCGTCGCCAAATTCGGTTTCCAGGTCGGCGACATATTTCCATTCATTGCGCGCCACCGTCACGGTTGTACGAATGACTTCACGGACATCGACAGATTCTTTCTCGTTTTGCGAGGGGTGAGAAAACTCCTTCATGGCAGCCACAATTTTCGCAATGTGGCCAAGCCCTTCCAGAGATTCATCTAACGCTGAGGGGATTTGGTTGCGCAAAAAATCAATCCGGGCGCGTTTTAATACCGCATCGAATGCCTCGATCGTCGGCTCATTGCCCAGTTTCGCACGCGCAACCTCAACCACCGCAAGCGCGGCATCGAGTACGTTTGTCAGCGTTAAATGGGCGGTTTTCACAAAACCGACATTGTCTGAAACGTACTGGGTCGGTGTGTTAATTTCATGAGCAATGCCTGCGGCAAGCTGACCAATGGATTCCATTTTCTGCGCCTGCAACAGTTGAGCTTGCGTTAAACGTAATTCGGATAACGCTTTTTCCAGTTCACGCCGCTCGTTCTCGAGTTCCATCGTCTTGCGGGCAACGACTTTCTCCAGACCAATATTTTGCTCCAGAATAGCGAAAGGCGTAGTGTGGCTATGCCTGGCCTCTTGCGCTATGCGACGTTTCAGGACGTCTATTGTTTTATCGCGGGCGAGAAGTTTGCGTTCATACTCTGCCTGTGACAGGCCCGCGTGGGGTGCCTGAGTAAAAGAAGACATAATTTATCCTCCGATAGCAACACCCGTGAATGTCTGGTTAACGTGCAGTCCATTGTACTGCTCGCCGTAGGTCGAAAAACCAATCACATTATTCTGTCGCATAATGTCGCTAATCGGTTGTTCAAGCCCTTCTTCTTCAAACTGGAGACGGCGAAGAATACAATCGCAACCGATGATGACACGCGGGTCCGGAATTATTTCATTAACCTTTTCAAAAGATTGTCTAAAGGTCTCAATGGGGTCTTCCGCTATGCCAATCGAAATAATTAACCCCTCTTCAATGGCGCAATAGCAGGTTAACGAAAAATCGTCGTTCCATTTCTGAATAGAGCGTACATAAGGTTCATCGCCAAACGAGAGTACCAGTGGGTTACGCGAAAATATCGTCGGCGTTAACTCGTCCACGCTCAGGCCAAGGGATTCGGCGTAAACTTTTGCCGCAGGTTCGCCATTGATCTCAAAAATAACCCGTTTCTCAGGATCGGCTTCTGTAATCACTAATTCCACGTCACTGGGAATAAAGTGTTGAATTTTGAATGTGGTGAGAGGAGATCTGGTCTCAATAACTGCAAACACCGCAGCATCTGAAATGAATTTGCCATGCCCGTCGTAAATAAAGCTTTGTTCAAAGCGCAGGTCATCACCAGCCGATCCTCCGATGATAGGCACATTGCCTATCTGCTGATAAAGATTAGCGACAAGGCGCTCTTCCGCCATCGAAAGCCCATCGACGAGCAACAAACCGAAGCGATTAATATTCGGCCTGGCCTCGCTGTCAAAACGGATTTTTTCAGCCATATCAGCGATAACGGCAGAATATTCAACTAAGGGATGGATCATAAAAGCGGTGGCCCGGAAATCACGCCCTAAGCCCAGGCCGAGCATCCCGGAGTGCTGAAAACCCTCCAGGCCAATTTGACCCGAAGAGGTACATCCTATAAGGGTGCATGAAAAGGTTTTTTTTAATTCGCTGCCTAAGATTTCAAGATCATAGTCCGGAGAGCAAAAAAATAAGATGGTTTCAATATCCTCATGGCCAATCATGCTGGCAAATTCGGCTACGGCCTGGACAGGATCGCGTAATTCACTACTTGCATATTTTAGGTTGGCATTCACGGCATATTCTCCGGCTGAGAAAAGCGATAGTGTTTATTTTAAACAGTACATACTCAAAAAAATGCTCGTCTGGATTCAACTGTTGGGGGAATCATAAATGGCGCCACCAGGCCACCTCTGAAGGTCTTACTCAAATAGTTATACATGCATGTCATTTCTGTTCAAAGACGCCCATTAACTTTCTTTTCATGCCGCCGTCTGGATCACTTTTGTTCAGCTTTCATACAAAACCTGCCAATTAACGGACGTCAGTTTTGCGTTCGGTAAAATAGTGCGCCGGCGTGCTGCCCATTGTTTTTTTGAACATGGTGATGAAAGCATTCACTGATTCATACCCCAGGTTTGCCGCCACGTTCTGTACCGAGACGCCGCTTGCCAGCGCCTGTAGGGCAAGAATCAGATGGAGCTGTTGACGCCATCGCCCGAACGTTAGCCCTGTCTCACGTAGCATCAAGCGCGCCAGCGATCGCTCGCTGAGCGCCAGCCGTTTTGCCCATGTTTTAAAGGTGCTGCGATCCTCCGGGTTACTGACCAGTGCATCAGCCATTGCACGTATTTTGGGATGGGCCGATACAGGCAGACTTAATTTCTGTTGCGGCATCGTGGCTAACTCGTCAAGTGTCACTCTGGTCAGCCGGGCTGCATGACTATCGGGCGGGTATTCAATGCCCTCTCGCGTTAGTCGGTCTACCAGTTCTTTAATCAGCGGCTAAATCGCCAGCGTGCAACATTTCTCCGGAAGCGCCGTGGCGCCGGGTTCAATAAATAAATAATTAAGATGCGCATTCCAGGTGGCTTTGGCGCTATGAGGGATCCCGCCAGGTATCCATACGGCGCAATTGGGCGGCACTATCCATATGTCATTTTCCGCGCGGCAGATAACCGCGCCATACAGCGCAATGATCAGTTGCCCCTTCCGGTGCGTATGCACCGGTACTTCGGCCTCGTAATCAATAAAATCCAGATGGCGCGCCACTGCCGGCGATGATGTGGCATCCGGGTCAAACAATGTTGTAACGAATTGCGGCTTCATGGAATTGGCAACATTTAGGTATTTTTTGACAGAATAGAGTATTTAATGGCATACGCAAGCCGGTAATAATGCCCGGCATGAACACATTCGCTCTCTATCACTGTCATTTTTTGCGTGTTGTCAGCAAGCTGTTACGCCGTGCGGCCTCACCCGCTCTGCTAAACGATGCTAACGCGCTGCTCTATTCGGCAAAGACTTTTACCGCCGCGATGCTCGCCTATTTTATTGCGCTGTCGATAGGCCTTGAGCGCCCGTCGTGGGCAATTATTACCGTATATATTGTTTCGCAAACGTCGGTAAGCGCGTCACTGAGCAGAAGTCTTTATCGTCTGGCCGGGACGGTCGCAGGAGCCGGGGCGACCGTCTTGATCGTGCCGACTTTTGTGAACACGCCGGTGCTTTGCAGCGTGATGCTCACAGGCTGGATAACCTTCTGCCTCTATTTATCCCTCCTTGTACGCACCTCGCGTGCGTATGCTTTTGTATTAGCCGGTTACACCGCAAGCCTGATTGGTTTTCCTGCGGTGTTTGATCCCGGCTCTATTTTTAACATCGCTATTCTTCGCGTGCAGGAGATCATGATTGGTATTTTCTGCGCCGCGTTTATTCACAGGTACGTGTTGCCTGCGCGTATTTCAGGGCTGTTCAACAATAAATTATCGCAGACACTGCGCTCGGCACGGTTGAGGATTGCCGACACCCTGGCAGGCAAACCCGATGAGAATTCAGATAGTCTTCATCTGGCGCTGACGCTGCAGTTCCTGCAGGGTATCAGCCACCATATCCCTTATGACTTTACCCTTGCGGCACCGGTCCGCCAGGCAAGAAAAGCCATCCATGACAGACTGGCACGTCTGTTGATTGTGAATTGTGAATTACGCGACCGCTTACAGGCGCCTGAGGAAATGCCGGTCGAGTTGCAGATATTGCTACAGGATGTCCGGATATGGCTTACCGTCGGGGAGGAAAGCGAGCAGAAAATCACCGCCGATGGGCTCCAAAAACGCAGTGAGCAGTTAACGGCGTTGTACGCTTCGCAGATGGCGACAATTCAGGACGCGATAAAGGTCAGTTTTACGCGCCACCTGACCGAGGCCATTGTTCTTTTGCAGCAATGCGCACGTCTTTCTAATGCGATTCGTCATGCGAAACCCGCATCGGTGCTACCCGAGGTCAACGCCGCAAAAGGTTATGTTTTCCACCGTGATCCCCTTAGCGCCGCGCGCACCGCGCTGGGGGCTTTCTCGATAATATTAAGCGGATGTCTGATTTGGATTTACTCTGCCTGGCCAGATGGCGCAACGGCGGTCTCTGTTCTTGGGGTCTGCTGCACGCTGTTTGCCAGTTTCGACACGCCAGCGCAGCATCTTGTGAAATACATTATTGGCTCCATCTGGGGCGTGTTGATAAGCCTGTTCTACAGCTTTGTCCTGCTTCCACAAGTGACTGACTTCGCGGTGTTGGTTGCGGTGCTTGCGCCGGCATATTTGCTGGCCGGATCGCTCCAGGCGCGCCCGCCGTCTACGTTTATGGCCATGGGTATCACCCTCACACTGCCTATCCTTTGCGAATTAGGTGCGCATTACAGCGGAGACTTCGCCGGCGCCATCAATACGTCGATTGCCTTATTTGCCGCTATCGGCTTTGCCGTCGTCAGCATGAGTTTGCTGCAAACGGTACAGGCAGACGCAGCAATAAACCGCCTGTTGAAACTATGCCGACGTGATATCCACCGCAGTGTGAAAGGTGTTTTTAGACCCGATGAAATGTACTGGACCAATCTGATGATCGACAGAACAGCTTTATTGCTGCCGCGTTTGCAACGCAGTGAACACGCCTCGGGACAGGTGCTTGAGCATATGTTGCACTACCTGCGTATTGGTCTCTCTGTCATGCATTTACGCCACTACTATTCGCGGGCGGAAAGGGATACCGCCAGAGAGATCAATGACCTGCTTTACCAGCTTATCCACACGAAAGACATTTTTGCCTTACGCGAACGTATTGCGTCAATGATTAGCCTCTCTCTGTCTGCGGCAGATGAACCATCGCGCCAGGTGGTTGACAGGCTCGCTGACCTGTACTGCGCGCTACGGGATCGCAACAAGGAACATAAGAATGTTGAATGACATTAATATTGGGGGCGTCTATCTCCCCGGGTTGCTGGTCATTGCGCTCGTTAGCCTGGCCTGCACACTGTTACTGGTGCCGCTTTTCTCTTTCAGCAGGCTCTATTGCCGTTTGCCTTGCCGCCCGCTGATTGGTTTATCCATGTATATCGTCACTTTTTTCCTGCTCCTGCAGGATTTTAACGCACTGGGGTTATTTGCATGAAATCGTTCCTCTCTTTGTTGACCCGCTATGTGCTGACACTCAGCGCTGTCGCTGTGTCAGCTATTCTGGCTTTCATGCTGTGGAAGCATTATGCACAAACGCCCTGGACCCGTGATGGCCGGGTTCGTGCTGATGTGGTGCAAATCGCGCCAGATGTCTCAGGGCCGGTTATCAGTGTAGCGGTCAGAGACAATCAGTGGGTTAACCGTGGCGATGTGCTCTACGCCATCGATCCGCACTGGCTGACGCTGGCGTTGCTCAGCGCGCAGGCTGATGTCGATGCTAAACGTCATGAAATGCTGATGCGCCAGGATGCCGCCCGACGCCGTGCGCAGATAAAAGGCATGATATCCGGCGAGGATTTGCAGCAAACGAGCAGCGCGGCGAATGTCGCAACCGCGAATTATCATGGCGCGCTGGCCGCGCTGGAACTGGCAGAGCTCAATCTGTCTCATGCCACCGTTCGGGCGCCGGTTGCTGGGTATGTCACGCATCTCAGGCTTCGCCCTGGTGACTATGCAACTGCCGGCGAAACGAAAGTGGCCATCGTCGATGCGAACAGCTTCTGGGTAGTAGGCTATTTTGAGGAGACGAAGCTGCGCCATATTCGTGTGGGAAATACAGCGCATATTGCGTTGATGGGATTCGAGCCCGTACTGACAGGTCACGTTGAGAGTATCGGGCATGGGATTGGTGATAATAACGACGACACGGGCGGGCTTGGCCTGCCCGAAGTAGAGCCGACGTTTAACTGGGTACGACTTGCTCAGCGCGTCCCGGTACGTATTCACATAGATACCCTGCCACAGGGTGTAGAGCTGGTGGCAGGATTATCTGCCAGTATATCCATCGCACCTTAGCCACGCAGGTTATCAATGTTATCCCGTTGGCTACCCCATCGAATATGTGCCGGTGTTTTCAGTCCAGGGATTGAGGCGATGTAAAAATCATTCATAAGCAGGTGCCTGGTTTATTTAAAATTGGTACGCTGTTAAAGCTTAATCCCCTTTCCTCCTTAAGGAGCGCCTCATGCCGGAATACTGTTTTTTTAAAAAGGATAAACAGACCGTTGTTCTGAAAAAATCGGAGGAACAACGTGCCGTTGAGTTGACTGAGCAGGGTTATGAAAAGCAGTTTGAAGAGGTCATCGCCGCGAATGAAACACTGGCGCTTGCTCGCTTTGCTGATATTCGCAAGGAAAAGGAAATAGATCAGCATAACTTCCTGGCAGGTGCGATAGCCATGCCTCTTATAGGGATTGTAACGGCCGCGGCGACGTCTCTTTTAACAAAGAAAAAAGACACAAGCAAAACATAACACCCTTGATTACGGAGCAGCGGATTGACGGGCCGCCGTTGTGAATGTTGCGGCCTGCCAAGGGTGATACTTTTTTCCGTTAACTTCATTGCGATAATATCGACACTCGCGAATGATCAGCGTTAATCTGTTTTATCGCCAGTTCCACGACATCTTTACTGAAAGAAAAATCACCGCTCCGTAAATCAGCAGTATTAAACCAACGTGCGTCAAAAACATCCGATGCGGCAATCGGTTCTCCTCCCTGCCAGGCACAAATGACCGGGATCAGCAGATAATGGTAGTGAAGCTCTCCGGCTGCGTCGTAATCGAATGCCTCCAGGGGCACATCTTTCGCCAGGCAAATGACCCTCAGCCCGGTCTCCTCTTTTACTTCGCGTATTGCCGCCTGTTCCAGGGTTTCGCCTGCCTCGATTTTTCCCCCCGGAAATCCCCAAAAACCTGCGTCCGGTGGGTTAGAACGGCGTACAAGAAGTATACGAGATTCATGAACGATTACCCCCAGAACGGCGGCGACGGGATGTACAGTGTGTGGCATAACACTCTTTCCTGCGTGTACTGCGCCGGGAGATTTCCGGCGCAGCAGAATTCAATGTGGTTAATTTTTCACCCACTTACTAGCGGGCGCCTGATAATAACGAAAATACGTCACGACACGTTCGACATCCGTGGAAAACGGTAACATTTCGGCGTAGCGGGCATGCATAAATCCCTCGGCAACCATTTTCTCAACCATCGCCTTTAACGGATCGTAGTAACCATTGATATTAAGGAACGCGCAGGGTTTGTGGTGGATACCAAGCTGTGCCCAGGTCCACTGTTCGAAGATCTCCTCCAGTGTACCCGCTCCACCTGGCAATGCGATAAAGCCATCCGACAGCGCCGCCATTTTGGTTTTTCGCTCGTGCATATTTTCAACGACGTGAAGTTCACTCAGCCCCTGATGAGCGATCTCCTTTTCGAACAGCCCGCGAGGCATAACCCCCACCACATGTCCGCCATGCGCCAGGCAGGCATCGGCAACGGCTCCCATCAGGCCAACCTTACCGCCACCGTAGACAAGAGAAATGTCAGCAGCCGCGAGGGTTTTACCCACATCGCGCGCTGTTTCGATATACAGCGGATTCTCTCCGGAAGATGAACCACAAAAAATACCTATCGCTTTCATTACAACACTCCGTTGTTAGTGGAGGCGTTAATCTACCATATCTTTGTGTCAGCTTATTCGCGCCTGCGGGTTGCACATGAACGGTCTGGGCATTGAGGGAATTAAATGCGGAACAGTTGATTCAATAAGCTCAGTTTTTGTTCCGCAATTAATGCGTACACTCGCGTTAACCAATAAGGAGGTACGCATGAATATTGATAGCTGGCTCAATCAACTTTTTCACTCGTTCGCCAAACAACACAAACCAGCATGGCTGCCCCAGCGCCTGTGGTTATCACCGCAGCAGAAGGTCGAGATTATCCGTGAGTTGGTCTCTCCACTGAGTAAAAAGTAAAGCGCCAGATAGGGCTCATGAAGGTAATGAACGATGCGGACACCCCATAAACAACGGAGTCAGGGATAGGTCCGCAATATTTACTCCTCTTTCTCTCCCAGTATACGCTTGATATCATTGAGTTTTGCGGTCTGACGGCGCATTTCCAGTAGGTAGAGCGCTTCATAGGCCTCAATACCAACGAGATTTTGTTCACCCAGCATATCTAAATCCTCTACCAGTAACGCAACCTCTTCCGGTGTGATTTTCGGTCTCATTGTCACTCTCCTTTGGGTTAAACAGGCCTGTTGTGCATCAAACGATCCACGACAAGCGGTAAGTATAACGATAGCAAATCCTTATTACGGCAAAAGCCGCCCGAGAGCGGCGTAGTGCTAAACATACTTGTTTCGGTGTCGCTGGCAATAAAGCAGAAGATAGTCTTCAAATGAGGGCGGTAAATTGAACGTTATCGCCTGTTGCGCCACGTTGATACCGTAGTGTTCAAAATAATCACTGCGCGTTACATGAAACTGATCAATGAGTAGTAATGGTTTAGGCTCAGCCATCGTGCTTTTTTGCTCGTCAATGACCTTCACTAAATAGGTATCGGAGTCTGTCGCGATAATGTCATAACGAACAAGGCGATCGCCGGATTCTGCTGACAGGTAGTGCGTTTTTATGGATGAGTAAATCATTGTCTTACCCCTTTTATAAGCGGCTCATAAAAAGTATATCCGCTCAAATCAGGAGTGAGATCTCAGCATTCACATTTCTACCAAAGCGTTTATTCAGCCCAAATGTGGCATAAATATGACTGCCACTATTCACTGGCGGAACCAGGATAAAAACAGACGGACTCGCTAAGCTAAGCAGCACATGATCAAACACATTTAACCTTTATCCGTTAAGGCAAGGGGTCCGCCAACGATTTCCACATCAAAATCATGGCAGATCTCAAACCCTTCCGTAAGTCGCCAGACACCGGTCATTGTTTTTCCTGTATTCATATCTTCAACTTTATCGTGGGTATAGTAAGCCATCTGCACAATACCCTGGTGCTGGATCCAGTAATAACCCTCTTTCATGGGGACGCTCTGCGAGTAATTCGCCGGGATGAGTGTTATGCAAGTTCACTCAACAGATACGGCAAAAGAGAAAGACTCAATAAGGAGAAAGGAGTCTTACAGGGTGTAGAAACTGTGATGCCGGGTGCCTCCCGGTGTTCCTGACGGTCAGCCAGAAACGCATTCGCTATTCACGACTTGCATGGTATTAAGACCAGCCCCGCCGCTGAGGGGGATTCATCACGTCATAACTGTTGCTTGTCGGCTTGCCAGACCAGACCATTTAAGTTTAGTCGCACCGGGTATGTTTTACTAGTCTGGCCCTCCGCTTGTGTGCGGCATAATGAATTAATGCAAAGTAAACATATTCTTAACTAAAAAATTGATTCTGGATAGCGAAAAAACTCAACTTATTCCCCACCAGGCCGTTAATATAAATATGGGATAAAAAGTGAATGCAGATAGTCTGTCTGCCCGAGGAGAGAAAAATGCCGAAAATTTCTTTTGATCCTGAGTCCGGTGAACATAAAGTCATTGGTGTAATCACAACCGTCAATGTCAAACATGGCGGTTCCCTCTTTATCACTGAGACAGAAAATGCCGGTGTAACGACAACAACCGTCGAGTTTAATAACGGAGGGTACGTTTCTTCTACGCCAAAAGCCGAGGGATTACGTGTCGCCAGCAAAGACGTACTGATTACCTATACTGACGATCCGAACAATAAAGGCGGCGTCACAATGAATGTGACAATGGACAAGAGCGTCAAATAAATGCCTGGATTGTTTACAATGAAAGCGTCGCTTTCAGGTCGTGCGGCGACGCTTTAACGACTATTTATGCATTTCCCCTCTGACTGCCTGAGAAACTGGCCTGTTCCCCCGTTTTAACATCGCGTTGACCATACCGCCAAATCCTCTTTTTTAACAAATATGACCATTTCCTTCGTCATGGAAACCACGAAAATCAGGCATTGAAAGTGCCAACGCACCAACATTTCTGTTGAATATTTAGCTGACCGAATTGCATTTTTCGCCAAACGCCTTAACTTTCATTTTAAAGGTTTCAAGGTCATCTTGCTCTGCAAGTAATATGATATTTCCGCAGAGATTGTTTATTTGTTCCCGGTGGGCATCCGTCAGTTTTTGCAATGCGATAGGCTGCAGAATGATAGCCGAGATATTTAATAATTTTTCACCGGACCGTTCAGACATCGCCCTGATAGCGTCAGGAAAGTATCCTGGCGCACCGGCCATTACGCTGTTTATAATCAAGAAAAAATAGTCCATCGCGCACTCCCTCTCTTGAACAGGTTTTAGTACGGATTACTTTTATCGAATTGCCCGGCAGTAACGCGGCATTGATATTATCAGCATAGTATGGCGCTGATTAACAAGCGTAAAATATCGGGAAGACGATCCAGATTAAAAAATCGCAATGATCCGACCGTTTTGATCTCAGCAACAAGGTGATCGTGGTGAAATTCGACGGCACAGGCTAAGGGCCGTCGAACCAGAGCGGTGGGCGTTATGAGCGTACGGCGCTTTCTTGTGTCGCCTGTTTTGCCAATGTACGCGCCAGAATTGAAGAATATAACGGTTTTCCGCCGAGAAATTGTGCGAGTAATGTCGCACCAAGGCAGGTAATAATCATGGGAAGTATTAACTGATAATTATCTGTCATTTCCAGGACCAGGACGATCCCTGTCAGCGGAGCACGAACGGACGCAGCAAAGAGTGCCCCCATTCCGGCAATCGCGAACGTACCAGCCTCAAGCCCATAGGCCGGGAATAAATCCGCCACGCCAACACCGTAGGCGGTACCCAGCACAGTGCCCAAAGCCAGCATTGGCGCGAAAATCCCGCCAGGTGCCCCGGAGCAGAAACACAGCAGTGTTGTCAGCAGACGGACCAGAAACATCACAATCAACGCATAAAAGGTATAACCCCCGTGGGCAGCGTCGGGGATCAGCTCAAAACCGCCACCGGCACCAGGCGCATAAAGGAGCGCAAGAATGCCGCAACCGCCGCCAATACATCCCCCAATCAGCAGAGTTCGTCCCGTTCGCCCGGCATAGATATGCTGAAAACCGTCCTGAAAAAGAAACACGAGGCGATTGAATAACACGCCGACGAGACCAAATAACATCCCCAGCACCAGATACAGCCACAATGTATTGACCGGCGCACTGGATAACTGCCCTACGGCAATGACCGGGCTTTCGCCATTAAATATGCGAAAGACGATGCTGGCCATGATCACGCCAATAAAAACGGCTTTAATGGAGATAAGGTTGTAGCGAAATTGTGGTCTCATCTCTTCAAGAATAAAGAGGATCCCCGCCAGCGGGGCATTAAACGCGGCGGCCAACCCGGCGGCGGCACCCGTTGCCAGCAGTGAATGGCGAGCCTCGCCGTGCTGTATCCGCAGCAGGTCAGTGACCATTCGGCCAATATTACCGCCGAGTTGAACGGTTGGCCCTTCTCTGCCCAGCACCATACCTGCTCCGAGTGTTCCCATGCCGCCAAAAAACTTCACAGGTATGACTCGCCACCAGCGTACAGGACGTAACTCTTCCAGCGCACCTTCGATTTCCGGAATACCTGAACCCGATGCCTCAGGCGCGAAACGTCTGACGAGAAGATAACCGAGCATCGCCAACAGCCCGGAGATGATAAAAGCCAGAACCCAAAGCAACCACCCGCTTATGTTTGCCTGATGCAAAAAGGTTGTTCGCCAGTGCTGCACGGCATTCACGGCGCGAAAGAACGCAACACCAACAAGCCCGACGAGGGTACCGACAATGGCGGCAGAAATTAATACTGCGACAGGCGTCCGGTCACGGTACAACAACGCTTTAAACATGCTTTTGCGTGCCAGTTCCGTTTCAGGAACCTGCACATCGGATGAACCAGGAAAAATCATTATTAGCTATGTCATCTACCAACAAGGAGGGAGATTTTAACGCACCTTGTGTCGAATAAACAAAAACGATGTCGTTACAGGACGTATCACCGCCATAAAAACAGCGCGCTGAGCGAGTAATAATGCCCTGTCGTGTTGATGTCGTGCCTCTGTCGTGCACAAGTCGTGTTGTTCTCTTCTGTCTTCGCACATACTTCTGCCGGACAAAACATTCCGACAGGAGAATAACCGTGACCATTTTCGGCATCATTAGTCATACTCCGTTCTGGGTATGGATACTATTTTTCTTTCTTATTCTGCGGGGTTATGCCGCACTCTCAGCGCGAGAGATGAATATCAGTCAATTATTTATTTTACCGCTACTCTTTCTGATATGGGGTGTATGGGGTTTAAAGGAAGCATTTAATTTTAATGTTGCATCTCTAATGGGGATGTCAATCGGCCTTGCGTTTGGTATTCTGGCTGGGTGGCAGTTGTGGAAAAACCAACCTCGTTTAAAAAACAAACCACACAGTGAAAAGATTATTCGGGCGGGCACACCGCTGACGCTAATCTTTATTATTATTGCCTTCGTCTCGAAATATTGTCTGCTGGTTTGGTTATCTTTGCATCCTGAGGCGCATCATGCTGCACAATTCAGCGCGTTGTTCGGCGTTATTACCGGCCTCGTTGATGGCGTGTTCTGGGGTGGGACACTGAATCTGTTTTTCTCATGGCGCAAACTGTCACCCCATGTACGAGGCGCTTAAGCCGATTCCTGGGCGGTCTGGTACCCATTATGCGGCCTGCTGTATTTATAGCAGGCCCCGTAACCTATTTACTTCTCACCGTTGCGTACCAGCTTATTCCAGGCCTCTACAAGATGCGTCTGCGAAACATAGCGGTCTGCGACAAAAGAGATGGCACCACACTTACCATTGCTAAACGTGACAAAGGCAATCTCTATGGCCAGACTTCTTACAACCGCCCCCGGGTAGATACAATTAATCTTACGCGCATAAGGTTTGACGTCGATTAATTCTACTGGTTTATCTTTGATAAATAACAGTACTTTCCTCATCTTGCATTCACATTAATAAACACGTACCTGAGTGGGATGTAATTATTACATCATACTGGCTGGCATATTAATTTCAGGAATAATCCGAGCGTAAATAACACTCATCAAAACGGCTTGCTTTCCAGATTTGCATTACTTTCTCCTTTATAACCAGAAGAAAGCAAAGATAATACAACCAGAGAATCAGTCAGCAGGGTTTAAATAATCAAATATCCAAATCCATACGCCCATCGTTTAACGATAGCTATACATGATGAATTATCACATTAAAAAATTATTTCATTATCAACTATGTCGCTTGAATCACATTGTGCCGCCTCCGCTTGCGCTTCGGTTTAACGAAAACGTAATAGTGAATAACGACGCGTAAAAAAACCGGGAATTTTCCCGGTTTTTCTTTCACAGCCTACTCGCTCAGGCCTCGGTTTTTCAGCATCGGTTCAATATGCGGATCATGACCGCGCCACTGGCGATAAAGTTCAGCTAAATCAGTACTATTGCCACGTGACAAAATCGCTTCGCGGAATCTTTGCCCGTTTTCTCGGGATAAACCGCCCTGCTCCACAAACCACTGGAAGCCATCGTCTGCCAGCATTTGCGTCCACAGATAGGCGTAATAACCCGCTGCGTAACCACCGCCGAAGATATGGGCAAAATAGCTGCTGCGATAACGGGGCGGTACCGCGCTGATATCAAGCCCTTCGTGGCGAATCGCCTGCGCTTCAAAGGTATCGACATCACTGACCTGGGTAGCGCCATCCAGACTGTGCCAGTTCATATCCAACAGCGCCGCACTGAGCAACTCGGTCATGTCATAACCTTTATTGAACTGGGTACTGCGCAACATTTTATCGCGCAGCGCTTCCGGCATCGGTTCACCGGTCTGATAATGGCGCGCAAAACGCGTGAACACCTGCGGATGGCTTGCCCAATGCTCATTAATCTGTGACGGGAATTCAACGAAATCACGCGGCGTATTGGTACCCGAAAGAGTGGCATAGCGCTGGCGGGCGAACAAACCATGCAGCGTATGACCAAACTCATGAAAAAGCGTAATGACATCATCCCAAGATAACAACGCTGCCTGCCCGGCTGCTGGTTTCTGGTAATTGCAGACATTGTAAATAACCGGTTTGGTGGAAAGCAGCGTCGATTGCTCGATGAAATTCCCCATCCATGCGCCGCCGCTCTTTGAGTCGCGGGCGAAGAAATCGCCGTAAAACAGTGCCAGCCCTTCATCATTCTGGTCAAAAATTTCCCAGACTCGCACGTCCGGGTGGTAAACAGGAATATCAGTACGCTCAACGAAGCGAATACCAAAGAGCCGGTTCGCGGCAAAGAATACTCCTTCATTCAGTACCGTGTTGAGCGCAAAATAAGGGGCTACCTGCGATTCGTCGAGATCGTATTTAGCGCGTCTTACTTGCTCAGCATACCATGACCAGTCCCAGGCCTGCGCGGCGAAGCCTCCCTGCTGTTCATCGATCACCTGCTGAATATCTGCCAGTTCACGTTCAGCGCGGGCGCGAGCCGCCGGGGCAATACCGCGCATAAAATCAAATGCAGCCTGCGGAGAGCCCGCCATCTGATCCGCCGTTTTCCAGCTGGCATAATCCGCAAAACCCAGCAATGATGCCTGTTGCGCACGCAATTGCGCCAACCTTAAGACTATAGCGCGCGTGTCATTGGCATCCCCCTGCGAAGTACGTAACCAACTGGCAGTAAAGAGATTTTCGCGCGTTTGACGGTCCCGCAACGCGGCCAGAGCCGGCTGCTGCGTCGTGTTTAATAGCGAAAGTAGCCAGCGATCGGTCAACCCTTTTTCTCGCGCGGCATCCGCGGCGGCGGCGATAGCGTCATCGCTCAGTCCGTCGAGTTGGTGAAGATAATCCACCACCAGGCCACCGGCTTTGTCTGCCGCCAGCAAGCGTTGGTTAAACTGGCTGGTGAGCGTCGCCGCCTCAGTATTTAATGCTCTCAGCGCAGCTTTATCGTCAGCGGAAAGCGTCGCGCCCGCCAGCATAAAACGCTGGTACATGACCTCAACCAGGCGTTTCGACTCATCATCAAGACCGGCTGATTCCCGATTGCGCCAGACAGATTCAACACGCGCAAACAGCGCGTCGTTGAGATAAATATCATTTGCCAGTTGCGCCAGTTCAGCGGAAAACGCTTCGTCCAGCTGCTGTAGAAAATCATTGGTATGCGCGGAGGTCATTGCGAAAAAGACACTGGTCACTCGCGTCAACAGCTCACCACTGCACTCCAGCGGCAACAGGGTATTATCGAACGTAGCGGGAGCCGGGTTTTGCGCAATGGCGGTCACCTCAGCCCGTTTTTCCTCAACCCCTCGATCAAATGCGGGGCGATAGTGATCCTGATGGATAAGATCGAAGCGCGGTGCCTGATACGGCAGTGCGCTGACATCGAAGAAAGGATTCGTTACCGACATATTTTACTCCTGAATGCGGTTAGTTACCCCAGACCAGACATCCAAGGTATTGGCTGTGATGATCTATCAGTAGCACAAAGTGAAGATTTTTTGCCAGGCTTAACTTAGGTTACCGCCACTGAGCGGTGCGTGCTATCGTAATACACCACAAAAAGCGTTGAGGAACAGCAAGATGATAATTTTGGTTACCGGGGCAACAGCGGGTTTTGGCGAGAGTATCACACGTCGTTTTATCGAAAATGGACACAAAGTCATTGCCACAGGCCGCCGTCAGGAGCGCCTGCAAGAACTGAAAGATCAACTGGGCGATAGTCTGTTTACCGCGCAAGTCGATGTGCGTAACCGTGCGGCCATTGAAGAGATGCTGGCAAATTTGCCTGCTGAATGGAAAGAAATTGACGTACTGGTGAATAACGCCGGGTTAGCGCTGGGACTCGAACCTGCCCATAAAGCCAATGTGGATGACTGGGAAACCATGATCGATACCAACAACAAAGGTCTGGTGTATATGACCCGGGCAGTGTTGCCGGGTATGGTCGAGCGTAATCGCGGTCATATCATCAACATCGGCTCGACGGCGGGGAACTGGCCGTATGCCGGTGGCAATGTCTATGGCGCCACCAAAGCCTTTGTGCGGCAGTTCAGCCTGAATCTGCGCACCGACCTTAACGGTACCGCTGTTCGCGTGACCAATATCGAACCGGGACTGGTAGGCGGTACGGAGTTCTCTAATGTGCGTTTTAAAGGTGATGACGCAAAAGCCGAAAAGACCTATGAAAACACCAACGCCCTGACGCCGGAAGATGTTACCGAAGCGGTCTGGTGGGTGGCTACGCTGCCAAAACACGTCAATATCAATACGCTGGAGATGATGCCCGTCAGTCAGACTTACGCGGGTCTGAGCGTCCATCGCGCTGGCTAATTTTCCCGCCCCGGCCTGCGGGCCGGGTATGGGAACGGCGTCTATTTAATGGTATGGTAGATGGGTTAACCTCTTAAAAAGTAAGTGCGAATGATCGTTGAAACCCAGCTCAACCCGACGCAACCCGTCAACCAGCAAATCTACCGTATTCTCCGTCGGGATATCGTTCATTGCCTGATTCCGCCGGGAACGCCGCTTTCTGAAAAAGAAGTGTCGATCCGTTTTGACGTTTCACGTCAGCCCGTGCGCGAAGCCTTTATCAAGCTGGCGGAAAACGGTCTTATTCAAATCCGCCCCCAGCGCGGCAGCTATGTGAATAAGATATCCCTGGCTCAGGTCCGCAATGGCTGCTTCGTCCGCCAGGCCATTGAGTGTGCGGTCGCTCGCCGCGCCGCCGGGATGATGACAGATAGCTATTGTTATCAGCTGGAGCAGAATCTTAATCAGCAGCGCACCGCCATCGAGCGCAAGCAGTTGAATGATTTCTTCCAGTTGGACGATGAATTTCACCAGAAGCTCGCGCAAATTGCCGATTGTCAGCTTGCCTGGGACACGATTGAAAACCTGAAAGCGACCATGGATCGTGTACGCTATATGAGTCTCGACCATGTATCTCCCCCGGAAATGTTGCTGCGCCAGCATCAGGATATTTTTGATGCGCTGGAAAAAAGAGACGCCGATGCGGTGGATAACGCCATGACACGCCACCTGCAGGAAATCAGCGGTTCTGTGAAACTCATCAGTCAGGAAAATCGCGACTGGTTTAGTGAAGAGTAATTCCCCTCCTCCTGTTTCGTTTTTAAAACGTCGTGCTGTTTTTACCCACTAAAAAGTGTGACGTTGATCAAAAACAAAAAATCATCTGAGCAAAAGCGTTTTCATAAGGCGTCCGTGACGGGGACGCCTTGCCCCGGCATGTTTTGCGGATGATAAAAGGAGAAACCACCATGATGACTTATGATCGTAACCGTAATGCAATCACCACCGGCAGCCGCGTCATGATTAATGGCACAGGTCGTACCGGGAAAATTGTCGCTATCCATGCCGATGGACTGACGCCAGCTCAGCTGCGTCGTAGCAAAACGGTAGAAGTGGAAGGTTGTGAAGGCCAGTTCGAACCTGTTGAATTGATTCGCCTTGGCCTCCACTAATGGTGTTATGCCGCCTGAGGGCGGCATTTAGATCAGAATTTCGCCGCGTACTGCGCAACCGTCGCTTTCGCTCCATTTGCCAGCAGTGCCTGATAGGCGCGTGTTACCTGCTCAACAAAGGTCTCATCTTTCGGCAGTTCAGTACCAAAAATCGCTTCAATACCCAGCAGTGCGTTAACGCGAGCGTCCCCTTCTGCGCTGCTCGCCACAGCGTTCTGAATCACAGCCAGCAGCGGATCGCTGACTTCAATCGCATTACCTTGCTCATCCACGCCGCCCACATAACGCATCCAGCCAGCAACACCCAGCGCCAGCAAATCAAAGGGATGACCATGCACACGATGCCAGCGCACGGAATCCAGCATACGCTGCGGCAGTTTCTGGCTACCGTCCATGGCAATCTGCCAGGTACGGTGACGCAGAGCCGGGTTGCTGTAACGGGCAATCAGCAGATCGGCATAATGTGCCAGGTCTACCCCTTTCACTTTCAGCGTCGGCGCTTGTTCCTGCAACATCAGCGCATGAGCGGCGCGACGGTAGTTATCATCTTCCATGCACTCATTGATGTGCTGGTAACCGGCCAGATAGCCCAGGTACGCGAGGAAAGAGTGACTGCCATTGAGCATACGCAGTTTCATCTCTTCAAACGGCACCACGTCAGAGACAAGCTCGGCCCCGGCTTTTTCCCATTGCGGGCGACCTGCCACAAAGTTATCTTCGATAACCCATTGACGGAACGGCTCACAAGCTACACCCGCCGGATCGCGCACACCCGTCAGCTGTTCGATTTTATCCAGCGTATCCGCCGTCACAGCGGGAACAATACGGTCCACCATGGTTGACGGAAACGTCACATTCGCTTCAATCCAGTCGGCAAGTTCTGCATTTACTGCGCGGGCATAGGCGCAAATGACGTTACGTGTTACATGGCCATTTTCCGGCATGTTATCGCAGGACATCACGGTGAAGGCGCCCAGCCCTTTCGCTTTACGACGCGCCAGTGCTTCAACAATCACCCCGGCAGCAGATTTCGGTTGTTGCGGGTGTTGTAAATCAGCGGCAATAAACGGGTGATCGAGCATCAATTGCCCGGTAGCCGGCGAGTGGCAGTAACCCTTTTCCGTAATCGTCAGCGACACAATCGCCACCTGCGGTTCGCACATTGCCGCGAGAACCGTTTCCAGACCATCAACCTGGGCATGCAGTGCACGTTTTGCGACGCCAACAACACGCGCAGTCCAGGCATCAGCCGACATTTCCGCCACAGTATAGAGATTATCCTGTGCTTTCAGATCGGCAATTTGCTGCTCACCGCCAATCAGGTTGACCTCACAATATCCCCAGTCGCTGCCATGTTCTGCAGCCAGAATATCGGCATAAACGGACTGGTGTGCGCGATGGAACGCGCCAAAGCCGAGATGCACAATGCGCGGAACCAGTTTGCTACGATCATAAGAGGGTAACGTGGCTTTCGCCGTTAACAGTTGGTTTTCCATGGAGAGACTCGTCTTATTAAATGAAACAGTGGTTCATTAGATTAATGACTGCCGCAAACCAGACTATGATTTGCGACAGCTTTTGCTGACTACACCAACTAGAATGGTAACTAAATGTTGCGTAATTTATCCCTCAAAGTGGATTTTCTTTCCACTCTGTTTTGGTGGTCAGGAATCAGACAAAGTTACGTGACGCGGAGGGAGAAACAGCGGGTTGGGGTTCAGCCGCATCTTCCAGCAGATTCAAATCACGGTCGCGCACTTCCGGCATCAGCAGGGCTGAGAGTAAGCCAATCACGGAGTAGCTAATCAGCATCACAACAATCGGCCACCACGAACCCGTCATGTTGCAGAAGATACCGGCGAGGACAGGACCAAAACCAACCGCCACCAGACCACCCGCTTCTTTAGAAATCGCCATACGGGTAAAGCGGTTCCGGGAGCCAAACATCTCGGCCATGGTGATGTTTTCCAGCGCAAATAGCCCCAGTACCGCACAGTTATGAATCACGATGATGGACAGCATGATGATGCCCGGGCTGTAGCTTTTATCGACGATAATCGACAACATCGGGTACGCCAGAATAATGGCAGAGATACACATGATGATGTATGGGATACGACGACCAATCTTGTCCGACAGCCAGCCAAGGAACGGAATGGTCAGGAAGCCGATCACGGAACTTATCATCAGCGCATCGGTCGGGATGCGTTTTTCAAACAGCAGCGTCTGCACCAGGTAGCCTGCGAGGAAGGTCTGAATCAGACCGGAGTTACCCGCCTGACCAAAACGCAGACCCGTTGCCAGCCAGAATGACTTGCTGGTAAACATCGCACCGAGGCCCATTTTCTCTGGCTGTGTTTTTGCCGGCGCTTTGCCACCCTCGTTGACCTGTTCGAACACCGGGCTTTCTTTCAGGTTCATACGCAGCCAGATAGCGAAGATCATTACGACTACGCTTGCGAGGAACGGCACTCGCCAGCCCCAGGCAACCAACTCCTCGCGGCTCAGCACAAAGAACATCACCGCCCAGATTGCCGTCGCGCTCAGGGTGCCACAGTTGGTCCCCATCGCCACCAGCGAAGAGATGATCCCGCGTTTCCCTTTCGGCGCATACTCAGCCAGCATGGTACCGGCACCAGAAATTTCCGCACCGGCACCCAGCCCTTGCACAATGCGCAGCGTCACCAGCAGCACCGGCGCGAAAATGCCGATTTGTGCATAAGTGGGCAGCACGCCGATAAGCGTCGTGCAGATCCCCATCATGGTGATGGTAATAAACAGCACCTTTTTACGGCCAATTCTGTCGCCCATTTTGCCAAAGAAGAAAGCGCCGATAATACGGGCAACATAGCCCGCGCCGTAGGTACCCATCGCGAGGATCAACGCCATCGCGGCGGATTGTTCAGGGAAAAAGATCTCATGGAAGACCAGAGCAGCACCCAAGGAGTAGAGCTGGAAATCCATGAACTCCAGCGCCGTACCTAACCAGCCGGATACTGCGGCCTTCACCAGATCAGAGGTCGTTCTTTCAGGTTTAACTTGCGTCATAATGGCTATCTCAAAAAGAGTAAGATGCGTACCGCGTAACCGCACATTTCATTGTAATTAATTGAACGTCAGTAAGACCTTGCAGCATTTGCGCTGATCTTTTTCGAACAGTTCAATCGCGTCTGCGACATGTTGATAGTCAAATTTATGCGTCACTAACTTCGTCGGATCGATAAGGCCACGCTCCAGCCAGTCAATCACGACAGGGAACTTATTCGCGTTAAGGCGCGAGGAGAAAATAGAGAGCTCTTTGCCGGTGATCCCCTGTTGCACGATCTGGCACAGGTCACTGGAGAAGCCCATGATGGCAATACGCGCCGCCGGAGAGGCCAGGGTAATGGCCTCCTGCAAAATCGACGGATGGCAGGCGGCATCGATGATAATTGTTGGTTTGATGCCCTTCTCATCAAGTGCAGATTGCAGAGTCTGCTCGCTGTTATTGATCACCCAGTCGGCACCGCTACGCTCGGCCATCGCCAGACGCTCGTCGATACGGTCTGCCACAATCACCTGCTTAACCTTATAAACACCTTTCAACGCCTGTAGCGTGACCAGCCCCATCGGCCCTGCGCCGTAGATCAATGCAATGTCATTTTCAGTCGGGCTGACCTGACCAGTGACGTTAGCGGCGATAGTGAAGGGTTCCACCATCACGGCATTTTCATCCGGGATAGATTCAGGAATAACGAACGCATTCCGTTCCGGCACAACCGCGTACTGACTAAAACCGCCGTCACGGTGAACACCCAACACCACCAGCGATGTACACACGTTCGGCTTGCCGATTGAGCACGGATAGCAATGGCCGCAGCTGATTACCGGATCAACCGAAACCCGCTGCCCCAGACGCTCCGGCGACACACCTTCACCCACTGCATCAATCAGGCCGTAAAACTCATGGCCGATCACGCGTGGGTATTTAGCAAACGGGTTGTGTCCACGATAAATGTGGCTGTCTGAGCCGCAGATCCCCGCGAGTTGCACTTTGACGCGCACTTCTCCACTTGCCGGTTCCGGCAATGCTCGCTCTTCAATCACTAACTGATTCGGTTGTTGTATCACGACGCTTTTCATTCTCTTCACCTCTGTTACCAGTTCCACAACGTGCCATCTTCCAGCCGGGCAACCGGCAGACAGGCAGGGTCATAGGGGTATTTCGCCGCCAGTTTTTCGTCAAACTCGATGCCGAGGCCAGGTCTGTCGCCTGGATGCATATAGCCGTTATCAAAGCGCCAGCTATGCGGGAAGACCTCGAGCATTTGCTCTGAGTAACCCATGTATTCCTGAACACCGAAGTTCGGTACCCACAGATCGAAATGCAGCGCCGCTGCATGGCAAATGGGTGAAAGATCGGACGGGCCATGCGAGCCAGTACGTACCTGGTAGAGTGAAGCGAAATCAGCGATACGACGCATACCGGTGATGCCGCCCGCATGGGTAACCGTGGTACGGATATAGTCGATAAGCTGCTCTTCGATAAGCTGCTTGCAGTCCCAGATGCTATTGAAGACTTCGCCAACGGCGATTGGCGTAACGGTATGCTGGCGAATCAGACGGAAGCACTCCTGGTTTTCCGCGGGTGTCGGGTCTTCCATCCAGAACATGCGGAACGCTTCAATGCTTTTGCCAAAGCGCGCGGCCTCAATGGGCGTCAGACGGTGATGCATGTCATGCAACAAATGTTCATTGAAACCGAATTTACTGCGCACGGCATCGAACAGTTTCGGGGTGAAATCGAGGTACTTTTCGGTGGACCAGAGTTGTTCTTCCGGCCACAGACCTTTGGTTGCCGGTTCGTAGGCCAGACCTTTGCCTTTCGCCATACCGTAGGTGGTTTTCATTCCCGGTACGCCGCACTGCACGCGAATCGCTTTAAAGCCCATCTCTTTATGCCGCGCGTAATCTTCCAGCACATCATCAATAGTGTGACCGGTCGTGTGGCAATAGACCATTACCCCGTCGCGAGAGGCGCCGCCCAGCAACTGATACAACGGCATATTGGCGGCTTTGGCCTTGATATCCCATAATGCCATGTCCACTGCGGATATCGCCGACATAGTCACCGGGCCACGGCGCCAGTACGCACCTTTATAGAAGAACTGCCAGATATCTTCGATGCGATGTGCATCTCGCCCCACTAACTGTGGGCAAAGATGATCTTTCAAATATGACGCTACGGAGAGTTCGCGGCCATTAAGGGTGGCATCGCCGAGCCCAACAATACCGTCATCGGTGGTGATTTTGACGGTAACGAAATTACGCCCCGGACAGGTGACAAAAACCTCAGCTCCAACAATTTTCATTTCTTATTCCTTGCCTCTTTCATTGCGATGCAGGGAATTTACGCAACTGAGCTACTACCATACAAGTATAATGATCAAAAAAGCCGCGACCGATCACAAAAAAGGCGCTCAGGCGCGCCCCCACCCGGCAACGATGATCAGCATGCCGCAAAGGGCAATGGCGGCCCCCATCCAGTCATACAGGCTGAGCTTCATCCCATCGACCACCCGCAGCCAGAGCAAGGCGGTGCAGACATATACCCCGCCGTAAGCGGCATACACTCTTCCACTGGCGGCAGGATGCAGTGTCAGCAGCCAGACAAAAAGCGCCAGCGCTGCCGCAGCCGGAAGCAGTAACAACGGCGTAGCGCCCCGTTTCAACCACAGCCAGGGTAAAAAGCAGCCAACGATTTCACATAAGGCGGTCAGAAAGAAAAGCAGGGTTGTCTTGATCATCTCTCGCGTTTTCATTATGTCGTGATTGAACTATCTTAACGGATAACCCACTAATATGTGGACACCCGGCAGGGTATGCGTCCAGGGATGAATCGAGTAGAATCGCTCTGTAGCTTTTAGATCCCCTCAAGAAGGAAATTGCAATGAACATTTCACTGAGCAAACGCCTGTGCCTGACGGCAATGCTGACGCTGGGTGCCATCGTGTACACCGCCAGCGCCCCAGCGCAGACCAATAAGTTAGTGATTGAATCCGGCGACAGCGCACAAAGCCGCCAGCAAGCAGCCATGGAAAAAGAACAGTGGGATGACACCCGTTCGCTGCGCCACAAAGTCAACAAACGCGTGGAAAAAGAGTGGGATAAGACTGACGTCGCCTTTGACGCCCAGGATAACTGCCACAAAAGCGCCAACGTGAATGCATACTGGGAACCCAACACCCTGCGCTGCCTTGACCGCCGCACCGGCCGTCAGATTACGCCGTAACCCCCCTTTCGTACCCCGGGCGTTAACCAACGCCCGCCTTCGCGTTGTTAAAAGGATTTCATATGACCGACGTTGCTCATATCAAACTTCGTCCGCTCGAACGTGAGGATTTGCGTTTTGTGCATCAACTGGATAACAACGCCAGCGTCATGCGTTACTGGTTCGAAGAACCGTATGAAGCCTTTGTCGAGCTGTCAGATTTATATGACAAGCATATTCACGATCAAAGTGAACGCCGTTTTGTGGTGGAATGTAATGGCGATAAAGCCGGTCTGGTCGAATTGGTTGAGATTAACCACGTTCACCGCCGGGCCGAATTCCAGATAATCATTTCGCCTGAGCATCAGGGAAAAGGCCTCGCCACCCGCGCGGCAAAACTGGCGATGGACTACGGCTTTACGGTATTAAATCTGTATAAGCTCTATCTGATCGTGGATAAAGAGAATGAGAAAGCCATCCATATCTACCGCAAACTCGGGTTTATGGTGGAAGGCGAATTGATTCACGAATTTTTTATTAACGGTGAGTACCGTAATACCATCCGGATGTGCATTTTCCAGCAGCAATACCTGGAAAATCATAAAAGCAGCGGCGGGACCTTACTGAAGCCCACCGCGCAATAAGCGCGGCGGTCAACGCCATCAATAGTATTCGATGGTGTTCTTAATGCTGTATTTCTTCGCAACAGAAGGCGTCACGCTCGTATCGACAATCTCTAACTGGCAGGCTACCGGATTATCATGCTTGTCGTACTCGCAGCTCTGTTTGACATTACCCAGTGGTTTATCGTTCAGCGTGCTGACCGACGTGTAATCAAGCTTCTTACCTTTTATATTCGACGGGGTCGAGATAACTGACAGATGCATATCTTTCGAGGTTGTTGATTTCCCCAGCGGATATCCTTCGTCGTCGTAGCGGTAGTTCACTTCTACATCTTTGCCGCGTGCGGAAGAGATAAAGCCGCGCTCATCCGTCTCCCAGGTCAGACCTGCGCTGGGGAATTCCGCCAGCTGGCATTTCCCCTGCAGACGCAGACGCTTTTCCTGCGTGTCGGCATCAAGGTAATAGTTGGCATTCAACACCAGCGAAACCCCGGTGTTGTTTTCCAGGTCGTGCAATTCCAGTGAATCGAAACACCCTTCTTTGGACATCGTCCCGCTGACGCGCTTCGATACCTCACCTTTCTCATTCAGTAATGTCTGGCTGAAATCTTTTACTGGACCGCGTAGTGGGTCAAAGTCGAATTCATTCGAAAAACTCGCCATCTCCGGCGTAAAAGATACAGGTCCTTTGCTATCATCGCAGCCCGCCAGCGTGGCGACCAGAGCGATGAGTATCATTTGTTTTTTCAATAGGTTCACCCAAATTTCACAATGCGTTGCGCTTATCTTAGCAAATCTTGTAATTATTCGGGCAGTGGGAATCTCATTTCGTCACAGAAAGAGCGATTTTACCCCCGTCAGGTTCCAGGCAATCCCACAGACGGCCAGCAGCAATAAAAAGAACGCCGCGCAGGCAGCAAAACGACGGCTCTGCGTGACGGGGAGAAAACGCTTGATGGCGACGATATAGCCCGCCATGACGGCAAAATCGAACAAGATCCACAGCAGGCAAAGCGTGGTAATACTGGTGGTAAAATCGCGACTGATGGCAATAAACTGCGGGAAAAACGAGACAAAAAAGAGAATATCTTTTGGATTGGAAATACCGGTCAAAAATCCGCGCATAAAGCCGCCTGCCTGCACCGTCTTATCACTCACCAGCACCGCCCTTTGCGCCCAAAGCTCCCGCAGTGACCGCACAGCCCCCCAGCCAATAAATAACGAACCACCGATACCCAGCAGTGCCAGATATCCGTTGTTTAACGTTACCGCTCCGGCGATAGCGAGGACGGCAAAGGTTATCAATACCAGCGAAGCGAGATTTGTTCCCAGCAGAGTCAGAAAAGCCCTGACATACCCTGCCCGCGCCGCCGTCCCGGTCACTAACAGCACGACGGGACCGGGTGTTAACAGTAAAAAAAGCACGGCGATAACATACGCACTCAGAAGCGCAAGATTGAGTTCAGCCATAACACGTTTTTCCACACTATTTTTACTGGTCAGCGTAAAGGCAGTCCCGGCGGAAGAAAAACGAGTTAAACTGGTTTCAATCGTGAGTAAAACTCAATATAGAAAAAACGCAATGAATCAAAATCTTCCTCATCTTTATGCCTTACGCGCATTTACCATCGCGGCACAGTCCAGTTCGTTCAGCCAGGCCGCAGAACTCCTCAACGTGACGCCAGGCGCAGTCAGTCGGCATATCCGTACGCTGGAAGATCACTTTGCCTGCCAGCTTTTTGAGCGTAATGGACCCAAGGTGATGCTTACTGATGCCGGGCGTATGCTGGCGGTTCAATTACAGCAAGGGTTTTCGCAGTTGGAGAATGCCTGCCGACAACTGCGCAGCACGCATGTCCAGTTGCGGCTAAAGGCCCCTTCCACGCTGACGATGCGCTGGCTGCTGGATGTGATGGCAGATTTCCGGACGAAACACGCGACGCCGGAGGTCGAAGTGTCCAGCATCTGGATGGATATCGACAACGTCGATTTCACCAAAGAACCTTTCGATTGCGCCATCCTGCTTGGCAACGGACATTTCGGTGCGGGAACACGCTGTTTACGTCTGTTTGATGAATGGTTGCTCCCCCTTTGTGCCCCGGATTTGCTTGATAAGGCGCGCGATAATCTGGCGTCCTGCGAGCTTATCCACCCCTCACGCGACCGCCGGGACTGGCGGCGTTGGCTTAACAGCAGCGGCTTATATAGCGGGTTGAGCCTTGCTGGCGGCAAAGTGTTTGATACTCTCGAACAGGGCCTGCTGGCAGCGATGGGGGGGCATGGTGTAACGATTGGCGATATTCTGCTCAGCCAGACCGCGATGGATCAGCATCTTCTCGCCGCACCGTTCCCGCTGGCGATCGGTACCGGCGAGGGTTATTACCTGGTGTGGCCTGCTGATTCGGCACGGCAAAATAATATCGACAAGCTTGCCCTTTTTTTACAGAAAAAAATACCATGTTATATACCTGATAATATAACGCTACAAAACTAAGATAATGCGCATTCCTGTTTTATGCTGATTTGGCTTAGCCTTATATCTCAGTTGCTATGCATTTAACGTTATTAATGTAGAAGGAGTCGCAAATGAAACATTCACTCTGGTTAGGTGCACTTTTATTCCTCGGTTCGGCATCCGCTTACGCCGCACCGGATTCCTGCGAAAGAGTTAAAAACGATATACAACAAAAGATTATAAATAACGGCGTACCAGAAACAGACTTTACGCTCACCATCGAACCTAACGATCAAAGTAGCGCGTCTGGTGCGCAGGTAGTGGGTCATTGCAGTAATGACAACTGGAAAATTGTTTATACCCGCACCCGGGGTAGCGCAAACTCACAATCTGGTGAAATAACGCCGCAAGAGAGTGACAAACCCGCCGCGCAATAAATTAATTTCCCTGCAAAAATAATGGGGATTAGCCCTCTTCTTGATCCCCATTAAGATCCCTCTACCTCTTCTTAAGTAACATCACTCCCATTGTTAGCCTGCTCGTAATTTCGGTGGGTAATATCTTTCTATTATAAGCTATAACGGAGTGAGCTATGTCCATTATTGAGAGTGGTGGCGGGATCAGCCGACGAACACTCGTTAAATCCACCGCGCTGGGTTCGCTGGCGCTGGCGGCAGGCAGTTTTTCTCTTCCTTTTGGCATGCGCGCCGCGGCGGCTGCGGTTCAAAGCGCCCTGCAACCCGCCGAAGATAAAGTGGTATGGGGCGCGTGCTCCGTGAACTGTGGAAGTCGCTGTGCGTTACGTTCTCACGTGCGCGATAACGAGGTCTACTGGGTCGAGACCGATAACACCGGGGAGGATGTTTACGGTAATCATCAGGTTCGTGCCTGCCTGCGCGGACGTTCTATCCGTCGTCGTATCAACCATCCGGATCGTCTTAATTACCCAATGAAGCGCGTGGGCAAACGGGGCGAAGGCAAATTTGAGCGAATCTCCTGGGATGAAGCGCTCGACACCATCGCAGGCAGTCTGAAAGGAATTGTGGAAAAATACGGTAACGAGGCTGTCTACATTAATTACTCCTCGGGTATCGTGGGCGGCAATATCACCCGCTCTTCCCCTTCTGCTTCTATTATTGCCCGCCTGATGGCCATTTATGGCGGCTTCCTCGGCCAGTACGGCACTTACAGTACGGCGCAAATCGCCTATGCGATGCCTTACACCTACGGCTCCAATGAAGGCAACAGCACGTCAGACATCGAAAACACCAAACTGGTGGTGATGTTTGGCAACAATCCGGCCGAAACCCGTATGAGCGGCGGCGGCATCACTTATTTTCTGGAACAGGCGCGTGAACGCTCCGGCGCGCGGATGATCGTTATCGACCCGCGTTATACCGATACCGCCGCCGGGCGCGAAGATGAGTGGATCCCCATCCGTCCAGGCACCGATGCCGCGCTGGTTGCCGGTATTGCCTGGGTCTTAATTAACGAAAACATGGTCGACCAGCCCTTTCTGGACAAGTACTGCGTCGGGTATGACGAAAAAACCCTGCCGGAAGGCGCGCCAGCTAATGGTCATTACAAAGCCTATATTTTAGGTCAGGGTGATGACGGCATTGCCAAAACGCCGCAATGGGCCTCTGCCGTGACCGGCATCCCCGCCGATCGTATTGTCAAACTGGCGCGTGAAATTGGCCAAACCAAACCCGCCTGTATTTGCCAGGGCTGGGGCCCGCAACGTCAGGCGAACGGCGAACTGACCTCCCGCGCTATCGCGATGCTGCCTATTCTGACCGGGAACGTCGGGATCAACGGCGGAAACAGCGGCGCGCGCGAGTCCACCTATACCATTACCATTGAACGTATGCCGATGCCGGAAAACCCGGTAAAAACCAAAATCTCCTGCTTTACCTGGACCGATGCCATTGCGCGCGGGCCGGAGATGACAGCCCTGCGTGATGGCGTTCAGGGTAAAGATAAACTCGACGTCCCCATCAAATTTATCTGGAACTACGCCGGTAACACTATTACCAACCAGCATGGCGACATCAACCATACCCATGACGTTTTACAGGACGACAAGAAATGCGAAATGATTGTCGTCATTGAGAATTTCATGACCTCGTCGGCAATGTACGCGGATATCCTGCTGCCTGATTTAATGACCGTTGAGCAGGAAAATATCATTCCGAACGATTACGCGGGGAACATGGGTTATCTGATCTTTATCCAGCCGGTTACCGCACCGAAATTCGAGCGCAAACCGATTTACTGGATAACCAGCGAGATCGCCAGACGCCTTGGGCCGGATATTTACCAGAAATTCACCGAAGGGCGCACACAGGAAGAGTGGCTTAAGTATCTTTACGCCAAAATGCTGGCAAAAGATCCTCAGTTGCCCTCCTATGACGATTTGAAAAAAATGGGGATTTACAAGCGTAAAGACCCCGCCGGGCACTATGTGGCCTATAAAAAATTCCGTGACGATCCGCAGGCTAACCCGCTGAAAACGCCCTCTGGCAAAATTGAAATTTACTCCAGCAGCCTGGCTAACATTGCCAATACCTGGGAGATTCCTGAGGGGGAAGTGATCAGTCCGTTACCGGTCTACGCCTCGACGCCGGAAGGTTGGGACGACCCGGCGCGTAGCAAATATCCGCTACAGCTGTTCGGTTTCCATTACAAATCCAGGACGCACTCCAGCTACGGGAATATCGATATCCTTGAGGCCGCCTGCCGCCAGGAAGTGTGGATTAACCCGATTGATGCGCAAAAACGCGGCATTGTCAGTGGGGATACCGTCAGGGTATTCAACGGCCGCGGCGAAGTACACATTGCGGCCAAAGTGACACCGCGCATCATGCCGGGCGTGAGCGCCATGGGCCAGGGCGCCTGGCACAACGCCGATATGAATGGCGATCGCGTTGATCATGGTGGTTGCGTAAACACTTTAACCACCCACCGTCCGTCGCCACTGGCGAAAGGTAACCCGCAGCACACCAATCTGGTCGAAATCGAAAAGGTTTAAGGAGTAGCCGATGAGCACACAATATGGATTTTATATCGACTCCGCACGCTGCACCGGCTGCAAAACCTGTGAGCTGGCGTGTAAGGATTACAAGAACTTAACCCCGGATGTCAG
>OIFF01000068.1_pt1 | contig 89576 bp, 82 predicted proteins | sample 1581981 | NCBI WGS metagenome assembly OIFF01 (sample SAMN07501067, study PRJEB24779) | human gut metagenome | isolation source: stool | host: human infant | place: USA: Pittsburgh, PA
GTGAAACGCCGTAGCGCCGATGGTAGTGTGGGGTCTCCCCATGTGAGAGTAGGGAACTGCCAGGCATCAAATTAAGCAGTAAGCCGGTGCATTAATCCGGTGATGAAAGAAGTATTCGGTGGAGCGGTAGTTCAGTCGGTTAGAATACCTGCCTGTCACGCAGGGGGTCGCGGGTTCGAGTCCCGTCCGTTCCGCCACCCTATTTAGGGGCGTAGTTCAATTGGTAGAGCACCGGTCTCCAAAACCGGGTGTTGGGAGTTCGAGTCTCTCCGCCCCTGCCAGAAAAAGAAAAAATCCTTTGCTCAGGCAAAGGATTTTTTTTTGCTTTTTTTCTGGTAAAACAATTCAGACGCACCCACAACGGATGCGCTGTTTTCATTCCATTACCTTTATTTTCAATAACTCCCGAATCTGGTTTTGTTTATCGCTATTTTGTAACCAGATAGCATAAAGTGGACGGGATAGCGTCGTGCTATCAACCACCATATGCAGGCCACTCCTTTGCTGCGCCCAGGAGACGGGTAGCCACGCACACCCATTTAATAGCGTCAGTTGCTGATGAGCGACCTCTGCTGAACTGGTAGTTAATGTTGGGACATCGTCGCTGCCAATCAATTCGGACTCATGTTGCTGAAAATCCGGCCCCCATTCCAGACGCAAATAATTCAATTGTGACTTCGTCTTTTCGGGCGTCGAGCAATAGAGGCCAAGTGTAAAATGTCCTAATAACTGGCTGCTAAATTCGTCCATTTTGGGTGTTTCTGTTGTGATCAGGAGATCAAGTTGGCGCTCATGTAGCTGTTTCACCAACGATTGTCGCTGTGCAATTCGTGCTTCAAATTGCAGGCTTTCCTCTAGCTGGTACAACCTTCCAAGCCAGTCGCTAAGCATACATTCCCATAGCGAGGCACTTGCACCGATAGAAAATTGATTGTGTCTCGATGTATGCGCAACCTCTTTGCGTGCCGCCTGCCAGGTATTCATCAGCGTTTCGGCATAGGGGAGAAGTTTTTCCCCGGCCGCCGTCAGGCGGATATTGTTGCGATGGCGCGTGAAAAGATTTACGCCAAGCTGGTTTTCTAACTGACGAATACGAAAGCTTACGGCTGACTGGGTCAAATAGAGTGCTTCAGCTGCACGCCCGAAGTGGCGAGTTCGGCTGACTTCCAGGAAAGTTTTTAGCAATTCCGTATCCACAGGTTTCTCCGCAAAATTATTTGTCGTAATGATTTAAATGTTTTGTTTTACACTCTGTCAAGCGTAACTAATACTCCGCGCCATAAATAGCTCGGCCAAAGAATTAGGAGCGTGCAGGATGGCGGAAAGCTTTACGACGACTAATCGTTTTTTTGACAACAAACATTATCCGCGCGGGTTTTCCCGTCATGGTGATTTCACCATCAAAGAAGCTCAGTTGCTTGAGCGTCATGGTTATGCTTTCAACGAGCTGGATCTCGGTAAGCGCGAACCGACCACAGAAGAAGAAATCCGTTTCGTCGCAGTATGTCGCGGCGAACGCGAGCCAGATACCGAAGCAGAACGCGTCTGGTCTAAGTATATGTCACGCATTAAGCGTCCAAAGCGTTTTCATACCCTGTCAGGCGGCAAACCGCAGATGGAAGGGAACGAAGACTACACGGATTCTGAAGACTAAAAAAAGGGGCTACGGCCCCTTTTTTATCCCAACATTTTCTGCAAATGAATGAGTAGCCTGTCGATAGCGCGATAGCTGAGCGCTTCCTGTAGATGATCGCGCTGAATATTTTCTGCACCTTCCAGATCGGCAATGGTTCTCCCGGCTTTCAACAAACGTTGCCAGGCTCGTACTGACAGACCAAGCCGTACCAGTGTTTGTTCCAGCCACTCTCCATCAGCTTGCGTGAGCACGCAAAAATCCCTCATCTCGCTGTTTTCCAGTAACGCGTTAAGCTTCCCTTGTCGCTGATACTGCCGTTCCTGTGCAGCGATAACCCGTGCACGCACGACACTACTCTTTTCACTGCCGTGTTGGTTGTGGCTCAACATACCGGGCGGCAGGAGTGGGATCTCAAGCGACAGGTCGAAGCGGTCTAGAAATGGCCCAGAAAGGCGCCCAAGGTAGCGCAATGTCTGTTCCGGCGTGCTGCGGTTATGGTTCCCTTGATAATGCCCCGTTGGGCTGGGATTCATGGCGGCAATAAGTTGAAAACGGGCAGGGTATGTGACTTTCGCCCGCGTACGGGAAATATGAATCTGCCCTGACTCGATGGGTTCGCGCAATGCGTCCAGCACCCGTCGCTCAAATTCAGGGAGCTCATCGAGGAACAACACGCCGTTATGGGCCAGCGATATTTCTCCGGGGCCAGGTATTGCGCCGCCGCCGACCATAGCCGTAAGTGAGGCACTATGATGCGGTGCGCGAAAAGGTCTCTGTCGCCATTGACGTATCAATCCTGAGGTATTGACCAGACTCAGGATGGCCGCGCTTTCCAGCGCTTCCTGGTTGCTCAGCGGTGGCAACAATGCCCCAAGCCTGCTGGCAAGCATTGTTTTTCCCGTGCCCGGTGGGCCGATCAGGAGCAAGTTATGCCCGCCGGCCGCCGTAATCTCCAGTGCACGCTTACCTTGCTCCTGCCCGATGACGTCGCTTAAGTCATGTTGCGCTGTATTCGGGTTACTGCTGATGAAATGGGGAGATGGTGGAGATAACTCATGTTTACCTTCAAGAAAAGCACACACCGCCTGCAGATGCTCGGCGATGTAACAATCTTTCGTTCCTGTCAGGCTTACCTCGGCTTCGTTCTCTGCGGCGACAATGATGGACCGGCCAGCCTTGATTGCCTCCATGGCACTGGATATCGCCCCGGGAACGCCGCGTAGCGCTCCTGTAAGGGCCAATTCACCGACGAACTCAAACCGATGAAGATGGCTAGTCTGCAATTGCTCAGAAGCCGCGAGAAGCGCAATTGCGATAGGTAAATCATATCGCCCTCCCTCTTTGGGAAGGTCTGCCGGTGCCAGGTTGATAGTGATCTTTTTCGCGGGGAATTCGTAGCCGCTATTGATGATCGCGCTACGCACGCGATCCCGGGCTTCCTTCACCGTTGTCTCCGGTAGGCCCACCATCGTCAAGCCGGGAAGACCGTTGCTGATGTGCACCTCAACGGTGATTAACGGCGCACAAACCCCCAGCGCTGCACGCGTGTAAATAACCGACAACGTCATAACACCTCCTTGTGGAAGGTAAGTATGCGGGGCAAATAGACTTTACCTTCCCGAAAAAAAGAAGGTTTGCGCGCAGGCTTCCACACTTTTTTCGGCGGTTGCAGACGATCTATTTTTTTCTGGAATTCTCCTCGCATGTTACGGCCTGGTGCCTAAAAGCCCTTTTAGTGTTGAAAAAAATGAAATTATTTCATTTCAATTTTTCTTTATAAAAAACAAGGCCTTTTATTGATATTGTTTTGCCAACCAAAAAAACCGTCATAAAAAAATCTTGTGTCATGTCTCATATCTGTGATAACTCTTTAGGTATTCCTTCGAACATGAAGCCAGAAAGTACAGAAAATGACAGCCCTTCTACGAGTGATTAGCCTGATTGTGATTAGCGTGGTGGTGATTATTATCCCACCGTGCGGGGCTGCACTTGGACGAGGAAAGGCTTAAAAATCAAGCCTTAACGAACTAAGACCCCCGCACCGAAAGGTCCGGGGGTTTTTTTATGACCTAAAAACATAAACGAGGAGCAGAGAATGAGTAGTAGCACAAAATTCTGTTTCTCCCGATTTACGGCGGGGAACTGACTATGAATGGCGCACAGTGGGTAGTACATGCGTTGCGGGCACAGCAGGTTGATACAGTCTTTGGGTATCCCGGCGGCGCAATTATGCCGGTTTACGATGCATTGTATGACGGCGGCGTGGAACACTTGTTGTGCCGGCATGAGCAGGGGGCGGCAATGGCGGCTATCGGTTATGCACGCTCGACAGGTAAAACGGGTGTGTGTATCGCCACGTCCGGTCCGGGAGCAACTAATCTGATCACCGGGCTGGCGGATGCGCTGCTGGATTCCGTTCCTGTCGTTGCTATCACCGGTCAGGTTGCCGCGCCATTCATTGGTACCGATGCCTTCCAGGAAGTGGACGTTCTTGGTTTGTCGCTGGCCTGCACTAAACATAGTTTTCTGGTGCAGTCTCTGGAGGAGCTGCCGCGCGTGATTGCCGAAGCGTTCCAGGTGGCAAACTCAGGCCGTCCTGGTCCGGTTCTCGTTGATATCCCTAAAGACATCCAGTTAGCCTCCGGTGATCTGGAACCGCATTTTTCCACCGTTGGAGATGAGTTCACCTTCCCACATGAAGACGTGGCGCAGGCCTGCCAGATGCTGGCTCAGGCCAAAAAGCCGATGCTGTACGTAGGTGGTGGCGTAGGGATGGCGCAGGCTGTTCCGGCGCTGCGCGAGTTCCTCGCCGTGACTCAAATGCCAGTCACCTGTACGCTGAAAGGCCTTGGTGCGGTTGAAGATAGCTATCCATGGTATCTCGGCATGCTGGGGATGCACGGCACCAAAGCCGCGAATTTGGCGGTGCAGGAGTGTGACCTGCTAATCGCTGTGGGGGCACGCTTTGACGATCGCGTCACCGGCAAACTGAACACCTTTGCGCCAAATGCCAAAGTTATCCATATGGATATCGATCCGGCAGAAATGAATAAATTGCGTCAGGCACATGTCAGCTTGCAAGGCGATTTGAATGCGTTACTGCCAGCATTGCAACAGGAGCTGGAGATTAACGAATGGCGCCAGTTTAATGCCGACATGCGTAGAGAGTTCGCCTGGCGTTATGACCATCCAGGTGACGCGATCTATGCGCCGCTGTTGTTAAAACAATTGTCAGATCGCAAACCTGCAGACTGCGTGGTGACCACCGATGTGGGTCAGCATCAAATGTGGTCTGCACAGCACATGACTTACACGCGTCCAGAAAATTTCATTACCTCCAGTGGATTAGGCACAATGGGCTTTGGCTTGCCAGCCGCCGTGGGGGCACAGGTGGCCCGTCCGAATGATACGGTAATCTGTATCTCCGGTGACGGTTCCTTCATGATGAATGTTCAGGAACTCGGCACCGTAAAACGCAAACAGTTACCGCTGAAAATCGTGTTACTGGATAATCAGCGTTTAGGGATGGTTCGCCAGTGGCAGCAGTTATTCTTCAACGAACGTTATAGCGAAACAACACTTACCGATAACCCCGATTTCCTCGTTCTGGCCAGCGCCTTCGGCATTCCCGGCCAGCACATCACCCGTAAAGACCAGGTTGAAGCGGCTCTCGACACCATGCTGTCCTGTGAGGGGCCATACCTGCTTCATGTCTCAATCGACGAGCTTGAGAATGTCTGGCCGTTGGTACCGCCAGGTGCCAGTAATGCAGAAATGCTGGAGAAATTATCATGATGCAACATCAGGTCGCCGTGCAGGCCCGCTTTAACCCCGAAACGTTAGAACGTGTATTACGTGTGGTACGCCACCGTGGCTTTCAGGTTTGTTCAATGAACATGGAAGCGGCCACCGACGCGCAGAATATAAATATTGAATTGACCGTTGCCAGCCCGCGCCCCGTCGAATTACTGTTTAGCCAGCTAAGCAAACTGGTCGATGTCGCCCGGGTTGATATCCAGCAATGTACAACATCATCACAACAGATCCGCGCCTGAGCGCAAAGGAATTAAAATGACGACGAAAAAAGCTGATTACATTTGGTTCAATGGCGAGATGGTTCCGTGGGGAGAAGCAAAGGTTCATGTGATGTCCCACGCTCTGCATTACGGTACTTCCGTGTTCGAAGGTATCCGTTGCTATAACTCGCACAAAGGGCCGGTGGTGTTCCGTCATCGTGAGCACATGCAGCGTCTGCGTGATTCAGCCAAAATTTATCGCTTCCCGGTTTCTCAAAGCATTGATGAACTGATGGAAGCTTGCCGTCAGGTGATTCGCAAAAACAACCTGACCAGCGCCTATATTCGTCCGTTGGTGTTCGTTGGTGACGTAGGTATGGGCGTTAACCCGCCGGATGGTTACACCACTGATGTGATCATCGCAGCTTTTCCCTGGGGGGCATACCTCGGCGCAGAAGCGTTGGATCAGGGAATCGACGCGATGGTTTCCTCCTGGAACCGCGTTGCACCGAATACCATCCCGACGGCGGCAAAAGCTGGTGGTAACTACCTTTCTTCTCTGCTGGTTGGCAGTGAAGCACGTCGTCATGGTTATCAGGAAGGTATTGCGCTGGATGTGAATGGCTATATTTCTGAAGGTGCGGGTGAAAATCTGTTTGAAGTGAAAGATGGCATCCTGTTCACTCCGCCATTTACCTCCTCCGCGCTGCCGGGTATCACCCGTGACGCCATCATCAAGCTGGCGAAAGACCTCGGTATTGAAGTTCGCGAGCAGACCCTGTCCCGCGAATCGCTGTACCTGGCCGATGAAGTGTTCATGTCCGGTACCGCAGCCGAAATCACGCCGGTTCGCAGCGTGGATGGTATCCAGGTGGGCGAAGGCCGCTGTGGCCCGGTCACCAAACGTATTCAGCAAGCATTCTTTGGCCTGTTTACCGGTGAAACCGAAGATAAATGGGGCTGGTTGGATCAGGTTAATAACTAAGTATAAAAGATGGGGCGGCACGCAACGCCCCATTTAACAGAAACTGGGAGTAACTAAAGCATGCCTAAGTACCGTTCCGCCACCACCACCCACGGGCGTAATATGGCGGGTGCCCGCGCGCTGTGGCGCGCCACCGGGATGACAGACGCCGATTTCGGTAAACCGATCATTGCCGTCGTGAACTCGTTTACCCAGTTCGTGCCCGGGCACGTGCATTTGCGCGATCTCGGTAAGCTGGTTGCTGAGCAAATTGAAGCCTCCGGCGGTGTGGCGAAAGAGTTTAATACCATTGCCGTGGATGACGGTATCGCCATGGGTCACGGCGGCATGCTTTATTCACTGCCATCGCGCGAACTGATTGCGGACTCCGTTGAATACATGGTGAATGCCCACTGCGCCGATGCCATGGTGTGTATCTCCAACTGTGACAAAATCACCCCGGGGATGCTGATGGCGTCACTGCGCCTGAACATTCCGGTCATCTTCGTTTCCGGCGGCCCGATGGAAGCCGGTAAAACCAAGCTGTCCGACAAAATCATCAAGCTCGACCTGGTCGATGCGATGATTCAGGGTGCGGACCCGAAAGTGTCTGATTCGCAGAGCGAACAGGTAGAACGCTCTGCCTGTCCGACCTGCGGCTCCTGCTCCGGTATGTTCACCGCTAACTCAATGAACTGTCTGACCGAAGCGCTGGGCCTGTCTCAGCCGGGTAATGGTTCGCTGCTGGCGACCCATGCCGATCGTAAAGATCTGTTCCTCACCGCAGGCCAGCGCATCGTTGAACTGACCAAACGCTACTACGAGCAGAACGATGCTTCCGCGCTGCCACGCAACATTGCCAGCAAAGCGGCATTTGAGAACGCAATGACCCTGGATATCGCCATGGGTGGTTCAACCAATACCGTTCTGCATTTGCTGGCGGCGGCGCAAGAAGCGGAAATCGACTTCACCATGAGCGACATCGACAAGCTGTCCCGTAAAGTGCCGCAGCTGTGTAAGGTTGCGCCGAGCACGCAGAAATACCATATGGAAGATGTTCATCGTGCCGGTGGCGTACTGGGGATCCTCGGCGAGCTGGACAGAGCAGGTCTGTTGAACCGCGACGTGAAAAACGTGCTCGGTTTGACGCTGCCGCAGACGCTGGAGCAGTACGACATCACGGTAACCCAGGATGAGGCGGTGAAAAAAATGTTCCGCGCTGGTCCTGCGGGTATCCGCACAACGCAGGCCTTCTCGCAGGATTGCCGTTGGGATTCGCTGGATGATGATCGCGCTGAGGGCTGCATCCGTTCTCTGGAACATGCCTACAGCAAAGACGGCGGCCTGGCCGTTCTGTACGGTAACTTCGCCGAAAACGGCTGCATCGTAAAAACCGCAGGCGTGGATGACAGTATCCTGAAATTCACTGGTCCGGCAAAAGTGTACGAAAGCCAGGATGACGCGGTTGAAGCGATCCTCGGCGGTAAAGTTGTGGCGGGTGATGTTGTGGTTATCCGTTACGAAGGGCCAAAAGGTGGGCCGGGCATGCAGGAGATGCTGTATCCGACGACCTTCCTGAAATCCATGGGCCTGGGTAAAGCTTGTGCGCTGGTAACTGACGGTCGTTTCTCGGGCGGTACCTCTGGTCTCTCCATTGGTCACGTGTCTCCGGAAGCGGCGAGCGGCGGCAATATTGCCATCATTGAGGATGGCGACATGATTGCTATCGATATCCCAAATCGTGGTATTCAACTGCAACTGAGCGATGCTGAAATTGCGGCACGCCGTGAAGCGCAGGAAGCCCGTGGCGCCCAGGCCTGGACGCCGAAATCTCGCGAACGTCAGGTTTCCTTCGCGTTGCGTGCATACGCCAGCCTCGCTACCAGTGCAGATAAAGGCGCAGTACGCGATAAATCCAAACTGGGTGGCTAATCATGGCAGATTCACAACCCCTATCCGGCTCCCCTGAGGGGGCCGAGTATCTACGCGCGGTGCTGCGTGCACCCGTGTATGAAGCGGTGCAGGTTACCCCCCTGCAAAAAATGGAAAAACTCTCTTCGCGCCTCGACAACATTGTGCTGGTGAAGCGTGAAGACCGTCAGCCAGTACATAGCTTTAAGCTTCGTGGCGCTTACGCCATGATGGCGGGACTAACCGCCGAACAGAAAGCCCGCGGTGTGATCACCGCATCGGCAGGCAACCATGCACAGGGCGTGGCCTATTCTTCCGCGCGCCTTGGCGTCAAAGCCTTGATCGTGATGCCAACCGCAACCGCGGAGATCAAAGTGGATGCGGTGCGGGGTTTTGGCGGCGAAGTGCTGCTCCACGGGGCCAATTTTGATGAGGCGAAAGCCAAAGCGCTTGAGCTCTCTCAGCAGCAGGGCTTCACCTGGGTGCCGCCGTTTGATCATCCGATGGTGATTGCCGGGCAAGGTACTCTGGCGCTGGAACTGTTGCAGCAGGATGCCCATATCGATCGCGTTTTTGTGCCGGTTGGCGGCGGCGGTCTGGCGGCGGGCGTAGCCGTGCTGATCAAACAGCTGATGCCGCAAATCAAAGTCATTGCCGTTGAAGCCGAAGATTCAGCCTGCCTGAAAGCGGCGCTGGATGCCGGGCATCCGGTGGATCTGCCGCGTGTGGGGCTGTTTGCCGAAGGTGTTGCCGTCAAACGTATTGGCGATGAGACTTTCCGTCTGTGTCAGGAATACCTCGATGACATCGTGACGGTCGACAGTGACGCCATCTGCGCGGCTATGAAAGACCTGTTTGAAGACGTTCGCGCAGTGGCTGAACCGTCCGGCGCACTGGCGCTGGCGGGGATGAAGAAGTATGTCGCTCAGCACAAGATCCGCGGTGAACGTCTGGCGCATGTACTGTCCGGCGCTAACGTGAATTTCCACGGTCTGCGTTATGTTTCCGAACGCTGTGAGCTGGGTGAACAACGCGAAGCGCTGCTGGCGGTGACGATTCCGGAAGAGAAGGGGAGCTTCCTGAAATTCTGTCAGCTGTTAGGCGGTCGCTCGGTCACGGAGTTCAACTACCGCTTTGCCGATGCGAAAGATGCCTGCATTTTCGTCGGCGTACGGTTAAGCCGCGGGCTGGAAGAACGTAAAGAGATTCTGCAACTGCTGAACGAAGGCGGTTACAGCGTGGTGGATCTGTCCGATGACGAAATGGCGAAGCTGCATGTGCGCTATATGGTCGGTGGCCGTCCCTCGAAACCACTTACCGAGAGACTTTTCAGCTTCGAGTTTCCGGAATCACCCGGCGCGCTGCTGAAATTCCTGCACACGCTGGGTACACACTGGAATATCTCGCTGTTTCACTACCGCAGCCACGGTACTGACTACGGTCGCGTACTGGCGGCGTTCGAGCTGGGCGACCATGAGCCGGATTTTGAAACCCGCCTCAATGAGCTTGGCTACGACTGCCATGATGAGACCAATAACCCGGCATTTCGCTTTTTCCTTGCGGGCTAGCGTCAGGCTGAAAAAAACAAGGCACGATATTTCGTGCCTTGTTTGTCTGGCGGGCCCGGCGGCATAATGCGCCAGAACATTTCCGCTAAAACAGGTGAAGCACATGGCAGGACGCTTTCAGGGGTTTGCGCAGGAAGGGCTCGACTTCCTCCAGCAAGTCCGTATCGAAAACGATAAGACCTGGTTTGAAGAGCATCGTTTTATCTATGACCGTAGTGTCCTCACCCCTTTTCGTGCGCTGGTGGATGACCTGGCTCCCGCGGTGCTGGAAATTGATTCGCTGCTGGAAACACGCCCGGCGATCGGCAAGACCCTGTCGCGTATTCATCGCGATACCCGTTTTTCTCACGACAAATCTCTTTATCGCAGCCGAATGTGGCTGACCTTCAAACGCCCGGCAAAGAACTGGACGGATGCGCCGGTTTACTTTTTCGAAATCAGTCCGGACACCCTGCGCTACGGCCTGGGGTATTACAGCGCCAGCAAATCGACGATGGACCTTTTTCGCCATACGTTGAAGCAACGACCGGCGCAGTTTCTGGCGATAGCTGACGAATGCTGCCAGCCGCCGTTTGCGCTGGAGGCTGAGCGTTATAAGCGGCCGCTCGTGAAAGATCTCGATCCGGCGATGGCCAACTGGTATCAGTGCAAAACGTTCGCGGTCATGGTGACCGATAACGACGTGGAAAAGCTGTTCCACGCCGGGTTAGTTAATCTGCTGGCAGAGGGGTTTCGTCAACTGGAACCGTTGTATCAATGGCTGATGACAGTGGAAACGATGAAACAAATCGATCCCGATGATTTATAAATCCACACCGCAAGGATAAGCGAGAAGGGACATGCCTTGTGTCACTTCATCACCGTCCCTCGTACATACTTATCCAGCTTATCCGATTCATAAAAGCTGACGCATTGCGCCAGCACGTTATTAGCCGTTTGCGCATGATCAGGATGTAATGACATGGTTAGCTTGTTGAAATTTTTCGTCTCTTTAGCGACGAATTTCTGAAATTCCTTCCAGACGCCGGCATTGTCTAATGCGTAGCTCTCGACAAGGAATGATGCATCCTGCGAGGGGGCTGATTTTGTGCCCTCTGGCGTCCGGGCCTGGTAATTCGCCACCAGGCATTGTTTCAGCGCCAGATGTTTTACATCCTGTACCGTAACGTCCTTTGGTTTAGCCTGGGCAGTACAGCATGCCGCAAGGGCTACAGTTAACAACAGGACCTGTATACGCATCATTTTCTCCTTATTTAGCCTGAACAATTTCCCAGAATGCATTAATCAGTGGCTCATGCAGCCGCTTTTTCGGCGCACAAACGCCCAGTTCGAAGGGGGTTTTTTCATCACTGCGCTCCAGAATCATGACACGGTTGCGTACGGGTTCAGGGCTATTTTCCAGCACCACTTCTGGGATTAGCGCCACGCCACAGCCGAGCGCCACCATGGAAACCATCGCCTCATGGCCGCCTACTGTTGCGTAAATCGATGGATTACTGATTTTATGGCGACGAAACCAGAGTTCAATACGGCGGCGTACGGGGCCCTGATCGGCCATGATAAACGGCACTGTGGCCCAGTCAGGACTTTCCACAGAGACCTGATTGCGAACAGGACAAGGCAGCGCCGGGGCAATCAATACCACTGCCAGATTCTCCAGCATAGAAAACGCCACTGCGCCAGGCAACGTTTCCGGTTTCCCGGCAATCGCCAGGTCGGCTTCTCCCGTAACCACTTTTTCCATCGCATCGGCGGCGTCACCGGTGGTGAGCTTGATTTCTACCGAAGGATGCGCGGCGCGGAAGCGATCAAGAATCGGTGGCAGATGGCTGTAGGCGGCCGTGACCGAACAGAAGATATGCAACTCACCTGACAACGACGGGCCTTTCTGATCGATGGCGTGGCGCAGTTGCTGATACTGCAATAAAGTTTGATGAGCAAATGCCCGCAACTCTTCGCCCGCTTCGGTGAGTGTAACAGTGCGGTTATCACGGACAAAAAGCGCCTGACCAAGATCTTCTTCCAGACGCTGAATCTGTCTGGAAAGTGTGGAAGGACTGACGTGCATGGCGCGTGCACTGCGGCCGAAGTGGCGGCTCTCCGCCAGATGCAGGAAGGTTTTCAGGTCGCGTAAATCCATGAGACAGACTCCACATTTTTACGTTGCATAAATTGCAATGTCACATTGTTAATATATCAATTTAAGCAACACATTTCCTGTTGTAATGTGGGTACATTCTCGCACTACAGCGAACCTAATAACAAAAGCACGACACATCGACGAGGAATCACCATGGCTAACTACTTTAATACACTGAACCTGCGCCAGCAGCTGGCGCAACTGGGTAAATGCCGCTTTATGGCGCGCGACGAATTCGCCGATGGCGCAAGCTACCTGCAGGGTAAAAAAGTGGTCATTGTCGGTTGTGGTGCGCAAGGCCTGAACCAGGGTCTGAATATGCGTGACTCCGGTCTGGATATCTCCTATGCGCTGCGCGCAGAAGCGATTGCGGAAAAACGCGCGTCCTGGCGCAAAGCAACCGAGAACGGTTTCAAAGTGGGGACTTACGAAGAACTGATCCCGCAGGCGGATCTGGTGGTTAACCTGACGCCGGACAAACAGCACTCTGACGTTGTGCGTTCCGTACAGCCGCTGATGAAAGATGGCGCAGCGCTGGGTTACTCCCACGGCTTCAACATCGTGGAAGTCGGCGAGCAGATCCGTAAAGACATCACCGTCGTGATGGTGGCGCCGAAATGCCCGGGTACCGAAGTGCGTGAAGAGTACAAACGTGGTTTCGGCGTGCCGACCCTGATTGCGGTTCACCCGGAAAACGATCCGAAAGGCGAAGGTATGGCCATCGCTAAAGCCTGGGCTGCGGCCACCGGCGGTCACCGTGCGGGCGTGCTGGAATCCTCCTTCGTGGCAGAAGTGAAATCTGACCTGATGGGTGAACAGACTATCCTGTGCGGCATGCTGCAGGCGGGTTCTCTGCTGTGCTTCGACAAGCTGGTGGCAGAAGGTACCGACCCGGCATACGCCGAAAAACTGATTCAGTTCGGCTGGGAAACCATCACCGAAGCGCTGAAACAAGGCGGTATTACCCTGATGATGGACCGTCTGTCTAACCCGGCAAAACTGCGTGCTTACGCGCTGTCCGAACAGCTCAAAGAGATCATGGCACCGCTGTTCCAGAAACATATGGATGACATCATCTCTGGTGAATTCTCTTCTGGCATGATGGCGGACTGGGCCAACGACGATAAGAAACTGCTGACCTGGCGTGAAGAGACCGGTAAAACCGCGTTCGAAACCGCACCGCAGTTTGAAGGTAAAATTGGCGAGCAGGAGTACTTCGACAAAGGCGTTCTGATGATCGCAATGGTGAAAGCGGGCGTTGAGCTGGCGTTTGAAACCATGGTGGATTCCGGCATCATCGAAGAATCCGCTTACTACGAATCGCTGCACGAGTTGCCGCTGATCGCGAACACCATCGCTCGTAAGCGTCTGTACGAAATGAACGTAGTTATCTCCGATACCGCAGAATACGGTAACTACCTGTTCTCTTACGCTTGTGTACCGCTGTTGAAAGAGTTTATGACTACCCTGCAGACGGGTGATCTGGGTCAGGCTATTGCAGAAGGTTCCGTAGATAACGCACAGTTGCGCGATGTTAACGAAGCCATTCAGTCTCACCCGATTGAAGCGGTTGGTAAGAAACTGCGTGGCTATATGACCGATATGAAACGTATCGCTGTCGCGGGTTAAGTTTGAACATTGGGTAACCCTCCGGTTACCCCTTAAAATGTCCTGTTTCTAAAAAGCCTGATGAGCGCATGCGCCGTCAGGTTTTTTTTCGTCGGTCGGAAAATAATCTGCGTCAAGTATTGTTATAATGTAACTTATGTAATATCGTAAGTTACATGAAAATAAATAACTCATTCTCAGCGACACTCCACATCCTGCTGCATATGGAGCAGGCAGATAAGCCGATGACGTCGGAACAGATGGCCGCTTATATCGACGGCAATCCGGCATTTATTCGCAAGCTTCTTGCCGGGCTTCGGGAAAATCAGATTGTGTGTGCAACAAAAGGTCACCACGGTGGCTGGCGGCTTTGTCGTCCCGCCAGCGAGGTCACACTCCACGATATCTATATCGCTTTGGGTTCTCCGGCGCTGTTTGCGCTGGGAAATCGTAGCGAGAATCCCCAGTGTCTGGTTGAACAAGGGGTTAACCGGGTAATGTCATCCACACTGGCTGATGCGCAGTCGCTGATTCTGGAGCGTTTTAAAAACCTGACGCTGCAGGACGTGGGGGCAGAATTTATCAGTTACTTCAATGAAAAAGGCCATAACCATGATTTCCACATTAATGACTGAGCTGACGACCTGCCTGATGATTGCACTGGCAGCCAGTAGCATCTCAATGACGGTAACGCAAACAGAACTGTTCGCCGCATTTCGGGAATGGACAACCAAAAAGAATGCAATGTTAGGGCACCTTTTCCATTGCTTTTATTGTCTGAGTCATTGGGTGGTATTTGGCGGGATGCTGGTTTATCGCCCGGCGTTGCTGCACAGCGGCTTTGCGCTGATTGACTGGGTGATGACGGCATTTATCACTATTACCCTGACGACGCTAATTAATGGATTGATGTTCAAGGTATTCCAGGCGGCAGTCAGCACGCACGTGATGAAATTCGAAGCGCAAAAGACGCTGCAATCCGATAAATAAAACAAGCCAGCCTCTCATGAACAGAGAGGCTTTATTGCCGAATTATTTCCGGTACAGCACCTTAATGATGTGGTAACCGAACTGAGTATGCAGCGGGCCAGTTGGCTCCAGCTCAGGGCAGGAGAAGACCACTTTATCGAAAGCCGGCACCATCTGACCCTGCTTAAACTCGCCTAAATGACCACCTTTCTTGCCGGAAGGGCAAGTCGAGTGTTTTTTTGCCAGTTTCTCGAAATCGCCGCCATTTTTAAGCTGTTCCAGAAGATCGAGTGCCAGTTTCTCTTCTTTCACCAGAATATGCATTGCTGCCGCTGTTTTTGCCATGATTGCGCCTTGATGAGGTTTATATAAATGCGGGCGCAATAGTAGCACGCGTTAGCGGCGATACAGCACCTTGATGATGTGATAACCGAACTTCGTCTTAACCGGGCCAAAAGGGGTGAGCAGTGGGCAACTGAACACGGCTTTATCGAATGGTCCTACCATCACGCCCTGTTTGAATTCGCCCAGATCGCCGCCGTTACGTGCCGAAGGGCAGGTGGAATAGCGCTTTGCCAGATGGTCGAAACTCGATCCTTTTTCCAGCTTAGCCATAATTTCCTGCGCCAGTTTTTCAGTTTTCACCAGAATATGCAGCGCTGCCGCTGTCTTCGCCATGTTCACGTTCCGTAGTTAAGAGAAGTCTCCACACTTTACCATTGGCGGGTAAATCTCTGGCAGGCTTTCTGCTACAATCCTTCCCCCGTTCGAAGATTGAGCAATACCTCCATGCGTTTAAATCCTGGCCAACAACAAGCTGTCGAATTTGTTACCGGACCCTGCCTGGTGCTGGCGGGAGCTGGCTCGGGTAAAACCCGTGTGATCACCAATAAAATTGCCCATTTAATTCGAGAGTGCGGCTATCAGGCTCGGCATATTGCGGCGGTTACCTTCACGAACAAAGCCGCGCGCGAAATGAAAGAACGTGTGGCGCAGACGCTTGGGCGTAAAGAAGCGCGTGGGCTGATGATTTCAACATTTCACACGTTGGGCCTGGATATTATTAAGCGGGAGTTTGCCGCGCTGGGGATGAAATCCAATTTCTCCCTCTTTGACGATACCGATCAAGTGGTGCTGCTCAAAGAGCTGACCGAAGGGTTGATCGACGATGACAAAGTGGTGCTGCAACAGCTGATCTCGACGATCTCAAACTGGAAAAATGATCTGCTGACACCCTCCCAGGCAGCGGCAAAAGCGACAGGCGAACGGGATCGTATTTTTGCCCACTGCTACGGTCTTTACGATGCACATCTGAAAGCGTGCAATGTCCTCGACTTCGATGATCTGATTCTGTTACCAACACTCCTGCTACAGCGTAATGAAGAGGTGCGCGAGCGCTGGCAGAACAAAATCCGCTACCTGCTGGTGGATGAGTATCAGGACACCAACACCAGCCAATATGAGCTGGTCAGGCTGCTGGTAGGGCAGCGAGCGCGCTTTACCGTTGTGGGGGATGATGACCAGTCCATCTATTCCTGGCGCGGCGCGCGTCCCCAAAACCTTGTGCTGCTGAACGAAGATTTTCCGGCACTGCGGGTGATAAAGCTCGAGCAAAATTACCGCTCATCGGGACGCATTCTGAAAGCCGCGAACATCCTGATTGCGAATAATCCTCATGTGTTTGAAAAACGCCTTTTTTCTGAACTGGGCTACGGTGCTGAGCTTAAGGTTCTGACGGCAAATAATGAGGAACATGAAGCAGAGCGTGTAACCGGTGAATTGATTGCTCATCACTTTGTCAACAAGACCGAATATAAGGATTACGCCATCCTCTATCGCGGCAACCACCAGTCGCGTGTGTTCGAAAAATTCCTGATGCAAAACCGCATTCCGTATCGTATTTCGGGGGGCACATCCTTTTTCTCACGCCCCGAGATCAAGGATCTGCTGGCTTACTTACGCATACTCACCAATCAGGATGATGACAGCGCATTCCTGCGTATCGTGAATACGCCGAAGCGCGAAATTGGCCCTGCGACATTACAAAAGCTGGGGGAATGGGCGACAACACGCAACAAAAGCTTGTTTGCCGCCAGCTTTGATATGGGACTCACACAGACCCTGACCGGGCGCGGCTATGAATCACTGACCCGCTTTACCCACTGGCTTGGCGAGATCCAGCGTCTGGCAGAGCGGGAGCCGATCGCTGCCGTGCGCGATTTGATTCATGGTATCGATTATGAATCCTGGCTGTTTGAGACCTCCCCCAGTCCAAAAGCGGCTGAAATGCGGATGAAAAACGTCAACACGCTCTTTACCTGGATGACAGAAATGCTGGAAGGGGATGAACTTAACGAGGCGATGACGCTGGATCAGGTTGTTACCCGCTTTACTCTACGTGACATGATGGAGCGCGGTGAAAGTGATGAAGAGTTGGATCAGGTGCAACTGATGACGCTACACGCCTCAAAAGGGCTGGAGTTTCCGTATGTCTTTATGGTGGGGATGGAAGAGGGCTTCCTGCCGCATCAGAGCAGTATTGACGAAGATAACATTGATGAAGAGCGCCGCCTTGCCTACGTGGGCATTACCCGCGCGCAGAAACAACTTATCTTCACCTTATGCAAAGAACGCCGTCAGTATGGGGAACTGGTGCGTCCTGAACCGAGCCGATTTTTGCTCGAATTGCCGCAAGATGATGTGATCTGGGAGCAAGAGCGTAAGGTCATTACTGCAGAAGAAAGGATGCAAAAGGGACAGGCCAGTATCGCCAATATACGGGCGATGATGGCTAAAGCGAAAGAGAAATGAAATCCCTGCCTCTCTCCCGTCTGTGAGAGGCAGAAACGGTTTATTTCAACTCAAGCGGCCAGTGAACGTAACTTTGCCACTGACTTTCCTGCTCGATAACTTCTGCGCCTAACGGATGACTTTCCAGCCAGCCGTGCGGTAATGCCAGGGTTAATGCCTCTCCGTTGGCAGAAATATCGATCTTAGGCAGGAGATCGTCGCGGCGGCGGCTGGCAAAAATAATCGCCAGGCGCAGTAAGCGACAGAGATGTTCCGCAACGCGCGGCGGAACAGCATTTTGTTGATGCAAAGAAGAGAGATCGACCGGGTTCGTCTGGTTTAATAACAGCGTTGCGAGCAGCTTTTTCTGCGCTGGCGTAAACCCAGGTAAGTCCAGATTGCGTACCAGCCAGGCCGCGTGCAGCGGTGCCTGCTTGAACTCAATGCTTAGACCAATTTCATGCAATTCACTGGCAACTTGCAGAATTTCGATGCTGTAGGCATCTAAATCCCATTCATTAGCGACCGCGCTGGCAAACTGTGTCGCCAGGGTAGAAACTCGTTTCGCTTGGTCGGTGTCGATGATAAAACGGCGCTGGATATTACGCAGCGTGCGGCGGCGGATATCTTGATCAACAGTCAGATGCAGCATGCCATAGACCAGTCCTTCACGCAGCGCGCCGCCGGCCAGTGTCATACTCTGGATATTCATCTCGGTGAAAATAGCGATGAGAATAGCCAGTCCACTTGGAAATACCAGGGCACGTTCCAGCGTGAGGCCTTCGATTTCCAGTTCTTCAAGGCGTCCGCACTGGATGGCGCGCTGTTTTAACTGCTGGAGTTTGGGGAGGGTGATACGTTCATCCATCCCCTGCGCCATCATGATTTCCTGCAATGCCTGTACGGTACCAGAAGCGCCGACGCAGACCTGCCAGCCGTGATGACGAAGCGCATCGGCAACCGGGCGTAAAACATCGCGCGCGGCTTTTTCCGCAGCGTCGAAATTTTCCTGGCCAAGATTCCGATCGGTGAAAAACCGTTCAAGCCAGGTTACGCAACCCATGGACAGGCTGAATAGTGATGTAGCCTGGGCACCTGTTCCGGTAACAAGCTCTGTGCTGGCACCGCCAATATCGACCACGAGTCGCTGATCGGAGCCGCCTGTTGTATGCGCAACGCCCTGATAAATAAGACGTGCTTCTTCTTCTCCGCTGATGACCTGCACCGGGCAGCCGAGGATCTCCTGCGCTCTGCTGATGAATTCACCGGCATTGACTGCCAGACGAAGCGTCGCTGTGGCGACGACACGAATTTGCGCCGGAGGAATATCCTGAAGCCGTTCTGAAAAAAGGCGCAGACACTGCCAGCCGCGCTCCATTGCTTCCTGTGAAAGCACGTTTTCCTGACTCAGGCCCGCAGCCAGGCGAACCTTACGTTTGATGCGGGTAAGCGTCTGGATGCTTCCAGCCACCTCGCGCACAACCAGCATATGAAAACTGTTTGAGCCTAAATCAATAGCCGCATAGAGCGAGGCGGAAGCGAGCATATCTTTAACCTGAACGACGACGATTACGTGGCGCACCGCTGCGGCGCGGACCATTGCCGGAGCGTGTACGCGTCAGGCGTTTCGCGGGTGGCAGATCACTTAACAGGGCATCCGGATTGTACTTGCTCACCGGAATAGAGTGCCCTATGTAGGTTTCAATCGCCGGCAGGTTCAGTGCGTATTCTTCACACGCCAGGCTGATAGAGTGACCGCTGGCACCAGCACGGCCGGTACGGCCAATACGGTGGACGTAGTCTTCACAGTCGTCCGGCAGATCGTAGTTAAATACGTGCGTCACCGCAGGGATATGCAGACCGCGCGCCGCAACGTCAGTCGCGACCAGAATATCCAGATCGCCGCGAGTGAATTCATCAAGAATACGCAGACGCTTTTTCTGTGCGACATCGCCCGTCAGCAAACCAACACGATGACCGTCTGCGGCAAGGCTGCCCCAGATATCTTCACAACGGTGTTTGGTGTTGGCAAAGACGATAGCGCGATCCGGCCACTCTTCTTCGATTAAGGTTTGTAGCAGACGCATCTTCTCTTCATTAGAAGGGTAGAAGAGCTCCTCTTTAATACGGTGGCCTGTTTTCTGCTCTGGTTCCACTTCAACGTACTCGGCGTTGTTCATCTGCTCGAAAGCCAGTTCACGTACACGGTAAGAGAGCGTTGCGGAGAAAAGCATATTCAGACGCGCAGTTGCCGGCGGCATGCGGCGGAACAACCAGCGGATATCTTTGATAAAGCCCAGATCGTACATGCGATCGGCTTCATCGAGAACCACGACCTGAATCGCGCCCAGGTTAATATGGTTCTGTTTTGCATAATCGATAAGGCGACCGGTGGTGCCGATAAGGATATCGACGCCGCTTTCAAGCACTTTTAACTGCTTGTCGTAACCGTCGCCGCCATAGGCCAGGCCCAGCTTCATACCGGTGGATTGCGCCAGCGGTTCAGCATCAGCATGGATTTGTACAGCCAATTCACGGGTTGGCGCCATGATAAGCGCGCGCGGCTGATTCACCTTGCGATCATCAATCGCCGGATGAGAAAGAAGATAATGAAACGTTGACGTTAAAAACGCCATCGTTTTGCCAGTACCGGTTTGCGCCTGCCCTGCAACATCACGACCTTCCAGCGTCAGCGGGAGAGCCAGTGCCTGTATGGGCGTACAATTATGAAACCCTTTAGTTTCAAGGGCTTCAATCACCTTAGGGTGCAGGGCGAAGTCGGAAAACTTCTGTTCAGTTAAATGTGTTTTGCTCATAGTGTGGTAGAATATCAGCTTACTATTGCTTTACGAAAGCGTATCCGGTGAAATAAAGTCAACCTTTAGTTGGTTAATGTGGCATCAACACGTTGTTGTTTTATGCTACACCAACACACCAGGCTTATTCCTGTGGAGTTATATATGAGCGATAAAATTATTCACCTGACTGACGATAGTTTTGACACGGATGTACTCAAAGCGGACGGGCTGGTTCTCGTCGATTTCTGGGCAGAGTGGTGCGGTCCGTGCAAAATGATCGCCCCGATCCTGGATGAAGTCGCTAGCGAATACGAAGGTAAACTGACCGTCGCGAAGCTGAATATCGACCAGAATCCAGGTACTGCGCCGAAGTACGGTATCCGTGGTATTCCGACCCTGCTGCTGTTCAAAAACGGCGAAGTGGCTGCGACCAAAGTGGGTGCGCTGTCCAAAGGGCAACTGAAAGAGTTCCTGGACGCTAATCTGGCGTAACTCCTCGAATCTCAGCCGGTGCGCCAGCCTTCTAAATTATGTGGATCGCTGGACGCCCGGCTTCAGTCGTGCTAATTTAGTTTTGACTTCGTTGTAAACATACCTTGTAGTTTGAATCTTGTGTTACCCGACGCTTCCCGTTGAGCTTAGCCTTGCGAGAGAAGCGGATAGATTCCGGGCTTGTCACTTTTCCGTCTTGTCGTTTCAGTTCTGCGTATTTACCTTTGACCAGGCAGCGATTGGACATAAGTGATGGCCGTTAACAGGCATGGATGACCCTGCCATACCATTCACAACATTAAGTTCGAGTTTTACCCCGAGTTTAAGAACCCACACCACTATGAATCTTACCGAATTAAAGAATACGCCGGTTTCTGAGCTGATCACTCTCGGCGAAAATATGGGGCTGGAAAACCTGGCCCGTATGCGCAAACAGGACATTATTTTTGCCATCCTGAAGCAGCACGCAAAGAGTGGCGAAGATATCTTTGGCGACGGTGTGCTGGAGATTCTGCAGGATGGATTTGGTTTCCTCCGCTCCGCAGACAGCTCCTACCTCGCCGGTCCTGATGACATCTACGTATCCCCCAGCCAAATCCGTCGTTTCAACCTCCGCACTGGTGACACCATTTCTGGTAAGATTCGTCCTCCAAAAGAGGGTGAACGTTACTTTGCATTGTTGAAAGTTAACGAGGTTAACTACGACAAGCCGGAGAACGCGCGTAATAAGATTCTGTTCGAGAACTTAACGCCGCTGCACGCGAACTCTCGCCTGCGCATGGAACGGGGTAACGGTTCTACCGAAGATTTAACGGCACGTGTCCTGGACCTGGCTTCGCCAATTGGTCGCGGCCAGCGCGGTCTGATTGTTGCACCGCCGAAAGCCGGTAAAACGATGCTGCTGCAGAATATTGCCCAGAGCATTGCCTACAACCACCCGGATTGCGTACTGATGGTTCTGCTCATCGACGAACGTCCGGAAGAAGTGACCGAGATGCAGCGTCTGGTGAAAGGTGAAGTTGTCGCTTCCACCTTTGACGAACCGGCATCTCGTCACGTTCAGGTTGCGGAAATGGTGATTGAGAAGGCGAAACGCCTGGTTGAGCACAAGAAAGACGTTATCATTCTGCTTGACTCCATCACCCGTCTGGCGCGTGCCTACAACACCGTGGTTCCCGCTTCCGGTAAAGTATTGACCGGTGGTGTGGATGCCAACGCCCTGCATCGTCCGAAGCGTTTCTTCGGTGCTGCGCGTAACGTGGAAGAGGGCGGTAGCCTGACTATTATCGCAACGGCGCTTATCGATACCGGTTCCAAAATGGACGAAGTTATCTACGAAGAGTTTAAAGGCACCGGTAACATGGAGCTGCATCTCTCCCGTAAGATTGCTGAAAAACGCGTCTTCCCGGCTATCGACTACAACCGTTCCGGTACCCGTAAGGAAGAGCTGCTTACCACGCAAGAAGAGCTACAGAAAATGTGGATCCTGCGTAAAATCATCCATCCGATGGGTGAAATCGACGCAATGGAGTTCCTCATTAATAAACTGGCAATGACGAAGACGAATGATGAATTCTTCGACATGATGAAGCGCTCTTAATAGAAATAAAGCCAGGAAACGCCACGTTTTTACGTGGCGTTTTTCATTTATGGACTATACGCTATATGCATTGGGACAGGCACCGTCCGCTACAGGCCAGCTCAACACAAATACCTAAGCAATCAATATTCTGCTTGCTTAAGAAACATACTAAAACGCCTGTGAATGACCTGCTTTCTTCTTTTTGGAGCGAGGCATCGTCGTTATACTGCCAGGATTAACATTCGCTGAGAGCATGCATTGTGAATTTACTCACTGCGTTTACTGAATTATTCAGTATTTTCTTATTCACGACCGCATTTTTATTCTTTGCCCGAAAAATGGCGAAGCGCGTCGGTCTGGTGGATAAGCCCAACTTCCGTAAACGGCATCAGGGTTTGATTCCGCTGGTTGGGGGTATCTCAGTGTTCGCAGGTATCTGCTTCACCTTCGGTATTGCTGATTACTACATTCCCCATGCGGTGTTGTATCTGTTCTGCGCCGGGATTCTGGTGTTCGTGGGCGCGCTTGATGACCGCTACGACATCAGTGTCAAAATTCGCGCAATGATTCAGGCACTTGTCGCGATCGTTATGATGTCGGTCGGCAAACTTTATCTCAGTAGTCTGGGCTACATCTTTGGTACCTGGGAGATGGTGCTGGGGCCGTTTGGCTATCTGCTGACGCTCTTTGCCGTCTGGGCTGCCATCAACGCTTTCAACATGGTTGATGGTATTGATGGGTTGCTGGGGGGGTTGTCCTGCGTCTCCTTTGCCGCCATCGGCATCATCTTATGGTTTGATGGTCAAATCAGTCTGGCGATGTGGTGTTTTGCCATGATTGCCGCGATCCTGCCGTACATTATGTTAAACCTCGGGGTACTGGGACGTCGCTATAAAGTCTTTATGGGTGATGCCGGCAGTACCTTTATCGGTTTCACCCTTATCTGGATTTTGCTCGAGACTACGCAGGGTAAGACCCATCCTATTAGCCCGGTTACCGCATTGTGGATTATCGCAATCCCATTAATGGATATGGTGGCGATCATGTATCGTCGCTTGCGCAAAGGAATGAGCCCGTTCTCAGCGGACCGCCAGCATATTCACCACCTTATTATGCGTGCCGGATTTACCTCGCGGCAGGCCTTTGTGTTGATCACGCTGGCGGCGGCGCTACTGGCGTCAGTGGGTGTGTTAACCGAGTACCTTCACTTCATTCCTGAATGGGTGATGTTGGCATTATTTTTGCTATCCTTTTTCTTATACGGCTACTGCATCAAGCGCGCATGGAAAGTGGCGCGGTTGATAAAGCGTGTGAAGCGCAGAATGCGCCGTAACAGCGGTCACAAACCAACCTTAACCAAGTAAATCTGGGAAAGCGATGACTCAACCATTGTCGGGAACACCTACAGCGGGTACGGAAAACGAGCTGGATATTCGTGGTCTGTTTCGTACTTTATGGGCCGGAAAATTATGGATTTGCGGGATTGCGCTACTGTTTGCGTTAATCGCCTTAACGTGGACCTTCTTTGCTCGTCAGGAGTGGGGAGCAACCGCCATCACCGATCGGCCCACGGTAAATATGTTGGGTGGGTTTTATTCACAGCAACAATTTCTGCGTAACCTGGACGTTAAGGCGAATCTCGCACCTGTAGACCAGATTTCTGTCATGGATGAAGCGTATAAAGAGTTTGTGATGCAACTGGCGTCATGGGATACACGGCGTGACTTCTGGATGCAGACGGACTATTTCAAGCAGCGGAAAGTCGGTAACAGCAAAGCGGATGCCGCCATGCTGGATGATTTAATCAATTACATCCAGTACACGCCGGGGGATGTTACGCGCAATCTTAACGACAATGTCAAACTGACGGCTGAAACTGCGCCTGATGCTAACAATTTATTGCGTCAGTATGTGGCGTTTGCCAGCCAGCGCGCTGCGCGCCATCTGAATGATGAGCTTAAGGGTGCGTGGGCGGCTCGTACTATTCAAATGAAATCGCAGGTGAAACGGCAGGAAGAGGTGGCCAATACCCTTTTCACTCGCCGCGTGAGCAACGTCGAGCAGGCGCTGAAGGTGGCAGAAGAACACAATATCTCCCGCAGTGAAACAGAAGTGCCGGCGGATGAGCTGCCGGATTCGGAAATGTTTTTGTTAGGCCGCCCGATGTTACAGGCGCGCCTTGAAAATTTGCGTGCGGTAGGGCCTGAGTACGATCTGGACTACTTCCAAAACCGAGCCATGCTTAATACGCTGAATGTGGGCCCGACTCTTGATCCCCGCTTTCAGACTTATCGATATTTGCGCACACCTGAAGAACCGGTAAAACGCGACAGCCCGCGTCGTGCCTTCCTGATGATCATGTGGGGCGTGGTGGGGGCACTCATCGGAGCTGGTGTTGCATTAACGCGTCGTCGATCATTTTGACACGCAGCCTAAGATGAAGGCTTCGTGCCTTCATTACCTAATCGAAGAGAATCGTTGTGAAAGTACTGACCGTATTTGGCACACGACCAGAAGCCATCAAGATGGCGCCTCTGGTACACGCGCTGGCAAGGGATCCTGATTTCGACGCGAAGGTATGCGTCACTGCGCAGCATCGGGAAATGCTCGATCAGGTATTGAATCTTTTTTCTATTGTTCCGGATTACGACCTGAATATTATGCAGCCCGGGCAAGGACTGACAGAAATTACCTGTCGTATTCTGGAAGGACTTAAACCTATCCTGGAATCTTTCCGTCCTGATGTCGTACTGGTTCACGGCGACACGACGACCACTATCGCTGCAAGTCTGGCTGCGTTTTACCAACGCATTCCTGTCGGGCATGTAGAGGCAGGATTGCGTACGGGAGATCTGTCATCGCCATGGCCGGAAGAGGCTAATCGCACGTTAACCGGTCATCTGGCGCTGTACCATTTCGCGCCGACGGAAAACTCCCGCCATAATTTGCTGCGGGAAAACGTCGCGGATAAACATATTTTTGTTACCGGCAATACCGTTATTGATGCGCTTTTTTGGGTGCGTGATACCGTGCTTAACAACCCTTCGCTTGAAGAAGAACTGGCATCACGTTATCCCTTCCTCGACAGCAATAAAAAACTGATTCTGGTTACCGGGCACCGCCGTGAGAGCTTCGGTCTCGGCTTTGAACATATTTGCCATGCGCTGGCGGAAATCGCTTCCGGGCATGACGATGTGCAGATTGTTTATCCGGTACACCTTAATCCTAATGTCAGCGAACCTGTGAACCGTATCCTCGGTCATGTGGAAAATGTCACGCTGATAGAGCCGCAAGACTATTTACCTTTCCTGTGGTTAATGAATCGCGCCTGGCTGATTCTCACTGACTCCGGTGGTATTCAGGAAGAAGCCCCTTCACTGGGTAAGCCCGTTCTGGTGATGCGTGACACCACCGAACGCCCGGAAGCCATTGAAGCCGGAACCGTCAGGTTAATTGGAACAGACAGCCTGCGTATCGTTGAGGAAGTATCACGCCTGCTTTATGACAATGATGCCTGGCAGGCCATGAGCCGCGCGCACAATCCGTACGGAGACGGGCAGGCCTGTGGTCGAATTTTGCATGCACTAAAAAACTATCGGGTAACACTATGAGTTTCGAAACGATTTCCGTCATTGGCCTTGGCTATATTGGACTGCCAACTGCGGCGGCTTTCGCCTCACGGCAAAAAGAGGTGGTAGGGATTGATATCAATCCCCATGCCGTGGAGACCATTAATCGCGGGAAGATTCATATTGTTGAGCCTGAACTGGACAAGGTCGTCAAGACCGCTGTCGAGGGCGGCTGGCTGCGCGCCAGCACGACACCTGTGGCCGCGGATGCCTATTTGATTGCCGTTCCGACCCCTTTTAAAGGCGAACATGAGCCGGATATGACCTTTGTCGAAGCGGCGGCAAAATCCATTGCGCCTGTGCTGAAAAAAGGATCGCTGGTTATCCTTGAATCGACATCGCCCGTGGGGGCGACGGAGCAAATGGCAGACTGGCTGGCCGCGGCTCGCCCGGACTTGACTTTCCCGCAGCAGGCGGGAGAACAGGCAGATATTAATATTGCCTATTGCCCGGAGCGCGTTTTGCCAGGCCAGGTCATGGTTGAGCTTATCAAGAATGACCGGGTCATTGGCGGTATGACGCCCGTATGCTCGGCACGCGCCAGCGAGCTGTATAACATTTTTCTCGAAGGCGAGTGTGTGGTGACAAACTCCCGAACCGCTGAAATGTGCAAACTGACGGAGAATAGCTTTCGCGACGTCAACATCGCGTTTGCCAATGAATTATCGCTCATTTGTGCTGACCAGGGCATCAATGTCTGGGAACTGATTCGCCTGGCAAATCGCCACCCGCGTGTGAATATTCTGCAGCCAGGCCCCGGCGTAGGCGGTCACTGTATTGCCGTCGATCCGTGGTTTATTGTGGCACAAAACCCCCAGCAGGCCCGCTTGATTCGTACCGCGCGCGAAGTGAACGACAGTAAACCGCATTGGGTACTGAACCAGGTTAAAGCCACCGTCGCCGATTGCCTGGCCGCAAATGATAAGCGTGCCAGCGAGGTTAAAATTGCCTGTTTCGGTCTGGCATTTAAACCCAATATTGACGACCTGCGTGAAAGCCCGGCGATGGAAATTGCCCACAGTATTGCCGAGTGGCATAGCGGTGAAACGCTGGTCGTAGAGCCGAATATTCATCAATTGCCTGCGCGTCTGGCAGGGCAAAGTAAGCTGGTCAGCCTTGAGGACGCAATGGCGCAGGCTGATGTGTTGGTCATGCTGGTCGATCACAACGAGTTCAAAGCTATCGCGGGCGACAATGTGCGCCAGCAATACGTTATTGATACCAAAGGCGTATGGCGCTGAGGTCACTTCCCATGACGCTACACGGCACCATCGACGAACTGGCGTGGGAAAGTGAATTCTTTGGCCTGCGCAGCGCCATCGTGCGTTTGCGGGACGATGGCCCGGCGCTTGATGCTTCTGCTTTCGACAGTTGGCCGCGCCTACAGGCGAAAATTTCCGCATCTAATACGCAACAGCTTGATGCTCTGCAACATTTTGGCTTTCGTCTGGTCGAAGGCGAAGCGGATTTTGCATTATCGGTTCCGGTACAGAATGTCGATCCGCAGGCAGAGACGGCAGTAACAGGCGATATTGCGGCGTTGCGCCAGATGGCGGCGATGATGTTCAGCCAGAGCCGATTCCGCGCGCCCTGGTATCCCGAAGATGCCAGCGGGCGTTTTTATGCGCAGTGGATTGAAAACGCGGTGAAAGGCGTATTTGACCATGAATGCCTGCTGTTTCGCGGAGAAAATGGCGATATCGAGGCTTTTGTCTCGATGCGTCAACTCGATGCACAGGAAGCCCGGATTGGTTTGCTGGGCGGACGCGGCGCGGGCGAAAAACTGATGCAGGCGGCCTGTTATTGGGCTCAGCAGCGGCAGCTTAAGACAATTCGTGTAGCGACTCAGATGGGCAACCTTGCGGCAATCAGACGCTACACTCGCAGCGGTGCGATAATGGAAAGCACCGCCTACTGGTTATACAGGTGACTCTATGATCCCTTTTAATGCACCTCCTGTGGTGGGAACGGAACTCGACTACATGCAGTCGGCGATGGGCAGCGGCAAACTGTGCGGTGATGGTGGTTTTACCCGTCGCTGCCAGCAGTGGATGGAGCAGCGTTTCCATAGCCCGAAAGTACTACTGACCCCCTCCTGTACGGCATCGCTGGAGATGGCGGCGCTACTGCTGGATATTCAGCCTGGCGATGAAGTGATCATGCCAAGCTACACCTTTGTTTCTACGGCTAATGCTTTCGTACTGCGTGGCGCGAAAATCGTCTTTGTGGATATCCGACCGGATACGCTGAATATCGACGAAACCCGTATTGAAGAGGCCATCACCGAAAATACCCGCGCCATTGTGCCGGTTCACTATGCCGGCGTGGCCTGTGAAATGGACACCATTATGGCGATTGCCAAACGGCATGATCTGTTTGTGGTGGAAGATGCCGCGCAGGGTGTGATGTCCACCTATAAAGGCCGGGCGTTGGGTACTATCGGACATATTGGCTGCTTTAGCTTCCATGAAACCAAAAACTATACTGCGGGTGGTGAGGGCGGCGCGACGCTGATTAACGATCGCGCGCTGGTTGAACGTGCGGAAATCATCCGCGAAAAAGGGACTAACCGCAGTCAGTTCTTCCGTGGGCAGGTGGATAAATACACCTGGCGCGATATTGGCTCAAGCTATCTGATGGCGGATTTGCAGGCGGCTTATTTATGGGCGCAGCTCGAAGCGGCAGATCGTATCAATCAGCAACGTTTGTCCCTGTGGCAAACCTATTTCGACGCATTGTCGCCGCTGGCACGCGCCGGGCGGATTACGCTGCCGTCGATTCCCGAAGAGTGCGGCCATAACGCCCATATGTTTTATATCAAACTGCGTGATGAAGAGGATCGCAGCAAACTCATCGCCTTCCTCAAAGAGGCCGAGATCCTCTCCGTATTCCATTATATTCCGCTGCATGCATCACCTGCCGGGGCAAAATTTGGTGAGTTCCATGGCGAGGATCGTTATACGACGCAGGAAAGTGAGCGCTTGCTTCGTCTGCCTCTATTCTACAACCTTGCCACTGTTAACCAGCGTACCGTGATTAACACGTTACTGAGCTACTTCCGCTAACATGTCGCTGGCAAAAGCTTCTGTCTGGACGGCGGCAAGTACTCTCGTCAAGATTGGCGCCGGGTTACTGGTGGTTAAACTGCTGGCGCTGGCCTATGGTCCTTCCGGGGTTGGGCAGGCGGGTAATTTTCGTCAGTTAATCATTGTGCTGGGCGTGCTTGCAGGTGCCGGTATCTTTAATGGCGTGACGAAATTTGTCTCCCAACACCATGACGACCCCTCACGGTTGCGTGAGGTGGTCGGCACGTCTTCAGCCATGGTGCTGGGCTTTTCAATTCTGCTGGCGCTGATCTTTTTACTGGCGGCGGCCCCTATCAGTCGCGGTTTGTTCGGCCATGCTGATTATCAGGGGCTGGTGCGGCTGGTGGCGCTGGTGCAAATGGGAATTGCCTGGGCGAACCTGCTGCTGGCGGTGATGAAAGGTTTTCGCGATGCGGCGGGTAACGCGCTGTCACTGATTATTGGCAGCGTGGTGGGGGTGGCCGCCTGGTATCTTTGCTATAAGTTGGGTGATTATCAGGGGGCGTTGCTCGGTATGGCGCTGGTGCCTGCGCTGGTGGTGTTCCCGGCGATGCTGTTGCTGGCGCGCCGCAGTCACCTCCCATTAAGCTATTTTCGCCCGCGCTGGGATAACGGACTGGCCGGACAACTCAGCAAATTCACCCTGATGGCGCTTATCACCTCGGTCACGATCCCGCTGGCCTATGTGATGATGCGAAATCTGCTGGCTGCACATTACAGCTGGGATGATGTGGGAATCTGGCAAGGGGTAAGCAGTATCTCCGATGCTTATCTACAATTTATTACCGCCTCGTTTAGCGTCTATCTGCTTCCTACTCTTTCGAGGCTCGCTACAAAACAGGAGATCACCCGCGAGATCGTGAAATCGCTGCGCTTCGTATTGCCAGCGGTGGCAGCCGTGAGTTTCTGTGTCTGGTTGCTGCGCGACGTGGCGATCTGGCTGCTGTTTTCTGACAAATTTACGGCAATGCGTGACCTGTTTGCCTGGCAACTGGTGGGGGACGTATTGAAAGTGGGCGCTTACGTTTTTGGTTATCTGGTTATCGCGAAAGCCTCGCTACGGTTTTATATCCTGGCGGAGGTGAGCCAGTTTACCTTGCTGACGCTTTTTTCCCGTCTCTTGATTCCGACCCACGGTGCGGCAGGCGCGGCACAGGCCTATATGGCAACCTACATTATTTATTTCGCCCTCTGTTGTGGCGTGTTTTTACTCTGGCGTAGACGGGCATGACGGCACTCATACACGTACTGGGATCGGATATCCCTCATCATAATCACACCGTGCTGCGTTTCTTTGATGAACATCTCGCGGCAACGGGCATTCATGCCCGTGAATTTATGCTCGCCGGGCAGGATGACGGCATGAGTGACGCTTACCCGAACCTGCATCTGCATTTTTATGGCAGTAAGCAGGCGCTGGCGAAGGCTGTTATTGCCAAAGCGCAGGGCAACAGGCAGCAACGTTTCTTTTTCCATGGTCAATTCAACACCGGTATCTGGCTGGCACTGTTGCGCGGGGCGATTAAGCGCCAGCAATTTCACTGGCACGCGTGGGGTGCCGATCTGTACGAGGTATCTCGTAGCCTGAAATTCCGCCTGTTTTACCCGTTGCGGCGTCTGGCGCAGGGAAAGGTTGGCACTATCTTCGCGACCCGTGGCGATCTGGCCTGGTTTGCAGACCGACACCCTGATGTGCGCGGTGAGTTACTGTATTTCCCGACGCGTATGGACCCGGCACTCAACACCCTGGGTTATGAAATGCAGCGCGCGGGCAAGCTGACGCTGTTGGTAGGGAATTCCGGCGATCCGAGCAATGAACATATCGCCGCCTTAAAAGCGATTCATCGCCAGTTTGGCGATACGGTAAATATTATTGTGCCCATGGGGTATCCGGCCAATAACGAGATCTATATTGAGCAGGTTCGTCAGGCCGGGCTGGCGCTGTTTAGCCCGGATAATTTGCGTCTCCTGAGCGAGAAGATGGCGTTCGATGACTACCTCACGCTGCTTAGCCAGTGCGATTTGGGCTATTTCATCTTCGCGCGCCAGCAGGGTATTGGTACGCTTTGCCTGTTGATTCAGGCGGGTGTGCCCTGTGTGCTCAATCGCAAGAATCCGTTCTGGCGGGATATGGTCGAAGAGGGCATTCCGGTGCTGTTTACCGATGATACGCTTAGCGAAGCGGTGATTCGTGAAGCACAGCGTCAGTTGCTGGCGGTGGATAAAGACGCGATTACCTTCTTTAGCCCGAATTTTATTACACCCTGGCATCAGGCGCTGCGTATTGCCGCAGGGGAGGCATGATGACTCCGCTAGAATTCAGTGGGTTGCTGATCATCTGGCTGCTGGCGACGCTGTTTATCGCCACGCTGACGTGGTTTGAGTTTCGCCGCGTGCGCTTTAATTTCAATGTCTTCTTTTCATTGCTGTTTTTGCTAACCTTTTTCTTTGGTTTTCCATTAACCAGCATCCTGGTGTTTCGCTTCGATGTTGGCGTCGCGCCGCCTGGCATTATGCTACAGTCCTTGCTGGCTGCGGCCTGTTTCTACGGTGTTTACTACGTGACGTATAAAACGCGGTTGCGTACGTCATCCCGCATGGACGAGCGCCGCCCTCTGTTTACCGTAAACCGGGTAGAAACGCATTTGACCTGCGCGATGCTGATGATTATTGCGCTGGTGAGTGTTGGTATCTTTTTCATGCATAACGGTTTTTTACTGTTTCGCCTGCATTCTTACAGCCAGATATTTTCCAGCGAAGTCTCCGGCGTCGCGCTCAAGCGGTTTTTCTATTTCTTTATTCCCGCCATGCTGGTGGTCTATTTTCTGCGTCAGGATGGGCGGGCGTGGCTGTTTTTCCTGGTCAGTACCGTGGCGTTTGGCCTGCTGACCTACATGATTGTCGGCGGGACGCGCGCTAACATCATCATCGCTTTTGCGATCTTCTTATTTATCGGGATTATTCGCGGCTGGATTTCGCTGTGGATGCTGGCAGCAGCAGGGGTGATGGGTATTGTCGGCATGTTCTGGCTGGCGCTTAAGCGTTACGGGCTCAATGTGAGCGGTGATGAGGCGTTTTATACCTTCTTGTATCTCACCCGCGACACCTTCTCGCCCTGGGAAAATCTGTCGTTGCTGCTACAAAATTACGACAAGATCGATTTCCAGGGATTAGCCCCAATCGTCCGTGATTTTTATGTCTTTATCCCCACCTGGCTGTGGCCTTCACGTCCGGGTATTGTTTTGAATTCGGCGAACTATTTTACGTGGGAAGTGTTGAATAACCATTCGGGTCTGGCGATTTCCCCCACCCTGATTGGCTCACTGGTGGTGATGGGCGGTGTCTGGTTTATTCCACTGGGCGCGGTCGTGGTTGGGCTGATTATCAAGTGGTTTGACTGGTTGTATACCCTTGGCAATCGGGAGACCAACCGCTACAAGGCCGCCATTTTGCACAGTTTCTGTTTTGGTGCCATCTTCAACATGATCGTGCTGGCGCGTGAAGGGCTGGATGCATTTGCTTCTCGAGTGGTTTTTTTCCTCGTCATCTTTGGCGCCTGCCTGCTGATGGCGAAACTGTTGTACTGGCTTTTTGATAGTGCCGGGTTGATTAACAAGCGCGGCACCTCTTTGTCGCGGGTCTGACTAAGGATACGAATGACTGACAACACTGTGGCTCCGGTGTATGAGCTGCGTGGGCTGAAACTGATTGGCTGGCGTGATATGCAACATGCACTGGACTATTTATATGCCGATGGCGCGCTTAAGGAAGGAACCCTGGTCGCCATCAATGCTGAGAAAATGCTCACGATTGAGGACAACCCGCAGGTGAGGTCGCTGATTGAGGCGGCTGAATTCAAATATGCCGATGGTATTAGCGTGGTGAGGTCCATTCGCAAGAAATTTCCCCAGGCACGCGTTGAACGTGTTGCGGGGGCCGACCTCTGGGAAGCGCTGATGGAAAGAGCGGGGCGCGAAGGAACGCCGGTGTTTTTGTTGGGGGGAAAACCAGAAGTACTGGAGCAAACGGAAGATAAGCTGCGTAAACAGTGGCAGGTCAATATCGTGGGCAGCCAGGACGGTTATTTCCGTGCCGAAGACCGACAGGGGCTGTTTGAGCGGATCCGCGCAAGCGGGGCGAAGATCGTGACCGTTGCGATGGGTTCACCGCGCCAGGAGATATTGATGCGCGACTGCCGTGAAGTCTACGCGCATGCTCTCTATATGGGAGTCGGGGGCACCTATGATGTTTTCACCGGTTATGTAAAACGGGCGCCAGGCATCTGGCAGCGGCTTGGACTTGAGTGGCTCTATCGCCTGCTTTCGCAGCCAAGCCGCGTTACCCGGCAGTTGCGTCTGCTGCGTTATTTGTCCTGGCATTATCGCGGCAACCTGTAATTTTCTCCTGCCATGCCCCGTTGATGCGGGGCATTCGCTTTTTTATTGTGCGATACCCAGATTTTTTTTACACATCATTTGCCATTTTCGTCATTTTAAGAAACCATTCGCTCACTCAATGCATCATCCCGGTATATTTTGCGCGGTTATCGCCTCTGGGTGAGCTTTGACGCACGTTATTCTCATAAAAACAACCCGCACAGCGGGAAAGTTGCAAACACGACAGAGGTTATATGGCTGAACACAAACCCGAGCTCCAGCGCGGCCTGGAGTCTCGTCACATTGAATTGATCGCCCTGGGCGGCACGATAGGCGTGGGGCTCTTTATGGGGGCCGCAAGCACATTGAAATGGGCGGGCCCTTCCGTGCTACTGGCGTACATTATCGCCGGTCTTTTCGTCTTCTTTATCATGCGCTCAATGGGCGAGATGCTCTTCCTGGAGCCGGTTACCGGTTCCTTCGCTGTTTACGCGCACCGTTATATGAGCCCCTTCTTTGGCTATCTTACCGCCTGGTCCTATTGGTTTATGTGGATGGCGGTGGGTATCTCCGAAATCACGGCCATTGGCGTTTATGTCCAATTTTGGTTCCCGGACCTGGCGCAATGGATACCCGCGCTGATTGCCGTTGGGCTGGTCGCAGTCGCCAACCTGGCGGCGGTGCGCCTGTACGGTGAAATTGAATTCTGGTTCGCAATGATCAAAGTCACCACCATTATCGTGATGATTATCGTCGGACTGGGCGTCATCTTCTTTGGTTTTGGTAATGGCGGCCACGCAATTGGCTTTAGCAACCTGACCGAACATGGCGGCTTCTTTGCCGGCGGCTGGAAGGGTTTCCTGACGGCGCTGTGTATCGTCGTGGCGTCATACCAGGGCGTAGAACTTATTGGGATCACCGCCGGTGAAGCGAAAAACCCGCAGGTAACTCTGCGCAGCGCGGTAAGCAAAGTGCTGTGGCGTATCCTGATTTTTTATGTGGGCGCGATTTTCGTTATCGTGACTATCTTCCCGTGGAATGAGATCGGCACTAACGGTAGCCCGTTTGTTCTGACTTTCGCCAAAATCGGCATTACCGCAGCGGCAGGTATCATCAACTTTGTTGTCCTGACGGCTGCGTTGTCTGGCTGTAACAGCGGTATGTACAGCTGTGGACGTATGCTCTACGCACTGGCGAAAAACCGCCAGTTACCGGCGGGTGTGGCGAAAGTGTCGAAAAACGGGGTTCCCGTTGCTGGCGTGGCCATTTCTATCATTATCCTGCTGATTGGTTCCTGCCTGAACTACATCATTCCTAATCCGCAGCGCGTGTTTGTCTATGTCTACAGCGCCAGCGTATTACCCGGCATGGTACCGTGGTTCGTGATTCTGATTAGCCAACTGCGATTCCGCCATGCGCATCGTCAGGCGATTGCCAGCCATCCGTTCCGCTCAGTGATGTTCCCGTGGGCGAACTACGCGACCATGGTATTTCTGGTGTGCGTACTGATTGGTATGGCCTTCAATGAAGATACGCGTATGTCGCTGTTTGTCGGCATTATCTTCATGGCAGCGGTGAGCGTTATTTATAAAGTGCTGGGGTTAAACCGCCACGCTGTTACGCAGCGAGTGGGGGAATAATCAGCAAAATGCGCAAAGCATAACCAAACGCGCATTTTATTTAAAAAGGCACTAGACAGAGGGGGGGGAAGTCCGTATTATCCACCCCCGCAACGGCGCTAAGCGCCCGTAGCTCAGCTGGATAGAGCGCTGCCCTCCGGAGGCAGAGGTCTCAGGTTCGAATCCTGTCGGGCGCGCCATTAAATTCGGCGCTTGAGCTGCGGTGGCCTGTGAAACTTTCAGGGCCGCGTGAAAAAATTTGTAGTGGTGGCTATAGCTCAGTTGGTAGAGCCCTGGATTGTGATTCCAGTTGTCGTGGGTTCGAGTCCCATTAGCCACCCCATTATTTAGCAGTAAAAGTTTCGTGGAATGCGAAGGTGGCGGAATTGGTAGACGCGCTAGCTTCAGGTGTTAGTGTCCTTAGGATGTGGGGGTTCGAGTCCCCCCCCTCGCACCACAACTTGTATTGAACAAAAAATTCAAAAAGCAGTACATCGGCGAGTAGCGCAGCTTGGTAGCGCAACTGGTTTGGGACCAGTGGGTCGGAGGTTCGAATCCTCTCTCGCCGACCACTTTTGAACCCCGCTTGAATAAAGCGGGGTTTTTTGTTTTTTCCATTCCGGAAAACCTCTCCTTTTACGGTGTTGCGTATCAGCGACATTCCAGTGCTCTTTTGTCGCCGATGGGTGACACGTAATCCTTTGTTTTATAAGAACCAGACTATATGGCACTGTAGTTGTCTCCTGATGGAGACAATAACGCGTCTGTCACCCGGCTAAAGAGAGGCGATTGCCGACGCAGAGCCCGGATTTCCTGTTATCTGAAAAGAACTTAAGCGTGCTGTTTTGCTAATGCGAACCTGGCACACTATGTGCAATAATATATGCGTAGATGCTCATTCCACCTCTTATGTTCGCCTTCTGGCCTCATAAACTCCGGAATGATGCAGAGCCGTTTACGGTGCTTATCGTCCACAGACAGATGTCGCTTCGGCCTCATCAAACACCATGGACATTACGTTGAGTGAAGCACCCATTTATGTTGTCAAACAGACCTGTTTTAACGCCTGCTTTCGAGCAGGCGTTTTTTTATGCTTTATTGTCGGTAGCGCACCATTACAACACTCATCAGAAGCAATGCGCTTAGCGATACACTATAGAGCGCCTGCGCTGCGCCCCATTTGCTGGCAAGAAAGGCAGCAATGGTCGTCATCAGGGTCGCGGTTAACGTTTGCCAGCGCCACGCTTTTGCGCTGGCTGCCGGGATCTCATCGCCGCTAAACCCGGCAAGCAGACTAAACGTACCGACAGCAAACACGACATTCGAAGCCAGATGGGCGATAAAAATAAGCCCCAGCGCCGCAATCTTCTCACCTGAGAGCAACGGCAGAAGACCGTACGCCCCCAGAAAAATGGCCAGGCACAGCAGCAACAGATAATTGCGCCGGGCATAGTGCGGCAGCTTGTCACCATTCAGCAGCAGCGGGCCACAAAGCTGCCCCAGACTACGGGCGAACAGTAGCGGCAATGCCAGCCCGCTAGCGTCGTCCGGGCGTATCTGCTGCGCCAGCGCGGGTAATAACGCCATGGCTGGCGAGCCAACCGCGGCAAGGGCAGGCAGGATCAACAGGCTGCGCTTTTGTGCGGTTGTCAGTGAAGACCATACGACAGTGAGTGTCGGTTGGCCGTTATCACTATTGCCGATGTCATGGGCACAATAATGTGTCCGTGTCAGCATGAGTAGCATCGCCGATGCCAGAAAACTCAGTGCATCAATGCTCAGCAGCGTTAGCGGGGCAACATGGTCAAACAACAGCACGCCGGCACCTGTTCCCAGCAATACCTGAGAGGCAAAAATAACGCTCTCCATTCCTGTGGCCGCGGGCAGCTCATCATGTGTAAGCCCACGCTTGAACACCAACGCCAGTGCAGGCCAGGACATGCCGCCAAGAAACGCCTCTGTCGACTGAACCATCAGCAACGCGGGGATGTTGTGGTATATGAGCCCAGTCAGGGGAAGGACGAGAGCGATCATACCCAACAGCTCTGCAAAGATTAAAAGAGACACGGGCGATAAGCGTCGACAGAGCTTTTCTCCCGCCAGGCTACCAACAAAGCCCGGTAATGTTGCCAGCAGATAAGCGAGAGTGAGTGTTGAAGGTGAAGCGTGCCAGCGTAATAACTGACCGAAGACCAGCACCTGAGTCAGGCCATTACCCAGTGAAGATAAGACAAATGCGCAGAGGAGCAGCCGTAGCCAGCTGTGCGTGCGCAGCGCGCGGATGAGCACGAATAAAAGGGTGTTCATGATAACGATTTCCCAAAGCGAGTTATTTCCTGCAGCAAACGCTGCATCGTCAGAAAAGGGTTAACTCGGGAAGATCGTTACATTGGCAGAGGCGTTCCGTTAACAGAGACGGGAAAACTCTAGCACAGGATAGTCAGAAATGTCAGCCAGACAAAAAATCGGGGTCTTGCGACCCCGATAGTCGGTCAGGATGGTGGGTTGTTCTGCAACGTGAGCAGCAAACCATCTCGACGCATCTCTGCTGCTTCTTCCGGCTGGTGCAGCCGATCGAGGCAGTCAGCAAGCCAGGCGTAATCAAAGGCATCCGGGCGTTGTTTCAGCGCGGCACGAAACGCCAGGCAGGCTTCTTTCCACTCGCCGTGTTTCATCAGCGATTGTCCCAGCGTACTCCAGAGCATCGGGCGGTCGCCCTGGGTTTTGATTTGCTGGCGCAAAACTTTTTCTACCTGCTCAGGATTGTTCGTTTTCAGGCGCGGGATCACCAGAACCAGTCGGTCGTCATACTGTCGTTTCAGCCCATCCAGAAGGATTGCCTGGGCAGTATCATGATCGTCACATTCAATAAGGTGTTCGGCGATTGCCACCTGCAAGGGGATCTGATGACGGGTTTTACGACTCTGGTTTTTCCACCAGCTTCGTAGCCCCTCGCTTCCCAAATCCGCACGCGCCTGATCCATTTGTCCGATCCAGGCTTGTTGCTGGAGTGCTTCGCGATGCGCCTCATCGCCAACGTTCGCTTTTGCCATCGACGGAATGATATCCAGCAGTGAACTCCATGCGCCGGTGCGGATGTAAGCCTGTTCCGCCAGACGCAATACTTCCGGATGGCGCGGGGTAATTTCCAGCAGTCGGTCAACGCCATGGCGCGCGGCATGATTTTCATTGCGTGCCAGTTGCAGACGGACGCGGGTAATTTCGACCGGAATCGGATCGTTTTCCGACAGCTCTGCGGCACGCTCAAGGTGCTGATTCGCACGCACTTCATCGCCACGCTGTTGTGCAGCTTCGGCCGCCAGTAAGTAGTTCACCATGGGTTGTTGCGCATGATCGGCATTTTTCGCCATCAGCTTCTCAACCTGCTGATAATCGCCTTCTGCCAGCTTGATGAGCGCCAGTTCTGTCTGCTTACGTGCACGGCGACGTTTACGACCAACGAACCAGCCACGTGTATGCGCGCCGGTGCGGAAAATACGGCGTAACAGCCATTCGAGGGCAAAAAGCACCACCAGCGCCAGTACCAGAATGATGACCAGGCCAGTGACGCTGGTTTCAATGTTGTAATTGTCAGTCTGGATAAGCACATAGCCCTGATGACCCGCAATCATCGGACCTAACACGATACCGGCGATTAACAGCGCAAAGAGTAATAATACTTTCAGCATGATTATTCTCCCTGAGGCGCTTGAGCGGGCGCGTTTGGATCCGGGGCAACGCCTGGCTGCGCCAGAAGATTACGCACACGGGTCTGCATCAGTTTCTCCAGAATCGGCTGGCTTTTCAGCGACTCAGGTACTGCCATGGCGATGGACTGCTGCTCAAGCTTGTCAATTTCCTCAAGAAACGCTTTGGTGGCGGAGTCATCTGTATCGTAGTAGGCGCGAATCCAGGTGGAGACGTTATCCAGCGCCTGCTTGTAGGTCTCTTCCTGATGGCGAGGGACGGCCTGCGCCGCAACTAACAGTCTGGAACGGATATTTTCGCGCAGATAGATGTCCTGATTCGGGGCCAACAGCGGCACCGCGGTTTCATCGCGACGGCGAATCGTGATGAAGCTGTCCATAAAATTCTGCCAGCTTTTTTGCAGATTCACGCGCCATTCGCTAAGGGAACTCGACAGCTCGCTGCTATCCGAATCCATGGGGGAGTCGTCGTCGTTGTTATCCGCCAGACGCAGGTTATCAATCTGGTTCGAGAGTTGGTTCACTTTCAGGATGATGCCATCATAGTCCACCTGGGAAATCGCAGAGAGGCTGGCGACATCATCTGTAATAGCGCGGCGCGCGGTGATAAGGCTGGGATCGTTCATGTCCGCCAGGCTGGCATCTGCGCTTTTCAGCAGCGCGGCGGCGGTGGTGACGTCCTGGTCGCTCCACAGCTTACGCCCGGCCAGTTTAACCAGAAAATCAGCCTGCGCCAGCAGCCAGGTTTTCGCATCGGTGCCGGAAATCGTGGCGACTTTTTGCTGTACCTCATTTAACTGCCTGGCGAGCGCATCCTGCTGGCGTTTGGCCTCATCAAGTTGCGTGGCTTGCTGTTTAATGACGCCTTCCAGCGCGGCTTTTTGTTTGTCCTGCGCTTGTTGCATCGCGATGACCTGGTTCGCCAGCTCATCATTTGTTGTGCGCAGTACAGTTGTTTGCTGTTTTACCCAGCCATAAAGACCGACGCCTGCTGCCAGCGCAATCGCAATAGCAATCACGCTAAGTGCAAGACTTGTCTTGCCTGCGCGGTTGTTCTTCTCGGCGTTTTTCGGCGGCGGCGTGTAGCCATCAGCCTGTTTGGTTTCTTCAACCACGGCAGAGGAGTGTTGTTGTTCCGTCATTATGGCTTCCCATTATGAGTGTTATTGTAATGCGCGAAGCAGCGCATCGTTGTCTGCGTTTTCAGCGACCTGAATATCGTGCCAGCCCAGTTCCCGGGCGAGGTGCGCCAGACGCTCGCTGACGACCAACAGCCGACAGCGTAGTAACCAATTTTCGCGATACCAGCGTGGAATAAGCGTAAAAAGCTGTCGCAGCATCTCACCGCTGGTGACCACTAGCGTATCCACACCGCGCGTATGCCAGCGCATAGCCTCTTGCGCCCCGTCGTAAACTTTTCCAGCACGTTGATAACATTCGCAAAACTCAACCTGAGCACCACGAGCCACCAGCGTTTCACCTAATAACTCGCGTCCACCGTTTCCCCGTAAGATTAGCGCACGTTTGCCCTGAATGTTTTGTAATTCAGGCAATTGTAGTAAGACTTCACTGATTTCCTGGTCGAGCGGATAGCGTACCTCAATACCGCTTGCAGTATGTAACGCCAGCGCGGTTGTGCGACCAATAGCAAAGTAGGCAGGCTGTAAAGGCCAGTGAGTGTGAGATTGTTGTAAATGGGCATGGGCAAAAGTCACGGCATGCTGAGATAAAGCAAAAACCATATCGTCTTGGCCCAGTACCGACAGACGTTCGGGCAGCACGTTCAGTTCCCTGCCCGGGGTGAATTCAATCAACGGAAAGCTCCATGCCACCTGTCCCAGTGCGCGCAGTCGGCTCACTAACATTTCCCCTGCCGGGGATGGGCGGGTGACAAGGATATTCATGCGGGTGCATCTCCGTTGTAGACGTCTGCCAGAATTTCTCGTGCGCCGTTATCCAGCAGTTCCTCTGCAAGCGAGATACCTAGCTGGATGGCATCGTCCGGGTGGCCGCGACGTTCGCCGCGCACCATTTTTGAACCGTCCGGCGCGCCTACCAGCGCGCGTAGCCACAGTTCTCCGTCATGTAATTCAGCATAGCTGCCAATCGGCACCTGGCAGCCACCTTCGAGGCGCGTATTCATGGCACGCTCTGCGGCAACCCGCACGGTGGTGTCGTGATGGTTAAGCGGGGCAAGTAGCATACGGGTGCGTTCGTCTGCAAGACGGCACTCAATGCCAACGGCGCCCTGACCGACTGCCGGAAGAGACAGTTCTGCCGACAGCGCGACGCGAATACGCGATTCGAGCCCCAGACGTTTCAGACCGGCCACCGCCAGGATGATGGCGTCATAATCGCCGCTATCGAGTTTTGACAGACGGGTACCGACGTTGCCACGCAAAGAGCGGATCACCAGATCCGGACGGCGTGCTGCCAACTGGCATTGTCGGCGTAAACTTGATGTGCCAACTATGCTGCCCGCAGGCAACGCGTCAATATCGCTGTAGTGATTAGAGACGAAGGCATCGCGCGGATCTTCACGCTCACAAATCGTCACCAGCCCCAACCCTTCCGGGAACTCAACGGGGACATCTTTCATTGAGTGCACGGCGATATCGGCGCGGTTTTCAAGCAATGCCAGCTCAAGTTCCTTCACAAACAGGCCCTTACCGCCAACCTTCGCCAGGGGGGTATCCAGAATGACATCGCCACGCGTGACCATAGGCACCAGTTCGACCGTCAGACCTGGGTGGAGTGCCTCAAGACGCTGCTTAACATATTGTGCCTGCCAAAGTGCAAGGGGACTTTGCCGTGTGGCAATTCTCAGAACATTGTCTAACATGCTTGTTACCGTCATTATCATCCATCGACCATCCTAACATTCTTGTCTTAGGGTGTCAGTGTTCGTGGTGATTGCATAGGTAAGGTGAGCACGGTCCCGTCAATACGAGACACACCCTCAGCCGTAATTGGGAATTTACAGATTGTAAATGGTGCTAAACTGGTATGTAGCGCATCTTTCTTTACGGTCAATCAGCAAGGTGTTAAATTGATCACGTTTTAGACCATTTTTTCGTCTGTACCACCATAAAGACAAGGGCGAAAAAGGTGACGGCGATTTTGGACTTTCTGTAAACATCAGGCGATACGTCTTGTACCTCTATATTGAGACTCTGAAACAGAGGCTGGATGCCATCAACCAATTGCGTGTGGATCGCGCGCTAGCGGCCATGGGCCCTGCTTTCCAGCAGGTTTACAGCCTGCTGCCCACGCTTTTGCACTATCATCATCCGTTGATGCCGGGCTACCTCGAAGGTAACGTTCCAAAAGGCATCTGTCTTTACACGCCTGATGAAACCCAACGCCACTACCTCAACGAGCTTGAGCTCTACCGTGGAATGCCCCCGCAGGAATCGCCAAAAGGCGAGTTGCCGATAACCGGCGTCTACTCCATGGGCAGTACTTCATCGGTAGGACAAAGCTGTTCTTCTGACCTGGATATCTGGGTTTGCCACCAGTCGTGGCTCGATAACGAAGAACGCCAGCTGTTGCAACGTAAATGCAGCCTGCTTGAGAGCTGGGCCGCATCGCTGGGTGTGGAAGTCAGCTTCTTCTTAATTGATGAAAACCGTTTCCGCCATAATGAAAGCGGCAGTCTGGGTGGTGAAGACTGCGGCTCGACGCAGCATATCTTGTTACTTGATGAATTCTATCGTACCGCCGTGCGTCTGGCCGGTAAGCGTATTCTGTGGAATATGGTGCCGGGCGATGAAGAAGAGCACTATGACGATTACGTCATGACGCTCTATGCACAGGGGGTATTGACGCCAAATGAATGGCTGGACCTCGGTGGCCTCAGCTCCCTGTCTGCCGAAGAGTACTTCGGTGCCAGCCTGTGGCAACTTTATAAAAGTATCGACTCCCCTTATAAAGCAGTGCTGAAAACCCTGCTGCTGGAAGCGTATTCCTGGGAGTATCCGAACACCCGCCTGTTGGCGAAAGACATTAAACAGCGTCTGCACGATGGCGAAATCGTTTCGTTCGGTCTTGATCACTACTGCATGATGCTGGAGCGCGTCACGCATTATTTGACCGCTATTGAAGATTTCACCCGTCTCGATCTTGTGCGTCGATGTTTCTATTTAAAAGTATGTGAGAAACTGAGCCGTGAGCGTGCTTGTGTGGGCTGGCGGCGTGAAGTCGTCAGTCAGCTAGTGAAAGAGTGGGGTTGGGACGAGGCGCGTCTCACCATGCTGGATAACCGGGCAAACTGGAAAATCGACCAGGTGCGTGAAGCGCATAACGAGTTGCTTGATGCCATGATGCAGAGCTATCGTAATCTGATTCGCTTTGCGCGCCGCAACAACCTGAGCGTATCCGCCAGTCCGCAGGACATCGGAGTGCTGACCCGTAAGTTATACGCCGCTTTTGAAGCATTGCCGGGTAAGGTCACCCTGGTGAATCCGCAGATTTCTCCGGATCTCTCCGAACCCAATTTAACCTTTATCTATGTGCCGCCGGGCCGTGCTAATCGTACGGGTTGGTACCTGTACAACCGCGCCCCAAACATGGATTCTATCGTTAGCCATCAGCCGCTGGAATATAACCGTTACCTGAACAAACTGGTGGCGTGGGCGTGGTTCAATGGCTTGCTGACTTCACGTACACGACTGTTTATTAAAGGTAATGGGATTGTCGATTTGGCAAAACTGCAGGAGATGGTGGCAAACGTGTCCCATCACTTCCCGCTGCGTCTGCCTGCGCCAACGCCAAAAGCGCTATATAGCCCCTGCGAAATCCGTCATCTGGCCATTATTGTCAACCTGGAATATGACCCAACTGCGGCATTCCGTAACCAGGTCGTGCATTTCGATTTCCGTAAGCTTGATGTTTTCAGCTTTGGCGAGCAGCAAAACTGCCTGGTTGGCAGCGTCGACCTGCTTTATCGCAACTCCTGGAATGAAGTGCGTACACTGCATTTCAACGGTGAGCAGGCGATGATTGAAGCATTGAAAACCATTTTAGGAAAAATGCATCAGGATGCCGCGCCACCGGATAGCGTTGAAGTGTTCTGTTATAGCCAGCACCTGCGCGGTTTGATCCGTACGCGTGTTCAGCAACTGGTTTCTGAATGCATTGAGCTGCGCCTCTCCAGTACCCGTCAGGAAACCGGACGTTTCAAAGCGTTACGTGTAGCCGGACAGACCTGGGGTCTCTTCTTCGAGCGTCTGAATGTGTCAGTGCAAAAACTGGAAAACGCGATTGAGTTTTATGGCGCGATTTCACATAACAAACTGCACGGGTTGTCGGTTCAGGTCGAAACGAACCATGTCAAACTGCCGCAGGTGGTGGACGGGTTTGCCAGCGAAGGGATTATCCAGTTCTTCTTCGAAGAGACCGGCGATGACGGTTTTAATATTTATATTCTGGATGAAAGCAACCGTGCGGAAGTGTATCACCACTGCGAGGGTAGCAAAGAGGAGCTGGTGCGTGACGTTAGCCGCTTCTATTCATCGTCGCATGACCGATTTACTTATGGCTCAAGCTTTATCAACTTCAACTTGCCGCAGTTCTATCAAATCGTGAACGTTGATGGCCGGGCGCAGGTGATTCCGTTCCGCAATCAGGCTATCACGCCCGTTGCACCTGCCAATCAGGATAACGACGCGCCGCTGTTGCAGCAGTACTTCTCCTGACGTTTTTGCGGGTAGCCCGGGTAAGCGCAGCGCATCCGGGACGCCCGGATGCGGTTTAATGTCTTATTCCTGCTACGTGTTAGCCGCGAAAGCTCACCTTTTCGCCCGCCTGTTGCGATGCCGCCTGTTCCAGCAGATCCCAGAAGGTTTCGCCTGAACGGTCGCAAACCCACTCGTCACCTTTCAGATCGAAATGGTAACCGCCTTGTTTGGCTGCCAGCCACACCTGATGCAGGGGCTCCTGGCGGTTGATGATGATTTTACTGCCGTTTTCAAAGGTGATGGTCAATATGCCACCGTTGATTTCGCAGTCGATATCGCTGTCGCCATCCCAGTCGTCCAGACGCTCTTCAATGGTCATCCACAGGGTGTCAGCAAGGCGATGAAATTCACTGTCGTTCATTGTCGTTTCCCGTTTTACGTGATGGCGGCAGTATAACGCGAAACATTTCCCGCTGCAGGGAGAGTGCAAACTCTTGCTTTTGTGTCTTCTCCTGCGATGATAGAAAGCAGAAAGAATGAACCAACAGGCAACCTACAATGAAAGACGTGTGTCGAACCCTGGCTGTATTATTAACCTTATTTAGCCTGACGGGCTGTGGTCTGAAAGGGCCGCTCTATTTCCCGCCGGCTGACAAAAATGCGCCGCCGCCTACGAAAAAAACCGAAAGCACCATTCAGACAACGACCCCGGATCGTAACGATCGTGGCGATAATGATGGCCCAACGCAGGTGAATTACTAACGTTCCCGTGTTGTATCCGCGTATATGGAGTAGATGATGCAGTTCTCTAAAATGCATGGCCTTGGCAACGATTTTATGGTCGTCGACGCGGTAACGCAGAATGTCTTTTTTTCCCCTGATCTGATCCGTCGGATGGCTGACAGGCATCTCGGGGTGGGATTCGATCAACTGCTGGTGGTCGAGCCGCCCTACGATCCCGAACTCGATTTCCACTATCGTATCTTTAATGCTGACGGCAGCGAAGTCTCTCAGTGCGGAAACGGCGCCCGCTGTTTTGCCCGTTTTGTGCGCTTGAAAGGGTTGACCAATAAACGTGATATTCGCGTCAGTACCGCAAATGGCCGCATGGTATTAACCGTGACGGATGATGAGCTGGTGCGTGTGAATATGGGTGAGCCCAATTTCGAGCCATCACAGGTCCCGTTCCGGGCGAACAAAGCGGAAAAGACCTATATTATGCGGGCGGCGGAACAAACAATATTGTGCGGCGTTGTCTCAATGGGCAATCCGCACTGCGTTATCCAGGTCGATGATGTCGATACCGCTCCGGTAGAAACGCTGGGGCCAGTAATGGAAAGCCACGAACGCTTTCCTGAGCGCGCCAACATTGGTTTCATGCAAGTGGTCAAACGCGATCACATCCGACTGCGCGTGTATGAACGCGGCGCGGGCGAAACGCAGGCCTGCGGAAGTGGCGCTTGCGCGGCGGTAGCGGTCGGCATCCAGCAAGGTTTGCTGGCAGAAGAAGTACGTGTGGAACTCCCAGGCGGTCGGCTGGATATCGCATGGAAAGGACCGGGCCAACCGTTGTTTATGACTGGCCCGGCGGCACATGTCTACGACGGATTTATTCATCTATGAAGCAACCAGGGGAAGAACTGCAGGAAACGTTTACAGAACTGGATGACCACGCTGTCGTCGATTATCTGTTGCGTAACCCTGAGTTTTTTATCCGTAATGCACACGCTGTTGAAGCTATTCGTGTCCCTCATCCCGTACGCGGTTCGATTTCGTTAGTCGAGTGGCACATGGTGCGGGCACGTAACCATATCAACGTGCTGGAAGAGAACATGACGTTGCTGATGGAGCAGGCCAGTGCCAATGAAGGCCTGTTCTATCGCCTGCTGCGTCTGCAGGGCAAGCTGGCTTCGGCCAAAAGCCTTGAGGAAATGTTGAATCGCTTCCAGCGGTGGGCCAGAGATTTGGGGCTGGCGGGTGCGACCGTCCGCCTGTTCCCGGACCGCTGGCGTCTTGGCGCACCGTCTGGTTTTACCCACCTTGCACTCTCTCGTCAGGCCTTTGAGCCACTGCGTATTCAGCGTCTGGGTCAACAACAGCACTATCTCGGTTCCCTGAACGGACCGGAGTTGCTTTTACTCTTGCCAGAAGCGAAAGCGATCGGTTCTGTGGCGGTAACAATGATGGGGCCAGACGCCGATCTGGGCGTGGTCCTGTTCAGTAGTCGCGACCCGCATCACTACCAGCATGGACAGGGCACGCAACTGCTGGAAGAGATCGCCATGATGTTACCGGACCTGCTGGAGCGCTGGATCGAGCGCGTATGACCGATTCACCCCTGCACCAGGCTGTCACGCGTTTCTTGCGCTATCTGGGCGTGGAACGTCAGTTAAGCCCCATCACGCTCCTCAATTATCAGCGTCAGCTTGATGCCATCATTGCGCTTGCCGGGGAAATCGGCCTGCAGCGCTGGCAACAATGTGACGCCGCCGCAGTACGGGCTTTCGCCGTACGTAGTCGTCGCAAAGGGTTGGGGGCTGCCAGCCTGGCGCTACGCCTTTCGGCTTTACGCAGCTTCTTTGACTGGCTGGTGAGCCAGGGCGAGCTTCCGGCCAATCCCGCGAAGGGCGTTTCCGCCCCGAAAACGCCGCGTCACCTGCCAAAAAATATCGACGTGGACGACGTCAATCGTCTGCTGGATATCGATCTTAACGATCCGCTGGCCGTACGCGACAGGGCGATGCTGGAGGTGATGTACGGTGCCGGGTTGCGTTTATCCGAACTGGTGGGTCTGGATATCAAACACCTGGATTTGGAAAGCGGTGAAGTCTGGGTGATGGGTAAAGGCAGCAAGGAGCGCCGTTTACCTGTTGGGCGTAATGCGGTTATCTGGATTGAGCACTGGCTGGATCTGCGCGGGTTATTTGGCGCCGAAGAAGAGGCGCTGTTTCTCTCGAAATTGGGGAAACGTATTTCCGCGCGCAATGTACAAAAACGTTTTGCCGAGTGGGGAATCAAACAAGGGCTGAACAGCCACGTGCACCCGCATAAACTGCGTCACTCTTTTGCTACCCATATGCTGGAGTCGAGCGGCGATCTGCGCGGCGTGCAGGAACTCCTGGGGCATGCTAACCTTGCCACCACACAAATTTATACCCATCTTGATTTTCAACACCTTGCCTCGGTGTATGACGCAGCGCATCCACGCGCCAAACGGGGGAAATAATGCGATTTTACCGGCCTGTGGGCCTTATCTCGGCCATCACTTTCGATCTCGACGACACGCTTTACGATAACCGTCCGGTTATTCTGCGAACTGAACAAGAATCCCTGTCGTTTGTGCAACAATATCACCCTTCTCTGAATGCGCTGGAAAACACGGATTTAAAACGCATTCGTCAGTCGCTGCTTCTCACAGAACCGGAGATCTACCACGATGTGACCGAATGGCGCCGTCGTGCGGTTGAACGCGCCATGCTGGAGGCGGGGTTAACGGCGGATGAGGCGGCAGAAGGGGCGCAAGCCGCAATGCAGCACTTTGCGAAATGGCGTAGCCGTGTTGATGTGCCACAAGAGACTCACGAAACCCTGGCGAAGCTTGCTGAAAAATGGCCGCTGGTGGCGATTACTAACGGCAACGCGCAACCGGCGTTGTTCGGGCTGGCCGATTACTTTGAGTTTGTGCTGCGCGCTGGCCCTGACGGGCGTGCGAAGCCGTTTAACGATATGTATCACCTTGCGGCTCAACGCCTGAACATGCCGCTGGGGGAAATTCTGCACGTCGGGGATGATCTGACGACCGATGTCGCCGGTGCCATTCGCTGTGGTATGCAGGCCTGCTGGATCAAACCGGAAGGGGCTGACCTGCTGACGGCGACTGATAGCCGCTTGCTGCCGCATCTGGAGATTTCACGGTTGGCATCCCTCACCACGCTGATATAATCACCACAAGCTCTGTATAAATTCCCAGGGGTTGTTGCGCTTCATCCTGTGGTCTACAGGTGCGTTGGCTGCATTCACTCATCCCGGCCACATAGATAATCTATGCCACCGGGAGTCATGTGCTTGCCGCCTTCCTGTAAACCCAATGATATAGCGCAACGGCTTCATACTAACCCGGCGGTGCCAATGGACGTTTCTTACCTGCTCGACAGCCTTAATGACAAACAGCGTGATGCGGTTGCCGCGTCGCGTAGCAACATGCTGGTGCTGGCCGGGGCAGGCAGTGGTAAAACGCGTGTGCTGGTGCACCGCATCGCCTGGCTGATGACCGTGGAAAACTGCTCGCCCTATTCCATTATGGCGGTGACGTTTACCAACAAAGCGGCGGCGGAAATGCGCCACCGTATTGGCCAGCTGATGGGAACCAGCCAGGGCGGTATGTGGGTTGGTACTTTCCACGGGCTGGCGCACCGCCTGCTGCGTGCGCACCATATGGATGCTAACCTGCCGCAGGATTTCCAGATCCTCGACAGCGAAGACCAGTTACGTTTGCTTAAGCGTCTGATTAAAGCGATGAACCTGGATGAGAAGCAGTGGCCGCCGCGCCAGGCCATGTGGTACATCAACGGTCAGAAAGACGAAGGCATTCGCCCACATCATATTCAAAGCTACGGTAACCCGGTCGAGCAGACCTGGCAGAAGGTTTACCAGGCTTACCAGGAAGCCTGCGATCGCGCCGGGCTGGTGGATTTCGCCGAACTGCTGTTGCGCGCGCACGAACTGTGGCTCAATAAGCCGCATATCCTGCAGCACTACCGTGAGCGTTTCACCAATATCCTGGTGGATGAATTCCAGGATACCAACAACATCCAGTATGCCTGGATCCGCCTGCTGGCAGGCGATACCGGCAAAGTGATGATTGTTGGCGACGATGACCAGTCGATTTACGGCTGGCGTGGGGCGCAGGTGGAAAATATTCAGCGCTTCCTTAACGATTTCCCCGGCGCGCAGACAATTCGCCTGGAGCAGAACTACCGCTCAACCAGCAATATCCTCAGCGCGGCGAACGCCCTGATCGAAAACAATAACGGTCGTCTGGGTAAAAACCTGTGGACTGACGGCGCCGATGGCGAGCCGATTTCGCTCTACTGTGCTTTTAACGAACTGGACGAAGCGCGTTTTGTTGTTAACCGCATCAAAACCTGGCAGGAGAGCGGCGGTGCGCTGGAGCACTGCGCCATTCTCTATCGCAGTAACGCCCAGTCACGCGTACTGGAAGAGGCGTTGTTACAGGCCAGCATGCCGTATCGTATTTACGGCGGGATGCGCTTCTTTGAACGTCAGGAAATTAAAGACGCGCTCTCTTATTTGCGCCTGATTGCAAACCGCAATGACGATGCCGCCTTTGAACGCGTGGTGAATACGCCGACGCGTGGGATTGGTGACAGAACACTGGACGTTGTGCGCCAGACTTCGCGCGATCGCCAGTTAACGTTGTGGCAGGCGACACGCGAATTGTTGCAGGAGAAAGTACTGGCTGGTCGCGCGGCAAGTGCATTACAGCGCTTTATGGAGCTCATTGACGCGTTGGCTCAGGAGACGGCTGACATGCCGCTACACGTCCAAACGGACCGGGTGGTGAAAGATTCCGGCCTGTGGATGATGTACGAGCAGGAGAAAGGCGAGAAAGGCCAGACGCGTATTGAGAACTTAGAGGAACTGGTGACGGCGACGCGCCAGTTCAGCTACAACGAAGAAGACGAAGATCTAATGCCATTGCAGGCATTCCTCTCCCATGCCGCGCTGGAAGCGGGCGAAGGGCAGGCGGATACCTGGCAGGACGCGGTACAACTGATGACATTGCATTCCGCCAAGGGGCTTGAGTTTCCGCAGGTGTTTATTGTCGGGATGGAAGAGGGGATGTTCCCCAGCCAGATGTCGCTGGATGAAGGGGGGCGTCTGGAAGAGGAGCGTCGCCTGGCCTACGTCGGCGTGACCCGTGCGATGCAGAAGCTGACGCTGACTTATGCCGAAACCCGCCGTCTGTATGGCAAAGAAGCCTATCACCGTCCGTCTCGCTTTATCGGCGAGCTGCCGGAAAACTGTGTGGAAGAGGTACGTCTGCGCGCTACCGTTAGTCGTCCGGTCAGTCATCAACGCCTTGGCGCGCCGATTTCAGAGAACGATACGGGTTATAAACTGGGCCAGCGAGTGCGTCATCCGAAGTTCGGCGAAGGGACAATCGTGAATCTGGAAGGCAGCGGTGAACACAGCCGTTTGCAGGTCGCATTCCAGGGGCAGGGCATTAAATGGCTGGTGGCTGCCTATGCACGCCTTGAAACAGTGTAACTTTCAGAAAAATATCATTATTTTGTAATATTCTGCTAGCCTTATACGCTAAGGGGGAAATATTACCCTTTAGCGTTTCGTTGCGTGTTGACGCCTCATTTTTGCTGGCGTAACATGCGCGCACGATCACGCTAAGAGGACATTCGCCTTGGACACACCCAGTAGATACTGGCTCAATTCCCTGTCATCCAGGAACAACTCCTAAGGCTATCTCCTTATGCTGATGGCCTTAGTGGTTGTCAGCGACCTGCTGTATTCCCGTCGCGCTGAGTCAGGCTGTTTAATGGTCTGAAACGCCAAATGTTTCTTGTGTGCCCAACCGAACTGTCCAGTCATTTTTGCATTGGGAGTCCCGGCTATGCTGAGCGCATTTCAACTGGAAAATAATCGTTTAACCCGTCTCGAAGCTGACGAAATAAAGCACCTCGCCAGTTCCGTCTGGGTTGATCTGGTCGAGCCGGACGATGACGAGCGAACCCGTGTGCAGTCTGAATTGGGTCAGAACCTGGCGACACGCCCGGAACTGGAAGACATCGAAGCGTCTGCGCGTTTTTTTGAAGATGAAGACGGCTTGCACATCCACTCCTTCTTCTTCTTTGAAGATGCGGAAGACCACGCAGGCAACTCTACTGTGGCATTTACTATCCGCGAAGGCCGCCTGTTCACCCTGCGTGAGCGCGAGTTACCAGCATTTCGTCTCTATCGCATGCGCGCCCGTAGCCAGGCAATGGTTGATGGCAACGCCTATGAGTTACTGCTCGACCTCTTCGAGACCAAAATCGAACAACTCGCAGATGAAATCGAAAACATCTACAGCGATCTGGAAAAACTCAGCCGTGTGATCATGGAAGGTCATCAGGGTGATGAATATGACGAAGCGCTCTCGACGCTGGCGGAGCTGGAAGATATCGGCTGGAAAGTGCGTCTGTGCCTGATGGATACCCAGCGCGCGCTGAACTTCCTGGTGCGTAAAGCGCGTTTGCCTGGCGGTCAGCTGGAGCAGGCTCGCGAAATCCTGCGCGATATCGAATCTCTGCTGCCGCACAATGAATCCCTGTTCCAGAAAGTGAACTTTCTGATGCAGGCGGCAATGGGCTTTATCAATATTGAGCAGAACCGGATCATCAAGATCTTCTCGGTCGTTTCCGTTGTCTTCCTGCCGCCGACACTGGTGGCCTCCAGTTACGGGATGAACTTTGAGTTTATGCCTGAGCTGCACTGGAGTTTTGGCTACCCAGGCGCGATTGTCTTTATGATCCTCGCCGGGCTGGCGCCATATCTCTACTTCAAACGTCGTAACTGGCTGTAAATCTAAAACAAAAAGGTTCAGCAATTCTGCTGAACCTTTCTTTACGGATCTTATTGCGCGTGGCTTCCTTCACCTGCTCCGGCTGATTTAAGACGCAGCGACATCAGCGGTACGGGATCCTGATGCCGGGAATTATCGACCCCTGCGTTGGGTATACAGCGCATCCATTACGAAGATGGCGAGCGCGACCCAAATAAACCCGAATGTCACCATTTTGTCTGCGCCCGGATGCTCGTCATAAAACGTCACCGCCAGCAGGAACATCAGCGTTGGGCCAATGTACTGGAAGAAACCCAGTGTTGACAGGCGCAGACGCATCGCCGCCCCGGTAAAGCACAGCAGAGGAACCGTGGTGACCACCCCGGCGGCCATCAAGAGCAAATTAAGCGACCAGCTGTTTTGCGTCATATGGCTGGTGGCGCTGTCGGCAATCCCAAACAGCCAGATAGCCGCCACGGGCAGCAACCACAGCGTTTCCACCAGCATGCCGGTTTGCGCGTCGACGGCGATTTTTTTACGCAGCAATCCGTAGAAGGCGAAGCTAAAAGCCAGGCCCAGTGAGATAATCGGCAAGGAGCCGAAGGCCCACAACTGTACCAGTACGCCACTGGCAGCCAGTATTACCGCCAGCCACTGCATGCGGCGGAAACGTTCACCAAGGAACACCATCCCCAGCAGAATATTCACCAGTGGGTTAATAAAATAGCCCAGGCTTGCTTCCAGCAGATGGTGATTGTTCACCGACCAGATAAAGAGCAGCCAGTTACCCCCGACGAGCACGGCGGATACCGCCAGCAGCAAGATTTTCTTTGGCGTATGTAAAAGCTGTTTCACCTGCGACCACTGACGACTGACGCTTATCAGGGCGATCATGAAGAAGAAGGACCAGATAATGCGGTGAGTCAGAATTTCATCGGCGGGAACAAACCAGATGACTTTGAAATAGGCCGGCGCGATACCCCAAATAAAATAAGCGGCCAGAGCAAGTATTACCCCTAACCGCGTCTGTTTTGCATCCATCAGGAAAACTCGTTGCTAAAAAGTAACAATATTTTACCTGATTTTTGCTGCTCAACCCACCATATAGGTTGCCGTCGCACTGGCGATATAGAGCTGCTCTTCGTTATGTAACTCGACACGAGCGACCGCAACCTTGTTTCCCGCACGCAGTAGCGTACTGGTGGCGGTGAAGCGATTGCCACGACCTGGGCGTAAATAGTCGACGCGCAAATCAATGGTGCCCATTCGCGACAGGCGAGCGCGCAACTCCTCTTCGGTAATGGTGTCATGGCGCGTCAGCGTGCTGCCAACGCACACCAGACCTGCGGCGACATCCAGTGCGGAGGCAATCACCCCGCCGTGCAAAATGCTCTGCGCCCAGTTTCCCACCATCATAGGTTGGTTATTGAAGCTGAGCTGGGCGAAATCCTTCTCGTAGCGGGTAAGCTCCAGCCCCAGCGCACGATTGAAAGGCATGTGGTAGACGAAAATCTCGCCCACGAGTTTTAATGCGGATTCTGCTGTGAGGACGGCAGACATAGTGACGCTTCCGTTAGGTTAATGAAATGTTGATTTTATGCCTCTAAATTGTTGAATTCCAGTTTAAGACAGGATACCTGCGCAGCGACTCAATAAATATGTAGAATAGATGTTGTAAAAATATTCAGTTCATCAACATTGTTCAGGGGAAGAAAACCGATGCGGACGTTTCTGGGTTGGTTTGTGGCATTGTGTGCGCTGCCTTTTGCGGCTTTTGCGCAGGAAGCGACAGTAAAAGAAGTTCATGATGCGCCTGCTGTGCGCGGTAGTATTATCGCGAATATGCTGCAGGAGCATGATAATCCGTTCACGCTCTATCCGTACGAGTCGAACTACCTGCTTTATACCTACACCAGCGACATGAATAAAGAAGCCATTCGTTCGTACAGCTGGTCTGATGAAGCGCGTAAGGATGAAGTAAAATTCCAGCTCAGCCTGGCATTCCCGCTGTGGCGCGGCATACTCGGTCCGAATTCCGTGTTGGGCGCTTCCTACACGCAAAAATCGTGGTGGCAGCTTTCTAATACCAAGGAACCGGCTTCTTCGCCATTTCGCGAAACCAACTATGAACCACAAATGTTCCTCGGCTTCGCCACCGATTACAGCGTTGCGGGCTGGACGTTACGCGATATTGAGTTTGGCTTTAACCATGACTCCAATGGCCGTTCTGATCCCACATCGCGTAGCTGGAATCGCCTCTATACGCGTTTGATGGCGCAAAATGGCAACTGGCTGGTGGAAGTAAAACCCTGGTATGTTGTAGGAAACACCGACGATAACCCGGATATCACCAAATATCTCGGTCACTATCAACTGCGTGTCGGCTACCAGTATGGCGAGGCCATTTTCAGCGTCAAAGGGCAGTACAACTGGAACACTGGCTACGGTGGCGCAGAGGTCGGTGTAAGCTATCCGATTACCAAACATGTCCGTTTCTACACCCAGGTGTACAGCGGTTATGGCGAGTCGTTAATTGACTACAATTTCAATCAGACGCGTGTCGGTGTCGGCGTAATGCTTAACGATCTGTTTTAAGCATTGCAGTTTCATGAGCAGGCGCTGAAAATAGCGCCTGTTTTATTTTGTCGAGTGGAGTAAATGTGGCGCAGGCGGAAGTATTGAATCTGGAATCGACAGCCCTGGAAGTTTTACGGGAAACCTTCGGCTACCAGCAGTTCCGTCCGGGTCAGCAACATATCATTGATACCGTGCTCGGCGGCCGCGACTGTCTGGTTGTCATGCCTACCGGTGGCGGCAAATCGCTCTGTTATCAAATTCCGGCACTGATTTTGCCTGGTCTTACGGTGGTGGTATCGCCGCTGATCTCACTGATGAAAGATCAGGTTGATCAGTTACTCGCTAACGGCGTTGCTGCGGCCTGTCTGAACTCAACGCAAAGTCGTGAACAACAGCTTGAGGTGATGGCTGGCTGCCGCACCGGGCAAATCCGTCTGCTGTATATCGCTCCCGAGCGGCTGATGCTTGATAACTTCCTTGAGCAACTGACGCACTGGAACCCGGTACTGTTGGCGGTCGATGAAGCGCACTGTATCTCCCAATGGGGCCATGACTTCCGTCCTGAATATGCCGCACTCGGTCAGCTTCGTCAGTATCTGCCATCTGTGCCTTTTATGGCATTGACCGCCACGGCGGATGACACCACACGTCGAGATATTGAACGTCTGCTGGGATTGAACGATCCGCTGATTCAGATCAGCAGTTTTGACCGCCCCAATATCCGCTATATGCTGATGGAGAAATTCAAACCGCTCGATCAGCTTCTCCGCTATGTACACGACCAGCGCGGCAAGTCCGGAATTATTTACTGCAACAGCCGGGCGAAGGTGGAAGACACCGCCGCTCGCCTGCAAAGCCGGGGCTTTAGCGCTGCGGCGTATCATGCCGGGCTGGAACACGAGGTGCGCGCCAGCGTGCAGGAGAAATTCCAGCGCGACGATCTGCAAATCGTGGTCGCGACTGTTGCGTTCGGTATGGGGATTAACAAACCCAACGTGCGATTTGTGGTTCACTTCGACATTCCACGTAATATCGAGTCTTACTATCAGGAAACGGGTCGCGCCGGGCGTGATGGCCTGCCCGCTGAGGCGATGTTGTTCTACGCGCCGGAAGACATGGCCTGGCTGCGCCGTTGTCTTGAAGAAAAACCCCCCGGACAGTTGCAGGATATTGAGCGCCACAAGCTCAATGCAATGGGGGCGTTTGCCGAAGCGCAAACCTGCCGCCGCCTGGTCTTGCTCAATTACTTTGGCGAAGGGCGCCAGGAAGCCTGCGGTAACTGCGATATTTGCCTTGATCCGCCACGCCAGTATGACGGGCTGAAAGATGCACAGAAGGCGCTTTCGGCTATCTATCGGGTGAATCAGCGTTTCGGTATGGGCTATGTGGTAGAAGTGCTGCGTGGCGCCAACAGCCAGCGTATCCGCGACCTGGGGCATGACAAACTGCCGGTCTACGGTATTGGCCGTGAGCAGAGCCATGAACATTGGGTGAGCGTCATCCGCCAGCTTATTCATTTAGGTCTGGTCACGCAAAACATCGCCCAGCACTCCGCCTTACAACTGACCGAAGCCGCCCGCCCGGTGCTGCGCGCCGAAGTACCGCTCCAGTTGGCTGTACCGCGCATGGTCGCCCTGAAATCCCGCGTGATGCAAAAGGCGGCGGTCGGCAACTATGACCGCAAACTCTTTGCGAAGCTACGCAAGTTGCGTAAAGCGATTGCCGATGAAAATAACGTGCCGCCGTACGTGGTTTTCAATGACGCAACGCTGATTGAAATGGCCGAACAGATGCCCATTACGCCAGGCGAAATGCTCGGCGTTAACGGTGTTGGCGTCCGCAAACTTGAGCGCTTTGGCCAGGAGTTTATGGCGCTGATTCGTGCCCATGTTGACGGTGATGATGAGTAGTCAGCACGAACGAAAAGTGCCAGGATAGTCATCCCCTTTATTATTTTCCCGCGAGTTGATCATGCTAATACTGTTTTTCACCGTCGCCCTGGTGCACATTGTTGCCCTGATGAGCCCTGGTCCTGATTTCTTCTTTGTGTCGCAAACTGCCGTCAGTCGCTCCCGCAAAGAGGCGATGATGGGCGTGCTCGGCATTACCACAGGCGTGATGGTGTGGGCAGGCGTTGCACTGCTCGGTCTTAACCTGATCCTCGAAAAAATGGCCTGGCTGCACAGCATTATCATGGTTGGCGGTGGCCTGTACCTGTGCTGGATGGGCTATCAGATGCTGCGCGGTGCGCTGAAAAAAGAAGAGAAAAAAGCCGATGCGCCGGAGGTTGAACTGGCAACCAGCAGTGGTCGAAGCTTTATGAAGGGGCTTTTGACAAACCTTGCGAATCCAAAAGCGATTATCTATTTCGGTTCGGTGTTTTCACTGTTTGTCGGCGACAGCGTGGGCGCAGGTGCGCGCTGGGGCATCTTTCTGCTGATCACCCTGGAAACCTTCGCCTGGTTTACCGTGGTGGCAAGTTTGTTTGCCTTACCGGCGATGCGTCGTGGTTATCAGCGTCTGGCGAAGTGGATTGATGGTTTTGCCGGTGCGCTGTTTGCGGGTTTCGGTATCCATCTGATCATTTCGCGTTGATTGTTTTCGGGCGAATTCACGCATGTCTTGATTGTTGGTAGATACTGTGAACGGAACCCACCTCCCGAGCCGCATTTTCCCCCTCACCCTGGCCCTCTCCCTCAGGGAGAGGGAACCGATCGAGCTCGCATTTTTGTCGGGATCCCTTTCCCCTCTACGATCGGGCACCGAACCCGTAGCCCGGATAAGGCGCTCGCGCCGCATCCGGGAGGACATGACCGCCAAAACTCAGGCATGTCTTGCCGATGCCAGTAGCGCCCCCACCAGCATAAACAACGAACCAAACACCTTGTTCAGCGCTTTCAACTGACGCGGGCCTTTAATCCATGCGGCAATACGTTGCGCCAGCGTCGCATAGCCAATCATCACGATAATATCCACGACGATAGTGGTGACGCCGAGTACCACGTACTGCATCACCTGCGGCTGATTGGGCGCAATAAATTGCGGGAACAACGCGGCGAGAAAAACGATACTTTTGGGGTTCGTCAGATTGACGAAAACCGCGCGTTTAAACAGACGTGTCCGCGATTGCGTATGCGCAAGGGTGTTGAGGTCTATCGCACCCGCAGCGCGCCACTGCTGAATGCCCAGCCAAATCAGGTACGCGGCACCGGCCCATTTCAACACCTCAAACGCCAGTATTGAGCGGGAGAAAAGGGTGCCCAGCCCCACGCCGACCAGCACAATATGAATGCCTAAGCCGGTTTGTAGCCCGGCAATGGACGCCGCCGCGCCGCGATAACCGTGGCTTATCGAGGTGGTCATGGTATTAATCGCGCCGGAGCCGGGCGACAGGCTGAGAATGATCGATGTCAGCAGATAAGCGAACCACCACTCGAAGGTCATGAGAAACTCCCTGATTGTCTGTTTTTATGCCACAATACGCTATTGTTAGCGGAATTAGCTACAGGTCACAAAAACGTTTTTGTCGCGCAAGTGAGGGCGTAGCCAATGTTCCGGCAAAACAAGGAGTGGGAAACCAGAGAAAGCGCGTTTGCTGCCTTTGCCACTGGCCCGTTAACCGACTTCTGGCGGCAACGGGAAGAGGCAGAATTTACCGGTGTGGATAATATCCCGGTGCGCTTTGTCCGTTTCCATGCCGCCAGACATGACAGGGTTATCGTGGTTTGCCCTGGTCGAATTGAAAGCTATGTGAAGTATGCTGAGCTGGCGTATGACCTGTTCCATCTCGGCTTTGATGTGCTCATCATCGACCACCGCGGTCAGGGGCGTTCCGGTCGCTTGCTGGAAGATTCTCATCGCGGCCATGTGGTCAATTTCAGTGATTATGTTGATGATCTCACGGCGTTCTGGGAGCAGGAAGTGACGCCCGGCCCGTGGCGTAAGCGTTATATTCTGGCCCATTCGATGGGAGGCGCGATTGCCACACTCTTTGTGCAACGCCACCCACAAGCCAACTGTGATGCCATTGCCCTTTGCGCGCCGATGTTCGGCATTATTATTCACCTGCCGGACTGGATGGTGCGTCCGCTGCTGGACTGGGCGGAAGGCTACCCGCGCATTCGCGAGAATTATGCCATTGGCACTGGTCGCTGGCATGCGTTGCCCTTTGCCATGAACACGTTGACCCACAGTCGCGAACGTTATCGGCGGAACCTGCGTTTCTACGCCGACGAGCCTGAACTCCGCGTGGGCGGGCCCACCTGGCACTGGGTGCGGGAAGGTATCCTGGCCGGTGAAGAGGTACTGGCGGGAGCCGCCTCAGACACGTCGCCCATGTTAATTATTCAGGCAGAAGAAGAGCGCGTTGTCGATAACCGCATGCACGATCGCTTTTGTGAAATGCGCGCCGCGGCGGGCCATCCCTGCGAAGGGGGGAAGCCGCTTGTCATCAAGGGCGCGTACCATGAGATCCTCTTTGAAGAGGACGCTATGCGCTCAGTCGCGCTCAACGCTATCGTCGATTTTTTCGATCGATATAACTAAATGAATTATTGAGGTTAACGTTTCCTATGTATCAGGTTGTTGCGTCAGATTTAGACGGCACATTGCTCTCCCCCGACCACACACTCTCCCCTTACGCGAAAGAAACGTTGAAGCTGCTCACCGAGCGCGGAGTGAATTTCGTTTTCGCCACGGGCCGCCACCACGTGGATGTCGGGCAAATCCGCGATAATCTGGGGATCAAGGCGTATATGATCACCTCTAATGGCGCGCGCGTTCACGATACCGATGGCAATCTGGTCTTCACTCATAATCTGGATCGGGATATTGCCAGCGATCTGTTTGGCGTGGTGCATAACAACCCGGACATCATCACCAATGTGTATCGTGATGATGAGTGGTTTATGAACCGCCACCGCCCGGACGAAATGCGTTTCTTCAAAGAGGCGATTTTCCAGTATTCCCTCTATGAGCCAGGCATGCTGGAACCTGAGGGTATCAGCAAAGTCTTCTTCACCTGCGAAAAAAATGAACAACTGCTTCCGCTGGAGCAGGCGATTAATGCCCGCTGGGGCGATCGCGTGAACGTCAGTTTTTCGACGCTGACATGCCTGGAAGTCATGGCTGGCGGGGTGTCGAAAGGGCACGCGCTGGAAGCCGTTTCGAAGGCGCTCGGTTACAGTCTGAAAGAGTGCATCGCGTTCGGCGATGGCATGAACGATGCCGAAATGCTCTCGATGGCCGGTAAAGGGTGCATTATGGGCAACGCCCACCAGCGTCTGAAGGATTTGCATCCGGAGCTGGAAGTCATTGGCACTAACGCCGACAACGCCGTGCCGAATTACCTGCGTAAACTCTATCTGAGCTGATTTTTTGGTCGTTTATTGACCAGTTGTCAACCGAAGACTCCGCTACAATGGGTGCTCCTTATTCTGTGAGACATTCATTGTGGCGTTACTCATCATCACCACGATCCTGTGGGCCTTTTCCTTTAGCCTGATTGGCGAGTACCTTGCCGGGCACGTCGACAGCTATTTTTCGGTCCTGATGCGCGTGGGCCTGGCGGCTCTGGTTTTCTTACCATTCCTGCGTACCCGTGGGCAAACGCTAACAACGATCCTGCTCTACATGCTGGTGGGGGCGATGCAACTTGGCATCATGTACCTGTTTAGCTTCCGCGCGTACCTCTATTTGAGCGTCTCGGAGTTCCTGCTGTTCACCGTTTTGACGCCGCTTTATATCACGCTGATTTATGATCTTCTCAGCAAACGGCGCTTACGCTGGGGCTATGCCCTGAGTGCGCTACTGGCGGTGGTGGGTGCGGCGATTATCCGTTACGACAAAGTCAGCGACCACTTCTGGACGGGCCTGATGTTTGTGCAACTCGCCAACCTCAGTTTCGCCATCGGCATGGTGGGGTATAAGCGCCTGATGGAAACACGCCCGATGCCGCAGCACAACGCCTTTGCCTGGTTTTACCTTGGCGCCGCGATTGTGGCTGTTATCGCCTGGTTCCTGCTGGGGAATCCGCAAAAACTGCCGACTACCAGCCTGCAATGGGGCATCCTGGTGTGGCTGGGCGTCGTGGCGTCCGGGCTGGGTTACTTTATGTGGAACTACGGGGCGACGCAGGTGGATGCCGGTACGCTTGGCATCATGAATAACGTGCATGTCCCGGCCGGGCTGCTGGTTAACCTTGCCATCTGGCAGGAGCAGCCGCACTGGCCGAGTTTTATCATTGGTGGGACGGTGATACTGGCCTCGCTGTGGGTGCATCGGCGCTGGGTCGCTCCGCGCTCCGCACAAATGGCAGATGGTCGCACGCGTGGTTCCTCGCTGAGCGAATAAATGCCTCGGTCACCGGCTGGCGCTGCTCGCCATCGCGCACGGCAGCGTACAGCCGGCTCCATAATCCCTCGCCCAGGGTTTTTGTCACCACCAGCCCCTGGCGTTCAAAACTTTCCACCACCCAGTGCGGCAGGGCGGCAATGCCCATTCGCGCCGCCACCATCTGAATCAGCAGCAGCGTATTGTCCACGCTTTTAAGCTGCGGGCTGATGCCTGCCGGCTGCAGGAAGTGACGCCAGATATCCAGGCGGCTACGCTGCACCGGATAAATCAACAGTGTCTCGGTGGCGATATCTTCCGGGATGATCCGCGTGCGTGAGGCCAGCGGGTGATCCGGGGAGAGTACCAGCCGCACTTCAAAATCAAACATCGGCGAATAGTGCAAACCACTGCGCGGCAGAATGTCCGAGGTCATCACCAGATCCAGCTCGCCTTGCTGGAGCGCGGGCTGCGGGTCGAAGGTGACGCCCGATTTAAAATCCATCTCCACATGCGGCCATTGAGCGCGAAAACTCTCCAGCGCCGGGGTCAGCCACTGAATACAGCTATGGCATTCAATCGCGATGCGCAGGCGGGTTTGCTGCGGTTCATTGCAGGCCAGTAATGCGCTGCTGATTTGCGGCAGCACCTGATTCGCCAGCTGGAGCAGGATTTCCCCCTGCGGCGTAAAGCGCAAGGGCTGGCTTTTACGCACAAATAGCCGAAAGCCAAGGCGCTGTTCCAGATCGCTGAACTGGTGGGAAAGTGCGGATTGCGTCTGATGCAATGCCGCCGCCGCGGCAGCCAGCGACCCGCAGTTCCGTAACGCCTGTAGCGTTTTCAGATGTTTAATTTCGATCATGAAAGTCCTTCACTTCGGCATGACAAATTTGCGCTTGAGGAGGATACAGTAACTGTCAATTATGGATGTGTAAACATCTGGACGGCTAAAATCCTTCGTCTTTTAAATTTATGGTGCGTTGGCTGCGTTTACTTACCCCGGTCACTTACTCCAGTAAGCTCCCGGAGATAAGCAAACTTGCCGTCTTCCCTAAATTCAAAATCCATTGGATTTACAATTAATTAGAGGAAGCACATATGACAGTTTTAAACCACACCCTCGGTTTCCCTCGCATTGGCCTGCGTCGCGAGCTGAAAAAAGCGCAAGAAAGTTACTGGGCGGGTAACTCCTCCCGTGAAGCGCTACTGGCGACAGGGCGCGAACTGCGCGCTCGCCACTGGGATCAGCAAAAAGCGGCGGGTATCGACCTGCTGCCGGTGGGGGATTTCGCCTGGTACGACCATGTTCTGACCACCAGCCTGCTGCTCGGCAACATTCCGGCTCGTCATCAGAACAGTGACGGCTCTGTCGATATCGATACCCTGTTTCGCATTGGTCGTGGCCGTGCGCCGACCGGTGAACCGGCGGCGGCGGCGGAAATGACCAAATGGTTTAACACCAATTACCATTACATAGTGCCGGAGTTCGTGAAAGGGCAGCCGTTCAAACTCACCTGGACGCAACTGCTGGAAGAAGTCGACGAAGCGCTGGCGCTGGGGCACAACGTGAAGCCTGTCCTGCTGGGGCCAGTGACATATCTGTGGCTGGGCAAAGTGAAAGGTGAACAGTTTGATCGACTAAGCCTGCTTAATGACATTCTGCCCGTCTACAAACAGGTGCTGGCTGAACTGGCGAAACGCGGCGTCGAGTGGGTACAAATCGACGAGCCCGCGCTGGTACTGGAGTTGCCGCAAGACTGGCTGGATGCCTTCAAACCGGCGTATGACGCACTCGCAGGCCAGGTGAAACTGCTGCTGACCACCTGGTTTGAAGGCGTAACACCAAACCTCAACACCATCACCGCGCTACCGGTACAGGGGCTGCACGTTGACCTTGTCCACGGCAAAGATAACGTTGCCGAACTGCACACACGTCTGCCCGCTGACTGGCTGTTCTCGGCAGGGCTGGTGAATGGTCGTAACGTCTGGCGTACCGATCTGAGCGCAAAATATGCGCAGATTAAAGAGGTAGTAGGGCAGCGCCCGCTGTGGGTGGCCTCTTCGTGTTCCCTGCTGCATAGCCCGATTGATCTGAACATAGAGACGCGTCTGGATGCGGAAGTGAAGAGTTGGTTTGCCTTCGCCCTGCAAAAATGTGAAGAGTTGGCGCTTTTACGCGATGCGCTGAACAGCGGTGATACTGCTGCAATTGAGGCCTGGAGCGCCCCGATTCATGCGCGTCGCCACTCAACCCGTGTGCACAATTCCGCCGTTTCGCAGCGTCTGGCGGCCATCACGGCAGAAGACAGCCAGCGCACCAGTACCTATGAAGACCGCGCCAAAGCACAGCGCGCTCGCTTTAACCTGCCCGCATGGCCGACCACGACCATCGGTTCCTTCCCGCAGACCACTGAGATCCGTGGTCTGCGCCTGGACTTCAAAAAGGGCAATCTGGACGCGCACAACTACCGTTCCGGTATCGCTGAACACATTAAGCAGGCAATTGTTGAGCAGGAGCGTTTAGGGCTGGACGTGCTGGTCCACGGTGAGGCCGAGCGTAACGACATGGTGGAATACTTTGGCGAGCATCTCGACGGTTTTGTCTTTACCCAGAACGGCTGGGTGCAGAGCTACGGCTCCCGCTGCGTGAAGCCGCCGGTGGTGATTGGCGATATCAGCCGTCCGGAAGCGATCACTGTGGAGTGGGCGAAGTATGCGCAGTCCCTGACCAACAAGCCGGTAAAAGGCATGCTGACAGGGCCGGTGACGATTCTGTGCTGGTCCTTCCCGCGTGAAGACGTGAGCCGTGAAACCATCGCTAAACAAATTGCCCTGGCGCTGCGCGATGAGGTGGCGGATCTGGAAGCCGCCGGTATCGGCATCATCCAGATTGACGAACCTGCCCTGCGTGAAGGCCTGCCGCTGCGCCGTCGCGACTGGGATGCCTATCTGGAGTGGGGCGTGGAAGCTTTCCGCATCAGTGCGGCCGTGGCGAGGGATGACACCCAGATCCATACCCATATGTGTTATTGCGAGTTTAACGACATTATGGATTCCATCGCCGCGCTGGATGCAGACGTGATCACCATCGAGACGTCGCGCTCGGATATGGAACTGCTGGAGTCGTTCGAAGAGTTTGAATACCCGAACGAAATCGGGCCCGGTGTGTATGACATTCACTCGCCGAACGTACCGAGCGTGGCATGGATCGAGGCGTTACTGACCAAAGCCGCCCAGCGTATCCCGGCAGAGCGCCTGTGGGTAAACCCGGACTGCGGCCTGAAAACCCGCGGCTGGCCGGAAACCCGAGCCGCTCTGGCGAATATGGTGAAAGCGGCGCAGAACCTGCGTCAGGCGTAATGCTCTGCGCACCGTCCTTCTGGGAGGTGCGCTATTCCTTTTCCCGACACAGCCATTGCGTGCGGCGCTGTGCCAGCAGGTCGCTTTGGGGGCCGGTAGGGGCTCTGTCGCTCACCACATAGTCAAAGTCGCCGATATCACCGTTGCGGCACATCGCCCGGCGGCCAAACTTGGTGCTGTCGACCACCAGGACATTGACTTCTGCACTGGCGACCAGCGCCTGGCGCGCCACCACCTCTTCGTCATTGAAATCGTACAACTCGCCTTCTTCACCAATGCCGCCGACGGACACCACGCCGATATCCACGCGATAGCGGCGAAAGAAGGTCAGGGCGTCGCTGCCAATCACATCCAGATCGCGCTTACGCACGCGACCCCCCGCGACGGTTAGTTCGCAGCCAGGGAGCAGACTGAGCGGCGTGGCGGCGTGCAGATTATTGGTACACACCGCCAGACGGATATCGTCCGGCAGGGCGCGCGCTACCATTTCCACGGTGGTGCCGGTGCCGAGAAAGCAGCTTTGCGCCTCGCTGAGCAACTGAGCGACCCGTTCGCCAATCCAGCGCTTACCGTTAACGTTGACGATCTCGCGCTGTTGATAACCAATATTTTCGCGCGCGAAAGGGGCGACCATGCCATGACGGCGTAATAACAGCCCTTGCGCGGTGAGCTCACGCAAATCGCTGCGCACCGTTTGCAGCGAGACGCCGAAATAGTGCGCCAGTTGTTCAATGCTGCTCTCACCGTGCTCTGTCACGATGGCGACAATCGCGCTGCGACGTGTTTCAGGAGTCATATTTGCGTCCGGCAGAGGGGATTTGCGCTCATGCTATCCGGCGAATATGAAATTATTACTACGAAAAAAACGGGTCATATTTCTGTCAGATTCCCTTGTTTTAATCGTCACAACGAAAACCAAGGGGACGAAACCATGAGTAAGAAAATTGCGCTGGCAGCGGCTTTGCTGGCTTTCATGAGTGGCACTGCTTTCGCGAAATCCACTCTGACGCTCTACACCAGCCAGCCAACCGAAGATGCGCAAATGACGGTGAGCGCGTTTGAACAGGCGCACCCGGATGTCGAAGTAAAATGGATTCGCGATGGAACCGCAAAGCTGATTGCCCGTATGCAGGCTGAAATTTCCGCTGGCGGCACCAGCCCGGATGTCTTACTCATTGCCGACAGCGTATCGATGGAGTCCCTGAAACAGCAAAATCTGCTGGCGGCTTACAAATCACCGCAGGCCAGCCGCTACGATGCGCAGCTCTACGATAAAGACGGTTACTACTACGGAACGAAACTTATCACCACGGGTATTGCCTATCACAGCAAAGCCCCGGTGAAGCCGGAGTCCTGGCAGGATCTGCTCAAGCCTGAGCTGAAAAACATGACTACGTTGCCAAGCCCGCTCTATTCCGGCGCCGCGCAGATCCATATGGCGACGTTAATGAATGACCCGCAGCTAGGCTGGCAGTATTACGAGAAACTGAAAGAAAACGGCGCGATGCCGCAGAGCGGTAATGGCGGCGTGATGAGCGCTATTACCTCCGGCAGCAAAGCCTACGGCGTACTGGTGGATTACATGGCGATCCGCGAGAAAGCCAAAGGTGCACCGATTGAGTTCGTCTTCCCGAAAGAGGGCGTCAGTATCGTGACCGAACCGGTCGCCATGATGAAAGGGGCGAAAAACCCTGAGGGTGCGAAAGCCTTCATTGATTTTGTTCTCTCTGCAGACGGACAGAAGCTGGTGCTCAAACAGGGCTACCTGACCGCGGACGCCAGCTTGCCAGTACCGCAGGGTTTCCCGGCGCGTGACACCATTAAACTGATGCCATACGACCCGGCAAAAGCGTTGGCTGATACCGAAGCCAACAAAAAGCGCTTTGCCGATCTGTTCGGAAACCGCTAAGTCATGGCCGATATGACACTGCGTCAACCCGCCGCCAGCAGCCCGCCGAAAGGGCTGCTATGGCTTTTACTCGCCCTGATTGCCTTGCTGAGCCTGCTGCCCAGCCTGCGGCTGCTTATTTCTGCGCTCTTTGACTGGCAACAAGGCAGCAACAGTAGTCTGTGGCGCGTGTTGAGCAATGAATCCACCTGGGTTGCGCTCTATAACAGCCTGTATACCAGCGGCCTGGGCACGATACTGTCGCTGTTGTTGGGCAGTTTTTTCGCCTTTTGCCTGGCCCTGACCAATATTCGCGGTAAGCAGATTTGGGTCTTCCTGTTCATGTTGCCGATGATGATCCCTCCACAGGTCACTGCCCTGAGCTGGTTACAATTGTTTGGCCCCAGCAGCATTTTGCTCAACAGTATCGGGCTTGCGCCAGGGTTCGGCAGTACCAATCCCCTTTACTCGCCGGAAGGGATCGCGCTGTTGTTGGGTATCCAGCATGCGCCGCTGGTGTTTCTGGCGCTGCGCACGCAGCTACAGTGCCTGCCAAAGGAGCAAATTGAAGCCGCGCGTCTGAATGGCGCGTCGTTGTGGCGGGTCTTTATCGATATCGTGTTGCCGCTGTGCCGCACCGCGCTGTGGGCCGGCGCGGCAATTGCGTTTGTCTCCGCACTGGGTAACTTCGGTATTCCCGCCATGCTCGGGATACCCATTTCCTATTTTGTTTTGCCGATTCAGATTTACCAGACGCTCTCCAGCTTTGGTCCGTCGATGTTAAATGACGTTGCGGCGCTGTCTGTGCTGATGGGTGTTCTTGCCATCGGCATCGTGACTTTACAGGGAGTGATGCAACGTCGCCATGCGCTGCCGCTTATCGGAATGGCCGGGCGGGCACTGAGCTTTCAGTTAGGCAAATGGCGACTGGCGACCGAAGTGCTGCTGGGCATGGTGCTGTGCGCCATTCTGCTGGCACCGCTGCTGGCGCTGATTGCGACGTCGCTGGTGCCGACGCTGGGCGTGCCGCTGAATGCCGATACGCTGACCTTTGCCGCCTGGCGAGCGATGTTTGATAACCAGAGTGCCACCTGGCGAGCACTCACGAATAGCATCTCGCTTTCCGTGAGCGCCTCGCTGGTTCTGATGCTGCTATGCCTGCCGCTGGCCTGGCTACTGGTGCGTTTCCCCAGTCGTCCGCTGCGATGGTTGTATAGCGTTATCGATATTCCCTACACCCTGCCGGGCGTGGTGCTGGCGATTGCCTTTATTTTGCTTTTTGCCCGCCCGCTGCCGCTGGTGGGTATTAGCCTGAGTGGCACGCTGACTATCATTTTCCTCGCCTATCTTGCCCGTTTCCTGACGGTCTGCTTAAAGCCGGTACATAACAGCATGCTGCAGCTCGACCCGGCGATGGAAGAGGCGGCCAGTCTGGCTGGCGCTAACTTCTCTCAGCGCCTGCGTCATATTGTGCTGCCGCTGCTAGCTCCCGCCGCATTTGCCGGGGCGCTGCTGGTCTTTCTGACCGCCGTCAATGAGCTGACTGTCTCCGCGCTGCTGTGGAGCGCGGGTAAAGAGACGCTCGGCGTGGTGATTTTTAATCTCGACGAAAGCGGTAACAAAGTGTTGGCCTCGGCGATCTCTGTGTTAGTCGTGGGGTTGGTGGCCTGCGTCATGTTGCTGCTGAGTACTCTCGGCAAATATTTACCCAAAGGAGTTATCCCGTGGCAGAGCTAATACTGGAACGGCTGAACAAGGTGTTTGGTGAACAGGCCGTGGTGCGGGATCTGAATCTGACCATTCCCGAAGGGGCGTTCACCGCGCTGCTGGGGCCGAGCGGCTGTGGCAAAACCACTACGCTGCGCATCCTTGCCGGACTTGAACACCTCTCTTCCGGGCGTTTGTTGCTGGGGGATCGCTTGCTGGCGGATGCGCGGGTGCATATGCCACCGGAGACCCGTGATATGGGGATGGTGTTTCAGTCTTATGCCCTCTGGCCGCATATGACCGTGGCAGAAAACGTCGGTTATCCGCTGAAATTGCGCAAAGTGAATGGCGCTGCGCGCCAGAAGCAGGTGATGGAAGCGCTGGATGTGGTGGAGCTGGGCGCGTATGCCGGGCGCTCGCCGCAGGCGCTCAGTGGCGGTCAACGCCAGCGCGTGGCGCTGGCCCGCTGCCTGGTGTCGGAGCCGGAAGTGGTGTTGCTGGATGAACCGCTGGCAAATCTCGATCGCCATCTGCGCGCCACCATGGAACAGACGTTTCGCGAATTTCATCGTCGTACCGGGGCGACATTCGTCTATGTCACGCACGATCAGGCTGAGGCAATGGCGCTGGCCAGCCACATTGCAGTGATGCATCAGGGGGAATTAATGCAGTGGGGCGCGCCGCAGACGCTGTATCAGCATCCGCAAAATGCCTGGGTGGCAAGGTTTATCGGCAAAGGCAGCATTCTGTCGCTGGCGGCCCGGCATCCGGCAGCGCAGTTAGAGAGTCAGCAACTGCATGAAGGTCTCGCGCCCGAAAATACCCAACCGCGCCAGCAGGTACTGGTTCGTCCGGAACATGTCATGGTGGGGGATAACGGGCTGCCGGCAATGGTGGAAAGCTGTATTTTCCAGGGGGAACGCTATCTGCTGGAGCTGCGTCTGCCGGACGGACAGCACTTAAGTGCTTTCCATTCTTTGCCATTGCGTGAACAGCAGAGCACTCGTGTGCGTCTGATGCAGGGATGGTGCCTGGAGGCGGCGTGACGGTACAAATTGAGATTATCAGCGGGGCGGGACATAAAGCCCCCGCAGCGATTCTGGTTTCCACGCCCCGGCAACGTATTTTGCTCGATGCAGGCGGCGCGCTGGATCCGCATGCGGAACTCTGGCCTGTACCGGAAAAGATCGATGCGATCCTGCTAAGTCACGATCATGTTGATCATATCGGCGGCCTGCATCGTCTTGCGCCGCACATCCCGGTCTATTGTACGCAGACCACGGCGCAATCTTTACCCGCAGGGCGTAACGTCCACCCGATTGCGGTGCGTGGGCAATTCCAGTTGGGCGACATTACGGTGACGACGGGCAGTTGCGGACACGCCTGGGGAGGGGTGTGGTTTCATCTGGATGTGGCCGATGGCCTGTTTTATAGCGGCGATATCAGTATGGAGTCGGCATTATTTCGCTTTGATGTCCCCCCGCCTGCCGGGCTTGCGCTGGTGGATGCGTCATACGGGCTCTATAACGTTTCGCAACGCCAGCAGTGGGATAAATTGCGCGCTCGCTTGACGCTTCCTGCGCTGTGTCCGGTGCCGCCGTCGGGCCGGGCGGTGGAACTGGCGCTGCTATTAGCGCGTGAGGGACGTACCGACATCGCGCTTGATGCGCCTTGCCAGGAGATGCTCAGGCAAATGGCGGCGCATAATGACGGCAGTTTGCACCAGGATGTGGAGGCTGAGCTGCAACAGCTTTTACGCACGCTTCCGGCCTTTTCCGCTCAGTCATCGCTGATCCTGGCAGCGGATCCTGATGGGCAAAGTGGGACTGCGGGGGAACTGCGTCGACGCAAAGATTTCTATCACCGCACGTTGTTTACGGGTCATATGAATCGCCTTAATCATCAACAATGGCTGGCCGGGGAAGTGGATTTTTGTCGCTGGAATGTGCATCCAACTCTCAAAACCTTAATGTTGTTAGTGTCGATGCTAAAGTGCAGCAGGCTGGTGCCGATGTTTACTCATGTAGAGGACATCCAGGACTGGCAGTTCGCGCCTGGATGTCACATCGTTACGCAGAATATGTTGAGGGTGGATTTATGCCACTGATATGCAAACCCTTTGTTTTTGTTCGTCACGGCGAGACGCCGCTTAACCGCGATAAAGTGATTGGCGGGAGCACGGATGTGCCGCTGACCGACGAAGGGGAGCAGCAGGCACGTTCCGCTGCACCCATTCTGGGCCGCTATGACTGGAATGGGGTGGCGGTGAGTTCGCTCAAGCGGGCTCAGCGTACCCTCGAACTGGCGCTGCCTGGCGCGGCCCATGTTGTTATGCCGGATTTATGTGAGCGTGACTGGGGCGAGCTGGAAAACCGTCCGCTGGCCGAGTTAACCCCCTATGAGAGCACGCCGCCTGGCGGCGAAAGCTGGGAGACGTTCTGCACCCGCGTGACGGATGCGCTTAATAGCCTGCTGGAACAATACGATACGCCGTTGATTGTGGCGCATTCTGGTGTTTACCGTGTGATCCGTTACCACGCCTTCGGCACGCCTTATGGCGATCGGGTGGGCAACGCGGTGCCTATGTGGATCTCGCCTGGAGAAACGCCGCAAGAGTGGCAGATCATGCCGCTGGCGGAACGTGGTTAAGCGGCACGCGATGCAAGAAGTGCTGCGGGCAACACAGGTCATATTCTCCTGCGTCGCGCCGCATGGGCAGTATTAGCGTGCGACGCCGCCGTACTGGGCGAACCAGTCCAGCATCCGACGCCAGCCATCTTTGGCCGATTCTTCATGGTAGCTGGGACGATAATCGGCGTTAAACGCATGCCCGGCGTCAGGGTAAACTACGATCTCGGCGTGCGCGTTGGCGGCGCGTAACGCCTGCCGCATGGTGTCGACGGTTTCCAGAGGGATCCCTGTATCCTGTGCGCCATACAGACCAAGTACCGGTGCATTAAGGTCTGTGGCGATATCCACCGGATGTTTCGGTGAATTCAATGATTTTTGTCCCACCAGTTTTCCATACCAGGCGACCGCCGCTTTCAGTTGCGGGTTATGCGCCGCGTACAGCCAGGCAATCCGTCCTCCCCAGCAAAAACCGGTCGCCAGCAGGCGATGGGCATCACCACCGTTACGTGCCGCCCAGTTGGCAACATGATCGAGATCGGCCAGTACCTGCGCATCGGGCACCTTCATGACCAGTCCATCGAAGAGGGTTTGAATATCGGCGAAATCATTCGGATCGCCCTGACGAAAATAGAGTTCCGGCGCCACGGCCAGATACCCTTCGAGGGCAAGGCGGCGACAAAGATCGCGAATATGTTCATGTACGCCAAAGATTTCCTGAATCACCAGTACCACTGGCAAAGGGCCACTGGCGTCTTTTGGTCGTGCGTGATACGCCGGCATGCTGTCGCCCTGGCTTGGGATCGTGGTTTCGCCAGCGATGATGGCGTCTTCCGGAGTGTGCAGTGTAGTGGACGCGTGAGGTGATGCCGCCGGTGCGAAGCCCGGTAATGTATTTGTTGTCATGGCTTTCTCCATACCCTTTATTTAGCGCTCCATTAACTATAGTCCGACAGAACGCAAATCATCCTGTGCGAAAAAGGCTATCTTTGGAGCAGGGCGAGGCGGCCGAATGTGTTAGTGTGATTGATATCACTATTTTATGGAAATGTTATGCAAACAAATTACATCATGGAGATCTCAGTCACGAAATTGCGCGCATGCCTTCTGTAAAGTACCGTTTTGCTTCTTCTGACTAACCCTGATCACAGAGGAGTTTTTATGTCCAAGTCTGATGTTTTTCATCTCGGCCTCACCAAGAACGATTTACAAGGGGCTACGCTTGCTATCGTTCCGGGCGATCCAGAGCGTGTGGAAAAGATCGCCGCGCTGATGGATAAGCCGGTTAAGCTGGCATCTCACCGCGAGTTCACCTCCTGGCGCGCAGAACTGGATGGCAAAGCTGTCATTGTCTGCTCCACCGGTATCGGCGGCCCGTCGACCTCTATCGCTGTGGAAGAACTGGCCCAACTGGGTATCCGCACCTTCCTGCGCGTCGGTACGACAGGTGCTATTCAGCCAAACATTAACGTTGGCGATGTACTGGTGACGACCGCGTCCGTACGTCTGGACGGCGCAAGCCTGCATTTTGCGCCGATGGAATACCCGGCTGTGGCTGACTTCGAGTGCACCACCGCGCTGGTGGCGGCGGCGAAAGAGGTTGGGGCAACCACCCATATCGGCGTGACCGCCTCATCCGATACTTTCTACCCAGGCCAGGAACGTTATGACACCTTCTCCGGCCGTGTGGTAAGCCGTTTCAAGGGATCTATGGAAGAGTGGCAGTCCATGGGCGTGATGAACTACGAAATGGAATCCGCAACCTTGCTGACCATGTGCGCAAGCCAGGGCCTGCGCGCCGGGATGGTAGCGGGCGTTATCGTTAACCGTACCCAGCAGGAAATTCCAAACGCTGAGACCATGAAGCAAACGGAAAGCCATGCGGTGAAAATTGTAGTGGAAGCCGCGCGCCGTCTGCTGTAATTGTTTCCTTCCGTATAAAGGCCGGCATGTCCGGCCTTTTGCTTATCTGTTGTTTCCCGGGGCGGGATTAATCCGTATTTCGCCCACCTGCCACGCTTGCGGTTCACAATAAAAACAACCGATTCATACCCGACTCTTTCCGAACACGGGCTTAATGAACTGTTCAGCGGAGGGTTGAAACGTAGGGCAATCTCGCCCAATCTGTTACACTTCACGAACATTTTCTTCAATAGCAGGCACTAAGATGGCGGAAGATTCAAAAGAGACGACGCACTTTGGTTTTCAGACCGTCGCCAAAGATCAGAAAGCCGAGATGGTGGCGCATGTGTTCCACTCGGTTGCCGCAAAATACGATGTCATGAACGACTTAATGTCGATGGGCATTCACCGTTTGTGGAAACGTTTTACGATCGACTGTAGCGGCGTGCGTCGCGGGCAAAAAGTTCTCGATTTGGCCGGCGGAACCGGCGACCTGACGGCTAAATTCTCTCGTCTGGTCGGCGAAACAGGTCAGGTTGTGCTGGCAGACATTAACGAGTCCATGCTCAAAATGGGCCGCGAAAAACTGCGCAATATTGGTGTTATCGGCAACGTCGAATATGTCCAGGCGAATGCCGAAGCGCTGCCGTTCCCGGATAACACCTTTGACTGCATCACCATCTCTTTTGGTCTGCGTAACGTCACCGAAAAAGAGAGCGCTCTGCGTTCCATGTACCGCGTGCTTAAACCGGGTGGACGCCTGCTGGTGCTGGAGTTTTCCAAACCGATCATTGAACCACTGAGCAAGGTATATGACGCCTACTCTTTCCACGTGCTGCCGCGCATCGGGCAACTGGTCGCCAGTGATGCGGAAAGTTACCGCTATCTGGCGGAATCCATCCGCATGCATCCGGATCAGGAAACCCTGAAAGCGATGATGCAGAGCGCGGGTTTTGAAAACGTCGATTACTACAACATGACCGCAGGCATTGTTGCGCTGCATCGTGGCTACAAGTTCTGACAGGAGTTCACATGCCTTTTAAGCCACTGGTGACTGCGGGTGTTGAGCGTATGCTGAATACCTTTTTTTATCGCGAGCGGGCGCTTAAACCTGCCCGTCAGCGGTTACAGGGAAAAGTGTTGCGCATTGCGCTAAAAGAGTTTGCTTCGCCACTGGTGCTGGCCTTTAGTGAACGCCAGGTCGATGTGCTGGGCGAATGGGAAGGCGAGGCGGACTGTACGGTGATGACCCAGCTTCGCGTTTTGCCTGGGCTGCGCGACAGAAAACAGTTAACTGCGCTGATTCGCTCGGGCGAGCTGGAAGTACAGGGCGATATCCAGGTGGTGCAAAATCTTGTTGCGCTCATGGATCTGGCCGAATTCGATGTCGCGGAACTGCTGGCCCCTTATACCGGCGATGTCGCTGCTGAGGGGATTGGCAAGGCGCTGCGTAATGGCGTGTTTCTGGCGCGCCACGTCTTTGAGCGTCAGCAGCGCTATGTGGCAGAAGTGCTTACCGAAGAATGGCGTCTGGCTCCAGGGGCACTGGAAGTGGCCTGGTTTGCTGAAGAAACGGCCGCAATGGAACGTGCGGTTGACGCATTTAGCCAACGCCTGGATAAACTGGAGGGCAAATGACGCCAGGAGAAATACGGCGCCTCTATTTCATCATCCAGACCTTTTTGAGTTACGGCCTTGATGAGCTTATCCCCGTCATGCGCATTACGTTGCCGCTGCGACTCTGGCGGCGCACGCTATTCTGGATGCCCAACCGGCATAAAGAGAAAGCGCTTGGGGTACGCTTACGCCTGGCGTTACAGGAGTTAGGTCCGGTATGGATTAAATTCGGGCAAATGCTCTCTACCCGACGCGATCTCTTTCCGCCGCACATTGCCGATCAACTGGCCATGTTGCAGGACAAAGTGGCTCCTTTCGATGGCGTACTTGCTAAACAACAGATTGAAAAAGCGATGGGCGGTCTGCCTGTGGATGCATGGTTTGATGATTTTGAGATTGAACCGCTGGCGTCTGCCTCCATTGCTCAGGTGCACACCGCGCGGCTGAAAGAGAACGGCAAAGAGGTGGTCATTAAAGTTATCCGCCCGGACATTCTGCCGATTATCAAAGCGGACTTAAAATTGATTTACCGTCTGGCCGGCTGGGTGCCTCGCTTGCTGCCTGACGGGCGGCGTCTGCGTCCGCAAGAAGTGGTGCGCGAGTACGAAAAAACGTTGATTGACGAACTCGATTTGCTTCGTGAATCGGCGAACGCTATCCAGCTGCGACGTAATTTCGACGATAGCCCGATGCTCTATATCCCCGAAGTGTATCCGGACTACTGTAGTCAGAACATGATGGTGATGGAGCGCATCTACGGCATTCCGGTTTCCGATGTGGCGGCACTGGAGAAAAACGGTACCAACATGAAATTGTTGGCTGAACGAGGCGTTCAGGTGTTCTTCACCCAGGTCTTCCGCGACAGTTTCTTCCATGCAGATATGCACCCTGGCAATATTTTTGTCAGCTTTGAACACCCGGAAAATCCACAGTATATCGGTATCGACTGCGGTATCGTCGGGTCGCTGAACAAAGAAGATAAGCGCTATCTTGCGGAAAACTTTATTGCCTTCTTCAATCGTGACTACCGTAAGGTGGCTGAGCTGCATGTCGATTCCGGTTGGGTGCCGCCGGATACTAACGTTGAAGATTTTGAGTTTGCCATTCGTACCGTATGCGAACCGATTTTTGAAAAGCCGCTGGCGGAAATATCGTTTGGCCATGTGCTGCTGAACCTGTTTAACACCGCGCGCCGCTTCAATATGGAAGTCCAGCCGCAGCTGGTGCTGTTGCAAAAGACCTTGCTTTATATTGAAGGTGTGGGACGTCAGCTTTACCCACAGCTGGATTTATGGAAAACGGCGAAGCCGTTCCTTGAATCCTGGATTAAAGATCAGGTGGGTATTCCGGCGCTGTTGAAAGCGGTGAAAGAGAAAGGCCCCTTCTGGATCGAGAAGATGCCAGAACTTCCTGAACTGGTGTACAACAGCTTGCGGCAGGGTAAGCAATTGCAGCATAGCGTTGACAGGATCGCCAGCGAGTTGCAGACAAACCATGTGCGTCAGGGGCAATCCCGTTATCTGTTTGGCATCGGTGCGACGCTGATGTTGAGTGGGACCCTGTTGCTGATTAACCGTCCGGAATGGGGTTTCTCGCCAGGTTGGTTAATGGCTATCGGTTTGTTAGCCTGGATTGTCGGTTGGCGCAAATCTCGCTGATTTTCACATCGCCCCTGGGAGGCACGGTAACGTATACTGTGGCTTGTTTTCATCATCTCCTACAGAGGACTATGTATGGGTGGTATCAGTATTTGGCAGTTGTTGATTATTGCGGTTATCGTCGTGCTGCTGTTTGGAACGAAAAAACTCGGTTCTATCGGTTCCGATTTGGGGGCATCGATCAAAGGCTTTAAAAAGGCCATGAGCGACGATGACAAGCAAGACAAAGACAAATCTGCAGAGGATGCGGATTTCACTGCTAAATCGCTTGCTGATAAGCAAGAGGACGCGAAGAAAGATGAAAAGCGTCACGACAAAGAACAGGTGTAATTCGTGTTTGATATTGGTTTTAGCGAACTGTTATTAGTCTTCGTCATCGGCCTGGTCGTACTGGGGCCGCAGCGTTTACCCGTTGCGGTGCGTACGATTGTGGGCTGGATCCGCGCGCTGCGCTCGCTGGCGACGACGGTGCAAAATGAACTGACTCAGGAGCTCAAGCTGCAGGAGTTTCAGGACAGCCTGAAGAAAGTTGAGAAAGCCAGCCTGGAAAACCTGACGCCGGAACTGAAGGCTTCAATGGATGAATTGCGTCAGGCGGCCGAGTCGATGAAACGTTCTTATACCGTCAACGATCCGGAAAAGGCCAGCGATGAAGCGCACACTATCCATAACCCGGTGGTGAAAGGCAACGAAGCGCAGCACGAAGGCGTCACGCCGGCAACGGCGGAAGCGCAGGCCAGCGCACCGGAACAGGTTCCTGATATTCAGGATGTGCCCGAGGCGAAAAAAACGGTAACTCAGGCTGCAGAAGCGAAAACAGCTTCTGAGGCGACCCCTTCTTCAAGTGATAAATCCTGAACATGGCTGTCGATGATACTCAACCGCTCATCACGCATTTGATTGAGCTACGTAAGCGCCTGTTAAACTGCATCATTGCAGTTATCGTGATTTTTCTGGCGTTGGTTTATTTTGCCAATGACATCTATCAGATAGTCTCAGCGCCATTGATTAAACAGATGCCGCTGGGCGCGACAATGATCGCAACCGATGTGGCTTCGCCCTTCTTCACGCCGATCAAATTGACCTTCATGGTGTCGCTGATCCTCTCGGCGCCGGTCATTCTCTATCAGGTGTGGGCGTTTGTGGCGCCGGCGCTCTATAAACATGAGCGCCGTCTGATCATCCCCTTGCTGGTTTCCAGTTCGCTGCTGTTCTATATCGGTATGGCCTTCGCCTACTTTGTGGTATTCCCGCTGGCGTTTGGCTTCCTGACGCATACGGCACCGGAGGGGGTACTTGTCTCGACCGATATTGCGAGCTATTTGAATTTCGTCATGGGGCTGTTTATGGCCTTTGGCGTCGCGTTTGAAGTGCCCGTCGCTATTGTGCTGTTGTGCTGGATGGGCGTCACTACGCCGCAATCGCTGCGCCAGAAACGACCGTATGTACTGGTAGGGGCATTTGTGGTGGGCATGCTGTTGACGCCGCCGGATGTTTTCTCCCAGACGCTATTGGCTATACCCATGTACTGTCTGTTTGAGGTGGGCGTCTTTTTCGCGCGCTTCTACACGGGTAAGCGTCGTCAGGGTGACGAAGGCGAAGAAGAAACCACTACAGAAGAGTAAATTCAGCCGCCCGTCAGGGCGGTTGTTGTCTGGAGCGCTGTATGTTTGATATCGGTGTGAATCTCACCAGTTCCCAGTTTGCCAAAGATCGTGATGATGTGATGGCCCGTGCGCAGGCGGCGGGTGTCAGCGGCATGCTGCTTACCGGCACCAACCTGCAGGAAAGTCTGCAGGCACAGCAACTGGCCAAACACTACCCGCGCTGTTGGTCCACCGCCGACGTACACCCGCACGACAGCAGTAGCTGGACACAGGAAACGGCAAATACCCTCCGGCAACTCGCCGAACAGTCAGAAGTGGTGGCAATAGGGGAGTGTGGGCTCGATTTCAACCGTAATTTCTCTACCCCCGAAGAGCAGGAACGGGCTTTTACCGCGCAGCTGGCGCTGGCGGCAGAACTTGCGATGCCCGTTTTTTTACACTGCCGCGATGCCCATGATCGTTTTCTGACGCTACTGGATCCGTGGCTTCCTCGCTTGCCCGGCGCGGTGCTGCACTGTTTTACCGGCACATTACACGAAGCGCAGGCGTGCCTGGCTCGGGGTATCTATCTGGGCATTACCGGCTGGGTGTGTGATGAACGACGTGGACTCGAATTGCGCGACGTGGTGCCGCATATCCCCGCTGACCGTCTGTTTGTTGAAACCGATGCGCCGTATTTACTGCCGCGGGATTTGTCGCCGAAACCGGCATCAAGGCGCAACGAACCCGCGCATCTGGGGCATATTCTGGCCTGTGTCGCTCAGTTGCGCGGCGAAGATGCCCAATGGCTTAGCGACGTGACTAACCAAAACGTGCAGACGCTGTTTGGCATCCGGCTTTAACGTGGGATCAGACTTTACGGAAGTCAGTGTTTTTGATGCTCTGCAGTACCTGTTTATTTAACAGGTTAAGCAGCAACATAGAGCGGGCTTCGCCATCCGGCTCTTTAAAGATAGCCTGTAGACCTTCGAGCGCGCCTTCGGTAATGATCACGCTATCGCCGGGGTACGGCGTTTCAGGGTCGGTAACCCCTTCGGGTTTATACAGGGAAAGCTGGTGAATGACCGTCGAAGGAACCTGCGCCGGACTCGCGCCGAAACGGACAAAGTGGCTAACGCCACGGGTAGCATTAATCGTCGTGGTGTGAATCACCTCGGGATCGAACTCGACAAACAGATAGTTTGGGAATAGCGGTTCGCTCACCATGGTACGTTTACCACGGACCATTTTTTCCAGCGAGATCATTGGCGTCAGGCAGTTTACCGCCTGGCGTTGAAGATGTTCCTGGGCGCGCTGGAGCTGGCCTCGTTTGCAGTAAAGTAAATACCAGGATTGCATAATGTTCTTTTCCGAAAGTTCGGTGAGCAAGCATACCAAAAGCCTAAGGCGATGGCGAAGTTGATTATAACTGGCGACAATACTTACCGTCCTCTTTCACCTTGATTTAACAAAATTACAGCAACGTGAAGATGAACACCGTATAATAGAGCGCTTAGCAAGAGGCCATTATAAACCCCATGAAATACCATGACCTACGTGATTTTCTGACGCTGCTTGAACAGCAGGGCGAATTAAAACGCATTACGTTACCGGTTGATCCCCATCTGGAGATGACGGAAATTGCTGACCGCACCCTGCGCGCGGGGGGGCCGGCGTTACTGTTCGAAAACCCAAAAGGTTACACGATGCCGGTGCTATGCAATTTATTCGGTACACCACGTCGGGTTGCGTTGGGTATGGGGCAGGAAGAGGTAAGCGCCCTGCGAGAAGTGGGAAAATTACTGGCTTTTCTGAAAGAGCCGGAGCCGCCAAAAGGCTTCCGCGACCTCTTCGATAAGCTCCCCCAGTTTAAACAAGTGTTGAACATGCCGACTAAACGGCTGCGCGGTGCGCCTTGCCAGCAAAAGGTGGTGCAGGGCGACGATGTCGATCTCACCAAAATCCCTATCATGCAGTGCTGGCCTGATGATGTCGCGCCGCTGATTACCTGGGGGTTAACCGTTACGCGCGGGCCACAAAAAGAGCGCCAGAATTTAGGCATTTATCGCCAGCAACTGATTGGAAAAAATAAGCTGATCATGCGTTGGTTGTCCCATCGCGGCGGCGCACTTGATTATCAGGAGTGGTGTGCGGCGCATCCGGGCGAACGTTTCCCGGTCTCTGTCGCCCTGGGCGCCGACCCGGCGACCATTCTGGGGGCGGTGACGCCTGTTCCGGATACCCTGTCGGAATATGCTTTCGCCGGGTTACTGCGCGGCACCAAAACCGAAGTTGTCAAATGTCTTTCCAATGATTTAGAAGTCCCGGCCAGTGCGGAAATAGTACTGGAGGGCTATATTGAGCCTGGAGAGATGGCGCCCGAGGGGCCGTATGGCGACCATACGGGTTACTACAACGAGGTCGACAACTTCCCGGTCTTCACCGTCACGCACATTACTCAGCGTGAAGACGCGATTTACCATTCGACCTACACCGGACGCCCACCGGATGAACCTGCCGTATTAGGTGTGGCGCTCAATGAAGTGTTCGTTCCGATTCTGCAAAAGCAGTTCCCGGAAATCGTCGATTTTTATCTGCCGCCGGAGGGCTGTTCTTATCGCCTTGCGGTCGTCACTATCAAGAAACAGTACGCAGGTCATGCAAAACGCGTCATGATGGGTGTCTGGTCGTTCTTGCGCCAGTTTATGTACACCAAATTCGTGATTGTCTGTGACGATGATGTCAATGCGCGTGACTGGAACGATGTTATTTGGGCGATCACCACCCGTATGGACCCGGCGCGGGACACAGTACTGGTGGAGAACACGCCAATTGATTACCTGGATTTTGCCTCGCCGGTATCCGGACTTGGTTCAAAAATGGGCCTGGATGCCACCAATAAATGGCCTGGCGAAACCGAACGAGAGTGGGGACGCCCTATCAGGAAAGATCCTGACGTGACGGCGCGTATCGACGCCATCTGGGATGAGCTGGCCATTTTTAGTGACGGTAAAGGTGCCTGACGCGCCACCGTTTTTCGCCAGACATTACGACAACGAGTATGAACCCGACAGAGGGAGCGCATGACAACCTTAAGCTGTAAAGTGACCTCGGTAGACGCCATCACCGATACCGTATATCGCGTCCGTTTAGTGCCGGAAGCGGCTTTTTCTTTTCGCGCTGGCCAGTACTTAATGGTAGTGATGGATGAACGAGACAAACGCCCCTTCTCTCTGGCCTCCACGCCGAGCCAGCATGATTTTATCGAGCTGCACATTGGCGCATCCGAATTAAATCTCTACGCCATGGCGGTGATGGACCGCATCCTGAAAGACCGGGAAATTGTGGTTGATCTTCCGCACGGTGACGCCTGGCTGCGTGACGATGAAGAACGTCCGCTGGTGTTAATTGCCGGGGGGACTGGTTTCTCCTACGCGCGTTCTATTCTGCTGACGGCGCTTGAGCAAAACCCAAACCGTGATATCACCATTTACTGGGGCGGACGCGAAGAGAAGCACCTGTACGATCTGTCTGAGCTGGAAGCGCTGTCCGTTGATCACCCGAACCTGCGCGTGGTGCCGGTCGTTGAGCAGCCGGAAGAGAACTGGCGTGGCCGCAGCGGAACCGTACTGACCGCCGTATTGCAGGATTTCGGTACGCTGGCAGAGCACGATATTTATATTGCCGGACGTTTTGAGATGGCGAAAATCGCCCGTGACCTGTTCTGCAATGAACGTGGCGCGCGTGAAGACCGCCTGTTTGGCGACGCATTCGCATTTATTTAAGCCTTTCCGAAAACCACCCCTTCCCGGGGGTGGTGTTCAGCAATCACTCATCCACGCTATAGAAATAAACAAACAGCGGCTTATCGTTTTCTAACAGACACATCATCTCTCCTGTCGTGCCTTGCTTTGTTTCGAGGCTTGCCGTCACCCTGGTCGCAACATGCTGGCTACCGATGTTTTCATCGAAACGCTCAATAACCGCGGTGCTGGCGTTCGGTCTGGCGGTTTGTAGTTTCGCATATAATCCCTGATCGTCGGCCTTGAGCTTTTTGAGCCCAAACGTCAGGCAGCGTTGCGCCATCACCTGTTCCTGGCTGACGTCTTTATTGGCCAGTGTGAGCGTAGGTGCCAGAGCAATCAGGCAGGATAACGGCAGAATAATATTCATCATGTATTCCCTTATTGATGGAGTGTTATTTCCATGTGGAGTGTAAGGGATTGTGTGAAGGATAAGAAATAAAAAGCCCGCCCCTGACAGGCGGGAAAACGGCAACTAAATTTACCCCGACATCATTCACACTGCTTTTTTTGTTGGCGGCGGATGGCCGGACCTTACCCCGGTCACAGCGTTATCTGTGTGTCCGGGTATGTGCTCCGTTGCCGCCATGATGCAGCGCGAATTATTCAGGGACGTTATCGTGATTAAACTCGCTCAAATACCGTCGCGATACCCTGACCCAGACCGATGCACATGGTCGCCAGACCAAACTGGGCGTCTTTGCGTTCCATCAGATTGAGCAGGGTGGTGCTGATACGCGTACCGGAACAACCCAACGGGTGACCGAGCGCGATCGCGCCGCCGTTAAGGTTGATCTTCTCGTCAATCTGCTCCATTAGCCCCAGATCTTTAATGCATGGCAGGATCTGCGCGGCAAACGCTTCGTTCATCTCGAACAGGTCGATGTCGCTGGTGGTCAGACCCGCTTTTTTCAGCGCCAGTTTCGATGCCGGAACCGGGCCATAACCCATAATGGACGGATCGCACCCGACGACAGCCATGGAGCGTACGCGCGCACGTGGTTTCAGACCCAACTCGCGGGCACGGCTTTCACTCATGACCAGCATTGCCGATGCGCCGTCGGAAAGGGCGGAAGAGGTTCCTGCGGTCACCGTGCCGCTAACCGGATCGAACGCCGGTCTTAAGGCCGAGAGCGCCTCAACGGTGGTTTCCGGGCGGATAACTTCGTCATAATTAAATTGCTTTAACACGCCATCGGCATCATGGCCGCCGGTGGGGATGATTTCGTTTTTAAATGCCCCGGACTGCGTGGCGGCCCAGGCGCGGGCATGAGAACGCGCGCCAAATGCGTCTTGCATTTCACGGCTAATGCCGTGCATCCGTGAGAGCATCTCGGCGGTAAGCCCCATCATTCCCGCGGCTTTTGCCACATTACGACTCATGCCCGGATGAAAATCCACGCCGTGGCTCATGGGAACATGGCCCATATGCTCCACGCCGCCAACAAGGCACACCTGCGCATCGCCGGTCATGATCATGCGGGCAGCATCGTGTAACGCCTGCATTGAAGAACCACACAGGCGGTTAACGGTGACTGCCGGAACCGAATGGGGGATCTCCGCCAGCAGCGACGCGTTGCGGGCAATATTGAAACCCTGCTCCAGAGTCTGCTGTACGCAGCCCCAGTAGATATCGTCAATCGCAGAGGCGTCCAGCGCCGGGTTACGCGCCAGCAGGCTGCGCATCAGGTGCGCGGAGAGATCTTCCGCGCGCACGTTGCGAAATGCGCCGCCTTTTGAACGGCCCATCGGGGTGCGAATTGCATCGACAATGACAACCTGTTCCATTGTGACTCCTTAAGCCGTTTTCAGTTCGCCTGCCGGACGAGCAGGTTCAACCGGGGGATAATACGCCTCGTTCTGGCGCGCTTTCTCGCGCAGCCCGGCCGGGACTTCATAGAGCGGGCCAAGGTGCTGGAACTGATGCGCCATATCGAGATATTTTGCGCTGCCAAGCGTGTCGAGCCAGCGGAATGCCCCGCCGTGGAACGGAGGGAAACCGAGACCGTAGACCAGCGCCATATCGGCTTCTGCCGGACTGGCGATAATGCCCTCTTCCAGGCAGCGCACTACTTCGTTGACCATCGGGATCATCATGCGGGCGATGATCTCATCGTCGCTAACGTCGCGCTTCGGCTGGCTAACCTCTGCCAGCAGGCCATTCACCTCGGTATCGTCTTCTTTCTTCGGTTTACCTTTGCTGTCTTCTTTATAGCGCCAGAAGCCAAGACCATTTTTCTGCCCGAAGCGACCGGCATCGAACAGCGCGTCGATAGCATCGCGATAATCTTTCTGCATCCGCTGGGGAAAGCCCGCCGCCATGACGGCCTGAGCGTGATGTGCCGTGTCGATACCGACCACATCCAGCAAATAGGCCGGACCCATCGGCCAGCCAAAAACTTTCTCCATGACTTTATCGACTTTGCGGAAATCCGCGCCGTCGCGCAGCAACTGACTGAAACCTGCAAAGTAGGGGAACAGCACGCGGTTGACGAAGAAACCGGGGCAGTCGTTCACTACAATCGGCGTTTTGCCCATTTTGCTGGCCCACGCCACCACTTTGGCAATGGTTGCGTCGGAGGTTTTTTCTCCGCGAATCACTTCAACCAGCGGCATACGGTGTACCGGGTTGAAGAAGTGCATCCCACAGAAGTTTTCCGGGCGCTTGAGTACGCTTGCCAGCTCGGAAATGGGAATGGTGGAGGTATTTGAAGCCAGAACGGTATCCGGGCGTACTTTGTCTTCGGTTTCCGCCAGTACAGCTTTTTTAACTTTCGGGTTTTCAACAACCGCTTCAACCATGACGTCGACGCGCTCAAATCCGGCATAGTCAAGGGTCGGGTGAATCGTGGAAATCACGCCTGCCAGTTTCAGACCGTCGATCTTGCCGCGCTCAAGCTGTTTATTGAGCAGCTTACCCGCTTCACTCATACCCAGCGTCAGCGATTTGTCATTGATATCTTTCATGATGACCGGCACGCCTTTCCAGGCTGACTGGTAAGCGATGCCACCGCCCATGATCCCGGCACCCAGCACGGCGGCCTGTTTTGGCGTCTCAACATCACGGGTCAGTTTTTTCGCTTTGCCTTTCACGTACTGATCGTTGAGGAAGATACCAACCAGTGCGCGGGCTTCTTTACTGTGCGCCAGGGGAACGAAACTTTGGTTTTCAAGCCTCAGGGCTTCTTCACGACCAAAGCGAGCAGCCGCTTCAATGGTTTTAACCGCTGTTATGGGGGCGGGGTAATGTTTACCTGCTGTCTGCGCGACCATGCCTTTGGCAATGGTGAAGCTCATGGTGGCTTCAATTTTACTTAAGTGCAGCGGCTCCAGCTTCGGCTGGCGCCTGGCTTTCCAGTCGAGATCGCCGTTAATCGCCTGGCGTAAAATCGCCACCGCACCCGCTTTTAATTTTTCCGGCTGAACCACGCCATCAACCAGGCCGATTTTCAGCGCCTCTTCGGCACCGACATCTTTCCCGGCAGCAATGATTTCCAGCGCACTGTCTGCACCCAGCAAACGTGGCATTCGGACGGATCCGCCAAAACCTGGCATGATGCCCAGCTTTGTTTCCGGCAGACCAATGCGCAGATCCGGCGTCGCGAGACGGTAGTCAGTTGCCAGTACGCATTCGCAGCCACCGCCCAGGGCATAGCCGTTGACGGCAGAAATCGTCGGTACCGGCAAATCTTCCAGGCGATTGAACACGCTGTTGGCAAAGTGCAGCCAGGTACTCAGTTGTTCTGCCGGAACCAGGAACAGAGAGAGGAATTCGGTAATATCGGCACCGACAATGAACGCCGCTTTTTCTGAACGCAGCAGCAGGCCTTTCAAATCCGCTTGTTTCTCCAGCACATCCAGCGCCTGGCCGAGGCTGGCGACGGTTGCTGTGTCTAATTTATTTACCGACCCGGGGGCATCGAACACCAGTTCGGCAATGCCATCTTCCAGCCAGTTAAGATATAGGGTATCGCCTTTGTAGAGCATGTCAGTCTCCTGAATCCAGCAAGGGATCTGGTCATACCAGATGAAGCGGAGTGTGGTTTTTATGTTAATAAATTGCAAATTTATCTTTAAGAAATTGCTAGTTTGATCACGCTCAGTCGAAATCACCCTGCCGGGATCAGGTGTGCTAAGATGCAAAAACTTGAGCTCAAAAAAACAGAAGGAAGAATGATGGACTCACTGGCTGCGCTTTATAAAAATCATATTGTTACGTTGCAGGAACGTACCCGGGACGTCCTGGCCCGCTTTAAACTGGATGCGCTGTTAATTCACTCCGGTGAACTGTTCAATGTCTTTCTCGACGACCATCCGTACCCTTTCAAAGTCAATCCGCAGTTTAAAGCCTGGGTGCCGGTGACACAGGTTCCAAATTGCTGGTTGCTGGTGGATGGCGTAAACAAACCGAAGCTGTGGTTTTATTTGCCGGTGGATTACTGGCACAACGTGGAACCACTGCCCACGTCCTTCTGGACCGAAGAAGTTGACGTCATTGCCCTGCCAAAAGCCGACGGCATTGGCAGCCTGTTGCCTGCTGCTCGTGGCAATATTGGATATATCGGCCCGGTGCCAGAACGTGCGCTTTCACTGGATTTCGCCGCCAGTAACATCAACCCGAAGGGGGTGATCGATTACTTGCACTATTACCGCGCCTATAAAACCGATTATGAGCTGGCGTGTATGCGCGAAGCGCAGAAAACGGCGGTGATGGGCCATCGCGCGGCGGAAGAGGCATTCCGTTCCGGGATGAGTGAGTTCGATATCAACCTGGCCTATCTGACAGCGACCGGGCACCGCGACACCGATGTGCCTTACAGCAATATCGTGGCGCTCAATGAGCATGCTGCTGTACTCCATTACACCAAACTGGATCATCGGGCGCCGGCGGAACTGCGCAGTTTTCTGTTAGATGCAGGGGCTGAATACAACGGCTATGCCGCAGACCTGACGCGTACCTGGGCGGCGCACAGTGATAACGACTATGCCCATCTGGTGAAAGACGTTAACGATGAACAACTGGCGCTGATCGCCACGATGAAAGCAGGTGTCAACTACACCGAGTATCACCTCCAGTTCCATCAACGTATCGCGAAGCTGCTGCGCAAACATCAAATAGTGAATGATATGAGCGAAGAGGCGATGGTGGAAAATGACCTGACCGGGCCGTTTATGCCGCACGGTATTGGTCACCCGTTGGGTCTGCAGGTACATGATGTCGCGGGTTTCATGCAGGATGACAGTGGCACGCATCTGGCGGCGCCGTCCAAATATCCTTACCTGCGCTGCACCCGTATTCTGGAGCCGCGTATGGTGCTGACGATTGAACCGGGGATCTATTTTATCGAATCCCTGCTGGCACCGTGGCGTGAAGGCCCGTTCAGCAAACATTTCAACTGGCAGAAAATCGAGGCGCTTAAACCGTTCGGCGGCATTCGTATCGAAGACAACGTGGTTATTCATGAAAACAGCATCGAAAACATGACGCGTGATTTGAAACTGGCGTAATGGATAGCTGGCTGATACCGGCAGCGCCGGTCACCTTCATTGAAGAGATCAAGAAAAGCCGTTTTATCACCTGCCTTGCGCATACTGAGGGTGTGGAAGCGGCGAAGGCGTTTGTCGAGTCAGTGCGCGCGGAGCACCCGGATGCGCGGCACCACTGTGTGGCCTGGGTAGCCGGGCCGCCGAATGATTCGCAGCAACTGGGTTTCTCTGATGATGGTGAACCGGCGGGCACGGCAGGTAAACCGATGCTCGCTCAGCTCATGGGGAGCGGAGTTGGCGAGGTGACCGCTGTGGTGGTGCGTTATTACGGTGGCGTGCTGCTGGGAACTGGCGGTCTGGTTAAAGCTTACGGTGGTGGCGTAAGCCAGGCACTTGCGCAGATGACGACGCTGCGCAAGACGCCATTAACCGAATATACTTTGCAGTGTGAATATGGGCAGTTAACCGGAATTGAAACATTGCTTGGGCAGTTTTCCGGCAAGATTGTGGCGAGTGAATACGAGGCGTCTGTTCGACTTCGGGTGGCGCTTCCCCAATCTGAACAGGCCGCGTTTTCAACAAAACTTGCTGATTTCAGTCGTGGTGCGTTGCAATTACACAAGATTGAAGAATAATCCCCACCTAATTTTTGCGTACCTAAGGAAGCGGCAGAGATGCATTTTCGTGCCATAACCCGAATTGTTGGACTTCTGATCATTCTCTTTTCCGGGACGATGATTCTGCCAGGGCTGGTTGCACTTATCTATCGTGATGGCGCAGGAAGGGCATTCACACAGACATTCTTTGTCGCGCTGGCGATAGGCTCCCTGCTGTGGTGGCCTAACCGCCGTGAAAAGAGTGAGCTGAAATCGCGCGAGGGCTTTCTGATCGTTGTGCTGTTCTGGACCGTGCTGGGGAGTGTGGGGGCGCTGCCCTTTATCTTCTCTGAAAGTCCAAACCTGACGGTAACGGATGCCTTTTTCGAATCGTTCTCCGGTTTAACGACGACGGGGGCCACCACGCTGGTGGGGCTGGACTCGTTGCCTCACGCGATTCTCTTTTATCGCCAGATGCTGCAGTGGTTTGGCGGCATGGGAATCATTGTGCTGGCGGTGGCTATCCTGCCTATTCTGGGCGTCGGGGGGATGCAGCTCTATCGCGCTGAAATGCCAGGGCCCTTAAAAGATAATAAAATGCGCCCACGTATTGCCGAAACGGCGAAGACGCTCTGGCTCATTTATGTATTACTGACTATCGCCTGTGCGCTGGCGTTGTGGTTTGCCGGTATGCCCGCTTTCGATGCGATTGGGCACAGCTTCTCAACCATCGCGATTGGCGGCTTTTCGACGCATGATGCCAGTGTGGGTTACTTCGATAGCCCGACGATTAATACCATTATTGCCATCTTTCTGCTGATCTCCGGCTGTAACTATGGTCTGCACTTCTCTTTACTCAGCGGTCACAGCCTGAAAGTGTACTGGCGCGATCCTGAATTTCGTATGTTCATTGGCGTGCAGCTGACGCTGGTGGTGATCTGCACCGTGGTGCTGTGGTTCCATAATGTCTACAGTTCGGCGATGACGACGCTCAACCAGGCTTTCTTCCAGGTGGTGTCGATGGCGACAACCGCAGGCTTTACGACCGACAGTATCTCTCGCTGGCCATTATTCCTGCCGGTGTTATTGCTCTGCTCAGCCTTTATTGGGGGTTGTGCGGGCTCCACGGGGGGCGGCCTGAAAGTCATTCGTATACTGCTGCTGTTTAAACAGGGTAACCGTGAGCTAAAACGTCTGGTGCACCCCAATGCGGTATATAGCATCAAACTGGGGAATCGCGCGCTGCCGGAGCGTATCCTTGAAGCGGTATGGGGCTTTTTCTCCGCCTATGCCCTGGTGTTTATTGTCAGCATGCTGGCGATCATTGCGACCGGCGTGGATGACTTTTCCGCATTCGCTTCTGTCGTGGCGACGCTCAATAACCTGGGGCCGGGACTTGGCGTAGTGGCGGATAACTTCGCCAGCATGAACCCAATTGCGAAATGGATCCTGATTGCCAATATGCTGTTTGGTCGTCTTGAGGTCTTTACCTTATTGGTACTGTTTACGCCGACCTTCTGGCGCGAATAAGGGAGCTATACATGAAAACGCTAATTTTGTTTTCTACCCGTGATGGACAAACGCGCGAGATTGCCGCTTATCTGGCCTCGCAATTAAGCGAACTGGGGGTGAGTACCGATGTGCTCAACCTCAATCGCGTTGGGGCGATTGACTGGTCAGCCTATGAGCGCGTCATTATCGGCGCGTCTATCCGTTATGGTCATTTCAATCCGGCGCTGGACAGTTTCGTAAAGCAGTACCAGAAAAACCTGAATGCGCTGCCCAGCGCGTTCTTCTCCGTCAACCTTGTCGCGCGCAAGCCAGAGAAACGTACTCCACAGACCAACAACTATACCCGCAAGTTTTTGCTGCGTTCACCATGGCGTCCTGATGAGTGCGTGGTGTTTGCCGGGGCGCTGCGTTACCCACGTTATCGCTGGTTTGATCGCCTGATGATTCGACTCATCATGAAAATGACGGGAGGGGAAACGGATACCAGTAAGGAAGTGGTCTACACCGACTGGCAGCAGGTGACGGAATTTGCGCGCAAAATCGCGCAATTAAACAGCAAGGCGCCGGTTTAATCGTCGCTATGAATGAAATGTGAGCGAACGATATTTTTTTTGAATTTTATGCTTGTCACTTCACAAGAACTCCCTATAATGCGCCTCCACTGACACGGAACAACGGCAAACAAGCCGCCGGGTCAGCGGGGTTCTCAGGCGAATGCCGGTGAGAAACCCGCAGAGAAAAGTAAAAATAAATACTTGACTCTGCAGCGGGAAAGCG
>OIFF01000069.1_pt1 | contig 89034 bp, 95 predicted proteins | sample 1581981 | NCBI WGS metagenome assembly OIFF01 (sample SAMN07501067, study PRJEB24779) | human gut metagenome | isolation source: stool | host: human infant | place: USA: Pittsburgh, PA
GAAAATGTCTTAACTGGAAAACACCTTATGAAGTATTCTATGGGGAAAGTATGCACTTAATTTGACAATTCAAGACATAAAAAAGAAGACAAGACTTGCCTTCTCTTTTAATTATTTCTTACCACCCTTAACTGGTGCCTTATCAGCTTTCTCTATAGCTTCTTTAATTGTCTTAGTATAGAGTTTAGCACCACGGTTAATTGAGTCGCTATCGGATCCAAAGTGAACCCCATCTGTACCATTCCAGATAGAAATATTTTCTTTAGCCACTTGATACCAGTCAGCAACCGTCACAAAGTCGTATTTCTTAGCCATCTCTAACTCATACTTACGTAACTGAATCAAAGATTGGGCCTCATTACCAGACTTACTACCATTATATGGTGTCACAAAGATAATATGGTGACCCTTAGGTAAATTCTTGATAATTTTATTAATAACGCCTTTATAGTCGTCAATTTCATTAACACCACCAGCAATGACAACATCCTTAGCAAGTGCATTACTATCTGCGTAATCTTTAAGCAAATCGTTGATTGTTGATAGGTTACGACTGACTACTGCATCTATAGCGACATTATCAATACTTGATTCCAGCTGATCTTTTGATCTAAGAGCTACGGAGTCCCCTAAAACTGTCACTCCCTTATTCACACCAAATGAAGTAGCCTGACTGTTCTCCGCATTTGTACGCGTTAATTTCATCTTAGTCTGAGCTTGCGACAAACCATTAGCTTCTAAATCTTTCTCGAAGTTCCCTACAGCCGGCGCAAAGAGAGAAATAAGCACTGTAATTAAGGTGAGACCACTAAATACATAAAGCACAATATGTCGGTACGGCGTCAAGTCTAGGTCTATTCCAAAGAGACTGGCCTTTCTTCCTGCAATAAATGGCTCTATTATATAGTAGGAAAGTGTCGCAAAAACAATTGACAGAATCGTTGTCAGAATGACCGCAATAATATTATTGGTCAATTGACTAAAGATAATATATAGCGGCCAGTGAAAAAGATAGACACTATAGCTGATTTCTGCCAGATAACTAATAAGAGCAGGCTCTGATTTTCCAGGCAATTTCTCATGGAGGACACGGGCAGAGTAAATCATAACAGCCGTGAACAAACTAGCCAAAACAAAACCAAATAGATAGGTGATGCGTTCCTCAAAATGAAGGACTAAGCCCAACAATACGAGCAAGGCAAAACTTCCTGCCATATAAAGGACTGTCTTTTTCAGAGTCCAAAGACGTATATTTTTCTTGAACCTAGCGGTCGTTTCATACACACCTGAAAGTGTCGCAAAGAGCGAGCCTAGGAAGAATGGATAGGCATGCGTAATTGATGAGAAATATAAGCGAGAAAAACTATCAACAAAGAAAGCACTAATAAACATTGATAGGAAGCTCACCATAAAGCAAGCAAGAGATACCATAAAGACTAGGCCTCTAAATTGATTTTGGTGTTTGACACGCTTAGCTAGGAACCAAAGCAAGGCACCCCAAAGAATATAATAGTGAACCTCAATAGCCAGACTCCATGTATGGAGGTAAATGTGCTGGTTAAACTGGTTCTCGTAATTTCCTCCAGTCAGAATCTCATAATAGTTAGTTACAAAACCGATAACAGAGGTAATTTGACGTCCAATACCTGCAATAAAATCATTTCGAACCAAGAGTGCTAAAGGGGTACAAATAAGAACCATCAACACAAGTGGCGGTACTATCCGATAGAAGCGTCGTCGCATAAAACCAAGGTAATCAATGCGATGCGTCCGAGATACCTCATCAATCAAAAGTGCTGTAATCAAATACCCTGAGAAGGTAAAGAAGACATCAACACCGATGAAGCCCCCAGGAAGAATACTTGGGAAGAAATGATAAATCAGAACCAAAAAAAGTCCTGTCACACGAATATAAGAAAACCAGTTAATTCTCATCCTTTAAAAATCCCCTGCTTAAATTTTCCTTTGTAGGTAACCTTATTTTCAGTAGTCAATTTTCCTTGGCCATCGGCTTGCCCAGACTTGAACTCACCTTGATAAATCCAACCCTCATGAGATTTGAAGGTTCCTTGACCATTAAAGGAACCATTCTTAAATTCTCCTGTGTAGGTATCACCATTGTCATAGGTCAAAGTTCCTTGACCATTCAAACGGTGGTTCTGCATCTGACCTTTATAGGTAATCTTAGTCCCATCAATCTTGATAGAATGTTGCGTTTTTATAGTCACCAAAAACAAGGACAGGGCACATAAAATAATAACCCCTACTGTGATACGCTCAAATTGATTTCGGTCAATATCAATATTTTTAAAATCAAAATCCTTTAGTTGTTTAAAATTCATTGTCTATCCTTAATCCACTGTAACCAGTCTCGACAACCTGCAGTTACCAATTTATATGTTTCTTCAAAGTCACCTGTGTACCATGGGTCCGGCACTCCACCAGGTCTGAAAAGCTTGATTTTATCGTCATAATGCCCTGCAGATATCTGTAGAAGATCCTCAACATTTGACTCATCCATTCCCACAACTAGATCAAAGAACTCAAAATCAGCCTGACTAATCTGCTGTGAGCCCTTGGAAGAGTCAAAAGAAATAGCATATTTCCTTAAAATCTTTTGGGTACCTTGATGAACTGGATTTCCATGCTCCCATGAAGATGTCGCGCGACTTTCGATATGCAAAGACTTTCCTTGGTCCAGCTCTTTCATCACAAATTCTGCCATTGGGCTACGACAAATATTCCCCAGACAAACAAATACAATCTTCTTCATTATTCACCTCTTGCCCAAAGCTATTAAGAGATATGCTCACTTATTTTCTTTGTCAAAATTACGAACACACTTTTAAATCATGAAAGTAGGTTCTCATTAATTTTCATTTAATCAATCCATATTATACCGAAAAACTAATCAAATAGAAAGGTTTCTCTCCTAATCATATCGAAAAATTAGTAACCTTTTTTAATAGTTGCAACATTCATATTAATCCATAAGTTTAAGGCGTGAGAAAAGAGAACCTAGTTTCCTAGATTCTCCTTTTGTTGGCTTTAGATATTTGACCAAACACTTTCAAGAATGTTTGTTTGTTCACGTCCTGGTCCTACAGAGAAAGTAGAGATACGTACACCTACCAATTCACCAACACGACGAACATAATTACGAGCATTTTCAGGAAGCTCATCTAAACTACGGCAACCTGTGATGTCTTCTTCCCAACCTGGCAATTCTTCATAGATTGGTTCACAGCGTTTCAATTGCTCAAGACTAGCTGGGTAGTAATCAATACGCTCACCATCAAGGTCGTAAGCTACACAAATTTTTACAGTGTCAAGACCTGAGAGAACATCGATACAGTTCAAGCTGAGGTTTGTGATACCTGATACACGACGGCTATGACGCATCACCACTGAGTCAAACCATCCTACACGACGTGGACGTCCAGTTGTTGTTCCATATTCATGACCAACTTCACGGATACGTTCACCCACTTCATCAAATAGCTCAGTTGGGAAAGGACCATCACCAACACGACTCGTATAGGCCTTACATACACCAACGACCTTGTTGATTTTAGATGGACCAACCCCTGAACCGATTGTAACACCACCCGCAACTGGGTTTGATGACGTTACAAATGGGTAAGTACCTTGGTCAATATCAAGCATAACCCCTTGAGCTCCTTCAAAGAGGACACGTTTACCTGCATCAAGAGCGTCGTTCAAGATTACAGATGTATCTGTAACGTATTGCTTAATTTGTTGTCCGTAAGCGTAGTATTCTTCAAAAATCTCATCGAATGATAATTCTTCAGCCTCATACATCTTACTGAAAAGACGGTTTTTCTCAGCTAAGTTTGTTTTCAAACGATCAGCAAAGATTTCTTTGTCCAAAAGGTCTGCAATACGGATACCTACACGCGCAGCCTTATCCATATAGGCAGGCCCAATACCCTTGTTAGTTGTACCAATCTTATTATCACCTTTAGCAGCTTCTTGCAGTTGATCAAGTTTAATATGGTACGGCAAGATAACGTGCGCACGGTCAGAAATACGAAGGCTCTCTGTTGACACACCTTCGGCATGAAGATATTCCAACTCTTTGACAAGTGATTTAGGATTGACCACTACACCGTTCCCGATAACAGAGATTTTCTCTGGGAAGAAAATACCTGATGGAATCAAGTGCAATTTAAATTTCTTACCATCGATAACAATCGTGTGACCTGCATTGTCTCCACCTTGATAACGTGCGATCACTTCGGCATCTTGACTTAGGAAATCTGTAATTTTCCCTTTACCTTCATCACCCCACTGGGTACCCACAACAACTACTGATGTCATATTATTTTGATAACGGACAGCTCCACCTTTACGAGGCTGTCCCCACCTTTCTTGAAAAACTTCACGGTGGGAATTTCACCCACAAGTTTCGCGTTACAGTTTATTATAGCAGAAAAAAGGCTATTTGTTCAACGTTGAAAGCGTTTCTTACAAAATATTCTGACAGTTATAGCTAAGATTGCAACTCATTATTTACAATCTCTTTTTTATCCTTACATCTTATATAGAACTACCAGCTATTTTATGACCAAATAATTCTACTAGCTATTTAACCTGCTTCATATAATGATTTAACTGCCTTTGATTCTTTAAAATAATTGTCTTGTCAGAATAATTTTTAACAACTGTATGATATTGCTCGACATATTTTTTGGAACGTCCGTCTAATAAAATCCATTTCACAAATGCAAAATCAAATTTTTCATTACAGTCTTCTGCCATGCTAGGACGTGTCTTTCCCCTATATGTTAAATAGCGCCTAAATGCCCGATAGAGACAATTAACTCTGTTAAAGTTGAAAAAGACAATACAGTCAGCTTCCCTCATCCGTTCTTCATAAAGACAGGCCGAGTAATTCCCTTCAATAATCCAATCACGTTGTAGCATAAATGTTGATATATCGTCAGTCATTTCATCAACTGTTCGCTCTTGCCAATTTGATGTAAAATGAATTTTATCTAAATGAAGAACCTCACAATTGTAGTGTTGACCTAAAAAGTTTGCCAAAGTAGACTTTCCAGAGCCGCTATAGCCAATGATTGCAATTTTCAACACAGGTCTCCTTTTTCAATTCTGTTTCCTGACTAATATCATAACACAAAGCATATATCTTAGAAGGAATTATCATTTGGAACAACTCTCGTTTGGACAAACAAGCACGTAAAGTTCTGTTTAAAGTGAGTTCTTTCTTAGAAAAATAAAAAAAAAGACCTACAATCAAGTCTCTTTTCGATATTAAACTGCCCCCTACAGGGCTCGAACCTGTGACCCATGGATTAAGAGTCCACTGCTCTACCAACTGAGCTAAGGAGGCTGGATGCTGTATTGGTACCGATGATCCACGGTTTGTATTGAACCCGCGACGTAAAAAAGCAGGTGGGCGACTCGCTACTAACTTCAGTTGCTTCTGGGTGAGCCAGCCTGCACACTGTTAATAGACCTCTGTCTCCCGATAATACAAAAATTAGTCGGTCAACACTTATATGTGGATTCGTATACCACAGCAATTTCTATGTTTTTATAATACCACTTTTGAAAATTATTGCAAGAGGAAAAATCAATTTTTTGCAATCGTTTTCGTTGATTCCTCTCGTATTACCTAGATAACTTATCGATCCGTTCTTTATTAGCTCCAAGAGCTCTTTCATATTTCCCGGTTTCATTGGGTTGGAAATAATTCACACCTCTTAATTTATCAGGAAGATATTGTTGTTTGACCCACTTTTCAGGATAAGCATGGGGATACTTGTAATCTTGTGCATTGCCCAGTTCCTTGCTTCCAGCATAGTGTCCATCTCTCAAATGACGAGGAATAGGTAAATTCCCTGATTTTCTAAGGTCTGCCAAGGCAGCATCCATAGCCATATAAGCCGAATTCGACTTAGGAGATAAAGCTAAGTCAACAACTACATTAGCAATCAAAATACGCGCCTCTGGGAAACCTACTTTCTGTGCAGCTTCCAAAGCTGTAACCGTGTGAACTTGCGCATCAGGATTAGCTAAACCAATATCCTCGTACGCAATCACAGTCAAGCGCCGTGCTAGACTAGGGAGATCTCCTGCTTCAACCAAACGTGCTGCATAGTGAAGACTGGCATTAACATCAGAGCCTCGAATAGATTTTTGCAAAGCAGAAAGCACATCATAGTGTCCATCACCGTCTTTATCCATGGTGATATAGCTACGTTGTAAACTATTTTCCACTGTATCTAAAGTAATATGGCGAAGCCCATCTTCTGAAGCTGGCGTCGACATGACAGCTAAATCTAAGGAATTATAAGCCGAACGTAAATCACCATTAGTAGCCGTAGCAATAAAATCTAGAGCATCCTCATCTAACTGGACATCAAAGTCAAAGCCACGCTCCTTGTCCTCTAGAACACCTAGGATAGCTTCCTTAATATCCTCGTTAGAGAGTGGTTCCAACTCAAATATTTGTACACGACTACGGATGGCTGGTGTGACAGAAAAAAACGGATTCTCCGTTGTAGCCCCAATCATGATAATATTGCCATTCTCTAAGAGTGGCAATAAAAAGTCTTGTTTAGCTTTATCCAAACGATGAATCTCATCTAGAAGCAGAACTAAGCCACCTGAAAATTTAGCCTCTTCCGCAATTTCCTGCAGGTGTTTCTTGCTATCAACAGTAGCATTAAAGGTTCTAAAAGCAAATTTTGTTGTTCCTGCAATAGCACTAGCTATTGAGGTCTTCCCGATACCTGGTGGCCCGTAGAGAATCATTGACGACAGCATATTCGCTTCTACCATACGGCGAATAATTTTACCTTCACCAACCAAATGCTTCTGACCAATCACCTCTGAAATTGTACGTGGACGCATGCGTAGAGCAAGATTATCTGGCATCTTCTCTCCTTTTTTAACTGATTTTTTCTTATTATAATAAGCATATACTATTTTGTTATAAAAAGAAATTATAAATAGTTCTTGTCAAACCTAAATTCTTATGATAGAATGTTTTGGTATGTGGTGCTAGCACATCCGTAATAAATTCTACCTAGGAGGAAAACACGAAATGGCTAAAGTATGTTACTTTACAGGACGTAAAACTGTTTCTGGAAACAACCGTTCACACGCTATGAACAAAACTAAACGTGCCGTTAAACCTAACCTTCAAAAAGTTACTATCCTTGTTGATGGTAAACCTAAAAAAGTTTGGGCTTCAGCTCGTGCGCTTAAATCTGGTAAAGTTGAACGCGTTTAATCTTATTGGATATTAAGAGAGATGACTTCAGTCGTCTCTTTTTTTGTTCATCGTCTTTCCCTTTTGGCTATACTTATGTTATAATAAAGAACTAACAGATAATTCTTATAGAAAGAAGGTGTCAGTATGGGATTTACAGATGAAACTGTTCGTTTCAACCTAGACGACGGTAGCAAAGATGAAATCAGTAATACTTTGACAAATGTTTACCGTTCGTTGGCTGAGAAAGGTTACAATCCTATCAACCAAATCGTCGGTTATGTTCTGAGCGGTGACCCTGCTTATGTTCCGCGTTATAATGACGCCCGTAACCAGATTCGTAAATACGAACGTGATGAAATCGTTGAAGAACTCGTTCGCTATTATCTTAAAGGAAATGGAATTGACCTCTAATGCGAGTAATGGGACTTGATGTTGGCTCAAAAACAGTAGGAGTTGCGATTAGTGATCCCCTCGGTTTTACAGCCCAAGGCGTTGAAATTATCAAAATTGACGAGGAGGCTGAAGAGTTTGGTTTCGACCGACTAGGCGAGCTCGTTAAAGAATATAAGGTAGAAAAATTTGTTGTTGGTCTTCCTAAAAATATGAATAACACTGAAGGACCACGTGTTGAGGCAAGCAAAGCCTATGGTGACAAAATCAAGGAAATCTTTGGAATTCCTGTAGATTACCAAGACGAACGCTTGACAACTGTTCAAGCCGAGCGTATGTTGGTTGAACAAGCAGATGTCAGCCGTGGTAAACGTAAAAAAGTTATTGATAAATTAGCTGCCCAACTTATTCTACAAAACTACCTCGATCGAATGTTTTAAGAAAGTGTAATAGAGACCTAATAGTCAAGTGACAATCTAGTAAATTGCCAAGCAATATACTAGATTTCCTCACTATTCAGTGCTCTCTACAAAAAGGAGAACAATATGTCACACAATCACGACCACAACCATGATCATGAAGTCATCACTTTAGTAGACGAACAAGGAAATGAAACACTTTTTGAAATCTTGTTGACTATTGATGGACGCGAAGAATTTGGTAAAAACTATGTTCTTTTGGTACCAGCTGGTGCTGAAGAAGATGCTAACGGGGAAATTGAAATCCAAGCATACTCATTCACTGAAAATGAAGACGGTACTGAAGGCGACCTTCAACCAATTCCTGAAGATTCAGATGCTGAATGGGATATGATTGAAGAAGTTTTCAATAGCTTCATCGACGAAAACTAAAAATATTCAATGCCATAGGCAAAGAAATGACTTGTTAAAAAGAGATTGGGATATTGTATCTCAGTCTCTTTTTTAGATATTTTTTTCTTAAATGTAAGAAATTAGAGGAAAATTGACTAAATGGTATTATCTGATATACTTTAAATAAGACAATTAGGGGATAAGACCCTTTTATTTATAACTTTCCAAATGTCAACAAAGGAGTTTAATTGTGAGTCCATACAACGAAGACAATACTTTAGATTCAAGTGGCTACCAAGGTTATCATCGAAGCCACCATCGCTCTCATACACAAGAGAATCAATCCGAAAAGATTGAAGTGACAATTCAGGGACATACAGAAGAATCAAATGCGTCTCAAATAGAGAAAAAAACTAAGATTTCACTTCCATGGAAGCATAAAGGCCATATCCTGATTCTCAGTTTGATTTTGAGTATTTTTAGTATATCAGTTCCCTGCTTTACAGACTTTGCCAATAATATACAGTCTCAAAACCTTTACATTGCAAAAATGTTTGCCAATGGTAGCTTACCCTACTCTGACTTTTTTGCGACAGGTGGCTTCTTTTATTACTTACTAGTTTCTCTGGCTTTCCGTTTAGGATCAACTCTTTGGCTGATTCCTATTCAATTCCTTACCTACTATCTTTCTGGAAGTTACCTTTACAAGACTGTCATGCACATGACAAACAAGAAGGAAATTGCCACTCTAATTAGTATTATTTTCTATGTCACTAATGGAACACTTGGTTTTGGTGGGCTCTACCCTATCCAATTTGCTATGCCTTTTGTCCTAGGTGCCATCTTCTTCTTAACTCGTTACTTTGCGGGTCACAGTCGTGATGAAGCCTTTATTCTTTACGGCTTCGCTGGCACTGCGGGAGCTCTTTTTGAAGCTCGAACTCTTATTTTCTGGATATTGTCACTTGTGACAATCTTCGTTTACAACCTTGTCAACAAGCACTTTGCTCGTGGTTTTTATCAAGTTCTTTGTATTATTTTTGGTAACATTCTAGTATTGTATCTATGTCTTTACTTTATCCTAAATTTACAAATTACATCGGACTATATTAACCAAGTTTTGGTTTACAACTTTACACAACTTGCTGTAGAAAAAAATGACTTTCTACTTACGTTAGCTTACCAAAGTTTTGCTGTCATCGGCTCTGGATTACTTATTGGTGCACTGACTACAAGCAACCACCTTCTTGGCGATGCTAAAGATAAGAGTATCAAGTGGGTACTACTCCTTAGTTTTATCTTTACAGTAGTTTACAGCTTGTTCTCTCAAAGTTTTGGACTTTACAGTATTCTCAACATCGTACCTTATGGTCTAGTCTTGACAGCACTTTCTTTAGATGATGCTATTAAAAAGAGAGCAGAGCGAACTTCTCACCGACGTCGTAATGGTAACCAGATTCACACACTTAAAGTTTTTGGTATCTTCCTTAGTCGTAATTACTTCTTACCTATTGCAGTCTTTGCATTTGCTTTCGCAATGCCAATCATTATGTTCCTATTTAATTTAGGAAATAATACTGAACGTAGTACTGTTGCAAATTACCTCGCTAAAAATACCAAAAAAGATGAAACTATCTACGTTTACGATTCATCAGCAAAAATTTATTTGGAAAGCGGTCGTAAAGCAGCCTCACAATTTGTTCTTCCAGAACTTAACACAGCTAAATCTAGTCATCAGAAAGCTCTCTCAGATACTATTATCCAAGATTCAGCACAATATATAGTTGTTCAACAAGATACACAACTACCTTCTGATGTTAAATCTACACTTTCAAAAAACTATAAAAAAGCCCCTGTAAAAGGCGTTGAACGATACACTGCTTACGTCTTAAAATAGGTCGAAAAATCAATATATAGTGGTTGAGATAAAAATATACCACAATATATTGATTTTTTTTTGCCTAGTGCTATAATTAGTAACGAGGTGATTTTTAGATGATTACATTAGAAAAAGAAAAGGTTACAATCAACCCTGATATCAAAGTCATCAAACGTGATGGTCGTATGGTTGTCTTTGATTCAAGTAAAATATATGAGGCTATCCTCAAAGCAAGTGAGGCTATTACACCTATCACACCATTGATTGAAGCAAAGTTGGAGGGAATTGCCAACCGTATTGTTGCTGAAATTAATGACCGCTTCACTCAAAATATCAAAATATATGAAATCCAAAGCATAGTAGAGCACGAGTTGCTAGAAGCAAACGAGTATGCTATCGCTCAAGAATATATTAACTATCGTACCAAGCGTGATTTTGAGCGCTCTCAAGCCACTGACATTAATTTCACCATTAATAAACTTGTCAATAAAGACCAGGCTGTTGTTCACGAAAATGCTAATAAGGACAGTGACCTTTACAATACACAACGTGATTTAACCGCAGGAATTGTCGGAAAATCTATTGGACTTAAAATGCTTCCTTCACATGTGGCGAATGCTCATCAAAAGGGGGATATCCACTTCCACGATTTAGACTACAGTCCTTACACACCTATGACTAACTGTTGCTTGATTGACTTCAAAGGCATGTTGGCAAATGGTTTTAAGATTGGTAATGCTGAAGTTGAAAGTCCTAAATCCATTCAAACTGCAACAGCACAAATTTCACAAATCATCGCAAATGTTGCCTCTAGTCAATACGGTGGCTGTACTGCAGACCGTATCGATGAGTTTTTAGCTCCTTACGCAGAACTTAACTACAAAAAACACTTAGCTGATGCTAAAGAGTGGGTAGCTGAAGAAAAACGTGAAGACTATGCACGCGCCAAAACGCGTAAAGATATCTACGATGCTATGCAATCTCTTGAATACGAGATTAATACGCTTTTCACTTCGAATGGACAAACTCCCTTTACCTCTCTCGGTTTCGGTTTAGGGACAAACTGGTTTGAGCGTGAAATCCAAAAGGCTATCCTACAAGTTCGTATTTTAGGACTTGGCTCCGAACACCGTACTGCCATTTTCCCTAAACTCATTTTTACCTTAAAACGTGGACTTAACTTAGAGCCTAGCTCACCTAACTACGATATTAAGCAACTAGCTCTTGAATGTGCAACAAAGCGTATGTATCCAGATGTCCTATCATATGACAAAATCGTTGAATTGACGGGTTCCTTTAAAGCTCCTATGGGATGTCGTTCCTTCCTACAAGGGTGGAAGGATGAAAATGGTGTCGAAGTTAATTCTGGACGAATGAATCTGGGTGTTGTAACCCTTAATCTTCCTCGAATTGCCCTAGAATCTAAGGGAGACCAAGATAAATTTTGGGAAATTTTTGAAGAAAGAATGGGAATTGCCAAAGATGCACTCGTCTACCGAGTTGAACGTGTCAAAGAAGCGACACCTGCTAATGCCCCCATCCTTTATCAGTATGGTGCCTTTGGTCAACGTCTAGGTAAATTCGACAATGTAGATCAACTATTCAAACATCGTCGTGCAACTGTATCACTTGGTTATATTGGGCTTTATGAAGTAGCATCCGTTTTTTATGGTAGTGACTGGGAGACTAATCCAGAAGCCAAAGCGTTCACGTTAGATATCGTTAAAGCTATGAAAAATGCTTGTGAAAGTTGGTCTGACGAATATGATTATCATTTCTCTGTTTATTCAACACCATCAGAGAGTTTGACGGATCGTTTCTGTCGTTTGGATACTGAAAAGTTCGGTGTCGTGACTGATATCACAGATAAAGAGTATTACACCAACTCTTTCCACTACGATGTTCGTAAAAATCCAACACCATTTGAAAAATTAGAATTCGAAAAAGCTTACCCAGAAGCTGGTGCAACTGGTGGATTCATCCATTACTGCGAATATCCAGTCCTCCAGCAAAATCCAAAGGCACTCGAAGCTGTCTGGGACTTTGCTTATGACCGTGTCGGTTACCTCGGAACGAATACTCCAATCGATAAATGCTACAAGTGTGACTTTGAAGGGGACTTCACCCCAACAGAACGTGGATTCATGTGCCCTAACTGTGGCAACACAGATCCTAAAACAGTTGATGTTGTTAAACGTACTTGCGGCTATCTAGGAAATCCACAGGCACGCCCAATGGTTAAAGGACGCCACAAAGAAATCTCTGCTCGAGTCAAACACATGAACGGTTCAACCATAAAATATGAAGGTAAACACCTTTAATAAGACCTAGAATACATTATAATAAACTAGAAGCAGCTGGATGATATCTTCCAACTGCTTTGCTTATTTCATTTTTAGAAAGGAATATAATGGGAAAATATCAATTAGATTATAAAGGTATGCAACAAGTGGAACGTTACCACGAAAAAAATGCAACCGTCAAAAACGATAAAAAAGCACGTGTCCAAGCCCTTTTGAAAAAAGCTGGAAAGAAGAAATAATATGATCTTACGCCGACCGAGCCAAACAGATAAAGAAGCTATCTTAGAGATGATGGCTGAATTTGAAAGGGAGCAATCTGCTCATGATGGTGGATTTTGGAATCCCGACAATTTTGTTTATGAAGAGTGGCTAGAAGAAAATCTTCAAGCGGAAGCGGGACTCAATATTCCTGAAAATTGGGTTCCTGCTATCCAGCTAGTTAGTTTTGACGAAGCAGGTCATGCTCTTGGCTTTCTCAACCTTCGTCTCCGATTAAATGACTACTTACTAGAAAAAGGGGGCCATATTGGCTACTCAATCCGTCCCTCTGAAAGGGGCAAAGGCTATGCAAAAGAAGCTCTTCATCAAGGTCTGCAAGTGGCTAAAGAAAAGAATATTCATCGTGCTCTGGTCACTTGTAGTATCAAGAATCCTGCTAGTCGAGCTGTTATATTAGCCAACGGTGGCCAGTTGGAGGACATTCGCCATGAAACTGAGCGCTATTGGATAGATTTGGAGTAGAATCATGACATGGAATACACCAAAACCACAGGAATGGAAGTCTGAAGAACTTAGCCAAGGACGTATTATTGACTACAAAGCTTTTAATTTCGTTGATGGTGAAGGCGTGCGTAACTCCCTTTACGTCTCTGGTTGCATGTTTCATTGCGAGGGATGCTATAACGCTGCCACCTGGTCCTTTAAGGCAGGAATTCCCTATACTAAAGAACTTGAAGAACAAATCATGAGGGATCTAGCTCAACCTTACGTACAAGGTCTCACGCTACTTGGTGGTGAACCCTTCCTAAACACAGGAATTCTCATTCCCCTAGTCAAACGCATTCGTAAGGAACTCCCGGAAAAAGATATCTGGTCTTGGACTGGTTATACTTGGGAGGAGTTGATGCTTGAAACTCCTGATAAACTAGAACTTCTTCAACTCGTTGACATTCTCGTTGACGGCCGCTTTGACATCACTAAAAAGAACCTTATGCTCCAGTTTCGAGGATCATCTAATCAACGTATTATTGATGTCAAAAAATCTCTTAATCAAAGAGAAGTCGTTATTTGGGACAAGCTAAATGACGGTCAAACCAACTATGAACAAGTCGATCGTAAAGATATGCTATAAAAAAAGTCTGAGCTTATAACTCAGACTTTTTTATGCAATTTTAACAAAAACTAGCTCATTATTAGAGGATAAATCCTCACGATAATTAAACTCATCAAAAGACAATTTTCGTAAATCATTAATCGTTTGACAATTCTCCTCCATAACAGCTGTCAAAAAAGCCCCTCTTGCCTTTTTGGAAATCGTAGAGTGAGTCTTAAGAACCCCATTGCGGTCTTCCATAAAACTAACCGTGAATAACTGCTTACGAAGAGTTGGACTAAAAACATCCTCGAATTCACTCGAAAGCAAAGAAACAACTGGAACTTGACTCTCCTCTAAAAATTGGTCATATTCGGCACGCCAATAGTTTTTTAAGGACTGACCATTAACCTTTATCTTCGTATGGAAGTCATGACGATGTTCTTGAATAGGGTAAAAAGCGGGAATGATTCCATAAAAAGAAGATGTGATAAACACTTGTTGACCTAAGAAATCTTTTTCACATGTGGATAAGTCACTACGTTTGATGTGACGATACATCAGACCATTAAAAAGCTCGACAGCCGGATAGCTCTTCGCTTCTCCCGACAAAATCGCAGCCCAGCGCTGCTTTTCTTTCTCAGCCTGCTCAGGCTTTATTTTATAAGCTGTGGATAATTCATCTGTGGACAATTTTGACATTTCAGTTAGGATAGCCGCACTCTTTTCGGATAATTTTTGAGACGAAACTTCCTTACTGGCCTTCATTTCTTTTGCGGTTGGAATTAAAAATCTAATCATACTGATATTGTAAAGTCAAGCAAGCATTTCGTCAAGAATTCTCTCCAACAAAAAAGAAGCTAACGTTCGTCAACTTCCTTTTTTGTTAGTCATCTAAATCAACAAAACGACCTAGAATATGTACATTTTCTGCGATGGAGACAAAGGCTTTAGGATCTGCCTTTCTCATATAATGCTTGAAGTCAGTATACTCTTCACGCGTAATAATCGCCAGTAATACTGCTTTCTTTTCGTGATTATAAGTCCCTTCCGCATCATTAATCATCGTTACTCCACGATGGAGTTTCTTCTGAATCATCCTTACAACTGGGTCGGGATTACTTGTGACAATCATAGCCTGCATTTTCTTTTGTTTTGTGAAAATCGCATCTGTTACTCGACTAGAAACAAAAATAGTCACCATTGAATAAAGAGCATATTTCCAACCAAAAAGAATGCCCGCAAAAACCATGATAATCCCATTGACAATCAAGGAGATATTACCAACATCACGGCCTGTTTTCTTACGAATAGTGAGGCTAACGATATCCGTCCCTCCACTAGAGATACGTGATTTTAAACCGAAACCAATCCCCGTTCCCATGACCAAACCACCAAAGATAGCATTGATCAAAGGATCCTCTGTCAAGATTACATGTGGCATCACCTGAATAAAAAGGGAGCTCATCGTTACTGTAATGAAGGTAAAGATAGTAAATTTATGGCCAATCTTATACCAAGCCAGAATCAAGAGAGGGATATTAATTGCATAGAAAGTCAATGATACTGGTATCTCAAAACCTAAAGTTCTAACACTCAATGCCGATAAAACCTGTGCCAAACCTGTTGCTCCACTGGAGTAAACATGTCCAGGTTGAAAAAAGAAATTAACGGCGATTGACGATAAGAGCCCATAAAGTAAAGAAGCTGAGACTTTTTCAGTATATTTTTCACGGGAAATACTACGTGCAGCCTGCAAAACGCCCATTTTCTTCGCAGACTTTTTCGCTACAAATTTAACATGTTTATGAAGAGGTGCTTTATTCATTTTCTAAATCTACATGAAGGGCAAGTTCTTCCAACTGTTTATCAGCCACAAGACTTGGAGCCTGAGTCATAGGATCTGATGCCTTATTATTTTTAGGGAAGGCAATCACTTCACGGATATTATCTTTACCTGCAAGAAGCATAACAAAACGGTCAAGACCGATAGCCAAACCACCATGTGGTGGGAAACCATAGTCCATAGCTTCAAGAAGGAATCCAAATTGCTCATAGGCTGATTCTTCAGAGAAACCAAGGGCTTTCAACATACGTTCCTGTAGGTCTTTATGATTAATACGTAGACTACCTCCACCAAGCTCATAACCATTCAAGACAATATCATAAGCTACAGCACGTACCTTGGAAAGATCTCCTTCAAGCTCTGCTGCAGAATCTTCTGTTGGCAAAGTAAATGGGTGGTGAGCAGACATATAGCGTCCTTCTTCTTCAGACCACTCAAACATTGGCCAATCGACAACCCAAAGGAAGTTGAACTTAGTGTTGTCAATCATGTCAAGTTCTTTAGCAATTTGATTACGCAAAGCACCAAGTGTGTTATTAGCGATTTCAAGTGTATCTGCTACAAAAAGAACTAGATCATTCTCTTCGAGGTGTAAAGCATTTGTCAACTTATCCTCAATACTTGTCAAGAATTTAGCAACTGGACCTGCTAGAGCTCCATCAGTCATCTTAACCCAAGCAAGACCTTTAGCACCAAATTGTTTGGCAAACTCTGTCAACTTATCAATACTTTTACGTGAGTATTTATCTGCATTTCCTTTGACAACAATTGCCTTAACAGCTGGCGCCTCAGCAAACACTTTGAAGTCTACACCCTTGACAACCTCTGTCAAGTCTTGTAAAAGCATGTCAAAGCGTGTATCTGGCTTGTCAGAACCATAGTTATTCATGGCATCATCATAAGACATGCGTGGGAATGGTAGTGTAACTTCAATTCCTTTAGTTTCTTTCATAACCTTAGCAATCAATCCTTCTGTAATATCTTGGATTTCTTGCTCATTAAGGAATGATGTTTCCAAGTCAACTTGTGTAAACTCAGGTTGACGGTCTCCACGCAAATCTTCATCACGGAAACACTTAACAATTTGATAGTAACGGTCAAAACCAGCATTCATCAATAATTGTTTAGTGATTTGAGGACTTTGCGGAAGAGCATAAAAGTGACCTTGGCTAACACGGCTTGGAACCAAGTAATCACGAGCACCTTCTGGTGTAGATTTTGTCAACATTGGTGTTTCAACATCGATAAATTCCAAGTCATCAAGATAATTTCGGATGGCGTGAGTTACCTTTGCACGGAGCTTAAAGTTTTCCAACATCTCTGGACGACGAAGATCCAAGTAGCGGTAACGCATACGTGTATCATCACTAGCCTCAACACCATCTTTAATTTCAAATGGCGTTGTTTTGGCAGTATTAAGGACTTTAAGATTTTCAACTTTAAGTTCGACAGCACCTGTAGGCAAGTTATCATTAGCTTGTTCACGCGCTTCAACAGTTCCTGTTACTTCAATAACAAATTCACTACGCAAGCTTTCAGCTGTTTCAACAACATTAGCATCCGCATTTTCAGGGTTAACCACCAACTGCATCAAACCTTCACGGTCACGAAGATCGATGAAAATCAAACCTCCGAGGTTACGACGGCGAGATACCCAACCTTTCAAAGTAATAGTAGTTCCGATGTGTTCACTACGAACACGTCCGGCATACATAGAACGTTCCATAAATACACTTCTTTCGTTAATTTTTTAGTCTTAACTATTATAGCAAAAAGCCCATCAAAACCCCACCCATTTCAGGTTAGAATTTTAATAGACTTTCTTTTTTATAAAACTATTTGCCAAATTGTTTCAACAAATCACTAGTATCCACGTAATCTTCAGCAAACTCTTCAAAATCTTCAAAACGATAATCAGCTGTTTCTAAGTCAAGTAAACTATCCCAACGGAATCCGTAAACATCTTCAATGATAACACTAAGTTCATCAGTTTCCTCGTCTACCTGCCATCCCAAATAACGTTCCTGTGTTTCAAAACTCAAGACCACATCTTGACAATCTTGACGCCAAACCTGACCAAGTAATTGCTGGCACATCGCATGATCACTTGCAGGCTCATCATTGAACCAAGTAATGTCATGTTTATCAAGAAAGGTAATCAACTGCCAAAACTGTTGTTGGAAACGAATGGGCATACTACGATCAAAAGCCAAACTGAACTTTTCACTCCGTTTGAGCATATCAACTATACTAACCATATGCCCCCTACTTTTCTAACTGTTTGAGGACTGCTGCAAAATTGTTAGTTAGCTCTTCGAAACTTACAGTAACTTCCTCACGAGTAGCGTTATTTTTGACATTGACCTGACCCGACTCCACTTCACTCTCACCTAAGGTGATAACCGTCTTGGCCTTGAAGGTATCTGCTGACTTAAATTGCGCCTTAATCTTACGTCCAAGGTAATCACGTTCAGCCTTAAATCCTTGATAGCGGATAGCTTGAACTAACTCAAGAGCTTTGCCATTAGCACCTGAACCAAGTACTGCAATGTAAACATCCAGATTTTCTTCCACCGGAAGCTCAATACCTTGTTTATCAAGAACCAAAAGCAAGCGTTCTAAACCAAGTCCAAAACCAAAACCAGCTGTTTCTGGACCACCGAAGTATTCAACCAAACTATCGTAACGACCACCCGCACAAATTGTCAATTCAGACTTATCAACAGTGGTAATAAATTCAAAAATCGTGTGATTATAGTAATCAAGACCACGTACCATATTAGTATCAATCACGTAAGGAATGTTAAGACTATCAAGCATGGTACGTACTTCGTCAAAGTGCGCTTGACTTTCTTCATCTAAATAATCAAGGATAGAGGGAGCATTTTCAACGGCAACCTTATCTTCTTTTTCTTTTGAATCGAGTACTCGCAAAGGATTTTCATCCAAACGACGTTGACTATCTTTTGACAAACTTTCACGCATTGGTGTCAAATAGTCAATCAAGGCCTGACGATAAGCCAGACGACTCTCAGTATTTCCAAGGCTATTCAAATGAAGGGTAACATCCTTAATGCCTAGCGTATTAAAGAGTTGGTAGGCCATAGCAATGGTTTCAACATCTGTTGCTGGATTTTTTGATCCAAAGCACTCTACACCTAGTTGGTGGAACTCACGCAAGCGTCCTGCTTGAGGACGTTCATAACGGAACATTGATCCAATATAATAAACTTTAACAGGTTTTTGGACCTCTGGCGCAAAGAGTTTGTTTTCTACATAAGAGCGTACAACCGGTGCTGTTCCTTCTGGACGAAGTGTAATATGACGGTCTCCCTTATCATGAAAATCATACATTTCCTTAGTAACGATGTCAGTTGTATCACCTACTGAACGTGAAATGACCTCGTAATGTTCAAACATAGGTGTACGAATTTCACCATAATTGTATTTCTTAAATGTTTCACGTGCAACATTTTCCACGTACTGCCATTTGGCGCTATCAACAGGTAAAATATCCTGCGTTCCCTTAGGTTTTTGAAGTTTCATAATGATGATACAGGCCTCAAATAGACCTGCCCTCCTTTTCCGTTATTACAGATATAATCACTCTATTCTATCATAATTTACATAGCTTTTGGGAAATGGTGGAGGATTTTTCAACGTAAGAAATAAACAGACCTCTCGGTCTGCCACAATCATTAATCTTCCTTATAAAGAATGAAGGTCACAATGAAAGATACCACAACAGAAATTACAAGACCTGCAATAGCTGTGTAAAAATATTTAAGTGTGTCTTCACCGATATACGCTGCAATCGTCAAGAGACCTGGGGAACCACCCGCAAAATTTCTCGCACCTAAAATACCAAGGAAGAAGCCACCTACTCCCCCTGCAACAATAGATCCTATAAGGGCTGCTTTATTTTGCAAAGTTACCCCATAAAGAGCCGGTTCCGTAATCCCACAAATCGCAGTAATTCCAGCCGATGAAGCCAGAGCTTTCTTATTGGTATCCTTAGTTTTTAAAGCAATAGCAAGAGCTGCTCCACCCTGAGCCACATTTGAAGCCAAAGCACCTGGCTGTGCAATCGTATCATACCCAATAGTCATACGGTTATTGATTCCAATGGATACTAAGCCATAGTGAGTTCCTGTTGTAACCATTAACGGGAAGGTTGCCCCTACAATTGTTGGAACAACCCATGGGCCAAAGTTTTCCAACCACTTAAAGAAATCCCCCAACCAGTTACCTATGACAGCACCAATTGGACCTAAAATCAAAAGTGTTACGATTGCAGTAATTAATGTCGTAATCATAGGAACCAAGAAAAACTTTACAGCCTTTGGTGAAATTTTAATCGCAAAGCGCTCCACGTAACTCATAAACCAAACTGCCAAAATAACAGGGATAACCGTTGATGAGTAAGAAGTTAATGTAAGAGGAATACTAAAGAAAGAGACGCCATGACCTGATTCCTTGGCAGTTGTCACAATCTGAGTAAAAGTTGGGTGTAATAAAATAGCACCAATCAACATCCCCAATTGAGCATTCGTCTTAAACTGTCGAGCTGCTGAGGCACCTAAAAATACAGGTAAGAAATAAAATCCAGCATCGCCAATAAAATTAAGAACTTGATAGTTAACATCATCTACAGCTACTACCTTAAAGACAACCAAAAGGGACAAAACGGCCTTGATCATCCCTGCTGCTGTAATTACTGGTAAGATTGGGGTGAAAATCCCAGAAATAAGAGCTAAAAAGCTTTGAAGAGGAGTTCTATCTTGTTTTTCCGATGATTCCTTAGATACTTCATCTAGATCCAATAAACCTTCTAAAGCGCGGTATACATTTGGTACATCACTCCCAACAACAACTTGATACTGGCCACCACTCTTAGCCAAACTCACCACACCATCGATAGCTTGAACAGCCTCATCATCAGCTTTAGAATCATCTGCTAAGGTAAAACGTAAACGTGTCGCACAATGGGTTAGATTCTGAACGTTCTCCTTTCCTCCTACAGCTTCTAAAATTTTCTGCCCTATTTCTTTATAATTCATAACACTTCCTTTCTATATTCATAAAAAGAGAGAACAAGCTGAGCCTGTTCTCTGTATTTTTTCTATTATGACCAAACTTTGTCAGTAATTGTTTTAATCAATTGCAATTTATTCCACTCGTCTTGCTCAGTCAAGATATTACCTTCTTCAGTTGAGGCAAAACCACATTGAGTTGAGATACCAAGGTTCTTAAGTGGTACAAGTTCAGCCGCTTCATGGATACGAGCAATGACAGCATCTACATCTTCCAAAGCTGGATCCTTAGAAGTAATCACACCAAGTACCAATTCAACATGATCACGGTTATTCCAAATCGTTGGAAGTGGTGCGAAGCTACCTGAACGCGCATCATCGTATTCCAAGAAGAAGATATCATAGTTCAATTGACCAAGATATTTAGCGACTGAATCATAGCCACCTTCAAAAAGATAAGTTGACTTAAAGTTCCCACGACAAATGTGAGTAGCCAAAGTCAAATCTTCTGGAAGACCTTCCAAAGCTTTATTGATAGTGTATACATCATCCTCAGCAATTTTTGCCAACTCAGCTGTTTTCTCAGGATTATTTTTTTCATTCTCAAACTGTTGAATCAAATAACCCCAAGTCGTATCATCCAATTGTACATAACGTGCACCCAAATCGTAGAAATGTTGGATGGTATCATGGTAAGCTTTAGCCAAATCATCAAGGAAATCTGTCCATGAATCATAGTAATCAGCATAAAGATCACTACGGTGGTCACGGTTAATGATGAGTGATGGACTTGGAATAGTTACTTTTGGAGTAATTCCTTCAGGAGTCACTGATTTAAGATATTCAAAGTCACGATAGAAAGGATGATTAGGATTTTCAGCAATTTTACCATTGATACGAACGTTAGTTGTACGTGTCTTAGCTCCATGGAATTTATATGAATCCTCTTGTTGGTAAGCTTCAAAACCAGTTAGGTTCCATAGGAAGTCAAGGTGCCACCAAGAACGACCAAATTCACCATCAGAAACGACTTGAAGACCATTTTCTACCTCATGATGAACCAATTCCTTAACCAATTCATCTTGTACTTTCAACAATTCATCTTGCGAAATCTCACCATTGGCAAATTTTTCACGTGCTTCTTTTAAAGCTTGTGGACGAAGGTAAGAACCAACATGATCAAAATGATAATGAACTTTACTCATAGTTATTTACTCCTTTTTATTCTTTCATTTAATGTAATAATAAGCCTATTCTAGCACTTGCTGTTATAGCTGTGAAATATGTATTTACTATCACATTATATAGTTTTTAACTATATATTTTCTTGAGAAGTTTTTTGTCAAGTAACTTTACTTTACAAAAAAGATATGTTATTCTGTTATAGTTGATTTAAAATCAAGAACATAAATATTAATTCGGAGGAAATAAAGAAATGGCAGTACCTGCACGTCACACTTCAAAAGCGAAGAAAAACAAACGTCGTACACACTACAAATTGACTGCTCCATCAGTACAATTTGACGAAACAACTGGAGATTACTCACGTTCACACCGTGTATCACTTAAAGGATACTACAAAGGACGTAAAATCGCTAAAGCTAACGCAGCTAAATAATAGAAGGGAGATACCATGCGCGTAAATATTACACTTGAACACAAAGAATCTGGTGAACGCTTGTACCTTACTTCAAAAAACAAACGTAACACTCCAGACCGTCTTCAATTGAAAAAATACTCACCAAAATTGCGTAAACACGTAATCTTTACTGAGGTAAAATAATAGAATTAAAAACCATGAAAATAAGATTTTCATGGTTTTTCTATTACTCAAAGAGGATTTCCTATGACAAAAATAGAAACATTTAGATGGCGTATGTGGCATGTTTATCTCCTTATTTTTATAACCATTCTACTTACAGGTACATTCGTTCGCTATGGTTATAGACTTCAAGCCGCTTATTCCTTAGACGATAGACTTTACGACTTTACTAACAAAAAAGTTACTGTAACATCCTTTCAAAACGTCAAAATTGGAAACTTTAACGTTTTAGGTGTTAAGTTTGGAAATGAAAAAGCACTGGAGAGAAGTCAATTAGCCGTCGGTCGCACCTATCTAGCCTTCCAAGAATCTAGGTATAAAGCATCTAAACACAAGAAGGACCCTAAAAATTATGATATTATCCACTATTATCAGCTTGGTAAAGATACTGGAAAAGGACACACTATTGATGTACTAGACCTTGCTAAAAAACTAGGATACGATGATCCCGGTTCCATGGATAATACCATGTACTCCGATGGTAGGAATGAGTTTGTGAAATTTTCATCCTATGACAACGAAAAAGTATTCTATGTCAATTTACGCACCCATAAGGCAACAAAACCAAACCAGCAAAAGTCAGTCAATACTACGAATTTGCTAAACCTTACCGCTATCTCCTTTCAAAGGATAATTTTTCTATAGGTCATAAAGAGGATCCCCTCATTATCAACTCCATGCCCCTTATCTGGACCAAAGAAAGAAATTTTGCTGATTACAAAGATCAAGACAATAACGAATACAGTGACCAATCGCTCAAAAAAAGATTCAGCCTAATTATCGTAACAACTGATTCACTTAATTTGGATGATGCCATTAAACTCCAAAAGGAGTTAACACCAAATAAGGAGGGTATCTATTGGTATTTTACAAGTACTGATACAACGACTGGACACCTCGAGGAAGTTAAAAGTCAAAAAGATTACAACCTACTAGTTAAGGAGAGTCATAACTAATATGGTAAAAAATAACTTCAAATACCTTAAAATTACTATGCCCTTGATTTTATTATTGACCATGATTGCTATCTTTTTCTATTACAATGCTCAAGAAAATATTAGAGGTTTTTATAAAACTCGTGGATTTCAAGGAAAGGTGCAGATAACTGGTATCGGATGGGCAGATAAAATTACTTATCGTATGAATAAAGAAGATGAGGTTAAACATTACCTGATTTTCCATATTGATTATCAAGAGACCATTAATAACAAAAAAGAACATGTAAATACTCAACTTCCTCTCCATATTCAAGATTTACTCTATCTTTACATTGCCAGCCCAACAGAAAGCGACTCAGATTTTAATCGCCAAAATAGTGAATATAAGATTTTACCTGATGAAAGAGAATATGGGGACGACTTTGTTAAAAAGTCTATTAAAATCAACCCTAGAAATCAAAAATTTATCAATGATATCTCTAAAGCTTTAAGTACCGAGAAAGATTTAAAAAATATTATTGTTCAGATAGAACCTGTACCATACACCATACACGACGCTCTATACTTATGAGAGGGGACATTCTAAAGCGCTAGGTGGCTATTATGATTTTTCACTTAAAGATGCTCTACGAAACAATCAACTTACTGTTCAATTGAGTTTTCCTTCTGGTTCCACGACTAAAGAAATTGACTTACATTCTCAATTAGAACAGGTACTTAAAAACTCTGAACTACCAGATGGATGGTATATCTTAAATCAAAATAACGACTTTCCAAAAGAGGTACATATTGATGACAATCAAATTAGAATTAACTGAAGAAAGAACTCAGAGAGAATTATCTGAGGAAGAATGGGCTTTCCCTATTTGGAGATGGGCAGCTTTCTCACTATTTGACACCCTAATCCTAGTTAGTCCCTTGACAAGAGAATTTATTTATCCAGGGGGGAGTGATTCTCGTTTTTACCTAGGTAAATCATTGGGTAACTTGATGCTAGATGATACACAACGCTTCATCTTTATTATTATCATTCTAACTCTGTTGCTACCTGCTTTTGCCTTAATCATAGAAAGCCTATTATTTTCAAAAGGATATCCTCTACTTTCAATAATATGTAGCTGTCTAATTTTTGTTAGTGCAACAGTCCTATTTGTCTATAGTCTCAGTATTGTCCCAGATTTTTGGAGCTTTACAATTTATTGTTATATGCTTTACCTTCTCTTCAACATAGGTAACTCCCTCAGAAAAATCAATAGAATCATCAATCTTAGGCAGAATAACACCAAAGCATAACAGCCTCTATCTACATAATACTCCCCTTTTAGTATAGGAATGACACAAATGAAACAAAAAAATCTTGTCTACTCTAAAGTTGACCACCTAGCTAAAAGCTTAGATATTAATTTTAAAAATCATTTTAGGAATACTCTAGACTCCTGTCCCAGAAATAAATTTCACTCCTTTGGTAGCAAATAAACAATGTAATTCATAGTAAAAAAGATCAACAATAATATGTTGATCTTTTATTTTTACTCTAAATCTTTCAGAATGTCTGTAAACCTATGCGTAAACATAGCTGTCATTCCCCATATATTTTCTGTCAAGTTTCTGTAAAAAGGAATATGACGTTCACTATACCCAAAATTGTATTTTTCTCTGTTTTTTACCAGGAAAAATGGGAAATCTTTCGCATCACTCAAGGTAGAAGTCACTTTATAATAAATCGGATTCTCTGTCAACAACGTGTCAACATAAACTGTAAATAATCGTTTCACCTCTTCATTTGGATGAATATCCTCCCAATTTTCTATATTTATCTTTCCAACAAAGCAATGGATGGTTCTCCCCTGATGAATCAGATAATCAATCTCTCCCCAAATGTCAATTCGATCAGGAGTTAAGTTTAGTTCCTCACAAGTTTCTCGTATAGCAGCTTCTTGAAAAGTCTCACCGTCTTCAACACGACCACCAGGAAAAGAGACCTCACCTGGTTGAGAAATATGCTCACTTCGTACTTGGTAAAGGATTTGATACTTATCAGTTTTTACATCATATATCAAGGGTAAAAGCACTGCATAGCGTCCTTTCTCCCCTAGTGGCTTCGGCTCGTAATGAGCTAGTTTATCTTTAATAGTCATAAGAACTCCTTGACTTCATATTATCATAAAAAAGAAGTTATCCCTATTATATAAAATTTTTATATATAAAATATTGACATATCCTTCTAAAAGAGATACACTCAATGTGTAAAATAATTATATATAATTTTTATACATATCCTAAAAGCAAAGGAGCACACTATGTATTTTCCAACATCGTCAATCCTGATAGAGTTCCTAATACTAGCTATTATCGATAGAGAAGACTCTTATGGCTATGAAATTAGTCAAACCATTAAGCTTGTGGCTAATATCAAGGAGTCAACACTTTATCCTATTCTAAAAAAGCTTGAAAAAGCAGGTTATATGACCACCTATAGCCAAGCATATCAAGGGCGTAAACGTAAATATTACAGTATTACCCAAGAGGGAAAAAATCATCTTCAATTTCTTAATGAAGAATGGTTAACCTATAAAGAAACCCTCGATGGTATTGTAGAAGGGAGATTAAGACATGACAAGGACTGAATATATAGCCAAATTAACAAAATATCTACGAAAATTACCACAAAAGGACTATGAAGAGGCCCTCGAATATTTCATGGAATATTTTGAAGAGGCTGGACCTGAAAATGAAGCTCAGGTTATTGCAGAATTGGGTACACCTAAGGAAGCAGCACATGAAGTCATTAGTCGTCTTCTAGACGAAAAGATTATTGAGGATAAGAGTAGCTTACGTAATAAAACAACTATCCTCTGGATTGCGATTCTAGCTGTTTTAGCTAGCCCAGTCGCCTTACCAATTCTACTATTCTTTCTAGCTATGCTATTGACACTTCTTTTGATTATTTTTGCAGTTATAGTGACTGCCTTAGCTCTTACTTTTGCCTTACTCATTAGTGGTGTTTACACTTTCTTTACAAGCTTCTCTCTCTTAAATATTTCACTAGCTTCAACACTATTTGGAGGAGGCCTAGGTCTATTGATGTTTGGAGGAGCACTCTTACTGCTTTTGATTTCATTTGAAATCTGTAAACTTATTGTAAAGCTAATTACCCTATTGATTAAATGGCTCATCAAGAAAGGAAGAAAATCATGAAAACTTGGAAAAAGATTGTCCTCGGAGTGTCTCTTATCTCTCTATTTTTAGGAGGAGGATTAGTAGCTTGGGGTTATAGCCAAGGTGGCTTAACAGATTTACAAAATAAAACTATAAGTGAGCAAGATTATGTCAAGAAAGAAGTTGAGGACTTCAATAAAATTGATATTAAAAGTAGTAGCTACAATGTGCTTATAAAAAATGGTGACGTTGACAAAGCAACGCTTTCTTACTACCAAAAAACAAAAAATCCAATTGACACATCTGTAAAGGATGGTCAATTGACTATCAATGATAACAACTCTGAATTAGATTCAACTTCTAACAAACATATTAACTTTTTTGGATTAAAAGATTTAGTAAGGCTTTCTACTCTCAACGAGGAAGTCAGAAATAAAACCATTGTCATTACACTCCCTAAAAAACAAACGATTGATTTTTTAAAGGTTGATTTAGCAACTGGAAATCTAGATTTAAGTAATAGCACTATCAAACAAGCAGACATCAATCTAAATGTCGGGGACCTAACTTTTACTAAAATGATTGTCAGCAACCTAAAAGCTAATCTTGATGTTGGTAGTGTTGATAGTGATCATACACTTTTTACTAACTCAGATTTATCTATTGCAATGGGAGATTACTCTGGAGATAACCTGATTTTCAATGGTCACAATAAACTTGATGTTACATCCGGTGATATTGAAATAGCTCTTAAAGATTACACGCTCAATGTTCAAGCCGATAGTCATTCAGGAGAGGTGGACATCACAAATAACCTTAAGATCTCAAAGGATAACACACTAACCATTACCTCAGACCTCGGTGATATAACTGTTGAATAACATAAAAAGCCAGCTCACATTAGAGCTGGCCTTTAGTTTATTCATTTTCAGACTTTGGTCTATAAATAATAATACCTACAACTACAAAAATAAGTAAGAAAATGAATAACATACATACTTGATTTGAGATTTGTCCTGTCATTGAAATAGTTTGACGAAGACCTGATACGGAGTAGGACATTGGTAAGAATGGTTGGACGACCTTAAAGAACTTAGGACTAAGTTCAATTGGATAAGTCCCTGCACTAGAACCTAGCTGCAAAAGGAGCATAATCATAGAAGCAAATGCACCATATCTATCATCCCAACCCACAAGGGCTGTAACGAGCGCCATTAAAGTCCATGCTGCAAGGAGAATCATACCAAATGTAGCTAATGGATGATTTGGTTCAACTCCCACAAATCGAATGGCAATATAAAGGGCAATTGCAGCCATAGTCGTAATGATACCATTGATAAAGAACTTATTCTTAGCCCAATCAAAACGGCTCGTAAAGTTTCTTCCTGTCAAGCTCTTAGCAAAGATAACATTAGTTGAAAGAGCGACAACCATAAGAGAAACAGAAATCATATATGGAGCCATCCCCACACCATTAGTGTCAACCTTATCCTTATCAGTTTTCTTCTCTTTAAGCGGAGCACTAACTATTTTGGCATTGTCTGAGTTTACAGAAACAAGAGATAATTGCTGATTAGCCTTGTTTAATGAATCAGATAATGTAGAAAGGTTGGTTGACAGACTTGTCAATCCACTTGTTAAGGTATTTCCGCCCGTTGCTAATTGTTGAGCTCCTGTATTGAGAGCACTTGTACCACTCTGAAGAGTAGCAAAACCAGTCATTAAACTACTACTGTTAGCATCTAGAGTTTGAGCACCACTGGCAATCGTTGACACTGCACCAGTATAAGTTGACAAACCAGTTGAAAGTGCACTTGCACCTGTTGCTAGAGTATTTTGAGCGGTTGATACACCTGAAGCCACTTGAGTTGCTCCTGGTGATAATTGATTGACAAGTACTGAATTGACATTAGCAATATTAGCTTGCATTGATGATACCGTTGATGAAGCTACAGGGAGAAGAGCATTCGCCGAACTTGCAATGCCTGAAATAGACGTTTGTAGAGAAGCCAAACTACTTGAATCTCCGCTACTAGTTGTTGTCGTACCTGTCAAGCTAGATAAAGCAGTTGACATACTTGACACATCAGATGCAATAGTTGAAGCATAACTACTAGCTGTAGAGCCTGCATTACTAATTGCCGATGTAATCTCTGCTTGTTGATCTGCGGTCAAGCTTTGATAAGCAGCTGTTCCTTGTACCGCAGCCAAATCATTTGCTTTATCAGTTGCACTAGCTGTAGCTATAGAGCTAGCTGCAGAAGAAATATTTGAAAGATAAGTCGCTATTGAACTTGTATCTACTGATGTTGTTGATGTTCCACTTGGTAATGATGTGTTACTTATCGCTGTATTAAGATTTTGAATTGCTGTATTTAAATCAGTTAAATTAGTTGATAGGGTTGACAACTGTGCTTGCTGTTCTTCAGATAAACTTGTTGCTGTAGCCATTTGACTGAGCGCTGTTGACAACGAATCTGCACCTGTAACTAAGGTATTCATGGCCTCTGCTCCTGATACAAATTGACCTGCAGCAGAATTAACAGCCTCAGAGTTCGCATTTAACTGTGACAAAGCGCCTGACAAAGTTGACACACCTGAAGTATAGGCAGACGCGCCTGAACTCAAGGTATCAACACCTGTAGCCAATGTTTGTGTAGATCCAGCAAGAGTTCCTAAGCCATTTGATAAGGTCTGACTCCCTGACTGAAGTGCGCCTGCACCTGCATATAATTGCCTAGCCCCATTCGCTGCAGTTCCCATACCACCCTGAAGTTGAGACATACTCCTAAAGACAGCTCCAACATAAGTTGATGTAATATTTTTAGAAACAGTATCCTTCAACTTAGACATGGCAGAATCGCTCATTTTTGAAGAAACGAAGCTATGTCCTGCTGTTGTTTGATAAGAAATTTCCAGTTTCTTAGGATCATTTGTCAAAAGACTTGCTGCATTACTTGAGAGGTTTTCTGGAAAAGTGATTACCATATAGTAATCACCATCCTCAATTCCTTTTTGGGCTTCATTTTCAGTCACAAAGTGATAGTCTAGATTTTTGTTTTTAGACATATTGTCTACCATATCATGACCAATATTCAGAATCTTATTCTGGAAACTAGCACTCTTATCTTTGTTCACTACTGCCACTGGTAAGTGTTTGACATTACCATAAGGATTCCACATAGAAGACAAAAAGATTAGATTATATAAAGCAGGTATCAATGAGACACCAATAATTGTTATCCAGAGCTTTGGACTTTTAAGAAGAGCCTTTAATTCTGCTAACATATTTCTCCTTTTTAGACATTGTGTTTATTTTTATGATATAATCAATTATAAACTCATTTACCTGAAAATCAATGTTAAACAATCGATTTTTGGACACATAGTCTAAAAGTGTATAAAAGGAGATTTGTATGTCAAAAGATCAAAGACGCGCGCAAACAAAAAAAGCTCTTTTAGATGCTTTAGTAATATGTCTTGAAGACCAAGATTTCAATGATATTACTACCATTCGTCTGGTTCAAACAGCTGGGATTAGCCGTTCGAGTTTTTATACCCACTACAAAGATAAGTATGAAATGATTGATAGTTATCAGAAAGAGCTTTTCCACAAGCTAGAGTATATCTTCGATAAATATGAAGGAAAGAAAGAGGGAGCCTTTCTCGAAATCTTTGAATTTCTCACTCGTGAAAAGCTCCTATCAGCTCTATTGTCTACCAATGGATCAAAAGAAATTCAAGATTTTCTGATACATAAACTTCAGCGTATGATAGCTGAGGACTTCATTGATCCCACTGCTGAAGAAAGAGCTCTTAAAGGATTCGAGAAAGACTATGCCAGTATTTATTTTGCACATGCTATTTTTGGTGCTTGTCAAGCCTGGATAAATAAAGGTAAAAAAGAATCACCTCAAGAAATGACAGACTTTCTTCTACGATTTATTCCACAATAAAATCACTTCAAAAGCATAAAAAAGCTGCAAACCATTTCAATAGTTAAAGCAGCTTTTTTCTTTTACAATAAAATCCTTAAAATAAGGAAATGATAAGTGAAAGCAAGGTCAAAATTGCGGGTCCGCCTTGCGTTAAAATAATTTTCTTATTGGCAGTTATAGCACCATAAATAGCAGCAAAGAAAACATTGAGTACAAAAACAGTTACAAGTAACTGACTATTTGTAAAAATCCCATATAAGAGGAATATAGCAATCAAACCATTGTAAATCCCTTGATTTTTAAATAAGTTTGTAATAGAATCACGTTGAAGTTCTTCTTTGCTCATATTGAAAACACGACTAGTCGTGTCTGAATGTGTCGCAAAAGTTTCCAAATACATGATATAGAGATGCTCCAAAGCAACAATCCCAGCTAAAATTAGTGTAATAATAGACATAGTAGCCTCCTTCTTAAATAACTTTGACAGTATATCAAAAGTGAACCTTTAAAACAACATGCATGCTTCATACAATTTGAAATATGGTAAAATAAAGAATGAAAGAGAGGTTCTTATGACAAAGACAGAAGTAATCCAACGTCTCCAAAAAGATCTGGGAATTCCTAGATTTCAGGCTTATATAGAGGATAAAGATTACTCCGAAGAGGAGTACGACCAACTAAAAAAAGATTTTGAAGCCTATTTCACCAACTACGTTTCAAATGTTTCAGCAGATTTTGAAGGCGGATTGGATAATAAATAATTTATACCTCAAAATCATCTATTATCATATTACGCCCCCTAGTCACTTGTATTAGACTAGGGACTTTTTTTATTAGAAAACAAACTTGTAACTAAACAAATAACTGAACAAACTCAAAAATCAATGATTTAAGATAAACAAAAAAGCCCATAACAACGGGCTTTTTGCAAAATGAATTTTAAAATTAAAGCATTTTGTTGTAGAGCTAAGCTAGGTTTTTCTTAGCTATCTATTCAACCTAAGAAGCTAGTAAAAACTAGCATTATATAGGAAGAAAGTTTTTATAGATTGCTTTACAATTTACCTAAAAGTTAGCAAATAGGTAAGCAAAATAGATTTACAACGTTGTCAATTTACGAGTTCAGCAGGCAAGGAACTAGCACCAGCAAGGTGCTTTTTTTAGTTGTCCTCGCCTAGTTCCTTTATTATATCCGATACCTTTTCTAAACTCAATGTTTCGTGTGGCTCAACTCTTTCACCGTCTAAAACGTAGTCATGGATCTTACCATTCTTTCGGACAATCTGGACAGTATCACCTTTAATAAAACCCTTGTCCATAGCCTCTTTAAATTCATCATAGGTTAGCATTGTATTATCTCCTTTTCTTTACTATTCGTAATTGATACAGAAAAAATACGTATCTTTTTAAGTAATTCTATTATAGCGAAAAATGTTAGCAAACATTAGCATAAATTGGTATAGACACCCTATAAAAAACTGGAAAAATTGCGCGTGATGTAAGACAACACCTTGTAGTGGCTCTCCAGACGGCAATATAGGGGCGGGGGTGCATTTAAAAATAGCCCGAATGTTATCGGACTATTCTTTGTATAGGGCGTGTTAAGGATGTTATAGAGGGGTTTTATATCAACTTTTTTCAACTTTTTTATACCACGCCCTATATTAGGGCAACCCAACTATTCAAGCAAATCAAGCAGTTCACCGTTTCGATAATTTTCAGCAAAAGCTAGACAAGCTAGGTTAACTAGCTCTTGAAATCTTGTTCTAGCGTAGCCCAACTCTTGACCAATAGCCCAGTTTGGTGCTGGTGGAGATTGTAAGAAACGGCGATAGATAATAACCCTATATCGTTCATCAATGATATTTCTGTGTGCTTCCTCAATAGCTTCCAGCTCATTCATGGCGTCCATTCGTCTTAGGGCTAGCGTTTCAACAATGTTACTGCGGTTATTGTTCTTAGAACGTGGCTCAAAGGTATAATTTGCCGTTATACGTTGCTCAGCGCTATCGTGTGCAATCTCTCGCCATCGTGGGTATTCTCGAAGTTTCTTTTTAGCGTTCTTAATTGTCTGCTTTTCATTGATTGCCATAAGTTCCATGATTTATCCTCTTTTTATACTAGTCAAAAGCGCTCAGATAACCCAAGCGCTTCATTAGCTATGCTTCACTGCAACCCTTAGAATAGCTCTCAAAGCTATCGCAAATACGGTTAAACACCTTTGTAAGGTCTTCATCTTCCACATACTCAATAAGCAGTGTATAGGCGTTTTTATCCTTGTTTTTGCTGATTGTGGTCTTTACAGGCGATTGCTCGTAAGTTCCAGCCATATAACCGAGGATAGCGGTAGTTGTTACTTTAGCATGATCCATAGTTTCAAAGTCATGTTTGAAAGTGAATGATTTAGCATTGTCGCTGAATAATTTGAATTTCATGGTTGTTCTCCTTTACTTAATCAGTATAAGTTACAAAGACGCTATCCTTTAGGCTTTGCACACTTACAACGTTTTTATCAATCATAAAGTCATTGATACGAGTTTCAAACTCTACGTCGTTTTCAATTCTACCCTTTTCAAAACCAAATTTTTCATGTATTCCGTCTGATACGAGTTCTCTTGTAAATAGTTTAATTTTCATTGTTTTTGATATCCTTTTCTTTTAAAATAGCGATTTGTCCCCTTGTTGTCCCTCTTAGTCCCCTTGTTTGGAACATATACGAGACCAGTAGTAGCAAGGGTTTGAGTGGTGTTTGTCCCCTTGTTCCATTCTTTTCTCTATTCTCTTATATATAACTATCATATATCTATTTTTATATATATATAAACATTACAAAGAAAGGGACAATGGGACAGAATAGGTCTAACCCCTTATGTATCAAGCGTTTAAGGGTGTTCCATTGTTGCGATTTTTTGGGGACAATAACGGGACAATGGGACATTATCCCTCTTTAACTATTGAGCGTTGTGGGTTGGTTAGTTTCTTCCTTTCAAAATCATAAGGATCTAATGTTTGAATATCGCTCGTTTTTGCCCGAACTTTTTTAATAACATAATTATGAGGCGTCAAGTTTCTTAGACTTTTTGCGATTTCTCTACCTGCTCCATATAGATTAGGCTTCGGAATGCCCATATCTTCGGCATAATTTTTAAGTTTCCGAGTGGCAATAAATACTGGGACAACGTCTAACTCATGCCAGCCGTTAGGGATGTATTCGTTTTTGATAAAATCAAGCAAATAATCATTATCTTCTTGATACTGTTCTAACAAGTCTTTGACTACTTTAGGCTCAATAAATTGTGTGAAAGGCTCTTGATTGACGGTTTTATACAGAACGTATTCTAGGACGTCTTTATCTGCTAGGAACTCGTTCTTAATCCAAGGCTTTTCGGTTTGACCGTTAAAGTCTGCATTAAAAGGAACAATCATAATACGACGATACCAGCCCTTTGTTTTATTCCCACCATTAGGGATATAGTTCCCCGAAAAGATATTAAAGAGCTTAAAGGTTGCTTCAAAGGCTGGTCTTCCTTTTGGGTTAACCAGTACGGTGTCACCGCTGGTAATACTCATTAGGTCAGACGGATTTCTCAAGTATTCATTAGGTGCTTCATCTCCAATGTTACACACCTTACCTACAAGCGTTTCTAAATTAAACTTATCGCTAAACTGTGCAGGCTTTAAAGCTGACACGTTACTTTCACCGATTAGATTGATAAGCAAGCGCTGAAATGTTCCTTTACCATTGTTACCGTCACCATATAAAATAGCGAACTTGTTACGGGTATAGTTTGGGTTGATAGCCTCGAGGATAATTTGCCAAAAGAGGGTTATCAACTCACTATCACCACAAGCGATAGAACTTAACCAATCATCAAACGTCTTACCCTCTCTATCCTTAGGGGTAAACTTAGGCGGATTGTAAGCAGTGGCTATCTTACTGGTGATAATATACTTAGGATCAAATGGTCGTAGTTGTTTGTTTTTCAAGTCTAAGATACCATTCTGTACTGGTACTAAGTTAGCACTTTCTAGCGGTTTTCTTATCTTCGTCATGGTGCGTACCATCATTTTGATTTGTTTCCAGTCGTTTGGTTTTATTCTATTATCAAACGTCTTACACAAAACATTGAATTCGTCTACGCTAGCAGTATAGATACCCTCGTCGAGATCGTACAGATAGAGCAAGCTATTATCAGCGGTGTTAGACTTGGAAATAAAAGTAAACGTTGCAATTTTGCTCAACTCTTTGGCAACCGTATAAATAGGTGGTAGGGGAATTTTGACACCCAAACCATCTTTTTTACCAACGGTCTCTGCGTGTTCCTTGCGCCATAGCTCACCAGCTTGATAGATACGGTCTAGTACTTCTTTCATAGACTTAGGTGGCTCAATAACCTTGGTTTCGTTAAGTTGCTCTTGCAATTCGTCAATATTAATTTCCATTGACACCTCTCTTTCTTATTTCTGATCTAACAATACTTTCAAAAGTCCTTGCTAGTTCCTCGACTGGTAAAGGGTTATTAGTAACGCTATTTGCTATGGTTGTTAGCTCATAGGCAGTGGCTACGTCAGCATCAACCCACTTTGACAACAATAACCCTACAAACCTAGTTACCGCAACATTACGCCCACCCTCGTCACCAAAGCCATGTAATAGGGTATCAAGCACGCGCATGGTAATTGTTTTATTACCGCTTTGGCGTGGTGTGTGATAGTGTGGTTTCTGACTAGCCGTAACTGTATTTGCTACGGGGTAATCACGCCCTCTATTTACTATCTTTTCATAGTCAGCAGGGTCTCCAGTGGTTACGGGTAAACCTTGTAACTGCGACCATGTTAGGCTTGTACTGTCGAAAGGTAGCCCGATTTTGCCTGCTATCTCTTGGACGGTCTGCCTATAGGTCTGCTCGTCCATTGCGTCGCTAGGCTTCACTACAAGCCTATAACGTGGGTTATTAGCCGTGTGCTTAATAGTTGGGTAAACTATATAAGAATACCCGTGTAAGGCGTTATCGACCACGCTAGGAAAGTCTATATTAGCCTCTAGCTCGTCATAGTCCAAGAAAATCAAGTCACGATAAACTAAGCTAGCATTATTGCGTTTGTAGTTGCCGTTCTCGTCTTGTTTCACCTTGCCACTAAGGCAGTAGGGGGCTGATTTGCGCTTAAAATCGTCTATATTTGCACCCTGTGGCACTCTCCTAGGTCGAAATTCAGCGATATAGTCAAAGGGTGCTTTTTTATCGAATAAATTCAAGTCATTACCAAAACCCACACTTTCGTAGATAGGCATTAAGTCACCCCCTTTTTAGTTATACACGCCTAGAAAAGCTAGAATATCACTGACACGATAATACACCTTTCGTGTATCCTCTACTGGTGGCTGATAGCGTTTAAGCCCAGCCTCTTCCCAGCGTCTTAGAGTGTTGTATTTAAGCCCTAGCTCGTCCATTGCTTGCTGGGCGGTGATTAACCCTAACTGGTGTTTATCTAGTTTAGAATAACCCTCTAGGGCTTTATCTAGTACCGATATAACCCCTTGGGCAAGCTCTTTTTGGTATTCTTCGCTTAGAACTTGCATATTAGCTCCTTTCCAGTATTTTCTCGTATGCAGTCACGTCTTCAACAGACATTAGAACGTCTAGCCTTTTCTGCTCGTTCTTGACTTGGTTTTTAAGAGAAATAAGCCCCTCTAATAGTTCCTCTCTGGTCTCTGCTATATAGTAGCCATTACGAATACCAACCCTAGCACCAATAATAGGAACACCATAGCGAATAACTAGGTTACTAATTGCACTAGATATTAGGCGGGAGTTGTAACCCGTGATAGTGGTTATCTCTCCACCAGTCGTAGCGTTAGCACGTCCTTTCTTTAGGATTGCTAAAACTGCCATTTCTGCCTCTTGTAGTCTATTTCTTTTCATTGACACCTCTTTCTTGACTGCTTACCATAATTTGCCCATTCATCCACATATCAGTGACGATCATTAAAAACTCAAGCACACTTTCTAACTCCCTGTGCTCTTCTGGTGGGTAACAATCAAATTTATTTTCTAGGGAAAAATCTAGCATAGTTTGGAAAGCCTCATCTAACCACTGACCAAAGTGTTCAGCTCGTAATTTTGCAAAGTCAAAGTTTTTGTTCGTTGTCATTGTCTGCCTCTTTCTAGTTGTATTGTTTTCTCTGCTATACAAGCTAAGTTCTCTATAGATTGTTGTTGTGTTTTAATGATATCCAGTAGTTGCTTAATGATCTCGACAATTTCCGGAACAACGTCCGTATCCGTATCTTCCATATCCGTAATTGTAACTAGAGTTGTGCTTAGTGTTTCTAGCTCTTTATTCCGTTCAAAAAGGTCAATAATTTCAGTCATAGCACGCGCCTTTCTAGTTGTTATACTTGCCTTGTGATTGAATATAAGCCCCGTAACGTGAGCCTACGTTGCGCGTGGTGTTATCTGTCACGGTGTCGGTTTTATGCTCTATATCAAGCTGAAAATAGCTCTTTTTAAGCCATAAAACGGTTAGGGCAAGCATTAAAATGATAGCTAGGACAATAAACTGGCTAGCAGTTAAATTCAATTCAGTAGCCATGATTTACTCTCCTTTTTCCTCTGCCTCGTATGCTTTTAATTCCTCTGGGTTGTCACATTCGAGTAGGTAAAACGCAACTCTATCTAGCTCGTTAGAATAAATTTCTGCCATATCAAAGACTGTTTCAAGAAACTTTTCTGTTTCATTGCGTAGTAGTCCATTATCTGCCCCTGCGTGCTTTGCGATCATAAGAGTGTTAGCATGGTGGCGTAGTGCTTGTAATCCAGACATGATATTAGTTAGGTCAGTGCCTAGGTTTTTGCTTTGTTTAATCGTGATTGTGTTGTTCTTTGTTTTTTTAGCCATTGTATTTACCTCAATTTTGTTTTTTTCTGTGATGTTATTCCATTTTTAAGAGGTAGCGCTCTAAGTAGGGGTATGCGATACCAGCAATTCATGGTATAATTGAGGTATCTTTATAAGTGTTCTAAAACCCGACATAATATGGCTTGCCTGCCAGTGTGTTGCGTTTTAGTTGTGGTGTTAAAAGCCTTGGTAGTTGGTAGCTCTCATAGGCTTTTTTTGTTGTCTTTCTCCTAATAAAATAATTCATCAATAGTGATATCGGGTTTGATTTTAGCAACCATAGATTTTATAGCTAGTCTTTGCTTGTCGTTAAATGCAGTTTTACCAGTCTCTTTATTGTTATATGACTGAACAGAAATATTTAGTTCTTTAGCCATATCACGCTGAGTCTTACCTAACATTACTCGATAACCTTTTAATTTCGTCATTTTGTTTACTCCTTTCTAAAAGATATAGTTTTCTATATCTTGGTTGTATTATATATAGTTTTCTATGCACTGTCAACAAAAAAACCACGATAAATATAGTTTTTTTAAACTTTGTGTTTACTTTTTATCTATAATTCTATATAATCTATTCTGAAAGTAGGGTAAAGTAAATGAATAATTTAAAAAAGTTACGAAAATCTAAAGGCTTAACTCAACAAGAGTTAGCCCAAGAAATGGAAACAACAAAATTAACCATATCTAACTGGGAGAATGAAAAACATACAATTAAGGCGGAGAAAGCTAAGCAGTTAGCTGACTTTTTTGGTGTCACGGTAGGTTATTTGTTGGGGTTTAGCGATGAGAAAAAAGGTCCTATCGTTTACACCCCAAAGGAAGAAAGAATGTGGCATGAGTTCGACTATTTGCAGTTATCCCGAACAGATTTAAGTTTTTCTCTCTATGAACAGTTCAGAAAAAAACTTGACCCAAACTTATTAGAGTTAATTATTAACTATTCTTTTGGTGATGATGATGATAAAAGGTTACTTAGAGAAATAGCAAGAAAGTTAGCAAAAGAACATAGTGTTAGTTTTAATGGAAAAACTGATAAAAAGAGCAAAGAGAACAACACACAGTAGCTTAGAAATCTAATTAAACTTTTAACAATTATTATCCGATAAATAAACCAATCTAAACCCGATATAATATGGCTTGCCTGCTGATGTTTAGAAAGGTTTATCATGGAAATTAACGAGATAAAGAAAAAAGACGGGTCAACCGTCTATCGTGCTAATATATATCTTGGTGTTGATGTAATCACTGGTAAGAAAGTTACAACTAAAGTCACTGCTAGGACAAAGAAAGAACTCAAGACCAAAGCCCAACAAGCGCAATTTGATTTTAAGGCTAATGGATCAACACGCTTTAAGGCTAGCACTATCACAACATATAAAGAACTAGCTCTTTTATGGTGGGATAGCTATAAAGATACCGTAAAACCTAACACCCAAGATAATGTTCATAAGATTTTAAATAACCATATCTTGCCTTTGTTTGGCAGTTTTAAACTAGATAAGCTAACAACTCCACTAATACAGTCGATTATCAATAAGGTTGCTAATAAGACCAACAAAGGAGAAACGGGGGCTTATCTCTATTATGACAAGATACACGCGCTTAACAAGCGTATTTTACAGTATGGCGTAGTCATGCAAGCTATACCGTTTAACCCTGCGCGTGAGGTTATTCTCCCTAGAAATATCCAAAAAGCAAAGCGACAAAAGGTTAAGCACTTTAACAACGAGGAACTAAGACAATTCATTGATTACTTAGATAGCCTAGACAGTAATAGATACCGTTATTACTATGAAACCGTGCTATATAAGTTCTTACTTGCCACTGGTTGCCGCATTAACGAGGCTTTGGCTCTCTCATGGTCTGATATTGACCTTGATAACTCGGTTGTCCATATAACCAAGACTTTAAACTATAAACAAGAGGTAAACAGTCCTAAGTCAAAAGCTAGTTACCGAGATATCGACATAGATCAGCAAACCATAACCATGCTGAAAAGATACCAACGTAAACAAACCCAAGAGGCTTGGAAACTAGGCAGGACTGAAACAGTGGTATTCTCGGACTTTGTACACGAATACCCTAATAACCGTACCTTACAAACTCGATTAAGAACACACTTTAAACGTGCTGGGGTAAATAATATAGGTTTCCACGGTTTCCGACATACTCATGCTAGCTTGCTCCTTAATTCGGGTATTCCTTATAAGGAGTTGCAACACCGTCTAGGACATTCTACTCTTTCAATGACTATGGACACATACAGTCACTTATCCAAAGAGAACGCAAAAAAAGCCGTCTCATTCTATGAAATGGCTCTAAAATCTATATAAAAGTAAGCAAAAAGGTAAGCAAATTGCTGAAACAGTATTTTAAAACAAAGAAAAAGCCCATAACAACGGGCTTTTTGCAAAATAAATTTTAAAATTAAAGCATTTTGTTGTAGAATTCAACGACAAGTGCTTCGTTGATTTCTGGGTTGATTTCATCACGTTCTGGAAGACGTGTCAATGAACCTTCAAGTTTTTCAGCATCGAATGATACAAATGCTGGACGTCCGATAGTAGCTTCTACTGCTTCAAGGATAGCAGGAACTTTAGCTGATTTTTCACGAACTGAGATTACTTGACCAACTTCAACGCGGTATGATGGGATATCAACACGTTTACCGTCAACAAGGATGTGACCGTGGTTTACGAATTGACGTGCTTGACGACGAGTAGTTGCAAGACCGAGACGGTAAACAACGTTGTCAAGACGACGTTCCAAAAGAACCATAAAGTTGAAACCAAGTGTTCCACCTTTAACTTTAGTAGCTTGTACGAACAAGTTACGGAATTGTTTTTCACCCAAACCGTATGAGAAACGAAGTTTTTGTTTCTCAGCCAATTGCAAACCGTACTCTGAAAGTTTTGAACGGTTGTTTGGACCGTGTTGACCTGGTACGTAGTTACGACGTGCCAATTCTTTACCTGTGCCTGTAAGTGAGAAACCAAGGCGACGTGATTGTTTCCATGATGGACCTGTATAACGTGACATTAATAATGTCCTCCTATAAAAAATATTTTTAGGAAATAACGTTTTAGATAAACCTGATTCGTTCAGAAAGACTTCGCCCAAACAGCAAAGGTTACTTTTCTAGCCGACTTCCTGTTGACGAGCTTCATTTTATCCTGCTATTATTTCACATACTTTAACATTTTACCACGAAAAAAAGCCCAAGTAAAGGCTTTTTCTTATTTATTTTCGATTTCAGCTTGTTCCTCAGGACTCAAATAACGAATGAGAGTCTTCTCAGTCAAAATATCTGAATAAGTGTAAGATTCAACATAACTATTATTAATAGCTCCTGCTTGAGAACTGAAGTCTTGATATTCAACAATAAACAATGATGGATAAACTTCTGTCAATCGACCAATTTTATTCTTTTCACGTTTACGTCCATTCTCTAGGGTTAATTCTACTAGCTGACCTTCATGTGACTTAATAGCTTCCTTGATGTTTTTCATCTTCGCAACATCTGCAAATGCATCACTCATATGTATATATATCTCCTTAAATCTGAAAATTATGATTCCTCAAACTGAGCAATCGATGAAAATTTATTGTATTCTTTTTGGAATAGTAACTTGACTGTTCCACGCGCACCAGCACGGTTTTTTTCTAGGATAACTTCGATTGTATTATCTTCAATCGCATTCTCTGGTTCTTCACCTTCTTTTCGGTAGTAATCATCACGATATAAGAAGGCTACAATATCGGCATCCTGCTCGATAGATCCTGACTCACGAATATCAGACAAGACTGGACGTTTATCCTGACGTTGTTCAACCCCACGAGATAACTGACTCAAGGCAATTACAGGAACTTTAAGCTCCTTGGCCAGAATTTTTAACTGTCTTGAAATATCTGAAACCTCTTGTTGGCGATTTTCTGGTCGCGTCCCTGTAATCAACTGCAAATAGTCGATCACAATAAGACCGAGACCACCCTCTACTTCTTGTGACAATTTACGAGACCGTGCACGAATCTCAGTAATCTTTATACCAGGGGTATCATCTATATAAATAGGTGCCTCAGCCAATGCCCCTTGAGCAATCATCACATTATTCCAATCTTGCTCTGTCAATTGACCTGTACGTAAAGCATGGGAATCAATCATCCCTTCAGCTGCCAACATACGATCAACCAAGCTTTCTGCACCCATCTCTAGAGAAAAGACTGCAACAGCTTTATTTTGCTTGGTACCAACATTCTGAGCAATATTCAGTACAAAGGCTGTTTTACCAACTGCGGGACGAGCTGCTAAAATAATTAATTGATCAGGGTGTAAACCTGTTGTAATCTTGTCAAGGTCACGGAAACCTGTCGGCAACCCAGTAACATCTGATGTTTGCTGTGAACGCATCTCCAAAGTATTAAAATTGACATCAAGAACTTCAGATATTTTGCGGAAACCACTACGATTGCTATGCTCTGAAACATCAACTAGGGCCTTCTCAGCATTCGCAATAATTTCATCAGATTCAGTAGCGCCCTCATATGCTTGGTTGACAGTCTCTGTCAATCTATTTATAATACGGCGAAGCATGGCTTTCTCAGCCACAATCTTAGCATAATACTCAGCATTTGCGGATGTTGGGACACTATTGACCAAATCTACAAGATAAGAAATACCCCCTATATTTTGGAGGTCATCTTGGTCATCTAGAATGGTGCGTACTGTCGTGGCATCAATGGCATCATTTCGATCCGACAGCGTTACCATTGCTTTAAAAATGACACGATGGGAATACTTGTAAAAGTCGTCTGCTTCGATAAATTCTCGAACTGTAATCAACTTTTCCGGGTTAATGAAAATAGCCCCTAGAACAGACTGTTCCGCTACTAAATCATGAGGTTGCACTCGTAATTCTTGAGCTTCTGCCACAATTATTCCCTCCTTTACAAGATTTACTTATAGTGTCAACGAATTACTCAGCACTATTTTTGATGTTAAGTTTAATTTGTGCACTCACTTCTTTATGAAGCTTTACAGGAACCTCAATTAGACCAATCGCACGAATAGGATGTTCAAGTTCAATATGGCGTTTATCAACTTTGATACCAAATTGTTTTTGAAGTCCTTCTGCAATCTTTTTGGCTGTAATTGAACCAAAAGTACGTCCGTCTGGTCCGACCTTCTCAGTAAATTGAAGACGATTTTCTTCTTTTTCAAGTTGCTCTTTAACTTGCTTCGCTTCAGCCAACAACTCTGCTGCATGTTTTTCTTCAGATTTTTGCTTACCTTTCAACTCACCGATAGCTTGGTTTGTCGCTTCCTTGGCAAGATTCTTTTTAATCAAGAAGTTTTGAGCGTAACCTGATGGTACTTCTTTAATTTCGCCTTTTTTACCTTTACCTTTAACGTCTTGTAAGAAAATAACTTTCATTTTAGTCCTCCTTGGGAGCCAATTCTCCCATAATAGTTTCAATCAATTTATTTTTTGCTTGAGCAACACTACAGTCTCGCAATTGGCAGGCCGCTAAGTTGAAATGGCCTCCACCACCCATTTTCTCCATAATACGTTGTACATTAATCGTTTTATGGCTTCGAGCAGATATATTCACAGTAGAATCACTGGTCCTAGCGACAACAAAAGTTGCTTCGATACCTGCCATGGCAAGCATCGTATCTGCTGCCTTAGAAATCACAACATTATTATAACATTTAGGATTATCACCTGAGGCAACAATGATATCATCTGTAATACGTTCACCTGCTAGAATTAGCTCATTGATACGTCGATACTCTTCAAAATCAGTAGCAGAGATCGTTTGGATTTCTCCACTATCACTTCCTAAACTACGCAGATAAGAGGCGACATCAAAGGTTCGACTAGTCACACGAGTTGAGAAATTTTTAGTATCCAACATGATACCTGCCATAAGGATAGAGGCTTGGATTTTACTCAAACGTTCTGGGGCACCTTGGAATTGCAACAACTCCGTAACCAATTCACAGGCTGAGCTCGCCCCACTTTCAATAAAGGTCAAAACAGCATTTTCAGGAAAATCATCATCTCGACGGTGATGGTCTACAACAATAACTTCATTAAATCGATCATAAAAATCCTTAGATAAGGTTAAATTGATTTTAGAATGGTCAACCATAATTAACAACGAATGTTGGTTGACTAACTCTTCGGCCTCTGAAAGTGTAATAAGAGGTGACTGACCATCTTCTTTTAGCCGTTCGACTGCACGCTCAATATCTGCATTCATAGCCGTATCATCGTAAACAGCATAGCTTTTTCGAACAATTTGACTGGCAAAATGAGCCATACCGACAGTTGCCCCTAGAGCATCCATATCGAGATTCTTATGTCCGACAACAAACACTTTTTCGACTGTTTTCAACTTATCAGAGATTGCAGTCATCATGGCCCTTGTTCTTGTACGAGAACGTTTTACTGTTGAAACAGAACCTCCTCCAAAATAAAGAAGTTCCTTGTGATCATCGTTTTCCTTGACAACAGCTTGATCTCCACCGCGAACTAGTGCGATATTTAAATTCTGCAAGGCAACCTGACCGATTTGATCATGCTTAAGCGTACCAAATGAAATTCCCATGCTCAAAGTCAGTGGTAAACCACGCTCCTGAGCCTGCTGACGGAAGTCATCCAAGACAGAAAACTTTTGATCCATGAATTCTGTCAAAACACTGTAGTTGGTGAAGAAGTAAAAACGATCACCTTCAATACGTCGATAATGAATATGCTTGGCCTTAGCAAACTCAGAAATAAACCCTGCCACAAATGTGTTGATTTTTGAAACATCGGCATCAGGTAAACTTCCTGTCACATCGTCGTAGTTATCAACTGAAATAATCCCGATAACAGGACGAGTCATATTTGGATCAGCATTTTCATCTTGATCATAAACATTGTCAATAAAATATGTCAACTTATTGTCAAAATCCACAAAAGCGGCATATTTATTATCACCAACGGTTATCACATTCGAAGGTGACCCCTTTCGTTTCTGGGAAATAAAATCCGCAATCAACTGCTTATTGAAATTTCCATTTTCATCCGAAAGTACTAGCTTCGCATAGGGGTTGAACCATTCAATATGATCGTTCTCATCAAAAGTAATAACCCCAACAGGCATCTTTCCGAGAAGGGTCTTCAAAGAATCTTCAACATCCTGATTCAGTTCATCTAATTGCTCTATTTCTAAGGACTCATATGTTGTCTTTTGGTAATGCAATAAGGCAACAACTACTACCATAATAATAAAAAGCGCAAAAATGAGTGCAGACTCCGATTTTAGTACGCGAACAAAAATAGTAGCAATTCCAAAAAGAATTAGCCCAATCATTACAAGATGAATCGTTGCAAAGTGAAATCTTTTCATATAAAACCTCTTAATCTAACAATTATAACATAAAAAAGCCTTAATTAAAAGGCTTTTAAACGTGTTAGCACCGTTAGTCTACTTTCCTGCGGGCCTTATTATTACCTTCAAGATAAACCATCAAAATTGAGATATCTGCTGGGTTGACCCCTGAAATACGACTCGCTTGACCAATGGTCTCAGGATTGATTTTCTTAAATTTTTGACGAGCTTCGGTAGCAATGGAATCAATAGCATCCCAATCAATATTTTTTGGAATCCTCTTTTCTTCCATACGTTTCATCTTAGCTACTTGATCCAAAGCTTTATTAATATAACCTTCATACTTGATTTCGGTCTCAAGCAACTCTACTATCTTCGCGTCCAAATCTTCTGCAGCTGGACCTACAAACTGAGTAGCTGTGGCGTAATCAATCTCTGGTCTACGCATAAACTCTTTAGCTGTCATGGCATCTGTCAATGGCTTAAAGCCTAGAGCTTGAATTTTTTCATTCGTCTCTTTAATAGGTTTTAATTTTTCTTTTGACAGACGTGTCAACTCGCTGTCAAACTGATTTTTCTTAATTTCAAAGATACGCCAACGTTCATCGTCAACCAAACCAACTTCTCGACCAATAGGTGTCAAGCGCATGTCAGCATTATCATGACGTAATATGAGACGATACTCTGCGCGTGATGTCAATAAACGATATGGCTCCAAGGTTCCTTTTGTGACAAGATCGTCAATCATTACACCAATATAGGCATCACTACGTTTGAGAATAAGTTCTGGTTTACCTTGAACTTTAAGAGCCGCATTGATACCAGCAACTAGACCTTGACCTGCTGCCTCCTCGTATCCAGAAGTTCCGTTGGTCTGTCCTGCTGTAAAGAGACCTGAAATCAACTTCGTTTCAAGTGTTGCACGTAGTTGATGAGGGAGCACGATATCATATTCAATCGCATAACCAGTTCGCATCATCTCTGCCTTTTCGAGACCTTTAATTGAGTGAATCAACTCTTTTTGAACATCTTCTGGCAGACTAGTTGACAGGCCTTGCACATAGACTTCCTCAGTCTCTCTTCCTTCAGGTTCAAGGAAAAGTTGATGGCGATTCTTATCGGCAAATCGGACAATTTTATCTTCGATTGATGGACAATAACGAGGTCCTACACCCTTGACAATACCTGAAAACATTGGGGCACGGTGTAAATTGTTATTGATAATATCGTGGCTCTCTTGATTCGTATAAGTTAGCCAACAAGGAATTTGATCCTGAAGATAATCTTCATCCTTCGACAAGAATGAAAAATGATTCGGCTTTTCGTCACCTGGTTGAATTTCAGTTTCTTCATAATTAATTGATGATGCCTTGACACGAGGAGGGGTACCTGTTTTAAATCTTCCTATTTCAAGGCCAAGATCCCTCAAGTTATCTGCCAATGTAACAGATGCAAGACTGTTATTAGGACCTGAAGAATATTTGAGCTCACCTAGGATAATTTCACCACGCAAAGCTGTTCCTGTTGTGACAACAACCGCTTTAGCTCCATATTTTTGATTTGTGGCTGTTCTTACACCAACTACCTTACCATCTTCAACAAGAATTTCATCAACCATGGACTGACGGAGAGTCAGGTTTTCCTGACGCTCAACTGTATGCTTCATTGTCATAGCATACAAGGCTTTATCGGCTTGTGCACGTAAAGCTCTGACAGCAGGTCCCTTACCGGTATTCAACATTTTCATCTGAATATAAGTTTTATCAATATTTTTACCCATCTCTCCACCAAGGGCATCAATCTCACGGACAACAATCCCCTTGGCAGATCCCCCAATAGAAGGATTACATGGCATAAAAGCCAACATCTCTAGGTTAATAGTCGCTAATAAAACCTTACATCCCATGCGGGCTGCAGCTAAGCTAGCTTCCACACCAGCGTGACCAGCACCGATTACAATGATATCGTATTCTTCTATAAAGTTATAATTCATTCTATTTCTCCTATTTCTCAAGATGGATGTGTCGTAATTTTCCGTCCCAGTCTGGTAGGGCTGATTTTAAAAAGGCCGGTTTCAGGTCAACAGTATGTAAATCATCTAAAGCAATCCAACGACAAGGTAATTGCTTTGTATCTTCCTGCATGACCAAAGGTGCCTCCTCAAGTAAGTCTACTAAGTAGTGGAACTCGATGTTGTGATAGTGAACACCAGTTTGTTCGAAACGATTTTCAACCACGAAAGCTAGCGGACCTGCTTTAGATGTAACACCAAGTTCCTCTTTGACTTCCCGAACTACAGCATCTCCTGTAGTTTCATTGACCTGAATAGCACCTCCGATTGTGTAACAGCCGTCCTCATCTTCAATGACAAACAAGCGATTATCTTTTACAATCAAAGCAGTCGCTCTCACACCAAAAACAGTAGAATCTATTTTCGTCCGAAAATCCTTTTGCCTCATTTTACTTCCTTTCGAAACCACACAAAAATAGTCAAAACTCTGAGAAGTGCAGAACAAAAAGCCTGCAACATCCATGAGCTTTGACCATCATGACTATTGTTAAAGTTATTTTATCAAATCAAATCGTTTTGTCAATGCAAATCACTGTTTGAGCAAGGTCTGCACACTGACAATAATCATCTGTATACCTATGGAGAATAGTAAAAGTCCCATCATTTTCGTTATAATTTTCATCAAATTTTCTCCCAAGAAGCCTGCAATTTGTTTTGCACTTCTTAACAGGAGATAAGTGATGACACATAGTAGAGCAAAAGCAACTACGGTTATCAGTTGATTCTGCAAACCTCCATTAGCCAGACTTAAAGCAGTTGTAATTGTACCTGGTCCCGCAAAAAGTGGCATTGCAAGAGGAGAAATAGCAATAGACATTGGATCTGAATTTACTGCTTGCTGCTCCATTCCTTTATAGCTGGGTGAATGATTACCATTAATCATATGATAACCGATAACAGCCACTAATATTCCGCCAGCAATTCTGAAAGAAATAATTGTAATTCCAAATACTTTAAAAATGAAATCTCCTGAAAAGATAAAAACAGTTACAATAACAAAGGCAATCAAAAGACTCCTAAAAGCAATTTTTCGTGAAATTTTTTGACTATCATCTGCTACTAAAGCCATGTAAGCAGGAAGATTTGAAATTGGGTTCATTATAGCGAAAAATGCCATAAATGCATAAAAAAATTGAGAACTCATCGTTTTTACTTAACTCCAGTTAGATATACTGACAAACTTTTCCGTCTTTATACGCTTGGTCAATAATACCGCCGCCCAAGCATTCCTGACCATCATAGAAAACAACGGCTTGACCTGGTGTAATAGCACGCTGAGGTTCAGCAAAAACAACCTCTGCTTTATCACCCTTAACCTTTACAGTAACTTTACTATCAGGTTGACGATAACGGAATTTTGCTGTGCATTCCATTTCAAATTCTTCTGGCATATCTCGAGTAAAGTGAATCATTGAAGCGTCAAGAGAAGTTGACATCAAGGACTCATGGTGGAAACCTTGACCCACGTAAAGAATATTTTTAGAAAGATCTTTTCCTACTACAAACCAAGGAGCATTATCGCCACCTTTTTGGCCACCAATACCCATACCACCACGTTGACCAATAGTGTAATACATGAGTCCGTTGTGTTCACCCATATCACGACCATCGACAGTCATCATACGACCTTTTTGAGCTGGCAAGTATTGACTAAGAAACTCTTTAAAGTTTTTCTCACCAATAAAACATATTCCTGTTGAATCTTTTTTCTTGGCTGTTGCAAGACCTGCACGTTCAGCAATCTCACGAACATCTGGCTTTTGTAGATGTCCTAAAGGAAACATCGTTTTCTGCAACTGCTCTTGCGAAAGTTGACTAAGGAAGTAGGTTTGATCTTTATTGTTATCTGCACCACGCAACATATGGACAATGCCGTCTTCATCGCGAACAACTTGAGCGTAATGTCCTGTAGCCACATAATCCGCTCCCAATGTCATCGCATAATCTAAGAAAGCCTTAAACTTGATTTCCTTATTACACATAACGTCTGGATTAGGGGTACGGCCTGCACGGTACTCTGCTAAGAAATACTCAAATACACGATCCCAGTACTCTTTTTCAAAGTTGACAGAGTAATAGGGGATACCAATCTGATCAGCTACTGCTGTTACATCTTTATAATCTTCGGTTGCGGTACACACACCAAATTCATCTGTGTCATCCCAGTTTTTCATGAAAACACCGATTACATCATAACCTTGCTCTTTTAAAAGTAAGGCTGTTACTGATGAATCAACGCCACCACTCATACCGACAACAACACGTGTTTTTGAATTATCAGTCATAGATAACTCCTCCCATCAAATAAAAATTAACATAGACTTGAAGGGTCTAGTTATTCAAATATCGATTTGAAGGTCGATTTTGAAGCGTAAAAGCACGCAAGCTTAATTATATCATGATTAAAGAATAATGCAAAAAGGTTACCACTAGGCAACCTTTTTGATACTTGTTTTCGTGTAAAGCCACTGTAAACCTATTACTCCTAAGACTATTATTGGAATCAATAACGCTACAAATAGCCATCCTGGCTCCTTATAACTTAACACAAGTTTATTCTGTCCTTCTTGTGATGAAACGGTCGGTGTACCAATCGTTGACAAGTTATAGGCATCCTTGTCTAATTCTTTACCATTTAGTGTCAAGATGGAATCTTTATAGACAACTATCGGTAGATTCAGTTCCTCCCCTTCAGCAGCTTGCCAAGTTAATACAAGATTACCATCTTCTAGTAGCTTTTCTGCCTTCTGATTCGTAACGATATTTTCGTAATAAAGATCATAAGTGTTCTGCTTACCTATTGTCCCATAAATAGGTACGTAATCTGGTGTGGGTTTGACAACTAAATTTAAAAACTGTGACAAGTCACTGTCATTCATGGTAAGACTTATCGTCTGGTAATCTCCTTCAACGTAAGTATGTTTAACAATGGAAATAAGTTCACCATCTTGTGCCGCAGTTTTTACACGATCGGTAGTATCCATCATATTCTGAATGAGACCAACACCCGCAAAGGCAAAGAGTAAAACAGCAATACTTTTTCGCCAGTTTACAAATCGCGTGACCGTTAACCCCGTAATTGCTAAAAGTAAAATGGTGGCAGGAACAAAGAATCTAAATGGAAATTGAATCAGTTCAGCAAATGTGTTTCCATTTTCTACTAGATGCTGCCACGGAAAAAGACCTGTCGACAAGAAGAAAAAGACAAAATAAATAAAATGCAGTATTTTTTTCCATCTAGCAAATTTCTTCCAATTCAAAACAGCGTAAAGAAACTGTAAAATGAGTAACACCATTAAGGAAATTGGGGTATATAGCCAATATCTTGCTGTCCCATCTATCCCATTCTTACCTATTTCTCTATTTATAAATGGATCTAAGAGATGATTAGTCCCTCTCAAATATAGGAGTACTAACCAGACATTGACAGTCAGTAAGAGGAATAGAATGACTGCTATAAGGACTTGAACGAAGGTTTCCTTTTTCTTAGCGATAGGAGACTTTACAAAAGTGTAAAGATAAAAAGGAAGATACATCATCACTAATATCAAAGCACTGAGTACGTGAACCTGAAAAATCAATGCCATAGACAAGGCAAGTCTAATTGGTTCTACTTTTTGATAAAAGACATAGTGAATTGCTGGAATAAAACAAAAAGGTAGTAAAGCTGCTCCCCAACTAGAGAAACCCTGACGCATCGTCCAGTATTGGATAGAGAATGTTGTCGCATAGAGTAAACCTAGTGACAAGGCAATGTTTGTCTTAACTTTACACTGCTTGAGCAAGGCATACATTGAGGACTCTGCTAGTATATGTAGTAATACCCTTGACACAATCTGATAACGAAACCAAGTGCCACTTATTAAAATAAGCCCTCCTTGTAAATAGGCAAAAAAAGGACCGTAAAGAGCATTGACAATGTGGCCTGACTGTTGGAATCCATATAAAGATAAAAAGTAAGAAAGGTTACCATTTTTTAGTTGCATAGCAGCTTCATAGAACCTGTTATAGTGAAAGATGGAATCTGAACCTAAAATGACTTTTCTTGTAAGTAGTTGTGGTGTAACCAATAACACAGCAAAAGCTATAATAATAAGAGAAACCCACAACTTTTCTCTTGATTTAAAAATTTGTTTCATTGCTATACCTTTCATTCCTATTATAACAAAAAGGCCATACCCTACCTAGTAATAACAAGTAGCTCTATAAAACAGATTACCTACATCCAAATTAAAAAGCTGAGAGCATGCTCCCAACTTCTATTAATATTAGTAATTCCAAGCTGACAAACCTTGTGCGTTATAGGCATTCAAGGCTGATTGAATTTGATCCTCAACTGTTGCAGTAGAGCCCCATCCAGGCATTGTTTGAAAAAGACCTGATGCACCTGAACCATTTGCTGCAGTATGATCACCATTTGACTCACGCGCAATAATTGACTCCCAAGTTGACTGAGGAACACCAGTAGCTGCTGCCATCTGTGCCGCCGCATAAGAACCAACTTCTCCTGCAGTGTTCCCATTTGAGAGAACAACTGACCCACTACCAGTTGCAGCAACCGAAGGAGCTGTTCCAAGTATTTGAGTCGACGTAGTATCAGTATTCGTTGAAGCAGCGCTTATAGTGGCAGTATCTGACTGAGACTTTTCAGCTGATTCTACCGATTCTCCTGTTGTTTCTGACTGAGGCTTACTTTCTTCAACCTTTTCTTTGTTAGCTTTATTCTCTTTGCTTGAGCTAATTTCTGTTGATTTAACTAAATCTGCTGTCGATTCTGACGTTGTTGATGCTGTTGAAGGTGCTGGGGTAACAGAATCTGAAAATGCATTAACCAACCCTTTATTAATTAGTGTAGACAGTGATACTGCCAAAATGACAATAAAACTTGTTACAATTGCCACTAGTACCGCCAATGATTTCTTCGCTGCTAATTTGATACGGCGTCCCTTATAACTTTTTTTAAACATAAATCCCTCCTAGTTAATTCTAGTTACATTCATCATAACTTAGTAATATTACTGCCGATTATTTGTATTATGTCTAATGTTACAATGATTTATCATTTTAATAAAAAAATGCCAAGATTCTGGCATTTTCCCCTTATTTGTATAAGGTTTTACAAGTTTTCCTCATAAGTCAGTAATAATGATTTAGTACCAACCATTAGCATTCCAGAAAGCAAGAGCTGCTGTCCATGAACCATAACGGCTTGCTACATAATTATCTGCTACCTTCTCTTGATTTTCAGGAGACAAGTCTCCGTTCAAATATGATGATGCTAATTGGTAACGTCCATAATATTGCCCATTTTGAGCTGTATAGCTACCGCTTGACTCACGTTGAGCGATTTCTTCTTTGGCAGCTACCTCTGAAGAAGAAAGATTTGTATTGGTCGCTTGAGTATCTTCACTTTGTGTAGACTCTGTTGATTGTGTTGATTCAACAGCTGCTTCCGCTGTAGCTGTTGTAGCTGAAGGTTCTGTAGTCTCTTCAGTTGTTTCATTAATTGTTAAGCTTTGACCAATAGAAATCTTATTGGCATCTTGAATACCGTTTTTTGAAACGATTTCATCTACGGTCGTACCATTTTTCTTAGCAATAGCTGAAAGTGTATCACCTTTTTGAACTGTGTAAGTTTCTGCATTAGCTAAAGCTGTTGCCCCAAGTGTTGCTACTGTAACAAGTCCAAAAAGACCTAATTTTTTAGTGTTAGATGTATTCTTTTTTTGCATGATGATGCTCCTTTATCTATTTATAGTCCAATCCATATTAGTCAAAGATTTTAAGTTATTTTATTGTTTATGACTAATGGGTAAATCAACTTGCTTTCTCTATATAGGGATTTCTCAATCCAGATTAAGCTGAAGAACTATAACCATGTATCTATGATACCTTGGAAATATAACATCCCCTTGTTAGGGATATTAAAAATATTACAAGTAGGTTGGGATTAGACGAAAAAAGAACGCCTACGTGGGCGTCCATCTAAAACTTCTAGGTCTTAAGATCTAGTTTTTATTTATCTCAACGAATTAACTCTTAAGATAAAAAAGCATTAATCCTAAAGCTAAAATAGCAATAATTGATAAGGTATCTCGACCATTCCATGAAAGTCGACGATATTTTATTCGTCCTTCACCACCTTGATAGCCTCGTGCTTCCATAGCAATCGCCAAAGCATCTGCTCGTTTAAAGCTTGATGCAAACAAAGGAATTAAAATAGGTATTATTGACCGTACCTTTTGAATAATATTTCCTTCACCAAAGTCAACACCACGCGCCTTTTGAGCATTCATAATACGAGTCGTATCATCCATCAAAGTTGGTACAAAACGTAGACTCAAAGATAGCATTAAACCAATTTCATGTGCTGGCACTTTGAAAACAGTAAGAGGTTTTAAAAGTGATTCAACTGCATCAGATAAACTTAAAGGTGTTGTCGTTAGAGTAAGTAGGGTGGAAAAACTAATAATGAGGATAAATCTAAGGAATATCATCCAACCTTGATTTAAACCGACTTCCGTAATCTTTAAAAAGCCGATAGACCAAAGCACACTCCCTTTTGTATTGAAGAAAACTTGAAATAGGGTAGAAAATAAAATAATCCAAATCATTGGTTTGATTCCACCTAAAAAGAAACCAAGTTTTATTTTAGACAAGAAAACCAAGAAAAGTGTAAATAAAGTTATTACAGCATAAGTTAAGGGATTATTAGCCCAAAAGATAATAACAATATAAATCAGCATGGCTAATAATTTACTTCTAGGGTCTAATCGGTGTATAAAAGAGTCCCCAACAATATAACGTCCAATAATTAACTTATCCATGCGACACCACCTCTACGAATTCCTCGATTGTAATAGGGAGACTTTCAAATTGATAACCTTTTTCTTGTAGCTGTAGCGCAAACTCTGTGATTTTAGGAACACCTAACTGCTTTTCTTTAAGAAAAGTAACCTTTTGAAAAACATCTTTAGGAGCTCCCGACAACACTAGTTGCCCTTTTTCCATAACATTCACAGCTGTCGCATAATCGGCAACATCATCCATCAAGTGAGTAACTAAAACAATCGTCATTCCAGAAAGATGTAACTCCTTAAAGAGAGACATCAATTCCTTCCGGCCCTGTGGATCTAGACCGGCAGTCGGTTCATCCAGCACTAGAATATCTGGTTGCATAGCTAGAATCCCTGCGATGGCAACACGTCGCATTTGTCCCCCTGATAAATCAAAAGGATTCTGTCCATGAAACTCTTCCGGGAGTCCAACTAATTTTAGACTTTCAATAGCACGTTGTTCTGCTTCTTCCTTAGAAACTCCGAAATTTTGAGGTCCAAAGGCAACATCTTCTAAAACAGTTTCTGCAAATAACTGACTTTCTGGAAATTGAAAAACTAAACCTACCTTCTTACGAATTGGTTTTATGTCCTTATTCTTTGATTGACTGGTTATGATCGTATCATCAACGTGAACCTGACCACTAGTGGGTAAATTAAGGCCATTCAAGAGCTGCATAATAGTAGATTTACCACTTCCTGTATGTCCAATAAAGGCCGTATATGAACCATCTTTTATCGTCGTCGTCATATCAAAAAGGGCACGCCCCTCAAAAGGAGTACCCGCTTGATAGATATAACTTACATTTTTGAGAGAGATTCCCATAGTTGTTCTACCAATTCCTTTTCTGTCAGATAGTCTTCACAATCTATCAGACCTTTATTTCTTAGCTTTTGAGTTAATAATGCACTAAAAGGGATATCTAAACCTAAGTCAACTAACTCTGAGCCTCTACTAAATAGTTCACGAGGACTTGAAACAGACTCCACTTTACCTTTTTTCAAAACCAAAACACGGTCACTCAAAGCGACCTCATCGAGATCATGAGTAATTGATAAAACAGTCATTCCGTATTCTTTACGAATAGCTTTAATAGATTGAATCAATTCCTGGCGACCTTCTGGGTCAAGCATGCTAGTTGCCTCATCCAAAATCAAAATAGATGGTCTCATAGCTACAATACCTGCGATAGCCACACGTTGTTTTTGGCCTCCAGATAATCTAGCTGGCTCTCTATCCTTAAATTCTGACATTCCTACAAATTCCAGAGCCTCTTGAACTCTTGAAGCCATTTCTTCATAGGGAACACCTTTATTTTCAAGACCAAAAGCAACATCATCTTCAACAGTTGCCCCAACAAATTGATTATCTGGATTTTGAAAGACCATACCAATCTTATCACGGATATCCCAGACATTGTCTTCTGTTAATTCTTGACCATCAACAATAATCTGCCCAGACTCTGCCACTAATAGTCCGTCAATAAGACGTGCTGTCGTGGATTTTCCAGAACCATTATGCCCTACAATGGATAACCATTCCCCACGTTTCACGTGAAACGATACATCATCAAGAATATAGGATGGTTGATCTTGATGATATTTAAACTTTAAATTTTTTATTTCAATCATTGATTTATCGTACTATTTGAAAGTATCCTTAAATAAGAAACCTGCACCTTTGAAATAATCATAGCCTGAGTAAATTGTAAAGAACAAAGCAATATAAAGCATAATTGTTCCTACAAAATGCAGATGACACAATAATAGAATAATAGATAACATCTGAGTCACTGTCTTAATCTTACCAGGCATAGCTGCAGCGAGAACTGTACCACCATTCTCCACTAATAAAAGACGAAGACCTGTGACTGCAAGCTCACGACAGATAATAACTGAAACCACCCAGGCTGGTGCTTGATTAATACCGACTAACATAATAAATGCTGACATCACTAGCATCTTATCTGCCAATGGGTCTGCAAATTTCCCGAAATTAGTAACAACATGCCATTTTCGTGCCAAATAGCCATCTAAATAATCTGTAATACTGGCAATAGCGAAGACAACCGCCGCAGCAATATGCATGACATTACTTGACGCAAGTGATGTCATCAGTAAAAAGATAGGAATCAAAACAATTCTAGCAAGTGTCAATAAATTAGGTAAATTTTCTTTTTTAAACATTTCTTCTCGATTCTATTGGATTCTTAATGTGAGGTAGCTAGGTGTATTTTTATCTAATTGAGATAAATCAAGTGACTCCCCATTTACCTTTAGAGTTACTTTTGAAGATTGAGCAATAATAATTTGAGTTGGTTTAGTTTTACCAGAAAAATCTAAAGAGTATTTTGAATTTTTCGTTTTTGAAAGGAGGTAACTCTCTGAAGTATCTGAGTTATCTACTGAAAACCATGTGTCATCACTATCTTTTGATAACTCCACATCTAAAACTACTGAAGAATTTACATTGGAGAAATCAACCATTAGTTGATTACCTTGAGTTGTCGTTGTAACATTTGCCCCCGAAACGGTAACCTCAGAAATGCTTCGTGACGATTTAGCCTTACTAGCCGTCGACAGATGATTAACTGTAGAGATAGTATTTGGTTTTATCACTTGAGGTTGATTAGAAAGATGTCTAACAATAATATAACCTACTGAGCAGATGATAAGTAACGAAACCGCACTAAGCACTAGTAAAGGTAGATAGTTAGACTTTCTTTTTTCTTCACGTTTATGCTTTAAAAAGCGTGACATGGGAGCTTTAGCAGCTAAGGTATCTTCCTTACGTTCAACTGGTTTCTTCTCTTTTTTTAGTTTTTGCTCATTCTGTCTCTGCTCCTCAAACAGACGTTTTCCATCTAAACCAACCGAAGTGGCATACTTTTCAAGCGCCTCTTGCTGAATGTCCTCTGGCAAAGCCTTAAGTTGATCCATTTCCATAGCCAGAAGAAACTGGGCTTCGACTCCAGAAAATTTTTCTACATCATACAAACTTAACTCTTTCTTTATACGCGCTGCACGTAATTGCTCACCTAGAGAGTGTAACTTCATTTTTCCCCTTTCTAATATTCTTCTTTGTTTTCGTGTCTCTATTATAGCAAATAATCACTTATTTAGGGAAGACAACAAAATCGGTAATCTCCATATTTGAGAGATAGTGATTCAAAAAATCCTTCAACTCCTTGGAAGTAATGCTCATCAGTTCCTGACCAAAATCAAAGTATGTTTTATCATTCTCAAAATACGCTAAATATTGGCTCCCTAAATTCTGGATATTGTCTAGACTACGTAAAAATTCACCATACAAGGCTTTCTTTTGTAAATCCAATGCTTCTTCCGTCAACAATCGTTTTTTATCTGCCGATGTCATCACTTGACGAATTAAACTTGACATACGGATAGGCTCTGCAGTGTCCATAGTCATAACGACAAATGAATATCGATTAGATACCTCGTATTCAATTGACACAGACTCGTCTATTTTTCCTTCAGCATACCAATTTTGATAATAAGGAGACGTCCAGCCAAACAGTAAATTGAACAATAACTGTACCAGTATATTTTCTCTCATACGATTATCAGTAAAAGGAACACTCTTAAAACCAATGGCTAGTTTTGAGATGAATATCTCCATTTGAAGACTATCTAATTTTTGGATATCTGACTCAATAGGGTGCTTTTCTTTCTCGACTATTCTCTCAGGTGGTGTAAACTTACTTTGTTTTTCATTGACAAGAGTGTAAATGTTTCCAACATCAAAATCGCCCACTAAGACGAGATGACAGTTTGCTGGCCTGTAAAAGCAATCAAAATTATCTTTTAAGTCCTTTACAGTAATTTCTTCAATGCTATCAACACTTCCAGCAATATCTTGTCCTAATATAGTATTAGGATACAAACTTTGTAAACAACCTAGATAAACTCTGTAGTCAGGATCATCCTGATACATATTTATCTCTTGTTCAATAATTCTTTTTTCATGATTGACAGCATCTTCAGAACTTGTAAAGCTCGATGTAAACTTTAATAAAAGCTCTAAAGACTCCTCAAAGTGGTCAAGGGTAGAAAAATAATATGTTGTCTTCTCCAATGTTGTAAAAGCATTGACATCAGCTCCAAGCTTGACAAAATCCAATGTCACATCCCTTCCCTGCTCATCCTCAAATAGCTTGTGTTCAAGAAAATGAGCAATACCTGCAGGGTAAGATTGTGACTCACCATCAATATAAAAGTGATTATCTAGCGCCCCAAAATTTGTTGACAAAAAGGCGACTTTTTCTACAAATCCTTTTTTCTTAATGATTGATAAAGACATACCATTATCTAAAATTGCTGAATAAACTTCTTCATCAATTTTTTGATAATAACGTTTCTTCAAAGCAGCCATTTTAAGACACTCCTTCTAAAAAGAACAAACTCTGTAGCTTAACTTGACGTGCTACACGGCAAACATCTTTTTTAGTAACCTTCTCAATCTCATCTAACCAATTCTCCAATGAAAGACTTTTATCGCCAAAAATCACCTTATTAAAACGTTGTTCCACTAATGTTAAGGCATGATCTTCAGAGAGTAGAGCATTCATTCGTATGATTTTTTTGGTTTGATTCAGGAGAGAGCTTGAAAAACGTCCTAATTTAATGTAATTCAATTCTCTACTAATTCCTCGCATAGCCTGATCTCTATTAGATTTTTCAATTCCAGCGTAAACTTCTAGTAAACCTGTAAAGATATCAAATTGGCTACTAATTGAATAAGCCAACCCTTCCTTTTCTCGAAGTGTTGTAAACAAGGCTGAATGGGCAAATTCACCGAACATTGCATTGAATACAATTAAAGCAAAGTAATCTTTATCTCCATATTGACACGGAAATTGGTACCCTAGCTGTAAAATAGATTGACTACTCTGTCTAGGTTCTATCTTTTCTTTCACAACATTGACATAAGGTTGACTATAGCTAAACTGTAAATCAACTTGACGTCCTTCCAAAGGAAAACGATGTAAAGCTTGGAGTACTTGATAATCATCAAATTCTCCAACCATAAAGATATCAATACGATCTCTTGTCAACATACTTTGAAATTCTTGATAAGCTGTAAACGAGGTCTCTGCTTCAACAAGTTCTGCTTGACCATATTTTGGAACTTTCAAGCCCTCATTTACAAAATAAAGCTCTCTTCCTTTAACTTCACTGTAATAGTAATTATTCTCCGTGTCAACATCCAGGTATGTCATTAAATTTTGTTTTTCTATGTCAAATACTTTATTTTGGTATTGGGCTACTCTTGACAGTGGCTTGTAAAGACACTCTTTCAAAAATCCTAGCACTTCCCAAAACAATCCATCATTCGTAGGGATAAAGGTATCTTTCAGATATGTCAACTCGATGTCAACGCTATGTGTCAATCCTTTAGTTGACACTCTAGTTGACAACTGTGTTCCATAAAGAAAAGCTAGTCTCTCTTTAAAAGACTGTACTGTTGGATACGTCTGATTGGCTGTAGCTAACATTTGTGAAACTAGGGCTCGTTTAGCAATTGTTTGTTTATTCAAAGATCCTGTCATTCGAAAAACAATACGATTAGTTTTATATTTTTGTGTTGGAATGAAGTGTACATAGACACCATCAGCAATTTTCATTGATAACCTCTAAAAAGTTTATGCTTCCAATTATACCATTTTTATGCTATCTTATCTCAAGAGAAAGTTGAGGTACTATGGAATATAAATTATTTGGTGAATACATCACACTGCAGGCACTTTTAAAAGAATTAAGTATCATTCATAGTGGAGGAGCTATAAAAGGTTTCTTGGCTAATAATACCGTTTTATTCAACGGTGAGGATGAAAAACGTCGTGGAAAAAAACTTCGTTATGGAGATGTTATTACCATTCCGTCTGAGGAACTTGAAATAACGATTGTAGCTCCTACGACAAATGAAATTGAAGAACATCAAAAAGCAGTCGCTGAAAAAGCACGTGTTGCTGCCATTGTTAAAAAAATGAATCAGGATAATAAAAAGAAACAAAAAGCACATCCGTCAAAAGAAAGCAATAAAACTAAACGAAAACCCGTTCGTTTCCCAGGAACCTAACTATGTGGCTCGAAAAAATTGATATTCAACACTTTAGAAATTATACTGAAGCCTCTGTGAGCTTCTCACCTCATCTCAATATTTTTCTTGGTCGCAATGCCCAAGGAAAAACAAATATTCTTGAGGCCATCTATTTTCTAGCATTGACACGTAGTCATCGGACCCGTTCAGATAAAGAACTGATTCAATTTCAACAAAATACTCTCAAACTTAACGGCATCGTGCATCGTCATAGTGGGAAGCTACCTCTGGAAATCAGTTTATCTAATAAAGGACGCATAACAAAGGTTAACCACCTCAAACAAGCTAAATTATCCGATTATATCGGTCACATGACTGTGGTGCTATTTGCTCCTGAGGATTTACAACTTGTAAAAGGATCTCCAAGCCTGAGACGTAAATTTATAGATATTGATTTAGGACAGATTAAGCCTGTTTATCTCTCAGACTTATCAAGTTATAATCATGTACTCAAACAACGTAATGCTTATCTCAAATCTACTGACAATGTAGACATTAATTTCCTCTCAGTGTTAGATGAACAGCTTTCCGATTTTGGAACACGAGTTATCGAACATAGACTAGAATTTATCAAGCAATTAGAGGAGGAGGCAGATAGACATCATAGTAACCTCTCAAATCAGATAGAGCGCCTTAAAATCTCCTACGAATCTAATATCCCACTGGAAAATAACAAAGTTATTCGCGAATCATTTTTAACCACGTTAAAGCAAAATCACAAAAGAGATATCTTCAAAAAGAACACTGGTGTTGGTCCGCATAGGGATGATTTAACATTTTACATTAATGACATGAACGCATCTTTCGGTAGTCAGGGGCAGCAACGTAGTCTCATACTTTCTTTAAAAATGGCTGAGATTGCTCTGATAAAAAAAGTAACAGGTGAATTTCCTATTCTTCTCCTCGATGATGTCATGAGTGAGCTTGACAATCACCGTCAACTTAAACTGTTAGAAAGTATTGACGAAGAGGTTCAAACCTTCATGACGACAACTTCACTTGATCATCTGAGTAACCTACCACCTGATTTAAAGACCTTCTTAGTTAAGAATGGTGATATTTATGAAAAACAAGTCGATTAAATGACTTGTTTTTCTATTTTTCGTGATTGACACATGTGACAAGCGTTACCCAATAAGCTGTAAATCATTTTCGCCTAAACCCTTTTATCAACAACCATAATCACGTAAATACGTTGTAAACTTATTGTAAATATCTCTGTAAACAAAAAGTACTTATCTGAGATAAGTACTTTTATGTTTATTAATGAGCTGAGTAGTTAGGCGCCTCGTTGGTAATTTGAACATCGTGAGGGTGACTTTCAATAAGTCCTGCACCTGACATTTCAACAAACTGAGCTTTGTCATGTAAAGCCTGAATATCTTCTGCACCTGTATAACCCATACCTGCACGGATACCGCCAATCAATTGGAATACAATATCAGCAGCAGAACCTTTATAAGCTACACGGCCTTCAATTCCTTCTGGAACAAGTTTATTCGCTTCATTAACTGCACCTTGGAAGTAACGATCGCTTGATCCCTTCTTCATCGCTGCAATTGATCCCATACCACGGTATGATTTATATTTACGACCTTGGAAAATCTCAGTTTCACCTGGTGCTTCATCAGTACCAGCAAACATAGAACCAAGCATTACAGCATTACCACCTGCTGCAAGAGCTTTTACAATATCACCTGAGTATTTGATACCACCATCAGCAATAATTGTTTTTCCGTATTCACGCGCAACACTTGCAGCATCGTAAATAGCAGTGACTTGAGGAACACCTACACCCGCAACCACACGTGTTGTACAAATAGAACCTGGTCCGATACCTACTTTAACGACATCGACACCTGCTTCATAAAGTGCACGCGCACCTTCAGCTGTTGCAATATTTCCTGCAATCAAAGTACGATCTGGGAAGTGGGCACGAATTTCAGCAATTTTACGAAGAACACCTGCTGAATGACCATGTGCAGTATCAATGACAATAGCATCTGCGCCTGCTTCAAAGAGAGCTTCTGCACGTTCAAAGGTATCAGAAGTAACCCCTACAGCACCTGCGACCAAAAGACGACCGAATTCATCCTTAGCTGCATTAGGAAACTCGATAACTTTTTCGATGTCCTTAATAGTAATGAGTCCTGACAAACGACCTTCTTCATCAACTAGAGGTAGCTTTTCAATACGATGCTCATGAAGAATACTTTCAGCTGTTTCAAGATCTGTTCCAACTGGAGCAGTGACCAATTTTTCAGAAGTCATGTGTTCTGAAATTGGAGTATCGTAATTAGAGATAAAACGCATATCACGGTTTGTGATAATACCAACCAATTTACGATTTTCAAGTGTCTCAACAATTGGAACCCCTGAAATACGGTAACGTTGCATCAACTCTTCAGCTTCAGCAACTTTATTTTCAGGCGTTAAGAAGAATGGATCAATGATGACACCATTTTCAGAGCGCTTTACTTTTCGAACTTCTTCAGCTTGTTCCGCAATAGACATGTTTTTGTGAATGACACCCAAACCACCTGCACGAGCAATTGAGATAGCCATCTTACTATCTGTGACCGTATCCATGGCTGCAGTGATAATTGGGATATTTAATGTCAAATTTTTAGCCAATTTCGTCTTCAAGTTGACGTTGTTTGGTAGAACATGACTTTCCGCAGGAATAAGCAATACGTCATCAAAAGTGTAACCTTTTTTCAAGAATTTAGTGTCCCAATTTGACATTATAATCGTCCTCTTTTCTCAAAGTTTTGAGGTACAGAAACCCCAGTCTATTTTTTAATTGATAATATCATATCATGCTAAAATGATTTGTCAACAGATTTCGCATAAGATTCTAAGAAAACCTTTTTCCAAATAAAAATAGGGCTCTAGATTATCTTGAGTCCCTACTTTTTATTTCTTAGAAATAATTAATTCCCATTGCTTCTTTTACTTCTGCCAATGTTTGTCCAGCAACTTCACGCGCTGCTTGACTACCTTTTTCAAGCATACGGAAAACTTCTCCCATATCCTTGGCATATTCTAAACGGCGTTCACGAATTGGAGCTAACTCACGTTCTAAGATTTCTAGAAGATAACGTTTTGTCTTCACATCTCCTAAACCACCTCGTTGATAATGTTCTTTCATTTCAGCAATTGTAGTAGCATCCTCTTCGCGACCAAAGATATCAAGATAATGGAAAACCATGTTACCTTCAATTTGACCTGGATCTTCCACACGAATATGATTTGGATCCGTATACATGCTCATGACTTTTTTACGAACAGTATCTTCATCATCTGAAAGGAAGATTCCATTCCCCAAGGATTTAGACATTTTAGCATTACCATCTAGACCTGGAAGGCGCCCTGCAGCTTCATTTTCAGGGTAGATTCCCTCTGGCTCAACCAAAATATCACAATTATAAGTATGATTGAAGCTACGTGCAATTTCACGTGTCTGCTCAATCATTGGCTTTTGGTCATTACCTACAGGAACATAATTTGCTTTAAAGGCCGTGATATCAGCTGCCTGAGAAATTGGATAAACTAGAAATCCTGTTGGAATAGATCCTCCGAAGCCTTTTTGAGCAATTTCCGTCTTAACCGTTGGGTTACGCTCTAAACGTGCCAATGAAACTAGGTTCATGTAATACATAGTCAACTCAGCCAACTCAGGAATCTGACTTTGAATGAAAATAGTTGACTTAGCTGGATCCAAACCTACAGAGAGATAATCTAAAGCAACATTCCCAATCGATTCTTTGATGATTTCTGACTCTTTTGCGTGATCCGTAAGAGCTTGCTGATCAGCCAAGAAGACAAACATGTTATATTTATCTTCGTCTTGTAAAAGGACACGATTTTTTAAACTACCAACATAGTGTCCTAGATGAAGTTTCCCTGTTGGACGGTCTCCCGTCAAAATAATAGGTTTCGTCATATAATTACCTCTCTAATACAAAAAAATCCCCACGCAAAAACATGCGTGAGGGCGTTAATCACTTTTGATACGCGGTACCACCTCAGTTGATAACTCTTTCTGCAGCTATCATCTCAAACCTTCTCAACAAAGAAGTTGCACGATAAGGGGTGCCAAACCTAACGTTTATGTGTTCACGTTAATCGTCAATTCTCTTCAGCCCATTCATTCCACCTTCATACTGATTTTCAGCAACCACCAGCTCTCTATAAAAAAGGATAGAATTACTCTTCTGATGACTATTATTCTACATTGTTTTATCTATTTTTGTCAAGATTATGTTTCTAGTTTCACGTGAAACACAACCTCAGATACAACCAAAATAGTCATTACTTGACGGAAACTTAAAAAGACTTGATAATAAGAATATCATTTCTAGGAGATATTATATGAAACGTCGAATAATAGACATACTTTTAGTTACACTCGGTTCTTTTATTGCTGCGGTTGGCTATAACTCACTTTTAGTTAAGAATAATATTGCTTCAGGTGGTGTCGGAGGGCTAGCCATTAGTTTAAATGCCCTTTTTGGCTGGAATAATGCTAACTTCGTCTTAGCAACAACCATCCCTTTGTTAATTTTATGTTGGTTCTTTCTTGGCCGCGAAGTTCTCCTAAAAACCTTCTATGGGTCTCTTGTCTTCCCAATGTTTATTAAATTAACTGAGGGCTTACCGACACTCACCAAACAACCTTTGTTGGCTGCTATTTTTGGTGGGATTGTATTAGGGTTAGGACTAGGAATAGTTTTTTATGGAAATTCCTCAACTGGAGGAACTGGAATTATCACACAAATTCTCAACAAATATACGCCACTCCCACTAGGAATGGTACTACTTATTGTCGATGGGATCATTGTCGCAATCAGTGCTATTGCCTTTCCTCCTGATACTGTTATGTATTCCATTCTCTCACTTGGAGTTGTTTCTCTTACAATTGATAAAATGATGGTCGGACTCAATTCATCACGAAATCTTCTAATCATTTCGCAAAATAGTGAACAAATCCTAAACTACATCACTAGAGTGGCTGATCGAGGAGCAACAAAAATCCCAGTTCTTGGTGGACATACCGGACATGCACAAAATATGATTATGACTACCTTGTCAACTCATGAGGTTCCAAAAGTCCAAGAAGAAATCCAAAAAATAGATGAAACTGCCTTTATCGTCATTGTTCCTGCTTCTACAGTTATGGGACGTGGATTTAGCCTCCAAAAAGATTACCAAAGAGTTCCAAATGACTTTATTAATCCCTTGTAAAATCGATTGAAATAAAGTCTAATTTCTCGTAAAATAGTAGTTAAGAATAAAAATAAAGGATATTATATGCTTACTGTATCAGATGTATCGCTTCGTTTTAGCGATCGTAAACTTTTTGATGATGTTAACATTGCCTTCACGCCAGGTAATACTTATGGTCTTATCGGTGCTAATGGTGCTGGTAAATCCACTTTTTTGAAAATTTTAGCTGGTGATATTGAACCAACAACAGGGCACATCTCGCTTGGTCCTGATGAACGTCTTTCTGTCCTTCGTCAGAACCACTTTGACTATGAAGAAGAACGCGTTATCGATGTTGTTATTATGGGGAATGAACGCCTCTACGATATCATGAAAGAAAAAGATGCCATCTACATGAAAGAAGATTTTTCAGATGAAGATGGTGTCCGTGCTGCTGAATTAGAAGGACTCTTTGCTGAATTAGGTGGTTGGGAAGCTGAAAGCGAAGCCTCACAATTACTTCAGAATCTAAATATCCCAGAAGACCTTCACTATCAAAACATGAGTGAATTGGCTAATGGTGACAAGGTGAAAGTGCTCCTTGCAAAAGCACTCTTTGGTAAACCTGATGTACTTCTTCTTGACGAACCTACCAATGGTCTTGATATCCAGTCTATCTCTTGGCTTGAAGATTTCTTGATTGATTTTGAAAATACAGTCATTGTCGTATCCCATGACCGTCACTTCTTGAATAAGGTGTGTACGCATATGGCCGACCTTGACTTTGGTAAAATCAAACTCTATGTCGGTAACTATGACTTCTGGAAACAATCTTCAGAATTGGCTGCACGCTTGCAGGCTGACCGTAATGCCAAAGCAGAAGAAAAAATTAAGGAACTTCAAGAATTCGTTGCTCGTTTCTCTGCCAACGCTTCAAAATCTAAACAAGCGACTTCTCGTAAGAAAATGCTTGATAAAATTGAGCTAGAAGAAATCGTCCCATCAAGTCGTAAATACCCATTTATCAATTTCAAAGCAGAGCGTGAAATCGGTAATGACCTTCTAACAGTTGAAAATCTCACTGTTAAGATGGATGGTGAGACTATTCTTGACAACATTAGTTTCATCTTGCGACCAGGAGATAAGACTGCCATCATCGGTCAAAACGATATTCAAACAACTGCATTAATTCGTGCTCTTGCCGGTGATATTGACTACGAAGGTACAATCAAATGGGGTGTTACTACTAGCCGGTCTTACCTTCCAAAAGACAATTCTAAAGACTTTGCATCCGGTGAATCAATTCTCGAATGGCTTCGTCAATTTGCCGAAAAAGGTGAAGATGATGATACTTTCTTGCGTGGATTCCTTGGGCGTATGCTCTTCTCAGGGGATGAGGTTAATAAATCTGTTAGTGTTCTCTCAGGGGGAGAAAAGGTACGTGTCATGCTTTCTAAACTCATGCTTTTGAAATCTAACGTCCTTCTTCTGGATGATCCTACTAATCACTTGGATTTGGAATCAATCTCCAGTCTGAATGATGGCGTCCGTGACTTCAAAGAGTCTGTTATCTTTGCCAGTCATGACCATGAATTTATTCAAACAATAGCGAACCACATCGTAGTTGTTTCTAAAAATGGGGTTATTGACCGTATTGATGAAACTTATGATGAGTTCCTTGAAAATGAAGAAGTGCAAGCTAAAGTCAAAGCACTATGGGCTGATTAAACTATAAAAAGATGCAGGTTGGGATATCCCAACCTGTCTTAGTATCATTATGACAAATAAAAAATACCATACGACTTTATTATTTTATCTGGCTGCTTTTTTCTTGCCCGTACTAATCATGATAGGGGTGCTGTATAGCCAAAAAATCTATCCTGGTAGTGAGCGGACTATTTTAACAAGTGATGGTTTTCATCAGTATGTGATTTTTGCAACTGGACTTCGGAATATACTTCATGGAAATGGGAGCCTCTTTTACACCTTTACAAGTGGTCTAGGGCTTAATTTCTATGCTCTAACAAGCTATTACCTAGGTTCCTTCTTGTCTCCACTTTACTATTTCTTTACTGTCAACCAAATGGCCGATGCTTTTTATTATATAACACTCCTTAAATTCGGGCTTATTGGGTTATCAGGAGCTTTTAGTTTTAAGCGGCTCTTTACAAAAGTGTCAAGAAGTTTCATCCTATGTCTTTCTACAGGATTTTCTTTGATGAGCTTCGCTACCAGTCAGTTAGAAATTAATACCTGGCTAGATGCCTTTATTCTAGCACCTCTAATCATATTAGGTTTACACCTCTTACTAAGATTCAATAAACGGGGCTTATACTTTTTTAGCCTAACCTGTCTTTTTATCCAAAATTACTATTTTGGTTATATGATGGCTATTTTCCTAACCCTTTACACCATAGTACAATTGATAACTATCAAGGGATGGAAGAGTAAGATTCTTCATTTCATAGACTTTGGAATTGTTTCTATACTTGCTGGTTTAAGTAGTGCTGTCATGTTACTGCCTACACTACTTGACTTGACCACACATGGTGAAAAGTTTACAGGTGCGTCAAGTTTGTTGACAGAGTCCACCTATTATTTTGACTTCTTTGCGAAAAATCTCGTTGGAGTTTACGATACTACTAAATTTGGGTCAATACCTATGATCTATGTGGGAATCTTACCTTTGATTCTTTTTCTACTTTTCTTTATTAGTAGGGAAGTCAAGCTATCATTACGTATAGGTTATCTCCTATTAGTAGCTTTCTTTATCGCTAGCTTCTACTTACAGCCTCTTGATTTGTTTTGGCAAGGAATGCATGCACCCAACATGTTTCTCCATCGCTATTCTTGGCTCCTATCTCTCCTAACTGTTCTTTTGGCAGGAGAAACACTCAACCGAATTAAAAACTTTTCTTTTAAAAGACTCCTCATATCTTTCTTAGGATTGAGTACCGCTTACTTACTAACTTGGATTTTCCAATCTCACTATAGCTTCATTGAATCAGTCTCCTGGCTATTAAGCCTAGCATTTCTTCTAGCCTATGCCATTCTATTTATTAGCTATTTTAGACAGCAAATTCCTGGGAGTGTTTTTCGCTGTTTCACCTTCTTGTTCTGCATTTTTGAGCTTGCATTAAGTACTTACTATGTTGTTGGAGCTCTGGGAAATGAGTGGGTATTCCCAACTCGTGAAGGCTACCTACGAAATATGTCTGCCATTACAAAACTAGTTTCAGATACTAAGCAAGCGAATAAGACTTTTTACCGTACTGAAAGGTTAGAGGCTCAAACTGGTAACGACAGTATGAAATTTAACTATAATGGTATTTCTCAGTTTTCATCCATTCGAAATACTGCTTCAAGCTCAACACTCGATAGGTTAGGCTTCAAATCTGAAGGGACTAATTTAAACCTACGTTACCAAAATAACACCATTATCGCTGATAGTCTCTTCGGAATAAAATATAATTTATCGAACTTTGACCTTAATAAGTATGGTTTTAATCACGTAACTTCTGAGAAAACAATGGGGCTTTATCAAAATAATAATGCAAGTCAGCTTGCTATCTTAACTGATGGCATTTACAAGAATATTGACTTCACTGTCAATACGCTTGACAATCAAACTAGCTTGCTAAATGCTCTATCTGGACTTAACTTAACCTATTTTAAACGAGCTCCATCTCAACTTTTTGATCAAGATGCTAAGTCTTTGAATCAGCGCGTGGCTAAAAACGTTAGTAACTCGAATAAAGATTTTGTAACAATCACCTATCGAGTCATCGCTCCACCACATAGTCAACTCTATGTTAGTGTTCCTAATATTTCTTGGTCCGATGACAATAACCACTCTCTGTCAATTACTGTAAATGGTGTGACAAGGAATCAAGTTACTGACAATACCTTCGATTTCTTCGATCTTGGCTACTTTGAAACAGAATCAATGGTTACCATCAAACTTAGTTTTCCTGGCAATAAAGCAATATCTTTTGATAATCCTAGTTTTTATGCCCTTGATACTCACAACTATCAGATAGCTATGGATACTATTAATGAACGTGATAGCAAGGTTACGACGTCAAATAATAAAGTGTTCGTTGATTATAGTAGTAAAACGAATGCCTCACTATTCTTCACCATTCCATACGATAAGGGGTGGACAGCGACTATAAACCATAAAAAAGTTAAGATTCAACGAGCCCAAAAGGGGTTCATGAAAGTTGATGTCCCTAGTGGGAAAGGTAAAGTTGTTCTAACCTTCATTCCCTATGGTCTTAAGACAGGTTTAGTGATTAGTCTATTGGCAAGTATCATATTTTGTTGCTACGCTTATTTCATCAGAAAAATAACCGTTATTCAAAAACGCTGATTATCTTAAATAAAATTAAATAGGTCTGGAACAATTGTTCCAGACCTTATTTATCTTTGGGTACAAAAAAACTCAAGCTATACAACTTGAGGTGTCTTATCACTCCGCCAGTAGGGCTCGAACCTACGACATCATGATTAACAGTCATGCGCTACTACCAACTGAGCTATGGCGGATAAAACTGCTAAGTAGCAAAAATAGTCCGTACGGGATTCGAACCCGTGTTACCGCCGTGAAAAGGCGGTGTCTTAACCCCTTGACCAACGGACCAAGTTCTGAGATTTTTATCTCATTAACACTCTTATTATTATATCAGAGTATTCGATTTTGTCTATACTTTTTTTCAAAAAAAATATTAAATTTTGCTAAATTTATTCGAATTTTACGTTAGTTTTTATCTTGCTTTTACAAAGTATTGACATGTTGCTATATATTTTGTAAACTAATAGAGTTATTGGTCCCATAGCTCAGCTGGATAGAGCATTCGCCTTCTAAGCGAACGGTCGCAGGTTCGAATCCTGCTGGGATCAGATAAAAAACGCAATCTAGAATCTCTAGTTGCGTTTTTCTTTTGCCTCGATAAATAGGAAATAATTTAAAACAAGCAAGGGAAGCAAAGTCGTATATAGGCTGTATTCATGTAAATATTGAGCAAACCAAGTTGAGGCTGCAACTCCTACCATAAATGTAAAGATGATAATAGTAGTGTAAGAAGCTTGTTTAAGCACTTTGGGATCCCCCTCGTCAATAGCCCTGGCAACGGTTAAAGAGGTATTCGTAATATTACCAGTCATCATGAAGGAAGCATAATTTACCCCTCTGACGCGCTTAAAAATCCCTACCTGAAGAGAGGCAAAAAATGCCAAGCCTGCAATCGTAATAGTAGAATCAACGTAAGGTGTAATAATGGCGAGAATAGTCATCAAGAGAAAGGCAAGTCTAATCGCTTGCAAATGCCATCCCCATTTATGGTTAATGAGCCACTTCTTAACAAAAAAAACAAAAAACTGACCTAAAACAAAGAAAAAAATAGGTATCACATAGCTGAAAGCTCTTGCAATATGCCCCTCAACAAGATGAATAACCAAATAAAGGAGATTACCTGTCTGAATACTTGCAAATCGTCCGTCTTGAGTATTGTAAGTATAGGCATCAATGAAGCCCCCTATATAACTTACTAGAGTTGCTACCCGTAATCCTTCAAAAACACGATAGGAGCGTTTTTTCATTCTGAACATGTCTGTTTCCTTCTTCTACTTATGGTAAGGACTTCCCTGCTGAATCATGAATGCGCGATAAATTTGTTCTACTAATACAAGGCGCATAAGCTGATGAGGGAACGTTAAGAGACCAAAACTCATTAATTGATTAGCTCTCTTTTTCACTGTAGGAGAGAGTCCCAAACTTCCCCCTATAATAAAAGTAATATCTGAATAGCCTCTAAGAGTCGCTTGCTCTAACTCTTTAGCAAATTGCTCCGAGGGAAATTGTTTTCCTTCAATAGCTAAGGCAATGACATAATCACGCTCACCTACTTTAGCCAAGATACGCTGTCCCTCTTTGTCTAGGATAGCTTTATTTTCAGCTTCGCTTGCATTATCTGGCGTCTTTTCATCCGTTAATTCTATAGACTCAAATTTTGTAAAGCGTCCTAGTCGTTTGACATACTCCGCAATGCCATCTTTCAAATATTTTTCTTTCAATTTTCCAACGGTAATCAATTTAACTTTCATAGGCTTATTATAGCACATATCCACAATCTTTTAACACCTTATCCACACCTTTTTACTGTTAAGAATCTTTAGTTATCCCTATAAAATAGCTTCTTATCTACATTTTTTGAAACTTATCCACAGACTGTTGATAACTGTTCTTTAAAATCACTTTATGATATAATTAAGCTTACTTTGATATGTTTATCAAAAAGGAGGACTAAACGTGAAAAAATTTAACTGGAAAAAAATAGTAGCGCCAATTGCAATGCTTGTTATTGGCTTACTAGGTGGTTTACTAGGTGCCTTTATCCTACTAACAGCAGCAGGGGTATCTTTTACCAATTCAACAGATACAGGTGTTAAAACAGCTAAGACCGTATACAATAATACAACAGATACAACTAAAGCTGTTAAGAAAGTACAAAATGCCGTTGTTTCTGTCATCAATTACCAAGAAGGGTCATCTTCAGATTCTCTAAATGAACTTTATGGCCATATCTTTGGTGGAGATGATAGTTCTGATTCTAGCCAAGACAAATCAAAAGATTCTGATGGGTTGCAAGTCGCTGGTGAAGGTTCTGGAGTCATCTATAAAAAAGATGGGAAAGAGGCCTACATCGTAACCAACAACCACGTTGTCGATGGCGCTAAAAAACTTGAAATCATGCTTTCAGATGGATCAAAAATTACTGGTGAACTCGTTGGTAAAGATACTTACTCTGACCTAGCAGTTGTCAAAGTTTCTTCAGATAAAATTAAAACCGTAGCGGAATTTGCAGACTCAAACTCTCTCACAGTCGGTGAGAAGGCAATTGCTATCGGTAGCCCACTTGGTACCGAATACGCCAACTCAGTAACAGAGGGAATCGTTTCTAGCCTTAGCCGTACCGTAACTATGCAAAACGACAATGGTGAAACTGTTTCAACAAATGCTATCCAAACAGATGCTGCCATTAACCCTGGTAACTCAGGTGGTGCCTTAGTCAATATCGAAGGACAAGTTATCGGTATTAACTCAAGTAAAATTTCATCAACGTCAGCAGTCGCTGGTAGCGCCGTTGAAGGTATGGGATTTGCCATTCCATCAAACGATGTTGTCGAGATTATCAATCAATTGGAAAAAGACGGTAAAGTTACACGACCAGCCCTAGGAATCTCAATGGCCGATCTTAACAGCCTTTCTAGCAGTGCAACTTCTAAATTAGATTTACCAGATGATGTGAAAGCTGGAGTTGTAGTCGGCAGCGTTCAAAAAGGTATGCCAGCTGACGGTAAACTTCAAGAAAATGATGTTATCACTGAAATTGACGGTAAGGAAATCAGCTCAAAAACTGATATTCAAACCAATCTTTACAGCCATAGTATCGGAGATACAATCAAGGTAACCTTCTATCGTGGTAAAGAGAAGAAAACTGAAGAACTTAAATTAACAAAATCTACAGAAGACTTGTCTGACTAAGTCATTGACAAATCTGTCAAAAGACCTTTACAATAATGTAAAGGTCTTTTTTTGGAAAGGAATAACATGCAAGAACAACTCAAAGCTTTACCTATTAGTGACATCTATCCCAATCCTTTTCAACCTCGTATAGAGTTCTCTGATGAAGAATTAGCAGAGCTAAGCCAATCAATCTCAGAAAATGGACTGATACAGCCAATCATTGTCCGAAAATCGGATATTATTGGTTATGAACTAATTGCTGGGGAAAGACGTTTACGTGCCTGTAAACGTCTAGGAATGACAGAAATCCCTGCAGTTGTAAAGGAAGTTACAGATCAAGAAAGCCGTAAACAAGCTATTATTGAAAATTTACAACGATCGAATCTCAATCCCATTGAAGAAGCAAAGGCCTATCGTAATTTAATTAATGAGCTAGCTTATAGTCACGAGGAACTGGCGAAAGCTATGGGAAAATCCAGACCCTATATCAGTAACTCTCTCAGACTCCTCCAACTTCCCCAAGAGATACAGACGAGTATCGAAAATGGCAAACTGAGTCAAGGACATGCTAGAGCACTTTTAGCTGTTGAGGATACAAAAAAGCAATTAACTATCTATCATCAGGTCCTTACTGAAAAATGGTCAGTTCGTACCCTGGAAAAAAGACTTCAAGAACTTCCAAAAAAACAAAAATCAAAAAAAGATATTCATATAAAAGATAAAGAAAAAGAACTGGAAAAATCACTTGGTCTCCCCGTTACTCTTCGTTATCACAAAAATCACTCTGGAACTATTCAGATCCACTTTTCGACGGAAGAAGATTTTAACAGAATTATCAACAAGCTTATTTGACCTGTGAATTGAGGAGAAAAAAGAAACAAACTTATCCACATCATAAAATGGTTGCCCTCCCTTTATTTGAGAGGGTTTCTTTTTTTATTCACAACTTGTGGATAACTCTTGTGCACAATGTGAATTGTCTTTTTTCCCTTGTGGATAACTTAAGGAACTTTTATCTTCGGACCTGTGGAAAACTTTTTTGTTTTATGATAGAATCAGAGAACAAGAATAAAGAAGGAGAATTGATAGAATGACCGAAAAAGAGCATTTTTTTTGGAATAAGCTCTTAGAGCTGGCCAAAGAGGAACTAACACAAGCCACTTTTGATTATTATGTCCTGGATACCAAGCTCATCAAAGTTCAAGATAACGTTGCTACAATTCTGCTTGAAGAAGTCAAAAAGCTATTCTGGGAAAAGAATATGCAATCTTTCATTTTGATGGCTGGTTTTGAAGCCTATAATAGTGAAATCAAAGTTGAGTACGTCTTTGACGAAGCACTCTTAAACGAGGCAAATTCAACTGTAACAAACAATGACTTTGGCAATAAAAAGGAACAGCAAACACCTGCTCTTCCTACATTGGACTCTGACTTAAATAGTAAGTACACCTTTGATAATTTTATTCAGGGAGATGAAAACCGTTGGTCAGTTGCTGCATCTTTAGCTGTAGCTGATTCACCAGGAGCTACGTATAACCCTCTATTTATTTATGGAGGACCTGGTCTCGGAAAAACTCACTTACTCAATGCCATTGGTAACAAGGTCTTACATGATAATCCTCAAGCACGTATCAAATACATTACTGCAGAGAATTTCATTAATGAATTTGTTGTCCATATCCGTTTAGATAAAATGGATGAACTAAAACTAAAATACCGTCATCTGGACGTTCTCTTAATTGATGATATTCAATCATTGGCTAAAAAATCAACGCAAGCCACTCAAGAGGAATTTTTCAATACTTTCAATGTCCTTCACAATAATAATAAACAAATTGTCCTGACCAGCGACCGTAATCCAGATCAATTGAACGAGATGGAAGAGCGTCTTGTCACGCGCTTTAAATGGGGGTTAACCGTCAACATCACACCACCTGACTTTGAAACGCGAGTGGCCATTCTTACTAATAAGATTATGGACTATGATTATCATTTTCCTCCTGAAACAATTGAGTATTTAGCTGGCCAATTTGATTCAAATGTCCGTGACTTAGAAGGGGCCTTAAAAGATATTAGCTTAGTTGCCAATGTTCGCCAGTTAGATACTATCACAGTTGAGGTAGCTGCTGAAGCCATTCGCGCACGTAAAATGGATAGTCCTAAGTTAACTCTTATTCCGATTGAGGATATCCAAACTGAAGTAGGAAAATTTTATAATGTCACAGTAAAAGAGATTAAGGCAACTAAACGAACACAAAATATTGTCTTGGCACGTCAGGTAGCCATGTATCTTGCGCGTGAAATGACTGATAACTCCCTTCCAAAAATTGGAAAAGAATTTGGAGGAAGAGACCACTCAACTGTCTTACATGCATACAATAAAATCAAAAATATGATTGCTCAAGATGACAGTTTACGCATTGAAATTGATACCATCAAAAACAAGATAAAATAATACTTGTGGATAACTATTAAAAATTATACAAACTTTTCCACAGGCTGTGCACAAGTTTAAAGCCTTGATAAAACTATGTTTTGTACACTTATGCACAGTGTCCACAAGACCTACTACTACTACTAAAATAATACTAATAAAATAAAGGAGCATCATGATTCAATTTGCGATTAATAAAGCTTATTTCTTACAAGCACTTCATACAACTCGCCGTGCTATTTCTTCTAAAAATGCTATCCCAATTCTATCAACGATTAAAATCGAAGTTACCAGTGATGGTATCTATTTGACAGGATCAAATGGGCAAATCTCAATTGAAAATAGTATCTCAGTTTCAGAAGAAAATGCAGGCCTCTTAATTACACAGCCAGGTAGTATCCTTTTGGAAGCAAACTTTTTCATTAATGTTGTCTCAAGCTTGCCTGATGTTACCCTTACTTTTGAAGAAATTGAACAATACCAAGTTTTACTGAAAAGTGGTAAATCAGAAATTACCTTGAAAGGGAAAGATGTTGAACAATATCCCCGTATTCAGGAAGTTGATAGCTTGACGCCATTACTCATGGACACAAAAGTGTTAAAATCTATCATTGCTGAAACTTCATTCGCAGCAAGCACCCAAGAAAGTCGTCCAATTTTAACCGGTGTTCACTTCGTTCTTTCAAATCATAAAGATCTCAAAGCTGTAGCAACTGACTCTCACCGTATGAGCCAACGCCAACTTGTTTTGGAGCATTCTGCAGATAACTTTGATGTTGTAATCCCAAGTCGCTCACTTAAAGAATTATCGGCAGTCTTTAGCGATGATATTGAAAACATAGAGGTTTTCTTCTCAGCAAATCAAATTCTATTCCGTAGTGAAACAATTTCTTTCTATACACGTCTACTTGAAGGAAATTATCCAGACACGAATCGTCTCTTGTCTGATTCATTTGAAACAGAAGTTGTTTTCGAGACAGCTAGCCTTCGTTCTGCTATGGAACGTTCATATTTGATTTCTAATGCTAGTCAAAGTGGTACCGTCAAACTCGAAATCATCAATGGCAGTGTCAGTGCCCATGTTAATTCACCAGAAGTCGGAAAGGTGAATGAGGATATTGATGTGCAAGATGTTTCTGGTAGTGATCTGGTCATTAGTTTCAACCCAACCTACCTAATAGATGCTTTGAAAGCTCTTAAGAGTGAGACTGTCCGTGTACGTTTCATTTCACCAGTGCGTCCATTTACTTTGACGCCAGCAGATGACAGTGAGAATTTTATTCAATTGATTACACCTGTAAGAACAAACTAAAATCGAAAAAGTTATCCACTGTGGATAACTTTTTTACTAGAAAGGGAGTTTATGTACCAAATTGGAAGTTTAGTTGAAATGAAAAAACCACATGCTTGTACCATCAAAGCAACAGGAAAAAAAGCTAATGAATGGGAAGTGACCCGTCTTGGGGCTGACATTAAGATCCGTTGTACGAATTGTGATCATGTGGTTATGATGAGTCGTCATGATTTCGAAAAGAAACTTAAGAAGGTTTTATAACAGACATTGGGGAGTCCGTATAAGGCGGTTCTTGTCTTTAGAAAATTAGTTTACTAGCAATATAAAAACTTTCTAGAGTCCCCAATCATCTTCTTTATAGCATTTTTTGCCTTGCTTTCCTTTTTATGATTCTCAAAGGGAAGTTGCCTATTTTTAACAATTTTTGTGTTATAATTAACTGAATTACTTTTTTATGGAGAAATAAATTAATGGCTTTAACAGCAGGTATCGTTGGTTTGCCAAACGTTGGTAAATCAACTCTTTTCAATGCAATTACAAAAGCGGGTGCGGAAGCTGCTAACTATCCTTTCGCGACAATTGATCCAAACGTCGGAATGGTTGAGGTACCAGATGAGCGTTTGACGAAACTGACTGAACTTATTACCCCTAAAAAGACTGTTCCAACCACATTTGAGTTCACAGATATTGCGGGTATCGTAAAAGGAGCATCAAAGGGTGAAGGTCTTGGAAATAAGTTCTTGGCGAACATTCGTGAAGTAGATGCGATTGTCCATGTGGTTCGTGCTTTCGATGATGAAAATGTTATGCGTGAACAAGGGCGTGAGGATGCCTTTGTAGATCCTATGGCTGATATCGATACAATCAACCTAGAATTGATTTTGGCTGACCTTGAATCAATTAACAAACGTTATGCGCGTGTCGAAAAAATTGCGCGTACACAAAAAGATAAAGATTCTGTGGCAGAGTTTAATATTCTTCAAAAGATTAAACCTGTTCTAGAAGATGGTAAGTCTGCACGTACGATTGATTTTACTGAGGAAGAGCAAAAAATTGTTAAGGGACTCTTCCTCTTGACAACAAAACCAGTACTTTATGTGGCTAACGTTGATGAAGACCAAGTCGCAAATCCTGATGATATTGACTATGTCAAACAAATTCGTGAGTTTGCAGCGACTGAAAATGCAGAAGTAGTTGTTATCTCTGCACGTGTTGAGGAAGAAATTTCTGAATTGGATGATGAAGACAAAGAAATGTTCTTGGAAGACCTTGGTTTGACAGAATCAGGAGTTGATAAACTGACACGCGCAGCCTATCACTTGCTTGGCCTAGGAACTTACTTTACTGCTGGTGAGAAAGAAGTGCGTGCTTGGACCTTTAAACGCGGCATCAAGGCTCCACAAGCAGCAGGAATTATCCACTCTGACTTCGAGAAAGGCTTTATCCGTGCCGTAACCATGTCTTACGATGATCTTATTAAATATGGTTCTGAGAAAGCTGTTAAGGAAGCTGGTCGCCTTCGTGAAGAAGGAAAAGAATATGTTGTTCAAGATGGCGACATCATGGAATTCCGTTTCAACGTTTAGAAAATAAAAAATAGTGCACAAGGCTGAAAAGTATTTTTCAGTCCTTTTGCTGTTTATCAAAGAGGAGAAATAATGACAAAATTAGTAGTTGGCTTGGGAAATCCTGGTTCAAAATACCATGAGACACGTCACAATGTTGGGTTTATGGCTATTGACCTAATGGCTAAGGAACTGGGATTAACCTTTTCTGAAGAAAAGACCTTTAAGGCTGAAGTGGCTTCGACCTTTTTAAACGGTGAAAAGGTTTATTTTGTGAAACCAACGACCTTTATGAATCTATCTGGTCTAGCTGTTAGAGCATTGCTAGCTTATTACAATATTCCCATGGAGGATTTTATCGTTATTTACGATGACTTAGATATGGAAGTTGGGAAATTGCGCTTTCGTCAAAAAGGTTCAGCAGGTGGTCATAATGGGATTAAATCTATCATTGCTGAAACTGGCACTCAAGAATTTGACCGTATAAAAATTGGTATTGGCCGCCCACAGAAAGGAATGACGGTCGTTAATCATGTCCTTGGAAAATTTAGTGAAGATGATTATGCCACAATTTTACTGACTTTAGACAAGGTAGAGACGGCCCTCAATCATTACCTTAAAACCAATGATTTCGAAGACACTATGAGGCGTTATAATGGCTAATACCCTATTAGATCTTTTTGAGAAGAATCCTCAATTGCTTGAGTGGAGTGATAAAGTAACTTTATTGAGTAGACAGTTGGTTATGGGATTTTCTGGTTCCAGCAAGGCAGTTGTCATGGCATCTGCCCTTTCTGAGCAGGTTCCTAAGATTCTAATCGTTACTTCAACACAAAATGAAGCTGAGCAACTAACAGGAGATTTGTCAGCTATCTTAGGAGAGGATAAGGTTTATTCTTTTTTTGCAGATGATGTAGTAGCTGCAGAGTTTATCTTCGCTTCTCCAGAAAAGACCCATTCTCGTCTCGAAAGTCTTAATTTTTTAATAGATAAAGAGTCAAGTGGAATCTTGGTTACGAGTTTAGTTGGTACTAAGTTACATTTGCCTAATCCTGAGGTTTATAAAGACTCTCGCATTGACTTAACACTAGGGGAGGAACATGATTTAGAGGCTCTCAGTAAGCATCTGACTCATATTGGATACCAAAGAGTAGAGCAGGTTCTCTCCCCTGGTGAGTTCAGTCGTAGGGGCGATATTTTAGATATTTATGAACTGACTGCAGAACTCCCCTACCGTTTAGAATTTTTTGGAGATGAGATTGATGGTATTCGTCAGTTTGATAGCGATAGTCAGAAATCTTTAGACAATTTAGAGCATATTATCGTATCTCCGGCAGATGATATTATCTTAACAAGAGAAGATTACCAACGTGCTGAGAAGGCCCTAGAAAGTGCGGTCTCAAAGGCAGAAGGTCCTCATAAGGCTTACCTTGAGGAGGTCCTGTCGGTTACGATTGATGGTTACCGTCATAAAGATTTACGTAAGTTTTTGTCTCTTTTTTATGATAAAGCTTACACCTTATTTGACTACCTTCCAAAGGGAACTCCTGTATTCATTGATGATTTTCAAAAGATAGTGGACCGCCATGGACGTCTTGAGTTGGAAGTGGCTAATCTTTTAACTGAGGATCTTCATCAGGGCAAGTCTCTGAGTCATCTAAATTACTTAGTGGATTCATTTAAGACTTTACGTAACTATCAGCCAGCTAGTTTCTTTTCGAATTTTCATAAGGGATTGGGAAATCTTAAATTTGATAAGTTGTATCAATTCACGCAATACCCTATGCAGGAGTTCTTCAACCAGTTCCCACTTCTAGTTGATGAAATACATCGCTATACCAAGAATAAGGCAACAGTTATTTTACAAGTGGGGTCTGAGAAGCAGCTCAAATCTTTGAAGGAAACCTTGGAAGAATATGATTTAGATTTACCCCTTAGTAGTTTTGGAGATTTGATACCTCATAAGCCTCAGTTAGTCTTAGGTAACTTATCCAATGGTTTTTACTTTGCGGATGAAAAGCTTGTTCTTGTCACTGAACGTGAGATTTTTCATAAAAAAGTAAAACGTCGTGCGCGTGCCAGTCACGTTTCCAATGCTGAGCGTCTCAAAGATTACAATGAACTTGAAAAAGGTGATTATGTTGTACACCAGACTCATGGTATCGGTCAATTTAAAGGTATTGAGACTATTGAGATTAAAGGGGTGCATCGTGACTACTTGACCATCCAATATCAGGATGCGGCAACAATTTCTCTACCTGTTGAGCAGATTGAGAGTCTCTCTAAGTATGTGTCAGCGGACGGAAAAGAGCCTAAAATTAATAAACTCAATGATGGGCGTTTCCAAAAGACTAAACAAAAAGTAAGCAAGCAAGTAGAGGATATTGCCGATGATCTCTTAAAACTTTATGCTGAGCGTAGTCAACTTAAAGGTTTTGCTTTTTCACCAGATGATGATAACCAAAGGGATTTCGAAGATGATTTTGCCTATGCTGAGACAGAGGATCAATTGCGTTCTATCAAGGAAATTAAGGTAGACATGGAGTCAGACAAACCCATGGATCGTCTCTTGGTGGGGGATGTTGGTTTTGGTAAGACAGAGGTAGCTATGCGTGCTGCCTTCAAGGCGGCCAATGATGGAAAGCAAGTTGCTATCCTAGTTCCTACAACAGTTCTTGCCCATCAGCACTATTTGAATTTTAAAGAACGTTTTGAAAATCATGCTGTTGAGGTAGATGAACTCAGTCGTTTTAGAAGTAAAAAAGAGCAAAATGAGACTATTGAAAATCTAGCTAAAGGGCGTATTGATATTATTATTGGTACTCACCGCCTGCTGTCCAAAGATGTTAAGTTTTCTGATTTAGGATTGCTAATAATTGATGAAGAACAACGTTTTGGCGTGAAGCATAAAGAGAAACTTAAGGAGTTGAAAGCTAAGGTTGATGTCCTTACTCTAACTGCGACACCTATTCCTCGTACGCTTCATATGTCTATGTTAGGTATTCGTGATTTGTCGATTATTGAGACAGCACCTACCAACCGTTATCCAGTTCAAACTTATGTTATGGAAACCAATCCTAGTCTTATTCGAGAAGCGATATTAAGAGAGATGGACCGAGGCGGCCAGATTTTTTATGTTTATAATCGTGTTGAAACCATTGATCAAAAAGTTTCTGAACTACATGAGCTGGTCCCTGAAGCACGTATCGGATTTGTTCATGGTCAGATGAGTGAGGTTATGTTGGAGAATACCCTCTTGGATTTCTTGAATGGTGATTACGATGTTTTGGTAGCAACGACTATTATCGAGACAGGGATTGATATCTCCAATGTTAATACTCTCTTTATTGAGAATGCAGATCATATGGGCTTATCTACTCTTTATCAGTTGAGAGGTCGTGTGGGGCGTAGTAATCGAATTGCTTATGCCTATCTCATGTATCGTCCTGATAAAGTGTTGACGGAAGTCTCTGAGAAGAGATTGGATGCTATTAAGGGCTTTACAGAACTGGGATCAGGTTTCAAAATTGCCATGCGTGATTTATCAATTCGTGGTGCCGGGAACATTCTTGGTGCTTCTCAAAGTGGATTCATCGACTCAGTCGGGTTTGAAATGTACTCACAACTCTTGGAAGAGGCTATCAATAAACGTCAAGGTAAAACTCAAGTTCGACGTAAAGGAAATGCAGAGTTCAATCTTCAGATTGATGCTTACCTCCCTTCTGACTATATTTCTGACGAGCGCCAAAAAATTGAAATTTATAAGCGTATTCGAGAAATTGAGAATCAGAAAGACTATCAAGACCTTCAAGATGAGCTTATTGACCGCTTTGGAGAATATCCAGACCAAGTTGCCTATCTCATTGAGATTGGTCTGGTTAAGGCCTATTTGGATGCTGCCTTTGCAGAATTAGTCGAGCGTAAGAACGATACTATTATTGTTCGTTTCGAAAAAGCCTCTCTTAAATTCTTCTTGACTCAAGACTATTTCGAAGCTATCTCTAAAACGCATTTAAAAGCAAAAATCAGTGATAATCAGGGGAAAGTAGAGATTACTTTTGATGTTCGTAACAAGAAAGACTATGAGATTCTTGAAGAATTAAAGATTTTTGGACAGACATTTATGGAAATCAAAGAACGTAAAGAAAAAAAAGAAGCTTAAGGAAAGTTTAAGTAAGTTTCTCTATACTATAAAACATCCTAAAACTTTTCTTTTTCATAAATCTCCTGAGAGGGTCGACTAGTGTCGATCCTCTTATTTTTGTACTTGAAAAGGCTTTAGTCCCCTATTTTCTCAAAAAAATGCTATCATAGAGGAGATATCCTAACGAAAAGGAAACAGTAACATTGAGATTAGACAAATATTTAAAAGTATCACGAATTATCAAACGCCGTCCAGTTGCTAAAGAAGTAGCTGATAAAGGACGTATAAAAGTAAATGGAGTACTCGCTAAGTCATCTACAGATTTAAAAATTGGTGACCAAGTGGAAGTTCGTTTTGGAAATAAACTTCTAACTGTCCGTGTTTTAGAAATGAAAGACAGTACTAAAAAAGAAGATGCGGCAAAAATGTACGAGATTATAAGTGAAACAAGGATTGAAGCAGATGAGCAAGAAGCCTAATATTGTACAGCTTACGAACGATTACATTGATAATGCCAATCAAGAGCAACGATTAGAGCGTGCCGAACACGAACAAAGGAATCGCTTTATGGGGTGGATTCTCTTTGTGGTTGTCTTACTCTTTATCTTGCCAACCTATAATTTGGTTGAGACCTATATGAATATCAAACAGCAAGAGAAGGAAGTCTTGTCGCTTCAGAAAGACTATGATAAATTGTCGGATCAGACAAAGGAACGAAAGGATTTGGCTAAGAAACTTAAGGATGATGCTTTCGCCGAGAAATATGCGCGTGCTAAGTACTATTATTCACGTGAAGGAGAGTCAATCTATCCTGTACCAAGCTTATTACCCTAATGAAAGATTTACTAAAAACTGTAGAAACTTTTTTAACCTATTCAGAAGCCAAGTTAGAGGAACTATCAGAAAAAAATCAGCAACTTAAAACGGAATTACCGAGGAAAGAGGAGGTGAAGAAGCAAGCATGAAAAAGCTCTTAATAGCTGCAACTGTTGTGCTTGTATCTTCTAGCCCCCTGGTCCTACTTCCTATGGAGAAGGAGCTAACTCTGACCCCAAAACAGGTCCAAAAATTGACTCAAAATACTACAGCTAGCTTGACTCAATTTAAACAGGTTCCTAAAAACCCAAGAACGATAACAACTATCCTAACTTATAAGAACAAGGATTTAACAGAATTTAAAACCAGTATCCAAGCGGATACCAAACTATCGATTTCTGCTATTTTTTGGAATGCTAAAGGTGAGCCTGTTTTCCAACTTCAAGATGGTGATTATGTAGCGGCTAGTCAGAAATCAATTGTAGACGACAGTATCTATAATCAAAAAACAGTAGATATGACCTTCTGGACTAAAGATGGTTTAACGGTATACAAAGAACCTTACGTTTTAGGAACTGAAAAAGCTGACTCCAAACTCGCTAGTTTTAAACCCATTAAGGTTAGCCAAGCAGCTCAGACGCATGCAGGGACCTACTATTTGGTAGACGGAGAGGGTTGGATTAATGCTTCTGATTTGTCAAGGATTGACAATCGCATCGAGGCTGTTCAAAAAGTCCTTAATGAGAAGTATAACAATCAAGAGCGCATCTCAGTTTATGTTAAACAGCTTGATACGGACCGAGTAGCTGCTATCAATGACGAAAAAAGCATGTATGCAGCTAGCGTAGCCAAGCTTGGAGTACTTTATTATGCACAGGAACGTCTGTCTCAAAAAAAATTATCATTATCAGATGAGTATCAATATACCTCTGCTGTAAATGGTTTTCCAGGTGCCTATGATCCAGATGGTTCTGGAAAGATTAGTAAGATGCCTGATGATAAGAATTACAGCTTGGAAAATCTGTTAAAGGCTGTAGCCCAAAACTCAGATAATGTAGCGACAAATATATTAGGTTATTATGTAACTAATCAGTATGACAAGGCCTTCCAAAAATCAGTAGATAAAGCCGCAGCGACTTCGTGGAATATGGATAAAAAGGAGTTGACTGCTAGAGCCGCGGGTACTTTGATGGAGGCTGTTTATAGACAAAATGGAGATATTATCAATTATCTTTCAAGTACGGACTATGATGGCGAACGTATTTCCAAAAACATTGATGTTCCCGTCGCTCATAAAATTGGTGATGCCTACGACTTTAAACATGACGTCGCTATTGTTTATGCAGATTCTCCCTTTATTCTATCGATTTTTACGGATAAAGAGGGCTATGACAAAATCACCTCAATTGCAGATGATGTTTATGGAATTTTAAAATAATGACACAAAAATTGTTGCAAATGATGCAAGCCAAGGGTTATTTTAACCAGCACAAGAAAATTTTAGTAGCAGTATCAGGTGGAGCAGACTCTATGAGTTTGCTGCACTTTTTGTATAACCATCAAAAAGATTTGGATATTCAGTTGGGGATTGCTCACGTTAACCATAAACAACGACAAGAGTCGGAGCATGAAGAAGCGTATTTACGTCATTGGGCAGAGGAACATAAGGTCCCTTTTCACTATAGTGCCTTCTCAGGAAAGTTTTCAGAAAATGCTGCCCGTACCTTTCGCTATGAGTTTTTTAAGCGGGTCATGAAAGATTATGATTACTCTGCTCTTGTAACAGCCCATCATGCAGATGATCAAGCAGAGACGATTTTTATGAGACTGTTGAGAGGAAGTCGTTTAAGACACCTGACAGGAATTTCAGCTATCAGACCATTTGGCACTGGTCAGATTATTCGTCCCTTTTTGCATCTTACGAAAGATCAGCTTCCCGTAACTTTCCATTTTGAAGATAGGAGTAATACGTCATTAGCCTATCTTCGGAATCGCATCAGACTGTCCTATCTTCCTACCTTATCTCAGGAAAATCCTAAATTTAAGGAGCACCTTTGTCTTTTAGCCGAGGAGATTGGTCTTATGAAGCAAGCTTTAGGGGAGTTAACAAAGGATATTACTATCACTGATTTATCTGTTTTTCAGCAACAGTCAGATCCTGTCCAGCTCTTTCTTCTTCAGAACTATTTAGATACCTTTCCTGATTTACAGCTTTCTAAAGGCCAATTTAATCAATTGATAAGTTATCTAAGGAAAAATGGTTCAGGAAAGATTCCCCTAAAAAATGGTTATGAACTAGTAAAAACACAGACTTCTTTCCTAATAAGGAAAGAAGAGGCTATCTCTTTATCCCCTTCTTGTCTCTTAGAATTTGGAAAATCTGTTGAGTTTGAGGATTATACCTTGACTTTTTCAGAATTCAATGACGTTTCTAACGCAGATACTATTAGTATTTGGTCAGATTCCCCTATAGTGATTCGTCATAGAAAAGAAGGCGATAAGATTGACCTTGGTAGTCACCATAAAAAATTAAGACGACTATTTATAGACAATAAGATTTTAGAGAAGGATCGTCAAAAAGCCATTATAGGAGAACAAGATGATCAGATTATTTTTCTTTATGTTGCTGGGCGTCTCTATTTGAAAAAAAGACCTGAAAATGCTATACTTTATGGCACTGTAGTCATTTATAAGAATTTCTAATCAAATACCATGTTCAAATAACGATGATTGAAGTAAAAGTGGTATAATAACAGAATATTGACTTCGAGAAAGGGAACCCAAATGTTAGAAAAAGACATTAAAAAAGTCCTCTTTTCCCAAGAGGATATCGTAGCTAAAACTAAAGAACTAGGACAACAATTGACAGAGGATTATGCGGGGAAAAATCCTCTACTAGTCTGTGTTTTGAAAGGTGCTGTTCCATTTATGGCAGAACTTATCAAACATATCGATACCCATATTGAGATGGACTTTATGGTCGTTTCAAGTTATGGTGGTGGAACTGTCAGCAGTGGTGAAGTAAAGATTCTTAAAGATGTTGACACTAATGTTGAAGGACGAGACATCATCTTTATTGAAGATATCATTGATACAGGTCGTACGCTCCTTTATCTTCGAGATATGTTCAAGTACCGTAAAGCCAATTCAGTCAAAATCGCAACTCTTTTTGATAAACCAGAAGGTCGTGTTGTTGATATTGAGGCAGATTACGTATGTTACGATGTTCCTAATGAATTTATCGTTGGTTTCGGACTAGACTATGATGAAAAATACCGTAACCTCCCTTATGTCGGTGTCCTAAAAGAAGAAATTTATACAAAATAAGTAAAGGTCTAATTAATTTATGAATAATAAAAATAATAATGGCTTCTTACGGAACGCTTTTCTCTACATCATAGTTATTATTGCGGTTGTAACCGGAGTACAATACTTTGCAGGAGGAAGCCAAAGCCCAAGTCAACAATTGTCTTACACACAGTTGGTTAAGAAAATTGAAGATGGTAAGGTAAAATCTATCACTTATCAGCCAGACGGTAGTATCATTGAAGTTAAAGGTAGCTACAAAAAGGCTGAAAAGGTTGATACTGACCTTAGTCTACCATTTTTAGGTAGTGCATCATCAGAGACACGTAGCTTTACATCGACTGTGCTGCAGAATGAAACAACCATGCAGAAATTGCAGTCAGCATCAGAAGCAGCTGATGTTAATGTTAAAATGATACGTGAAAGTTCAAGTGGTGCTTGGATTTCATATCTTTTTAGTTACCTACCTTTGATTGGGATTGCTATTTTCTTCCTTTTCATGATGAATCAAGGTGGTAACCGCGGTGCAATGAATTTTGGCCGCAACCGTGCTAAGACTCAATCAAAAGAGAATATTAAAGTTCGTTTCACAGATGTGGCTGGTGCGGAAGAAGAAAAAGAAGAACTTGTAGAAGTCGTAGATTTCCTCAAAAATCCACGAAAATATAAAGCACTTGGTGCACGTATCCCTAAAGGTGTTCTCCTTGAAGGCCCTCCAGGGACAGGTAAAACTCTGCTTGCTAAAGCTGTTGCTGGTGAAGCAGATGTTCCTTTCTTTAGTATCTCAGGTTCTGATTTCGTAGAGATGTTTGTCGGTGTCGGAGCAAGTCGTGTTCGTAGTCTTTTTGAAGACGCTAAGAAGGCCGAACGTGCTATTATCTTTATTGATGAAATCGATGCGGTTGGCCGTCGTCGTGGTACTGGAATGGGCGGCGGTAACGACGAACGTGAACAAACCCTTAACCAACTGTTGATAGAAATGGATGGTTTTGATGGAAATGAGAATATCATTGTCATTGCTGCAACCAACCGCAGTGATGTTCTTGATCCAGCCCTCCTACGTCCAGGACGTTTTGACCGTAAAGTTCTTGTTGGTCGCCCAGATGTAAAAGGCCGAGAAGCTATCTTGAAAGTCCATGCGAAGAATAAACCATTGGCTGAAGATGTTGACCTTAAAGTTGTTGCTCAACAAACTCCAGGTTTTGTTGGAGCTGACTTAGAGAATGTCTTGAATGAAGCAGCCCTAGTTGCCGCACGACGTAGTAAGACTAGAATTGATGCTAGTGATATCGACGAAGCAGAGGATCGTGTTATTGCTGGACCATCTAAGAAAGACCGCCAAGTTTCAGAACACGAACGTAAAGTTGTGGCTTACCATGAAGCAGGTCATACAATTGTTGGTTTAACACTTTCTAGCGCTCGTGATGTTCACAAGGTTACTATTGTTCCACGAGGTCGCGCAGGTGGTTATATGATTTCTCTACCAAAAGAGGATCAGATGTTGTCATCTAAAGATGAGCTAAAAGAACAATTGGCAGGACTTATGGGTGGACGTGTTGCAGAAGAAATTATTTTCAACGTTCAAACCTCAGGCGCTTCAAATGACTTTGAGCAAGCAACACAGTTAGCACGTGCAATGGTTACTGAATATGGTATGAGCGAAAAACTTGGACCAGTCCAATATGAAGGTAATCATGCGATGAATCCAGGACAATTTACGACAGATAAGTCTTACTCAGCTCATACAGCTCAACTTATTGACGAAGAAATTCGATCACTTTTAGTTGAGGCACATGACAAAGCAACTGAAATTATCAATGCAAACCGAGAAACACATGCTCTCATTGCAGAAGCTTTGCTTAAGTATGAAACACTTGATGCTGCACAAATCAAGTCAATTTATGAGACTGGTAAGATGCCGGAGGATTCTCTTGGAGATTCAGAAGAAGATAATCATGCCCTATCTTACGATGAAGTCAAAGAAAGAATTGAAAATAAAAATAAAGATGAAGAAGAGTAAGGAGTTTTACTCTTCTTTTTTTAGATAAATCGAGAGAAGAAATACTATTAAAAATATTATAAAAAAAGAAAATTAAAATCAATACAAGTTATTGACAAGACAGGTCAGAGATGATATTATAAATAAGCTGTTTCGCGAGAGACAGCAGACACGAGAAGTAAAAAACTTCAAAAAAAGTGTTGACAAGGCATTCTAGATTTGCTAGAATATAGAAGTTGTCTTAAGAGAGACAAAGACCTTTGAGAACTGAATAAGAAACCAAGTGCAGGGTTATAGAAGAAATTATAACCTGTCAATTTACAAGAATAAATCGTCAGACGACGGTAATGAGTTAACGCTCGAACAATTATTAAATTTTTTAATGAGAGTTTGATCCTGGCTCAGGACGAACGCTGGCGGCGTGCCTAATACATGCAAGTAGAACGCTGAAGAGAGGAGCTTGCTCTTCTTGGATGAGTTGCGAACGGGTGAGTAACGCGTAGGTAACCTGCCTTGTAGCGGGGGATAACTATTGGAAACGATAGCTAATACCGCATAACAATGGATGACTCATGTCATTTATTTGAAAGGGGCAAATGCTCCACTACAAGATGGACCTGCGTTGTATTAGCTAGTAGGTGAGGTAACGGCTCACCTAGGCGACGATACATAGCCGACCTGAGAGGGTGATCGGCCACACTGGGACTGAGACACGGCCCAGACTCCTACGGGAG
>OIFF01000074.1_pt1 | contig 77411 bp, 87 predicted proteins | sample 1581981 | NCBI WGS metagenome assembly OIFF01 (sample SAMN07501067, study PRJEB24779) | human gut metagenome | isolation source: stool | host: human infant | place: USA: Pittsburgh, PA
AAAATTAGTTTAAAATTTCTGTCAGTATAAACGACTTCTCTGTAATAACACTATCACAACCTAATATACTGTTTAGGTAAAAATAACTACCTCTCTAATGTGAAACGCTTAGGCGCTTTGGTTAGAGGATGTTTTATGTATTATATTATAGCATTTTTATCAGTTGATGTCATGACTTTTCGAGAGATTGTACTTACTCTAGCGTAACCAATTCTTGCCATTTTGTCCTCCCTGTTTTTCCTAACCCTATTGTCCTAACTAATTTGCTATCCTTGTCTATATAGCCACCACATCAATAAACATATACTTCTCTACTATCGACATACCCGACTTTCCTATAAGATTATTTTTCTTTGGTAGGTTCAAGAAACACCACACAAAAGATTACATCAATCCTGCTGTTAAACATGAAGATATTCTAGATTATTTAGTTATCAGTTAAAATTTCAAAGTCCAACAATTCTTCATAAGTAAATTCAATGATTTTGTATGAACCTATAAACCCAAAAGTTTGTAAAAAGTGACTCTCAACTACACTTTTAGCTTCTTCATAGCTAAAAAATGGTTGCGTATCGCAAAACTCATCGGACCACGCTAAACTTCCGTTATCTTGTGGGACTAGCCAAACAGAGTTTCCCATATGAACTAGCATAAGTACAACATAATATTTTTTATCTACTTTCTCGTTTGTTACTTGTGTTGACATCTTACTTCTCCTTTTCTTGTATTATATCACTATCAATCTTCATCCCATGCAAAAGGCAAAACATCTTCAATTTCAATGGTTCGTTAGACACCTGGCTACAACTAAAAAAAACACCAGGTGGTGTTATAACTCTTCCTTTTCTTTGGCACGCGCCTACTAAAGATTAGTATCGTCCTGCAGATGCCAAATATAAAATAATAGCCAACAACACAAAACCAAATCCGGCCATCATAAAGCGGAATCTAGTAAATGTGAACGTTTTTTTCTCATCTCCCGATTTAAGCGAATCTTTAAATGCATAAAGGAGACATCCAATACCAAAACAACCAAATACTGCAATAATAGGAATCATAATCATTCTTCTTTCTTTTTTTGCTCCAAGAAACTTGTACCATCAAGCAGTTAGTTTCTTTACCATATTTTACCATAGTTAATCAAGGAAGATTTTAAAACTTAAATTAACTCACGCGCAACACATAGCTTTATCGTTTTTTTAGCGAAGACAGCTTTTTAAAACAGCTTTTACAAAAAAGGTTGCTCATCATTTCATCATCGTAGATACCTTCGATATCATCGAAACAAGAAATGTCTTGCCAATATTTATGACATAAACACCAACCATCCTCGCCGAATAAATGAGGTTTGGCGTTTCCATGTATATAGCCTGTATTATTATGTTCCACACTTGCCATAGGTAATTGCCAGTGAAATTCTTCACCATTCACATTAATTATTGTACTCATCCTATTATCCTTTAACCTCTCTAGTCCTTGTTTTAAACTGGTTATTTTGTCCCCTCTCACCTATTAGGCGCTTGTTACATATATTGGCTTTGATGTCGTATGATAGCTGCAACAAGATTGACACCAGTAGTAGCGTTCAGTTTTATCTTTGTTAAAACGGATAGCCTTTTGAGCTTTCTTTTCCGTTTCATAACATAGTTTATGTTTTCCGGCTTGAGGACAATAAACACCCTTTTTGGAATGTTCGAATGACTCTGTACCATGATAAAAGGCACGTTTTTTATGGTTTGAATGATAACTATTTCGGCTCATAACTTTCTCCTTCTTGATTCTTACCCTACTTCTTCGTGGCTAATATTCACATCACTATCATCATCTGATAGGGAAACAAATGATGATACTTTTAATTCTAAGCGATTTGACTCCCGTTTCTTGCGTGGAACAAAATAATCAATTACATCCGATGTTCGATAGATTGAACTCCCTTGATTGATTCCCAAAGCATCACCGGAATCAAGGTCTACCACAACTAGAGACGGTAATAAATGACGGTTTTGACAAAGATAGTCAATTTGTTTCTGTTCACTACCTAAAGACTCCAGGTAGCCAGCTACATCTGGTTGAGCTTCGAAAACCGTAGCAATATGATTAACAACATAAAGCTCGATATCTAAATCTGTCAAATTATCAAAATCAATATCCACTTTTGGAAACTTAGTCTTTACGGTACGTACAGCAGACCGCCCTCTCTCAAGAGTCTTTGTTCTATCTTGTTTGGGCATCTCTTTCCAAATATTTCGTAAGTACAACAAATACATAACTTTCTTCCTTTCTTTTACATCAAACCATCATAGCCAAATACCTAGTCATTAAGGCTTTGCGTTTTTGTCGAGACGTAAATACACCCAGAACCTCCTCGGCAACAACCATCTTATCCATTGGTAAACTAACTACCTTATCGGTGTCAAGATCAACTAGCATCACCAACGGTAACTCGTGCTGATTGGCTACCATGTAATCAAGTCGTTCTGCGCGTGATAAAGCGGAGAGAAAGTTGTACATCTCCATATTATCTTCAAACAACCCAGATATATGGTCAACAAGATAAAGTTCAATATCTATGGCAGTTAATTGGCTACTTACAATAGAATAGTTATATTGAGGACCTTGAGCAACTTTAATCAATCGGCCACATTTGCTACTGAAGGTCTTCTTCTCCTTCGGAGTGACATCTTTTGAAAAATAATTCTTTAGCAACAACAATGACATGACATCATCCTCCTTCTTGTTCTTCCCTCCCACCTAGACGTTTTAAGACTTTTTCTAAGCTGATAGGCATTGCTTCTTCTAGGACAGATTCAACATCTAAGATTTTAGGAGCGCCACTCCTTTGATTATCTTGTTCAGCGTAAACAATCCGATACCTGCCCTCACTTACTTGGTATAGTACCTCTCCATTTTCGGTGATAATCTTTTTCCCACAAGCCTGAATGTAATCTACAAAATCTTCTTTGAGTTCTTGATTAAATTCCCTCAAAAATGCAAGTTCTTCTACACTATAGGGTTCATTTTTAAATGGACCAGGACTATAGGTTTCTACTCCAATTTCAAGTCGCTCTTCGTTTTCGTCCATCCATTTCAAGGAGCAGACAAAACGGATATTTTCAAACAAGCTAACAAGTTCATCGTCATTGTAGTCTACAATCTGAATAAGCTGGATAGTTTTTTTGTAACCACGCGCTTCTACCACTTCTTCCCAAGTCAGTTTCCCCATATAATCCTCTAGTAGTTCCGCTCTAGCTAATCCCATCCTCTTGATTTTGTTTAAATCCTTTCGGTAAGGATCTATAGACTGAGTGCTAAGGCCTATTGCTTTTCCAATACCATAGGGGCGCAAACCCGACTTGGTTAAAAGCCATTCAATTTTATCTGATAGTCGCATAGGACCTCCTTTACTATGTCTTTTACTTCTTGTTAATAATATTATACAAAAGTTTTTGTAGTTTGTAAATAGTATATACAAAAGTTTTTGTAGTTTTATCTAACTTTTTGCAGTGGGTATAATAACCATATACTTAATAGAAAAGCCACCTGGCAGAAGGATAATGATAACAACTTTGTTTTCTCCTCCAACTGCTGCTATCGACTAATAGAGGCTATCGTTAGACTGTTTGCCCCAAAATAAAAAAGGTACGCTTAATCACGCGCACCTTTAATAAATATGATAATTCTATAGATGTTAAACAGATACATCATGTATGGAATTACTGTGGAAAGAATGAATACTTAACACTCTATATTAAATTAGCCATTTACAGTCCATGCCTTAGATAGATAATACTTAGTCAAAGCCCTACGGTACCGTTTATGTTCCAAAGCATACCCTGGTTCGTGGTCTTGGATAATTTGTCTAAGTGTCTGAACATCTGTATCATTTGGAGAAGCCCTCTGTTCAGTTCTAAGAAGTTCCTTACCAATTCTACAAAACAATTGTTTAGATAAGAGAGGTTCTAAAAACAATAGGCAATCCACTGTCATTTCCTTTTGACCACATCTAAATAAACGCATGTTAGAACTATACCGAGCTATTTCATTTTTAGAAAACCCTAGCTTAGTCAGACTATCTGTTACAGACTTTGGACAAGTCTTTTGAAAAGTATCAATCTCATCTATAAATTGTTTGAAACTATCTTCCATAAGTCCTGCAGTAGAAAATTCTCTTATTTGTTTTTGAGTAGTAAGATGGTCCTTAATACTACTTTTAGAAATAATTCCCTCATGAATGTTTATCAACTTCCTTAACTCATCGGCTAAGGCTTGTGACCTTTTAAAGTATAGGTGACGATCTAGTATTTCCTGTCCAACTACACAAATCGTCTTGGGTGTTAGTAATGGTAAAAAAGCAGAAAAGCATTTCACAGTTAGGGTAAGCTCAGACTTAGCCAAGAATGACATGTAACTAATCACCTGGCGAACCATATAGCCACTGTAACCTTTTTCGATAAGTGATTGTGTCATAGACGTTTGGCATTCTTCTCTGAATGACTGTATCTCTGACATAAACAAAGTATACTGCGCGTGGCCAATACCACCATCTGTAACTTTTTTCGTGACGTTTACCTCTCTTTCTATAGTCTTGATATCAACCGAAAGTCAATAGCTATCTTCTATCAAATTTCATCTAAGAACGTTGCTGCATCAAATCACTGACACGGTTATAAAATCTATTCAAATTATCATGATTCAATTCGACTTTATCATTTCTGTAAAATGCAAGTTGATATTGAGCCTTCTCTTTTCCGTTCTCAATTTCAACAACTGTAGAGGCATGTTCAACGCCATACTGCTTTGTAATTTCCTTTCCAGCTTCACTTTGAGCATTCACAAAAATGACTGTATCCTTCTCAGTTTCAGAAAGATGATTTAAGATTTCTGGGATAACAACATTACAGAAGTCACAGTTCAATTGGTAGACAACGTAAGTACGATTCTTAGATTTCAACTGTTCCTTACTATACAAATTCGGTGTAGCATAAAGTAGCTCTTTTGCACGCGCCTCACCGAAACTTCTTTCGATGATTGTGTCTTTACTAAATGTTACCATCGGAGTTTTATAAGCACGATATGTACCTAATCCGAATAGAGTGAAGAATGTAAGAATACAGGTAGTGATTACACAGGCTGCGCGTGAAAAGTTTTTCATAGATAAGACAGTCATCAATACTACAATCAAAGAAATTAAACAGTCATACCATGCTGCTTGAAACACCCTTAAATGATTCCAAATAACTGAACTAAGCGAGCCTGTCACACCGACAAAAATAAGAAGTAAAAACAAGATATAAAATCTGAAATTTTTGAAGCGTCCCTCCATCATTCTCATTGGTTACGACTCCCTTCATTACCATGAACTTTTTGATTCATAGAAGAAAGTAATTCTTTACGATCTAACTCGTTATTATCACGTTTGCGCATTTCATAATAAAGACGACCAATCTTCTCAAAATCACTACGTTCTTCCTCTTTTTCCAAAGCATTAATCTGCGCAGTGATTTCTTTTTGTTCCTGTTTGAGACGATCCTGTTCCTTACGTTTTTTATCAAATTCCTGACGAAGTTCTTCAATTGTTTTTTGTTTCTTTTTAGCCATTAGGTTATCCTTTCGTTATCACATTAAATAAAACATAATAGAAAAAATAATATCTAAGTATTACTCAATCTTTAAATTATTTTCTAAGTGTTTTATTTCCTTCTTCAATCCCTTGGTCCATTTTATGATTTCAAACCAAGGGGTTGCATCAATATTGTTTAAAATGTCCCGATAGAACGTATAAGTAAGTTTCAATCGCTCCTTATCAAGAGTATCATCGACAATATGTTTTTCGTTCAATAGTTTGCTATATTGACTAGCTCTTTCGTAAAAAATTGTGAACTGTTCATGGTAGTCACTTATTAACCTTGTGCGTTCCATTTACATCCTCACTAACAACCGTTGCTTGTCTCTTTAGACTATTCATAATTTGTTGATCCAGAACAAAAAGTTCCTTATCGTTCAATGAATCAACCAATAAAGAATAAAAGTCAGAAAGGTCCACGTCAAAGGTGTCATTCTTAGTTCTAAGATATATTTTTGTTAGAGAATCAATGAGGTAAAGAAGTGAATCTTTACTGTCGTAATTATTTTTAAACGGGGTATTCATTTAGTCAAACCTCCTTGCTCGTCTATAGATGTGATTTTATTTCGAGCAACATCATATGTCCTCTCTACCCTCAGATTAGATGGGAGTTCAAATGGTAAATGATAACCCAATTCCTTTGTAGGTAATATGACATATTCATTGCTGAAAGACGTGAAGTTTTTTTGTGACTGTCTATTCAGTAATTGTTCCTGTAAATCATAGGATCCATAGTTGACGATAGGCTCCCCTCTAGGAAGCTCAATGAGATGTTCTGTTCTGCAAATAGAATGAGCAATCAGCCATGGAGACGAAGCCAAATTAAAACCGTAAAATGTAATGTTAGCCTGTTTTAAAACCACAGGCAAAGGATTTCCTCTAACGAATGCATTATTGATTTTAGAGAAGAAATTCGATATTCTTCTTGAATATTTTTCGCCCTCTTTAACATTAAAACTGAAAAAAACAGAACTACCATTTGCTATCTGGTTATGCTCATACCGCAAAACCTTTGAAAGTAAGCGTGTCTGATTTTCCGTACCATTATCAAGCTCGATAAAGTATGGTTTGTCATCAACATAAAGTAATGCATCGGACACCAGGAAGTTACTAGTTGAACGGTCAACCGGGAAAATTGGGCAAAGTAATTGTTGGTAAAGATTACGTTCTGTAATCTTTGAAATTGCAAAGATGACTTGAGCAGTTACGTACCTTGTTAAAAAATCATGTTCATTAATTTTAGGTTCGCCACCTGTGTATAGGTTAGGGTAGTTTCGTATCGCTGTTACCTCTTTAGTCTCGTACATTTCGAGAAAAGACCCGAACACATCGTGCTCTTCTAAAAATGAAAACAACCATTTCCTAAAACGCAAATTCAAATAGTAAACATGTCGCCTCTGGTAGGTGTATTGTGTAGCTTTAGAAATAGGGAAGTTTCTATTTCCAATCAATTCCTGAAAGAAGTTTCTGTTATAAGTTTCGTTCTTACTTACTGATGAATAAATAGCCTGAAATATATTTCTATCAAAGTAAGAAAATCGTATGAGATATAACATAGTGAAAAGGTGGTCCTGGTTGAAATAGATTGACTCCCTGGTATTAACTTGATACTCTGCAATAGTTCCTGGTGGTATCTTTTTAGGAGTGAAAATAAACCTTTTATCCATTTATCTATAAATAACAGCTTAATACCATATATAGTACGGGTGATTCGTGAGAACTCCTCTATGCTGTAAGATATCAACTATCCGTTACTATAGTAGCCTTGAAACGACTTCCATTTTCCTGGCTTACGTTTAACTAAAGGAATATATCCGTATTTTAAGAATCCTAGACTCTTAAAATTAGATATAACCTTGAAATTACGGCTATTAATGCTTATTCAATGAATAATTTTACGTATAGCCCTATTATCCGACTAACTAAAAACTAGCGATAACCCCAACTACTAAGGCTTTTAAGCGACTTCTCCTTTCTTTGTTTAGCATATTATCTTGAAGTTTACCACAATCTGACAAGTCCCCTTTAAAACTAAAAAAAAGGTCTATTAAGATATAGACCTTTTTTAGTTATAAATCATCAGCATCAGATTGGTTCTCACCAATATTTACGGTATTTGTTAAGTTTTCAAATGGAGATATCTTTGCTTCCTTTTTCAGAGTCTCATCGTTGTTATTTTGAGATTCTTTTGCAAGGGAAATAGATGCTTCTTCTGTCAAAGGTTTGCCAAGAGTTTGTTCATCCTTTTCTCTTATAATTCCTTTAAAAGGATTCACTTCACTTCTACCGCTTCTTTCTGTTTCATCTGAAGTTTCTAAAATATCTGAGTCAGAATATTTACCCAATACAACTTCCTGTTCCTCTTTCTCCAACGAAGTTAGTGGTACAGAAACCTGCTGTCTTGATTCTAGGTAACGAAGACGACTTTGCTCCAGCCAAATATCAAAAATTTCACCATCTTCGACATCATTAGTTGGATCAAAAAGTTTGTAAAGTGTTGTTTGATAAAACGGAATAGGCGTACCTTCTACCCCGGATACAACCTCGCCATCCAACTGATAAGAACCAAAGAAATGTCCTCTATCTAGTGTCCTTAACTTATCTGCGGTTACTTTTGATACCTCTGTTACACTTTCACGGATGCTACGAGAATTATGTACTTCTCCCTCTAAAAAATCACCGTCTGACATAGTTCGTTGAATTTCAAAGCGTTCTTCCGTTCCAGCTGCTTTTACCATTTTTTCAATCGTTTCTGGGGAGCTATCTTGATAGATAAAGATATTACGAAATGAGTTAAGAAGGGCTTGAGTTTTTTCTTTTCCAAGTTCGGCTATGATTTGTTCTTCATTCTGGAAAGCGAAGGTGGCAATAATTTTGTACTTACGACTTTGGTTAAAATACTGCTCATGCTGCGGCATAATAACCCAAGCTCCTTCATCTCCTTTATACCCATAGTAAGGTGACTTATCTGGTACTCTTCGGAAGGTTGCGTTATGGAATAATAATTCCATAATACGTCCAATAGTTTTCGAGTCATTATCACCTAATGTCCCACGCGCAGAAGAAAATAAAACGAAGCCTCCTTGACGTAAAAAAGTGTCCAATGATTTTGTAGATTTTCTAAAGAATATGCGCCTGATATATTTATTTCCTGCCAACTCACGCACCGGGTCAATCGCACCTACTGCATGTTCTGCATGAGCAAAAAATTCATTTCCGTTTCTGTCTGTCACAAAACCGTTTCTAAAATAAGTAACGGCCTGTTCAACTAATCCGATATCAGATTTTGCATCTTCATACTTGATTTCTAATTCTGCTAAATCAGGTAAATGATCAGTTATGTAATCTCTAAATAAAGCTGGTTCATTCTCCGGTTCTGATAAATATTTAGCCTCTTCCTGTTTGTAAAGTTCCTGATACGGAATACGATATTTTTCGTCAAAAACTCGATGACTATAAGCTAAATAAACTTCTGCAAGTTGTAGCCTTTTTTTAATAACTTCTGAGTCTTCGACAAACTCTGCAAGCTCTTCAAATCCAGGCGTATCCCCTAGCAAATCTTTATCTAAGTAACTTCCTTCTAGTCGTGCAGAAGCCATAATTAAAATCACAGCATTTCGAATGTAAATACGTCCACGACCTTGGAAATATAGAGACGAGTCTTTTACAAACATTCCGACAATATCTACCATCAACGAGGAAGCCTGGTCAATAGATGCATCAAAAATATTAATACCTTCTGTATCTTCCTCAGCAGGATTTATTTTCCAAATCATCTGTCTAGGAAATCCAGTCTCCAAAATAATTTTATAAATGGATTTAATTAATTCTCCAGATGGTTCGTTAACATATAATCCACTGATCAATTCACTTGCTACACCACTATTAATCCATTCGTCATTTATTTTTAAATAGGCTTCTCGAAGTTTATTCTTATAAAACTCTGAACCAACCTCTACACCTCTTGCAGCAGCAATCTCGTTAAAATCAGATACATTTTTCCTTATAAAATCTGCATATGCATGCACATAATCTACAACCTTAGCAACATCTTGTACGGATTCAGGCAACAGGAAAGCCTGTGATTTACCAGTACCAGTTGGACCAATAATTGCCGTTGATAAATTACGCTCATTATATTTAATAACAACCGGTTGATTGTTTTGACTATCAATCCCTAGTAGAACATCTGGTCTAGCATATCTATGTCCTCTTTTTCGTAAAATATTAGTCCCCTTTAAGATAGGACTTGTGGCATATTTTGGGATTGTAACATCGTGAACTAAAAAATAAAGAAATAAATTATTGTAGTATCTTTTTTCAAAAAAGCTTTGGTAAAATCGACTATATGTCCTGGCATCTTTTTGATACGTGTTGTAGAGAAAAAATAGGAAAGCGATTGTTGGTAGAGACAAAAAAATCAAATTCCAAATTTTATTTAAAACAAGATAATCAAAAACATAAGGTGTTAAAAACGGAGAACCGTTTTGGCTCAAAAACTCTATAACGTTATCATACATATTGTTGACGAAGGACAACAAGTAATAATTTGTTACTAAAAGGATTAAGTAACAACTATAAAGTATGGAAATCATAAACGATAAACCTAAGTATTTTTTTGCAGTGTTAGCTCTATCATTTCTGTCGATATATGTCCGTTCAGAAAACAAACGATATCTTTGTTGACTTGTAATATTGGTATGGCAAAAACCAATATAAAGCGAAGAATAAATACAAAAAAGGACAAATAGAACATACCAAATACTAAGGCTTCTATCTTCAATCGAACCGAAAAAAATCATTTTCAATAGATTGATAAATAATATCCCATTCACCGTCAATAAAATCCATATAAAACCCTTTAACGAAACAAGGATAAGATCAATAAGTCGTAATCCTAGAATTTTGTATCGAAGTTTCCCAATAACATGATTAACAACGACTTCTCTTACTTTATTCATTTTACCTCCCTAAATACTAAACAATTGTAGTGCATTGATGATTATTTCTATAAGTGGAATAGATACTCCTAATATAATCACCATTACTATTGTAAATTTACGATATCTCCCACGTATTTGTGGGGGTTCACCGGTTACTAAGTACCAAAATTTCCATAGATATCTCTGTATTAAAGATAGAGGTACTACAGATACTATCAATAGTATTTCCATTAAACGCAATAAACCAATCAACACATCTTTAACTGTAAACATTTGGTTATAACTATAACGATAGAATAATGACAATATAAACATTGAACCAAAATGATAAAGGTAAAATACTATTAAAATAATGAATATCTTTTGGCTTAAGTATTGCTTTTTACTCCAGTTATTAGTTTGGTCATGTTGAAAATATTGCTGCAATCGTATAATGAAAGTAACAGCAAAGCCAATATTAATAAATAAAAAGAACCAATGGAGCCAACCTGGAGCATGTACCAAAGTATAGCTATATAAGTTATTAAAAAATTCCATTAAAACACCTCACAAGTGATATTATAAAGGCTAATCAACTTATAAATTTCAAACTAAAAATATATAACTAGAAACCACCCACCCTACGATAGTAAATACAATTGACAGTCGCAAATATTTATTTAGATGCATAGGTAACAGATTCAATTAAAAACACCATTATCTATATATCACGTACTTTATATAGACTTACCATACATCACCTATAACACAAAATCTAAGTCCTGTATGGATAGGTGATATATGATGTAGTGAAAATTATGTACAGTAATACTTTAGATAGAATACACTATAAACTACATTACACAAAGAACATGATGTAGCTTATATCTGTGCATCATATAAAGAACATCTATACATTGAAAATATTAAAAGTATATAACTAATTACCATACATCATGTAGTGTAGTAATATATAGTGTTTAACACTTGATATATATATAAAATATGATATACTTTTAATATAGATGGTTTTACATTAGGTGATACATCACCTATCTTAAGGCGTTATATATTACTTATACTTATGGAGGAAAGCTTATGGCTGCAGTAGCAATTGTTTTTTTGTTAGAAAAAGGAGGGGGTTCAAAAACCACAACTACCAAACTAGTATCCCAAGATTTAAATAGCAGAGGTTATAAAATTTGTACTACCGACATGGATGGCCAATGTAATTTCACAATGGCTTCAGGGCTCCCACTCGACACAGAAAAAAATATCTATACAGTATTAAGAAAAGAGTCAGATGCAATTGATAGCATTGTCTCTACAGATGGCGGAGATATCTTACCTGGTAGCCCAATGATGAAAAATTGGGAAGCAGAATCTGCCGGCCTGAGAGATAGTATGATCAGGTTAGGAAACCGATTAGAGCCCATTAATGAGTATTATGACTTTATGTTATTTGACACTCCCCCATTTTTAGGGATTTCTACCTCTAGCACCCTTCTTGCTAATAAAAAGGTTTTTGTTGTTATTCCAGCAACACCTGACGATTTTGGAGTAGCAGGTGTAAATGATACCATAGAAGATGTTGAAGCTATTAAAGAGAGTTATGGTATTTTCGGAGTAGATATCCAAATCGCAGGTATACTCGTTACCCAAGTAAATAGAGGTAGTAGCCTTGGTCGAAAATCTATCAAACAAATCGAGGCTAGGGAAGCTGTGAAGCGACTTGAGGAAATTGCTGAAAAACATGGAACAAGAGTTTTTGATCAATACTTGTATGTCAATCAACAATACAAAGATTTTGTCGCCAAAAGAGAGAATGTCTTTACATCAACAAAATATGATGTTCCCAAGAAAGAAATTCGTAGAGTAACGGATGAACTTTTAGAAGTTATAGAGAAAGGAAAATAAACGATGGCCAGTCTTAATGTAATCTGTCGAAGGATTTGTAATGAAATTGATACAGCCATTCAAAATAACGATTTTGAGTTGGCTAAAGAAAAATTTGACAGTTCTATTAAAGGGAAAACAATTGAAAAGGATGTTTTAGATGAACTACGTAAGAAGCATGACGTTAGCTTTCTCTTACAAGATGAACCCAAAAAAGAAGTAGCAGTTATTGATAAAAATATTGATAAAAAAGAACCAGTCACTAAAGTTAGGGCGGATGAATCAGCAGATACAGATATTCTTTTACCTGCAGCAACACCTAGCGAAAAAACTAGGGCGAGCTTTAATATGACACAATTATCACTTATCCGCTTTAATGCTATCCGTGCGGTACTGGATAACGAGGATTTGAACGGAGACAGCGGAAATTACCCACGTCGTGGAGGGTCCGATAAACTTTTCACAGAACTCCTCAATAATATTTACCAACAATTTAACCCATCTCAAAAAGAGCTATTTAATAAAATTATTGAATTAGAGATGCTTAAAACAAAAAAAAGAAAATAAACAGAACTGAGTAGTTCTGTTTTTTGATTTTTAGATAATAATTGTACTAGTTATTATAGTTATCATAGTTATAATAAAGTTATTATAGTTATTATAGTTATAAGGTGTGCCAATCTCAAGAGGGACAAGGGTTTTCAGCTATATATCTAATATATTAGTGACAATAACTAATATATTAGTGACAACATCTATTAGTTTTGGGAAATAATCTAATAGATTAGTGACGATAACTAACGATTTAGTGACGACGACAAATAGATTTGAGACAACATCTAATAAATTTGGGGAAAGATAGGGAAATACCCTTTCTTTTTACTCTAAATTTAAGAAATGCGTAAAATTAATACACTATATCTAATAGATTTGAGACAAGAGGAATATATCGTGTTTTAGTATGCCCGAATTTGTTAGATATTGTTATCGGTGAGCGTTTCTACATCGTGTATATCTAATAGATTTGGGACAGTTAAAAAAATCTGTTCTGTATTTCTATCAAATGCTTCAGATATAAGGTGTTTGACGATACAAAAACATAAGGATTTCACTATAATATCTAATAAATTTGTGACAATTTATTGGAATTAAAAATACTTTCCCGAAATTATTAGATGTTTGATTTTATATCTAACAGAATAGGGACAATACTAGATAATATCTAACATTTTTGGTACAATATGATAAATTATAAAAAAGCAGGTTATCATAAATGTCACAAATACCAAACGATTTATCTGTTATCAAACCATATGATGAAATCAATATAGATGGTTCAAAGTCGATTAAGTACGACAAAAAATTGCCAGCTCTTTTCCATACTGGAAATCTGAAAAAGATAGAAAATAGCCTTGTTGAAGTTATCTTTGGGCAACTAAAAGATCGTGACGGATTGGTCACGATAAGTTTCAGCGATCTTGCTCTATTGGCAGATTACGCTAAGAAAGATGCTAAGACTGGAAAGAAGCGACCTAAATTAGGAAAAGAGTTTAATAGCATTATGGAAGAACTTGTTCCTAAATTGAAGGGGATTTCTTACGTCAATGTCCTGGATCATGAAGTCACCGAGGATGGCTTTATCAAAGATAGAGAATTTATCTCTTTATTTTCTCCCACGACACGTTTGAACCTAGACATGGGATTTATCCAATTACAATTAAGCGATGAAGAGATACCGGCCGGTGAGTATATTGATGAAAATGGTGAAACCCAACAACGTATCATAAAAATCAAAGACCTCTTTAACAGTAGTCAGTGGAGCACTGAGACTAGAGGTTTTACTGGCTTTATTGAGTATGGCCGCGAAATACACAATGCTTTAAGCACGGTAGCTGGTCAAGACTTATTTCGATTTCTAACAGGATATCGAAACACAGGTTATGTGACAGTCAAAGCTGATTTTTTTGAAAAGGTAGTTCTTAATTTAGATACAGAGGCAAAGTTAAAAACAAAGTCACAATATTTGAATAAAGCGCTCAAAGATATCAATTCTCTAAAAGATCAGGATGGCGAACAGATTGTTCAGAATCTTAAAGTGGAAAAAATCAAAAAAGGACGTAATATTGTTCGCTATATTTTCACCTTTAAACCATTTACACGTGACCTAGATACCATTGAATCTATCAACGGAAAAGAAGTTCACTTTAGTGACAATGAACAGGCCAAAATGAACGCACGTCTTAACGGGGACTATAAACTAGTGTTATCAGAATTCAGGAAAGTATTTGGTAAGAAAACTAAGTCTGATAATTACTACAATCACAAACAATTGAAAGAGTTTACGAAGGAGTTGGGTCCAGATTTAGTTATCGAAGCGCTAGCAAGGACAGCTGCGAACGGGAAAACTTTTGGATGGACAAGAGGTGTTCTTCGTAATTGGGTTGCAGCGGGCTATCATTCCCTAGAAGATATGATGCAGGGACAAACTAGAACAGTTGACACAAATATAGAGAATGATAACATTATTAATAATGCGCAACCATCAACTCCTAAGAAAAATGCTAATACCAATGTACCGGATTGGGTACCTGGTAAGATTGATTTCACACCAGAGCAAAAGGCAATCGTCGGACTTTTTGATGATCTCCAAGCTAAGGAGGTATTTGATGATGCTGATTATCGTTTGGAGTCAAGTTTTCTAGCCTTAATAAAAGATTTTTATGTAGAAGGGCAACATCCTTATATCAATTTGTCTACTCATAAAGACCGATTGGCTTTAAAAGAAAGAAAAAATATATAAAGAAGTAATAAAAACAATATATGTAAAAGCTATACATGATGTATGGCTTTTTTAGTTTTAAAGAGTATAGGTCAAATTCTGGTAAAGTATATGTATTTAATACTACAATTTTTGAAAGGTTACCATGGAAGATAGAACAAAACAATCACTTTATGAGCGATTAAAAGCAAACAATTCTTTTTGGACCTATTTTAAACGAACACAAGATAGTATTGGTGATAGGAAGGCATTGACTTTTGTAAAACCGTATAATGGGGTGTTTGTTGGAAGAGAAAATGAGTTGAGGAGGTTGATGCATACCGTATATACACCTAAAGAACCGTTCGCTGCATTAATTGCCCCACCCGGCGCAGGTAAAACAACGGTTGTACAAGAACTGGTCCGACGTATTAACAATAATGAGGTAGTGAACCCTCTTAACTATGAGTTAATCATATTGAAGTTATCATTGCCAAAGATTGAAAAAATCGGACGAGACAAACTTGCCTCGACAATCTCAAATATTATCCCAACCATCAAAGAGTTGCAGGATAAAGCGAGAAAAGAGTTGAAGAACTCAAATATCAAATTTGCTCTCTTTATTGATGAATTTCATTACATGGTAAAAACATTTCTCAAATCAACAGGAGATTCATTGGGCTCAGATTTGATGAAAGAAGAAATGGGAGAACAAAAAGATCCAATCATTACATTTTTTGCAACAACCGAGGAAGAATTCCAGAAATATATTGTTTCAGACGGAGCTTTCAACGACCGCCTAACACGTTATATTTACTTTGACCCGTATACTCACGATGAGCTAGTTGCAATCAATGCTCGAACTTGGGACGATCTTCTAGAGGATTGGGGGTTGGCCCCTCACCCGTTAAGTAAACCAATTATTGAGTATATTCTACATAATAGCCATGTATACAACAGTCGAATGAGCGAACCCAGACGGTCAAAACAGTTTCTTGAAACCCTTTTGCCATTTTATGTTTTAGAGAACAAAACAATTACTCAAGAGGTTGTTCAAGAAGCGTTTGCTTTATCTAAAAATATTAAGCCAGATGCTATAATCGATGTCTTTGAGGCGATTAAACAACTTGAAACTCGTATCAAAGGGCAAGAAATGGGTAAAACGCAGCTTTATAGGATTCTAAAGCGCTTCTTAGTTCGTACAGGTATGAAAAGGAAGCGACCGATGTTATCTTTATTTTTGGTTGGTCCGTCTGGTGTTGGTAAAACAGAGATAGGCCGTATTTTAGGAGAGGTTGCTTATGGTAAAACGGCCAATCCTGATGATAGACTCCTTCTACTAGATATCCCGATGTATTCTAATGTTCCAGATGGTGGAGGAGTGAATATAATGAACCAGGAAATTGGCCAAAAAGTTCGCAACTCCCAAGAGTATGTCATCATTTATGATGAAGTAGAAAAAGGAGTTCTTTCACCAACTAATACCAAAATTGGAACAAATCTCCTATCTTCATTCCTAAAGCCAACAGAAGAAGGGGTTATTAAGTATATTGACCGTTTTGGAACTTCATATAAATTACCCATCCAAAATAGCATTTTGATTTTTACTTCCAATGCTTCATACGAAGTCATAAATGGTATTGAAAAATATAACTCTAGTCAATTAATAACAACTAATGACTTGGAGTTTGACCGCATTCAGTTTGAGCAACAAGTGAAAAAAGACCTTACTACCAATAGAGGGTTTACACCAGAGTACCTGAGACGGATTGATGGATTAGTTATTTTAAATAAACTAAGTGTCTATAATGGTATTCAAATTGCCACAGAAGTTATTGAGCAAAAATTAAAGGAACTAAAAGATGAATTAGGAATAACGGTTTATCTTCCAGAAGATACCTACTACACCTTTGATGAAATCGAAGGTGCTCCTAAGTACAAACGGAAAGTCAAAGAAACAATCAATCCAGAGACGGGTACCATCGAAGTAGAAGAAGAATACATACTAAATACCATCAAACGATTCAATCCTGAAACTAAACAGGAGGAAGATTTTGAAGGATTTGTAGCTTCTCCGTTTGCTGTCTACATAGCAAATACTAAGGCAAATATGAGCGATGCCAATGCCGGGGGTGCTAGTCAAATTTATGACATATTGAGTGAAGAGTTAGATGGTCTTCTAGGGGATATCAAATTCCGTTATCCAGATGTTTCAGAAATTACCCTTACATTTAAGGCTTGGGATGCAAACAATCAAGAAGCAAGGACATTTTTAGATGACGAACCAACACTTTCTTATGTCCGTAGAGGAATTAATCCTACCTGGGTTAATTCGGTCGATATGACTTTAGATTATAGTTTGACACTGAATCGAAAGTTATCGATACAAGAAAAGGAGGTAAAAGAAACAAGTGAAGCCTAGAAAAATACTTAGTAAAACCTTATTGATGGCACTGCTAGCTACTGGCATATCAAGTGGTGTGACGATAAGTAGCACCTTTTGTAATGAATCGCCTCCAATCGCCTACGCTGACTCTCAGAAGGTTTCCATTGAGATTGATAACGCAAAGGTAACAAGGGCTTACGGCAGTCACAGTGATGGTGAACTGAATAAGAACGGTGTGGATTTTATCAAGGTCCCTCATTTAACCACTTACGGTTCTAATGGTAGTACGGTGTTTGGTGGCGGAAATGATGTGTATATCAAAAAATCGGACCTTAACAAAAAGGCAGGTAAAAGTGTAACTCCCAAAACACTTTATTATTTGCTTGGAAGTGTAGATATTGATCCATATAGTGAGGGGGAAGCCTCGACTGTCTTAATCTATTATGAAATTGGGAATGGCAAAGTCAACTATGATGGTCAGAATGGTTTCTGGGGGGCTTCCAATGATGCTGTTAAAGTGAGTGATTTGTTAATATCTCTTAAAGGCAATGGGGAAGCAGCGGCAGGACAACAGGTTCCAATGACTAGTGACCTTTCATTAGGTGATAGACCAATTGTTGGTAATCTCTTGGCTGAGGTATTCTATACAGAAATGTCCAGTAACGGTGATTCCTTCAAGAAATCAGATATTGGTTACAGTACTATCGCCTCTTATCCTTCTGCAACGGCTTCTGTTGAACAAAAGGATGGTATGCCCTCGTCATTTACTTATTACCCTAATAATTTAAGCAAGTCTAAACAATCCACCAACGAAGGACAGACGTTAGCTAATATTCTTAATCTCTATGCTAATGCTGGTTGGCTTACAGTATCAAAGAGTGCAACGTCCTCTGCGACGACAACCAGTGATGGAAGTGATGGGCTCTTCGACACTGCGCTTATCGCCTCTGGTATCGGAGTAGGGTTCTTTAGCGGTTCTTTAGGAACATTGCTAATACTAGCAGGTGTGACATCGTTCTTACTTCAAAACCTATTAACTGGAGTACTGGATTTATTTAGAAACGTTATTGATGCAGTCGGATATATTGCCATACATCTTTCTCCAGGGCAGATGTTTGGAGCCTTGATTGGTGCTGTACCTTATCAAGGTATTAACCAAAATGGAGTTACAGCTGCCTTTGACCACCTCTTTAATCTAACATTAGGTTCCAACAATAAAGAAGCTATCACGAGATTTTTTAATAGTATACGTGGACTTGTTGTTGCCATATGGACGGGAGGAGCGCTTCTTCTTACCCTGATTTCGCTTCATAAATCCAGAGTCGGAGAAATTTTCGGGCATCTTAGAAAATGGTTTTTCCGAATCACCGTTCCATTTGCCTTTTTCATGTTCTTGTACCCGGCTTATAATAACGCTATCAACCCAACACCCGATGGGAATCAAGGGCAAGGACCAACAAACAAACAAGCTGATAGTGACCGAGTTGATGTCCTCAAGTTAGCCATCGCATCTAACATGGATCCGGCTTACATCTACTCTGACACAGAAGCATACAAATTATTGATTGCTTCTAAAGATTACGATACTAACAAATTCCAATTATCACTTGAACAAGTTAAGGCGCTTAATCAAAAAATAGAGGCTACTCTTGGTTCAGAATTAAGTACAGCCATCGGATACGGAAGTGGTTCGGATATTGCAGAAGATACCTTTAATGTGAATGACTATATTCAGGGTATTCAAAAGGCAGCAGGCCTAAATGCTGGTGTAGCTGCGAACGACCTGCCATCTCCACTAACATGGGATTCAGGAGACAATTCAGCAGTATATAAAGTATCAACAATAGCTCCGCTTAAAGATAAAAAATGGCGCTATTGGGACTTTACAGGAACTCATAACATCAAGTTCCGAGGAATGCCAGTTCTCTTTACAGACATTCCTGATAATGAACAAATAGCCACGAATGATGATGAAGAATCTGGTACACAAGGTGGAGTCTCCTATCGTAATATTGGTCGTGTCTATCACTCGGTAAAATATGATTCATCTATTTGGAACTCTACAACTGTTTCAAATCAAAACGCCGGAACATACCTTTATGGAGCTTCTCAGAACCCGACTGCTGTACAGGCCAAACCATCAACTTATAACGGTGGGGCAAACGGAAATAGTATGGTTAAAGACCTTACTAAACCTTACAATGCAACTGGTACATCATCCGATGAAAAGACACCGGAACAAAAAGTTAAAGATCCAACATCCGCAACTACAACCAAGTCTGATAAAGACAACAAGGATCTAGGAGCTGGTGGAGATGACACGCGCTATTGGCAAGCAGTTAACTCTTACATGATTGCCTTGTACAACAAATACGCAGGATTGAAAACAAGGAAACAGACTGGAAATAATTATCAATTTTCAAATCAATCTATGATTTTCTTGCTTCAATCTAATCTTCAATCAGACAAATTATCTTTCTTCGGTACTAATACATCTTATACAACAACCCAAAAAGGTAACAGCTCATCAACGAGTGACTTCAGATACTATCGCTTCATTAATCCACAACCAAGTGATGATAAAGCTACTGCTCTAGTTCAGAACTTCTTCGGAAATTTGGCTATAGCTATCTTGTATGGTGGTTTAATGGTCAGCATGAGCAAGATGAGTCTTACTGAGTTTGTTGGCGGATGGTGGAAGTCCTTCTACAACATTATTGTTAAATCCTCACTAACAGCTTGTGTGGCCTATCTTCTCGTAGATATTACGTTTAGGGTGCTGTTTATCTGGCTTCCACGAGGTGTCGATTTATCAAATGAATGGTTAGCTACAGCATCTAATTATCTATTGCAAGATACGGGACTGTGGTCCATAACATTAGGGGTTTTCCAAGCTTTAGTTGCCTTTTTCTTAGTCAAACCGATGATTAAGTGGACACTATTTGGGAAAAATACAAGAGTGTCTGTACTAGAAATTATTGTGTTTGGTTTGGTCTTTATGAAGGATGCTCTTATGCAACCGTTGAATCGCTTGGATGAATTTGTCTATGCTACCCCTAATTCAGATAATTACGTAGAACAAGGGGACCCTAATGGTAATGCCGGTGCTATAAAGATGATGCGTAATCTAGCTATGCTGAATTACCTAGATCGAACCATCAACCCTGTGGCCAATGTTGCTAATGGAGCAGGTTCGGCTTCACGTACATTAGGATTAGAAAACGAAGGACAACCAGGTGCCGGAACTGGCTCTCAAACTAACTTTACAGAAGATGGAGGAGCAGCCCCATTTGTTCCGCTTAATCAGAAAATTGCAAATAGCAAGATTGGTCAAACCATGAGTGGTCTATCTAATGCGCGTGGTTTAACTGGCAAAGCCGGATTCGTTGTAGGAGGAGCACTAGGTGCTTTCACAACTGTAGCTGAAAAAGGTGTTCGTTCGATGGTCAATAAACTTGGTTCATCTATAGGGAATGCTTCTATCGATTTCGATGATGGTCAAAACGGAGGCTCAGGTAATTCGCTAATGAGCACTGGAGCCAATATAGGTAGTGGTTTAATTGGCGAACAAATTTCAGGTGTTCAAAGTGACAATGGTTCAGTCTCAAGAACTAGTCATATGGGGGGAAATGGATTGTTTGGAACAGGATTGGAGAACTCTTTTGGTGGCGGTGAACCAGTAATAAGTGGTGAACCAGTAATAAGTTCTGAAACTCCATCGTTTGAACAACCAACACCAGAGAGAGCCCCAATAACTTCCGAACCATCACCGAACCATGAACAACCAGTAGTCAATGAACGTCCAATACCAGAAGATGTACTACAGCCAAGTTCAACAGATTCACGGACAGAAGGGCTCAATGAATGAGAGTACATTTAATTGATAAACGCATTAGATGTCCTGATGGTGTACAATTTCATCTATAACTAACAAAAAAAGGAGTACCAATGATTTCACAAACTTTAATTAATTTTATTCAGCCGACCGCATATGCAGGCGATGGAGCTGTTTGGGATATTTTCGATAAATTCTGGACAGCGCTTTTTGGAAACGATGTTCAAGCAGAAGCACAAAAACGCCTTGGATGGGTATTGATACTTGCAGGGATTGTAGGGGCGGCTGTTTCTGCGGTTAGATTTGTAGTCGTTCTAAACAGAAAAGAAGAAGATAAGGGTGGCATAAAGCATGCTTGGAAATACCTACTATTTGCTATCATTTCAATCTGTGTCGGTTTTGCCGGTGTAGCTATTCTTATGCATATTGGTCAAGGGGCACAAGATTATAATGTATAGTCTTTGAGAGAAGTCTGGAAAATTCCAAACTTCTCTTTTTTATTTTAGTTTGAAAGAAGCGACTGTAGGAAGAGGTATACTATAAACTAATACATGAAATAAGGTGGTAAATGTAGATGAAGAACGCAAAAACTGGTAAAATTTTAGGTATAAGCTCCATTGTTGTAGGCCTTTTATCGCCATTGATTGGACTCGTTTTAGGTATTACAACGTTAATAATGGCTAGGCGATATGAACTGTATAGCCTAGGAAATAAATCATTTAAACAAGAAAAAATGTTAGGATGGGCCGGACTCTTAGTCTCCGTCGTGATGTATCTTGTCAACATTTACATTGTAATGTTACAGAAAGGATAAAAAATGGTAGTAAAAGCACGGCATAAAGATAATATTGACGATAATACACCAGAGGGGCAAGCCTACAATCGAGCATACTTCCCTAACCTGTATAAGCAATTATTGAGAGAAGAAGTAATAGAATGTATGGACCTATATAATCAACACGCGCATCTTCTCGATAAGATTGTAACCCACACAGAACACGTTAACGAAAGTTCTCAACCTGCTGTCACTCTTGCTAGAAAATTGGGTTATGACCAGGTTGCAGATAATATATTAAAGAACAGACCTTTGCATATGCGAAATTCAGTAGAAGAGCCAGGACATGGACCTGTTGGGGTTATCTTTGAAGAAGAGGGAAATTATTACAAGGACTATCAGATTAGACCACTCCCATATGTTAAGATGAAGCGCACTGTAGAAGAAAATAATATTGATGATTTTCTTGAAACAGTAGAAGCATTAAGAGACTATATGTTCCCTAAAATGCAATCAGAAGATCATAAACCTAAAAAAGGTAAAGAGGGTGAAGAAAAGCATCTAGTGGATAATCCTTATGATTTCTTTGATGATAAAAACTGGAAAGTACCGTTCAAAAGAGGGTGGGATTTTAATTCCTATGCTAATGGTGATGCATACCCAGATGCATGGACTGGTTTAATGCAACTAAAAGAACATATTTTTCAAGTAAATGAATTAGCAGTCGCTCTAAGACAACTGATTGATGCTGACTACTATATCCTATATAGTCTTTACGGCCATGAACACGAACATCTTAATGTCAGACGTGGCTATCAATTGCTCGAGTATGGTGCGATTAGTGAACTAAGAAATAGCAGGTGATAAAATGAACTATTTTGATACAAAAGAATATAAGAATGCTGTTGCAATTATTAAAAAGCAATATGCTCATCTGTGGGATTTGTTTAATACTTACTGTGAAAAAGTAGCTATTTATAACGATGTTAAAACAGACTTCTTTGACCACTTATCAAAAGTGAAGGACTATGCTGTTTATATGGACAAGCTTAGCCATGATAGTACAAATTATTACGCTACGGTTGTTGAACGCTTCCAGGAAGATGTCTGGAAACCACGTTATGAATCTGTGTTGGCCAAATGGGAAGAACAAGGGGTGGAACCTGTGACGATTACTTCGGAAGATGGTAAGTTTACGACTATCATCCCCCGTCTTCTCTATTACGGTGGCGTTCCAATTGCGAATAATAAACAGTCACTTAAACGAACGCTAAAGTGGGCTAGATTTTATAGAAAAAATGCCGCTCCAACTATCTCGGATGAGTGGGAAAAAGACCCAAGGTCTGCTTATGCTCATGGTTATAACGACATCCCATTAAGGTATCTAATGTTACAAGAGGAAGACTATTTCCAATTACCAGATTGGTCAGCTCCTTTAGACCCTAATTGGGACGGTGTAACAATTTATCCGGGATACGTGTTAGATCCAGAAGATGTTGAGAGCACAAAGGACTTTTTAAGAATGTGGCACCAAAACGGAGACGTTTATATTAAAAACTTGGAAATGGGTATAAAAGAGACAGAAGAATGTATTGAAATTTATACCTTCCTAGCGAAATGGAAGCCAACGATTTTCAACGAGTTTGTTAATTACATGAAAACTAATGGATATATCTATAAGCCATTAGAGCGCTTGATGCCAGAAGAATTACAATAATCAGAAGAAAATAGCCCTATTGAATAATAGAGGCTTTTTTTGATGTCATAGATATAATAAGAAAATGCTGCGCGTGGTTAGTTATAGGCCATTCTTAAGTTTTAAAGTTAGGTATTCTTTCCTTGATATAATTAGGCTATTAAAAAATAAAAGAGGAAAAATATGGCAGAAAAAAAGAAGACACAAAGTAGGGAACAATCCCCAAAAAATATGATTAAAAAAGCTCTATCATTACCTACAATGGGTAGCAAAAAAGCCCGAGTTGCTATTCTAACAGCAGTAGCAGGTGGTTCTCTCCTTATAGGATATTGGGGAGGTAGTGCCGCAAACAACCAAAACACATCCACTATTGCGACGTTTAATAGTGGAGTAGTCACAAATAAGGCTTTGTATAGCTATCTAAAAGATAACACTAACGGTTCAACAGCGCTTAAATGGACGTTGATATATGATGTTTTTGGTAACATATATGGCGATAAGATTAGCGACGAAGATGTTCAGACAGCTTATAACGCTATGACAGCTAATAGTAGTGGTCTATCCTACCTAGTAAATGCCAATAATACAAAGACTGACAAGAAATCCTTGCTAAAAAAAGTAAAACAAGAGTTAGCTTATGAGTACGGTGTTAAAGAGCACATAAAAGTCTCTGATGCTGAGTTAAAGACTGCATGGGCTTCCTATCGTCCTAATGTTGATATTCAAATGCTAGTTCTTGATAATAAGGAGACAGCTGACTCACTATATAGCCAGGTTCAAAACGGGGCAGATATCGAGACACTAGCAAAGAATAATCAATCCTTAGATGGAAACTCTGGAAAAGTGTTTACTTATCAAAATGCATCCAATTATTTTGATGAAGAAAATACAGAATTAGTCTACAACTTAAAGGACGGTGAAACTGCTTTGTTTACTATGGATATGACGGGAAACAACAATTCTAGTACTGGTCCTAATACTTATTACTGTATTGTAAAGATGGTCAAAAATAAAGATAAAGGGACCGACATGAGTGCTTACAAAAAAGAACTAGAGAACTTAGTTAAAACCCAAAAAATGTCTAACGACTCTACAATGGTTAATAATATCATTAAGGCGGTTTTCAAAAAAGCTAATGTGAAGGTCACAGACCCTTATATGCAAGCAGCGTTGAAAGACTATTTGAGGTAATCTATGGCCAAAAAATCAATTGAAGAGCAAAAAAAAGAGTTAGAATTACAGCTCAAAGAACTTGAAATTGCTCAGTTACAAGAGGAACTGAATCAAGCGAGAAAAACCCACTCTCCTAAGAAAATCGAAGAAGGTGATTCATCAAAGCGCGTGGGAAGATTGGGGCGTATTAAAGATGGTATTGTCCACCTTAATGATTATGAACGGAACGAAGAAAATATCAAAGCAGGAAAATATGAGCGTGGGTCAATTATCTATATGCTTCGTAACATCCTAGTTGTCATCACTCAGTCCATTATGTGGGTGGGGGAAACGTTCGGTAAGTCTTTGGAGAGGTTCGAGGAACGCCTTAATGGGGGAAAAGGGGATGACACGCAGCAACCCCTGAACGAAGATAAGGAGGAATAGAACGTGGCAGAAGAGAGTATCCAAGGCGCATTACTACAGCAAGAACAGGAGAAGGAAACTAAGGCTAGACAACAAGCAGACCTTAGAGCGACTACAACGTCTGACTTTATGGTTGATATGCGTATCAAGAGATTTACCCAACCGGTTTATTTTAACTGGATGAACCGATTGACTGGAGGGCGTGCAACTACAGTGGCCCGTATCATTGCTTCGACAGTGGGTGTTTTGTTGGTTGGCGTTTTTTGGTACATCTTAACCTCTTGGTTAACTGGCCGTGTGTCTTCAAGTAGAAGTATCCTTCCTACGTTACTGATGATAGCAATACTCGTATTTATATCCTACAATGTTGTTCAGCCGGTTGGTCGTCGTACCGTCCTTAGCTACTCTCTGTCCGTTATTAAAGGGGTATTTGTCAAAGGTGGAGCTCACCGCTATCCTTTCAACATTATCAAAAGCTCTATTAAGGACGGGGTAGCCAAGACTCGAAATGGTCAAGTGATTTATTTCTTCCAAGTCGAAGGTATTTTTTCTCGAATCATGCTTAATAGCGATCTAAACCGGGCAAAACGTATCCTTGGTTTGCAACGAAACAGTTTAAATAATGTTTTGACAATGAATTTCTTTCAATCAGATAAGGTCAATTTTCAACCTCAAAAAGATTATATCAGGTCTATATCAGAGAGTGATACATCGTCAAATTACCAAAGGAAGTTGGCTAAGATTTATAATCTTCATTATGCTACAGAACTGAAAGAAGAAACTATTAAACGGACAATAGCTTGCTTTAAACTCAGGAGCATTGAAAGTCAGAAAGAACTTGAAGAAGTACTTACAAACTTGACACAACAAGGGGTAATTACTCGTTTAGAGATTTTACCTAAGAATAAGATAAAAGAATTTCTGGATAAATTATAGCTATCCTGGATGAAATACAACAACACGCCTACTAAGTTGTCAAAGGCTTAGTAGGCATATTCTTACTATTCAGTAATAGGAGGAAAGAGTTTATGTTACTTTTAGAAGATCCCGTACACTTTTATCGAAACGGGCGTTATTACTATATTTTCTATCTCGATATTCCGTATGGGAGAGGATTTGGGTTCTCTCCACAAACTATTATCCAATTAGATGATTATAATACAGTAGATGGCTGTCAAGTAACCTTGCTTAAGGCTCATCAAAATATTGTGCATGAAACCTACCAAAAAGCTATGGTAGACATGGATAAAGTCGATACAACCTCTAACGGTGCTTTTGGAGATCTTGACAAAAATGATTTGCACAAAGCTATTGTGGATGGTCGAAAAATTCACCATGCACAATACCAAAGTGAAAAAACAATCAAAAATAGAAGCGCTGTCCTTTATCGTTGGACCTTAATTATTCAAGCTAACTCGGAAGAGTTGCTTGATGAGCAAGTAGATGTCATTCAGCGTATGTGGTCAGGTAAAGATGGGACAGTATTGGATCCTAACAGTCCGTTACAGTACATCGAACTAGAATTACCGGTTGGAAAAACATTCCAAGCATATGACCAGTTATTTGATTATTTGTCTTATAATGATGTAGATACTACGTTTACATCTACACATGAAAATTATGCAGGACTTGATTTTTACAGCCGATTAGTATTGCAGGATGAAAAAGGAGTAGTAGTAGGGTATGATACCTTAGCCTCTCAGCAAGTGACAGCAGAAGGTATGCGTTCAGCGCACGTACTTATAGATTTTGTAAGAAAAACTAAAGATAAGTCAGTTGTCGCTATCCCACGCGCATCGGGCCATAAAGCTTTTCAAAATAGAGAGACACATGAAGAGATGTCTATGGCATCTTGTTTCGCACAAGCTGCTGCTAATCAATTCACCTTAGAGGGGTCCAGGGTACATCATATTGTACTTAATGACTTTAATTATGAAAAGTTGACTAAAAATGAAATTTACAAAGCTATGGAGGACGACTTTTCGATTATTGATATCAGTGAGATATCTGTTAATGCATTACAGCCATATGGTGAGTTTGAAGAGGGAAAGAATCTTTACACTTTGATGCAAAAGAAAATATTCCTTATTCTGAACATCCTAAGAAATTATACCCTGGATGAAAACAGTGAAGGGGATATCAAGACAGCTTATCGGGAAACTGTAAAAAGATATTATAATTCTGACCATAGAAAGTCATCATTTATTGGTATGCCACCTAATCGTTTCCCAATCATGACTAACTATCGTACAGAGTTAAAAATAGCGTTTGATGAAGCTAAAGGGCAACGTCGTGAAGGAAAGACGGACCGTGTGGAAAGAGTAATCGGGCAGATTGAAGAATCACTGGATGGGAATATCAAAATTCTCGGAGCTCCGACAAGTCTCAAACCATCAGATAAGATTCAAACCTATTATGACTTCTCAAAAATCGGAGATCGTAGACAAAAAAATGCTCAATTCGTAAATATCCTAAATTTCATTATTTCTCAATTTAAGGAAGGGGATTTATTAGTCGTCCATGGAGCTGACGTACTAGACAAGGAAATTTACAAAGCTTATGTTAATGCCGAACTGGAGCGTTTAAAGAAGCGAGGAGGGAAAGTTATCTTTGCCTTTGATAACACAACCGAAGGAGCAAACACAAAGATATTTGATTTGAATAATGGTCATCTCTATACAAACTTTGACGAAGATTTTGGTTGGTCATTTATTGGACGAATTGAAAAGGGTAAATTTTCACAATTAGAGGCAGCCTTTAAGCAGCCGTTGTCTCAGAAATTACAAATTGATATTGAGATGGCAGTTCCTGCCCGAGGGGTTTTTAGGTGTAATGAGAGGTCGATACTACACCTTATTGATGCATACCCGAAATTGTAAGGAAGTTTAAGATGAATAAAGTTTTAGAAAATCGAAAAAATCGTAAATATTTACGTCGAGGATTATTATTTGTATCTCTGGTGGTCGCATATCTCTTTTTTGTCACAAGCACATTTATACAGGATAGCGATATTTTGGCTCATTCACAGACAATGATTGGTAAAGAGGTTAAATTCAAGCTGTCCCAAGCGACAGGGGAAATCAAGAATTACTATGTATCTAAAAGCCGAGATGTTTTAATTGCTCGTATTACAATTAAAGAAAATCCAAGTACCCCTTTACCTTTAAGTGCTAGTTCCTATGTTGTCATGACAAAGACTGATACTGGTCAGAAGGAAATTCCTGCCTATTTTGGTCGCATGTCAACAGATGGGGACATGTTTGTCATTATCCCTAAGCCAAGTGAGGAAACCTACTCTATCATCGTTGCTAATCGAGATGTTGCTACTATTGACACTGACAACAAGCAAAGCGACAACAATATAACTGTCTTTGACCCATCAGATAGTGATTCTATTACAAAAATTCTTTCAGATGCAGAATATGATTTAGGAACTAATAATGACTCGGTTCGTAAAAAATCTAGTGAAGATAAACAGACAGATACGATTGCCTTTAACATGACAATCAATCCGAAACTTAAAGAGAAGGCGTACCAACCTACAGTATTGGATGTCGATCATCTTTTAAGTGAGAAGGACGGTAAAACCTATTTCAACTTTGAGGAATACTGGAAGCTCGTTTACAAACAACCGTTAGTTGACAAGTATACTAAGAAGCAGAAAGAACTCAAAGATGAATTGAGCACGATAAATGCGAACATCCAAAATGTTCAAAAGACACTAGACCGGAATGAAAATGACCAAAATGCCCAAAAAAGGCTAACACAATTGCAGGAGGATTTGGAGACTAATGAAGAAGCTATGGAAAAAGCCTCTGTATCATTAAGAAATGCGCAGGCGCTAGAATACCAAGAAAGTTATTTCAATGATTACACAACAAAAATGTTTTATGTTGGGAAATAATATATATAGTAAAAGAGCATCGTCTGCTCTTTTTTATATACTCAACAATCAAACAAAACGCTTTAGCCAAGCCTTTTGTTAGTTTTAAATGAGCAGTATTAATTTATATTACAATTAAATGTAGATTCAAAGAAAGGAGTTTTCTAAATGAAAACAACGAAATCGAAAGTTTTAGCCTCATTGCTCTTCGCAGGAGCTTTGATTACCTCTACATCTGTTTTTGCAGATGAAGCACAACCAACTACAACAGATACAACAACACCTGTTGTGGATACCAATGCACCAACTGATTTCACCCTGGAAAACGGTTCTAATTCTGGTTCAGTGACACCGGCGGTTGATACAACAGATAATAGTGCTACAGAACAGCCAAGGGTAGATACTACAGTTGGAAATATTACCACAGAAAAGCCAACACTCGATCCCGTTGCTAACAATACTACGGGTAAAGATAGCACGGTTGATACAAGTAGTTCTAACAAACCAGGTACAGTTGATACAAGCGGTTCTAACAAACCAGGCACAGCAGATGCAGGTAGCACTAATAAACCAGGTACAGCAGATGCAGGCAACACTGACAAACCAGGTACAGCAGATGCAGGTAGCACTAATAAACCAGGTACAGTAGATACAGGCAACACTGACAAACCAGGTACAGCAGATGCAGGCAACACTGACAAATCAGGCACAGCAGATGCAGGTAACACTGACAAACCAGGCACAGCAGATGCAGGTAACACTAACAAGCCAGGTACAGTAGATACAAGCGGTAATACGTCTCACGGTACAGTTGATACTAGTTCTGCAGACAAGGACAAAACCGCAGATCCAGAAAGTGACTCTAAAGCGCAATCAGCAAACTCCGAGTCACCTAAGACTAGTGAAACTGTAAGCCCAAGTGTAACACCGACTACACCTGCTAATTCAGAAAATTCCACAACGCCAACTACTAAAAATGAAGATAAACCAGCAGTTGGAGAAATCTCTAAAGAAACGCAACAAGTTGTTTCTCCTGTATCAGAAACACAACCAGTTGTTACTGATACTGGTTTCAAAATCGTAGCAACTGCCAACAGCAACTTGGTAGTACAAGACTTCGATGGAACTTTGACTCAAGTAAGCGCAGAAGAAGTTGGTGGTAAGGTAAACAAAGATGGTACGGTTTCTGTTAAAACCAGTGCAGGTAAAATGACTACATTGCCAGAAACCGGTGAAGCAACAACAATGATGACTACAATTGGTTTCCTTGTCTTGGCGTTTCTTGGTCTTTATCAAGGTCGAGCTAATGCCAATGATAATTGGTTCTAAAAGATAAGATATCTGAAAGGAAGGTTATAATGTTTAATAAGAAAGAAGTTAAGGGGCACGGTTCGATTCGCAAAAGCAAGGTATATGGAGCAGTTGGAATCCTTGCACTTGGAGCAGCAGCAGTAATTGGTGGTGGATCTCAAGCATCCGCTGACGAAGTGGCAGAATCTCCAGTAACTACAACACCAGTCACAACAACACAAGCAAGTGCGTACAGTCTTGCATCACAAGCGGCAGCTGTTACAACATCAGATGTTTCTACTCCGACCACAGCGACTACAACAAACACTACTGACTCACAACCTACTGAAACAGTAGCAGAAGTAGCCACTACACAACCAGTAAGTACTAACGATAATAATGCTTACGCTGAAAAAGCTAGCACATCAACTGGAGCTGAAAAAGTTGCTATCGACAACTCAGCTGTCACAGATGCAGTTGCTACTGCAAAAGACAGTGGTGTTAAGGTGACACAAGATGCTACGCAAGACAAAGGGACACCAACCACAAGTGCCGAGCTTGCAACAAAGCAAGCCGAAGTTAAAGCAGACCAGGATAAACAAGTTGCTACTATCACGCAAGCTACGAAAGATGCATCTGGACGACAATCAGCTTATAATGCTGCTGATAAAGCTCATGATACTCTTGAAGCTCAAGTAGACAAAGCCGTTAAAGATAGCAATGGCCTTATTAAAGCTGAAACTACTGAAATCTCAAGCGGTGATGGTAAGAATGTAGGTGATTACAACACCTATACGGACCAAGTTAATAAGCAGATTGCTTCAAATAAGGAAACCCTCGACAAATTTAACAAAGATTATGCTGCAATGAAGGATAATGCTAACGTTAATGTTGATGGGCGCGTGACAACACAAAATGTTGATAAATTGACTTATGGTAACTCTGTTCAAAATGGTAGTGTCAATTCAGATGGAACGTTCTCATTTACTCACGATGCGAACGACTCAGCTAATGACACCTTGGGAATTTTAGGTACTGGTACTCTTAATGGTAAGGTTAATTTCACGTCTGCAGCTAACGGAGACGGGTCTACGACCGTAACACTTAATAGTCTCGATTTGTGGAACTATGCTTATACAAGTAACCGTCCAAATACTGGTGTTAACCAAAATCTGAACTATCATGTTTATACAGACGGGGAAGAGATTTACTCAGTAAACCACGACGGTAACTCAAGCTTTACGCAAGACATCAATCGTAGCATTGCTCTTAACAAGTCCTATGTATTGAAGCCGGGAGAAACTACTGGTATTATTCCAATCCTTAACATTGATGATAACTGGATTATTAATACTCATGGTCAGTTGAGTCTCGATTTCACTAATCCAAACGTGGTTCCATCAGCTACAGTTAAAAAGGTTAATAAGCCTGTTAAACCAGAAATTCCATCTGTAAGCTACCATGACTACAGTATGAATTATCAACCAACTGTAACTAAAACTGTCCTCAACAGCGACGGTGAAAATGTTAATGGTAAGATGATTCCTAAAAATGATGAACACACCTATGTTTTGAATAATGGAAATATCTTTGCTAATGCTAAAGTTGGCGACACTGTGACAACACGTGATCCTCTTGAATTTGGAGAAGTTCCTAACATCGAAGCCAACAAAGCTGAAAATGAGGCTAAAGGTTGGAACGTTGACTATGATGAGGCTTCTAAGACCTACACATTTACTGCCAAATACAATGGTAAAGCTCTTGAAGCACCTACAATCAAGTTCGTAGCAACGGACGATAACGGTTTCTACGATAATACTTATAAAGCTGGTCGTAATGGTTACGAAACCTTCTCTGACACTGTCACTAACAAGACACCAACGGCTCCAAAACCACATAAGTCTGTTACTGACTCAAAAGGAAATGACATCGACGGGAAAACTACTGACGATGATAAAGTCAACTTCCATTTGACGACTGACTACAGTCCGTATAAAGACATGGCCGCTTCTAAGAAAGCTCTCGAATTTGCACTTCTCGATGACGTGCAAGATGGTGCCTTCACTGTAGATGAAGATGCTATTACTATTCGCGATAGCAATAACAAAGATGTCAAAAATCTCTTTGATATGTATCACGTACTTTCAGACGAAGGACGTACTGATGCCATCAACAAGATCTTAGAAAAATCTGGTCTTAATCCTCAAGGTGAGTTTTACCTTTGGGTAGCCAAAAGTCCAGTAGATTACTACCAAGACTACGTCTTAAAAAATAACAACGTTACTGTAACGTTACCGGCAACTCTTAAGGTTCCTGCCGGAACTAAAGTAGAAAATGACTTTTATCAAATTGATTTCGGTAATGCCTATAAATCAAACCTTGTTTCATTTGATACACCACCAGCTCCTGAAGTTCCAGTAGGAGAAGGTGAAGTTGTTCCTGGTCAACCGCAACAACAACCAGTGGCTCCAGGTCAAGGCGTTGCGACTCTCCCTCACACTGGTGAAGATAACACTGCGGCAGCAGCATCAGTAGGCGGAGTACTTCTAGCTACCGCACTTGGTATGCTTGGATTCGCTAAGCGTAAAGAAAACAATTTTTAAAATACCCAGGAAAGAACTTAAATAATGAGGATGGTGTGTAATACATTGTCCTTTTTATTTATCTAACTATCAAAAACGGTTAAGTGTAGAAAGATAGACAAAATATAGGCTATAGGATAAAATAAAAGGAAAATGAGTAAACGAAAGAGATTATTACATGGAGAAAGAACTACAAGAATATAAGAAAAAGGATGATATAGAAGAGACATCTGCTGAGTTTGAGCAGATTGGCTCTAAATTGGCAAAGCTAGTAAAAAATAGTCAGCAATTAATTTCAGAAAGACCTCTTACATATAGTGAAAAACTAAGTTTTCGTAACGAACTATATTGCCAAGCATTTCAAATTTTTAGTAGCACCCATCATAATATATCCAATACTAGATTGACTTTCGAAAGTGAACCGAATATTATTTTAGAAACAAGTCAGCTAGTTTTAGCAATTGTTTATCCAGAACGTTTTGAAAAAAGCGAGTTGCGCTCTATTACCTCTATAGCTAATACAAAACGAATTGCAGATATGGTAAGAGACTATATCACTTCCTCAACATCTGAGGAGGAGAAGCAATTTTAATAGGTTATATAGGACAATCTGTTGAACCATGTATACTGTAGTATACATCACCTATGTTATTGGTCGATAGAGAACAATAATATCAAAAATCTTCAAGGTAAGTTGTAAAGCCTAGAAAAGTCTCGGACGGATAATGTCAGGAGGCTTTATTTTTTTGTGAGGCATTTATAAAGATGGAAACGGTAAATGATCGACAGATAATTAGATACAGCCAAAGATAAATTTATCTTCAATCAGATAAAAATACCAACCTTTTTGAATTTGCTGATTTTCATAGTATTCAAGATATTAGGTCATTTACTAGAGGGAAATATTGATATATACTTACAATTCCGAAAAATAGTAATTTTTCGGAAAGATGTAGAGCCACTACTTAGTCCACTTGAATGAAAATAATTTAGCAAAAATATTTGACACAATTTATTAAAAATAATATACTATACACATATACAAACGATTTAAACAGTGGTGGTTTGATGTCGTTTTGTTTTTACTAACAATTTGTCGAGGTCCTTCATGGATTTTTCAACGAAAGCTAGGTGGGGGCACCTGGTTTTTTTTTTCGTGAAAAAATTATAAAAAAACCAAGCTGGGTAGGCTTGGGAAAACTGTTGTTTTATTATTACTAACAATATGCTGTACTATCACCAATGACGATTGAAATACATCGTCAATACTGCAGTAAGCAGTCCAGCAGCTAATGTGTAGTTAAACGCACCTAGCTGGTATAGGGTCTCGTTCAATCGAGGTCCCTCCTTAAAACAAACCGAGTGGCTTGGGATTAACGTCGGAACCTTGCGACGGGCGCCTTTATCATCAGCCACCGATCCGTTGTCTGTTATATTATACTCTAAAAATAAAAAATTAAAAATACCCCGTAGGATATTTTTTGTTTGATATAGGGAAATAAAACTATAAATGCAACATCATTGATACAGCGAGAGCGTTGTTGATCACGTGGGCCATAATGCCATATTCTAACTTCTTAGTCGTGCGATAAATCGTCGCAAGGACAACCCCCATACCACTGTAAATAATCCAAGCACCAATGCTATCAAACAAAAGAAAACGACAATGTTTTTTAAGTTTCCAACCACAATTTGTAGTGGAAAGATTGCCCTTAAACATGCTATAATACCTTTGTAGGCTTAATCCACCTACATTCTTTAACTTTTTCTAGTCTCTTTGTTATCTCCTTAATGCTTAGAGACTCTTAGACTCTCACTCACAATCCTGTCTCCTAAAGGGAATTTTTTTGAGAGTACCATATTAAAAAGCTAGGTTTCTTTTTCTCCCTAGCTTTTTTTGTATCTGTTCTCATGGCTTATTGATTGATACTTCATGAAGTGCTAACGCTTGCTTGTGCTTCTTTCAGCATTTACTGACTTTTTTGACCTTTTTAGAAAACAATAACGCCAGTAACCACTCCAGCGCTATTGTTTGTTCATCAAAACCACCTTTATTCTACCATTGATACACCAGGGTTGCAATATCAATTACGTTTTTATGCTATAATATCCTCGTAGGTTATTAGCCTACTTCATAAATCAAACTTTTCTTTGTACCTGGTTGACTCCGTGCTTTTTCAGGTACGACAAAATCCAGGGACGGCCTTCCCTGGATTTTTTTTAACGAACATCTTTTATTTCTTTCTAAAATGTTTTGCAATATATTTTGAATCTTTATATCTCAAGACATCAACAACACAATTGATGACTTGTATAGAAATTGTGATTAATACAATAACAAATTCTTGTTTCATGCGACTACCTCCTTTCTTGTTTTATACTTTTATTATTCCTTTTTTTACTCTAACTAAGGCTAATATTGTAAAATTGATAATAAAATTTGAGATTAGAAAGACTTCCACGCGCAGCCTGGTCGTTTATTAGGTGTTTAGTCTAGGTATTTAACCAGGATCAGGCCAATTTCTTGGATTGGCTGACTTCTAATTATTCTCTCTTTGTTCATCTGACAAAGGGTTGATATAATAGCGTTGTAGGTCTTATCCGCCTACCCTGTAAATCAATAAATTTCTAGTCTCTCGGATTATCTCCTTAAAATCCTAGAGACACCTCCTACTAACCTTCACTAATTCCAGTCTGTGATCGTCTTAAAAGCATCCAGGGTAATCTCCCCCAGGTGCTTTTTTGCTTGGTAAAATCATCTTTGAAAAAATAGAATACCTGCCAGTTGCAATTAAGTACCATAAAGGCGTAAAAGGGCTTGAAGTTGGGATGCGTTCGCATCGATTAAAAACCCCTTTTTCTGAATAGAATACCCGCCAGTTGCAATTGAATACCCTAAAAGCGTAAAAAAGGCTTAAAGATGGTGTGCAATCGCATGGATTAAAAACCCCTTTTTCCGAATAGGACCCCTGCCAGTTGCAATTGAATACCCTAAAAGCGTAAAAAAGGCTTAAAGATGGTGTGCAATCGCATGGATTAAAAACCCCTTTTTCCGAATAGGACCCCTGCCAGTTGCAATTGAATACCACAAAAGCGTTAAAAGCCTTAAAGGTGGGATGCAGTCACATCGATTAAAACCCCCTTTTTCTGAATAGAATACCCGCCAGTTGCATCTGATATAACTCTTATTCCCTCCTGATAGCCCCTTCTTCTAGTAGGTCCGGAGGTGCTGTCTGCTTGTATCAGCGCCCTTGAAGTAAGCTTATGGCGTTAATAACTAAATCTAGAGCACTAATCAACAATACTTCACTTACTTCCATCTTCTGAATGGAATGTTTCGCTTTGTACTTGGACGGACGGAAAACAGCAAGCACTACTATTAATAAAATAATGATGGTCACTAGTAAAATGACAAGTGTTGTTGCCAACTCTAAAAGCGGAAGTAAATTCTTGCTGTGTTGAATCACTACATTCAACAAATCTTTGATAAAATCTGCCATTTTGGCCTCCTTATATATACAAATTTATTATGCTCGATTTTTGCCGTGAAAAAGAAAATTATTGAAGCCATAAAATTCTTTCATCCCTATTGGGTTTTTTATTCTAAAAGATAATCACTTTTCGAGCAGTAAGATGACATCTCAAGTCTGGTTGATATACATATTACATTTGCATAAGTCCCCTTTCGTTATTTTGTGTGATTAAGTGGCTAATGTTAAGCACACTATATATAGATCAATATGGCGAATTTCGAAATATCATTTCGAATTTTGTTTTCCACTGCTTCCTCGGTGTTTTAATTTGGTTTCCCTTGTTTTAGTTTGCTTCCTCGGTGTTTTAGTTTGGTTTCCCTTGTTTTAGGTCATCTCACTTTGTTTATTTCCGGTTTGACTGGTATAATATCTTTTGTAGGCTTAAGCAACCTACGGACTATACTTTTTTCATAACGTGTCCTCTATGACACAAAACAACAGCAATCTCAATCTTCGAGATCTGATTGACTTTCCTCTAAACGTGCAAGATGTTTAGACACATAACTAAAAAAAAGACAAGTGAACCGTGAACACTTGTCTTTTTGATTATGCTTTTTTTGTGAAAATAAAAAATCACGCGCGTGATGACTCTTATAAGCCATTTTAAGCGTGTGATTTTGTCTGAGGTCTTATCTATCGGTCTTGGTGGGTGGATAAGACATAGGTATTTTTGGGCTGTCTGAGACGCTGATGAGAGCATTTTATAAGGGTTTCCTTTGTAGGGAAATAAAACTATAAAAACAACATCATTGATACAGCGAGGGTGTTGTTGATCATGTGGGCCATAATGCTGTATTCTAACTTTTTAGTTGTGCGATAAACCGTCGCAAGAGCAAGCCCCATACCACCGTAAATAATCCAAGCACCAATGCTATTTGGTATATGCACCAAACCAAATAGGAAGCTGCTGACAATTAATCCTACAATAGAATTAGAATTAAAGACACGCGTCATAAGAAGCCCTCGAAAAACTACCTCTTCTACAATAGGTGCCATAATCACCGAACGTGTTATGAGAATGATGGGATTCATGTGAATGCTTTCTAGCACCTTTTGGTTAGCTGTATTTGTTATACCTTCTTCTATCATAACTATGGTCCCTATCTTAGCCACTAGAAGGATACCCAGACAGGTCAGACAAATTGCCCCCCATGCCTTTTTGGAGTTTAATAGCTTAAAGCCTTCCAAAAGTCCCAGATGTTTTCCCAGGAAAAGTGTCGCTCCGCTAATAAGAAGCATGATAAGAATCAAAAAAATAATTAAATTCGTGCTTTTAGTACCCAAATAGATTGCAGGCAGTTGCTCTATATATAAGATAAGAAAGGCTAGTCCGAAATATAAAAAACGTTGGAAAAGTGATAGTCTCAAAAGATGGCACCTCTTTGCTGTGGTTTATTTTATTATTGCGACTACTTCTATCATCAAAATCTGTTAGGTTCTAATGTAACTTCTAATATATTTAGATTTAACCTTTCTGATAAACTATTTTCCTAGTAGTATTAAATTTGTGTGATATACTAATATTATAAGAATTATGAGAAGAAGGGTACGCAATGACTGCTGGAAAAACTACTTATGAGAAATCAAAGCGGATATTAGAAAATCTACCGGATTATATAGGAGATTTCTTTGTATCAAAGTCAGCATCTGGTCTCTCTTCATTGACACTTTATGAATATCTAAAAGAATACAAACGATTTTTTACCTGGTTAATCGACTTTCAGGGGTTAATGATTGCACCAAAAGATTTACCGTCAGAAGTCCTTGAAAATCTCCCTCAAAAAGACATTGAAACCTATATTAGTTCTCTTAGAGGATTAGAAATGTCAACCGCTACGATTAATAGGACGATAGCTTCCCTACGTTCATTATATCGCTATTTGACAGAACAATTTGAAAACAAAAATTTAGAGCCTTTGTTTTATAGAAACGTTATGAAGAAAATTCCATTACAAGATTGTTCTGAAACATTGACAGCTAGAGCTAATAATTTAAAGGATAAGCTATACACGGATGGCCTAACAGGGGAGTTTCTTGATTTTTTATCTGAAAGTTACGCAGATAGCTTGCCCACTGAGCGTGATAGAAGACGATTCATTCAACATAAGGAAAGAGATATCGCTTTAATCGCTCTACTTCTAGCTTCTGGACTTCGAGTGGGAGAGTGCCGTAATCTTAAGCTTGATGATCTTAATATCCGTGAAAAGACGTGTACAGTTAACAGAAAAGGCAGCAAAAAAGATGTAGTTCATTTTGCCTACTTTGCTGTGCCCTATTTAGAAAACTATCTCTCCATTAGGGAAGAAAGGTATCAGGCAACAGATAAGGATAGATATCTATTTGTAACAAGATTTGCAGAGAAGGTTAATCCAATTAGTGTGTCAACGATAGAAAAGAAAATAGCCAAGTATACGAAGGCTTTTGGAGTACCTACTACTCCTCACAAGTTCAGACACACTCTTGCCTCCAGTCTGTACAAAGCAACAAAAGATCAAGTTCTAGTGGCCACTCAACTAGGTCATTCAGATACTAGGACAACCGATTTATATACTCACGTAAATAATAATGAACAACGTGAGGCGTTAGATTCATTATAGACACTCTTTATTTGTGAAGTGTCTATTTTTTTGTTTCAATCACTTGATATCTGGACTGCTCCATATTGATAATGGTTTGAGTGGGATGGAAATTCTGCATAACGCTCTCCGAGGGATAATTCAAATTTCCCGTTACTATTTTCATACCATTCTGCAATAAAAAATTGAACCGTAGTTCTCGTATTATTTTTAGTCATTGGAGTCGCCTTTCTATATAGTTCATTATATAGCCTGGAACGTGGACGACTGCTAAAAGCAATTTGACGAGAAAAAAGAATGTTCTCCCATAGCGTCCACGTTTGAAGACAAAACTAGTATATCATTTTGTATTCTTTTGTCAACGTTCGTGGACGAATGTTAGCGAAATTGTCTATATATGTGGACGATGGTATAATAAAAGTAACAAAAATTAAGGAATCAGCATGAGAACAAATAACGAGATAGTGTCAGCTATTAAGACTATACTAAGTGAGAAGAGAATGTCACTAAGGGAATTGGGACGGCAATCTGGAATTTCAAGAAGTGCACTTTCCAATTATTTCAATAATACACGTGAATTACCGCTAAAAAAAATAAACGACATTGCTGCCGTCTTGGGAACTACACCAGAGAATTTATTAGGGTTTCAAGTGGATAAGGATACGGGTGACAATCAATTAAAACGAGTAACAGGCTTATACAAACAATTGAATCCGATAAGACAGAACATCATTATCGACGAACTAGAAAATCAACTAGCTTCTCAACAACTCACGAAATATAATGAAATACAAAAGTTGCAGGACTACTATCGTGTATTAGAGGGGTGTTCGGAAAGTTCAGCATTTGAAGAAGTAAACATCTATGCTACTGCTGATACCCAGGAGATTGAGGTTAGAGAAGAACCTATTGAAACAGTATTACAACCTCGTCCAATACCAACTCATAATTTAGCGTTTAGAGTCAATGGGAACAGCATGATGCCTTCATTCTATGATGGAGAAATCATCTATATTAGCATGTTAGAACCGGTTAGACCAGGTGATATTGGTATTTTTCGTGTTAATGGTAAAAGCTATGTGAGGAAGTTACGAATAGATAAAGAGACGAAACGTATCGAACTGATTCCGCTAAATTTAGAATATGACTCTATAGAACCTAAAGATAAAGATACATTTGAAATTGTTGGCAAGGTGGTTAGATAGGTCATGTATGTATAGGTGATGTATATAATAAATATGTATCTACATTAAAACTAATGAGAAGAGGTGATTGAAATCAAGAAGGAACTTATGAAAGAACAGGAACGTTTTCAAAGACTGTATTACGAGTTACCAGAAGTAGTTCAGAGTTATTTTGATGCGCGTGATGATTTGAAAGCGAAATCTAACCAAGGACATTACCTGGTTAACTTTTGTCGTTTCTTAAAAGAACGATTCCCAGAAAAAAAGTTAACAGCTGAATTTTTTGAAGAACTTGACCATGATTCGATTGGGAAATTTGTTTTTGAGGGATATCCTAAAAAAGTAAGTCACCGAACATGTTATAATCGGTTGATAGCATTGAAGTCACTGTACTACTACTTTACAGTTGGCTCCTATGATGATGGGACTGAAAAACCACTTTTTTATCGTAATGTGATAGAAGAATATTTATTTTTAAACAAAAATGCCATTGATCATATCAGAAAAGATATTAGTGCTGCAAGAACAAAAGGATATAGTCGCTTCCTGACTAAAGAGGATTTCTTAGATATCTTGCACTACGCTGATTTTATGATGTTGGCAGATATAAACAATAAAGTTGAATATAAAAATTATAAACGATATAAAAATAGAACCGTGGCCATATTAGCATTAATGATGGGAGCCGGGCTCTCTACAGATGAACTCATCAATTTAACAACTCACGACATCGATCTACGTGTACCACAAGTCACTGTTACTCATGACGGTAAACAATTCCATCGCAAAATCGATAGGGATGTCCTGGAATATCTACGGCCATATATGCAGTGGCGCAGACAATGGTTTGTATCACCTCCAGATAATCCGACACTTTTCTTTTTAAACAATGGGAAACCAATGAGCCCAAACGGAGTCCAATATTTATTAAAACAAGTTAATAGGCACTATAATGGTAAACAAGTAAGTAGTAATTTCATTAGGCAGTCATTTGCAATTAATATGTATAAAACAACTGGCAGCCTTACAGCTACACAAGAGTATTTAGGTTTTGGGTCTAGTGCTATGATGACTAGAATCATTGCAACCGTTGATGAAGAGCGAAAGAAAAACCGACTGTAAGCCGGTTTTTTTATTATGCAGATGTTGAAAGTACTCCCTTTACACTTCGGATGGCACTTGTTGTGTTGAAATTGTCGTCTCCTGTGTTCGGCACGTCCATTTTTTGTTTTGGAGTGCTCAATTTGATTTCCTCCTCGCCCCAGATATCGGTGGCTTTGCTTTCTGTAAGGATGAAAACATCATTCTTGTATTCTTCAGGAACCATTTGTTCAATTTCTTCTTTAGAAAAACGTTCGGCATCTGCGAAGTCTACAACATCCCACTTAAGATTACCTTTGGAGTCCCTTTCAATATTCCCTTCACGGTCACGACTTAATGACAGGAAATTAGCAATTCCAATATTCTGAGTAATATTCACAACATAGCGTTCAATGTCCCATTTTCCGATTATTACTGCTGTCAGAAACTCTTCATATTCTTTTTCAGTATTAATGCTGAAACCATCGCTTCCTGCATTGTTGGCTTCAAGGGCTTTACTGATTACCTCGAATTTACCTTTAAATGTACTGATGTTTTGACCTTCTAGAAATTTTGCTTGTTCTTTTGTTAAGATTGGATTTGTCATTTGTGTTCTCCTTTTTTATTTTTTGAATTGTAAAGTGGCTTTCGATAACTTGGGATTATGACTCCAGAGCACATTCTTCTTCAATACGACATCAAATAGTCCTCCTACATTGCCATTAGTATCCTGCTTAAACTTACGTCCTTGGACAAACACCAGGTCTCGGTAATCAGGTGAGATGCTATTTGCAATAGAGTCTAACATAGCTTTTTTAAGTCCATCCATGTTGCTAAAATCTCCCTCGATATCGGCATCATGGTCCTGGATGAACAGAGTTTTAGAAATAACCTTTGGATATATTTTCTTTGCAAGTAAAGAAATAGCAAAGGGGATAGCCAATACTATGATTACCCACGGATGAGTTAACCACTCCAGGTAAACTCCACTCATTAGGCTAATGATGCATACATACAATAATGCCGACACTAACTTAAAGTAGTTGATTGACATTGTTGTATTTTTGATAGATTTTGTTACCAGTAGTCCGAGGAATACATATAAAACCAATATGATCAGCGATAAAATATGTAAGAAGTCACTGGACCAACCAAATATATTAATAGCTAACAATAAGATAGATGTAGCAATAATGAACACCGAGCCAATGTAGTAGATTGTTTCAGTGAGCCATTTAAACAATAATAAATACAGTAATTTTCGCTCTTTCATTACTTTTACCTTTCAAGATTAATTCTTAACTTTTTTGGGGTTGGGTGCTGAAAAAGTAGGATTGAAATCATCATCTAGCAGTATTACTGCTTCGAACGATTCGCCATCTTTCTTTTTAAAGCCCTTTATCAAATTTGTCCTCTTTTTAGTAACAAGCTGAGACATTTGTGGTATCGTCAGCTTCTTTCCTGCAACAGTACGCCAAATGACAAATCCGCACCCAGGAGATTCCTTAGTTCTTGATGAACAATTTGCTGCTTTTGCATTCGTATAATACAAGACCTTGTTACCACATTTAGGGCAGTTCCCAAGTTGTGTAACCTTTGAATCTTCTATTTCCTTGATGTTACTACTCCAATCGATCGATTGAATCTCGTTTGGTAGAGTGTTAACCATATGATTGATATATTTGATAACACCAATAAAGAAATCTCCTTGCTCTTTTTCTCCTTGCCCTATTTTATTTAAAAACAACTCCCATTTAGCTGTTAGATGGGCCGAAGATAATAAAGAGTCTTTTTCTAATGCCTGACAGAAAGTCCTACCAAGTGGTGTAAGGGATAAATTTTTACCTTTCTTCTCAACATATCCATAACCAATGACTTCTTGCCCTACTTTTTTCGGCATCATCAATTTTTCTAAAATATCTGCCCTGGTTGCCGGAGTACCAATTCCGTTGACCTCTTTCATAGTGTCAGCGATATCTGATTCCTTTGTCCCAGCTTTCACCATAGCTTCTAACAAAGTTCCTTCTGTGTAAAGAGGCTTATTTGTAGTTTTCTTCTCCACAATATCCGGACGACAAAGAGTACTATCACCTTCATTTACAATAGGAAGTTCTGAATTGTTATCGTTGGATTCGCTGTACAAGGATTTCCACCCAGGCGCGTGAGGGACCCGTCCTACAGTTTTGAATAACAAACCGGAAACGTTCGTTGTTATCGTTGTCTCCTTATATTCGAATTTTGGTAGGAACATTGCTACTGTTCGCCGTAATACCTCCCAATAGCAAGCCTTCTCTAATTCTGAATAGGACTCAATTTGTTGCTTAGTAGGAACTGTGGCGGTAGGGGTAATCGCCTCATGCACTGCGCTCTTTTTGTCATCTACATAACGTGACGATGGTTCGAAATTAACAAGCTCCACGCCACCTAGTAAAGCTGCATACTCTTGCACACTCCCCGCTATAATGTTATATCTCTTGCTAGATATGTGAGAGGAATTTCCTCGCGGATAGGTCAAAACATGCTCTTTCTCATAGAGTCTCTGACATGCCTTCAACGTTTCTTTTGGGGAGTACCCCAAAGTATCAGATATATATTTCTGGATAGATGCTAAACTAAATAGTTTTTCAGATGCTTTCTCTTTCAGCTCTTCTACTACTTCTTCCACTTTAGCCGGATATATATCTGAATTTTCACCTAAGAGTGTTTGTAGTTTATTTTTTATGAGTTCAGGAGAATTAATTCTTTGTTTCCAATAATCATCCTGTTCTACTACTACTTTTCCTCTATACGATCCATTAGAATGCTCAAAATCCGCTTCTAGTTCGTAGTATGTTTCTTGTACAAATGATTCACGTTCCTTCTCTCTTTTATAAATCATCATAAGAGTTGGACTCATTACACGGCCGACAGCAAAGAAACCTTGTAAGCCAGCTTTTCTTAATAAATTGTTATACAACCTAGTCCCGTTGATTCCAACCAACCAGTCAGAAATTTGACGAGCTTGTGCTTCTTTGGCCAATCGAGTAGATAATTCTATTGACTGCAAGTTTTGAAAACCATTGAAGATAGTTGTTGGACTCAGTTCATCAACCCAGAACCTCTTGAACGTTTTACTGGTGTCTTCAAGTACCCCGCTTTCTTGGGAAATCAAGTAAGAAATAGCACAGCCTTCCCGGTCAATATCTCCGGCCCACACAATCGTATCTGCTTTTTGGAACAAGTACTTAATTGTACCAAACTGCTTTTGTTTTCCGTTAGATACATGATATTCGACACTTTCAGGAACTAAAGGCAGGGTATCAATTCTTGTTTTATCTGCCCATTCTTCATGATAGTACGCAGGTTCTTCTAACTCTACTAAATGGCCAATTGCCCATGTAATACAAACAACTTGGCCATTAAACAGCTTAGGATCCTTAGCCTTAAAAAAACCGCTGAATTTCTTATTACCTTCTTTGTGCCATACTTTATCAAACACTTCACCATATTTCTTTGCTTGGTCAGGTTTTTCAGCAAGTATAACAATCATATTGTTTACCCTTGAGCTGCTAGCGCCTTAAACAAAGTTTCTTCTGTCTTTGTCTTCAACGGGATAAAACCAACACACAAATTATTGTCTAGGTTAATTACATTAACTCCTAATTCATCACATACTTTCTTGTCCTTAATAATTCCTACTTTCATAATTACTATTCCTTTCTTATAAATGCTAGCGGATCGTTTTCATTTCCTTTTTCAATCAGATTCTCAAAACGTTCCAATAATATAGCCATCCTTTGAAGATAACTATCATTTAATTCTTCCTGGTCAGACCTGATGCCGTTCTGACTGTCCTGCTGTACGAGTGCTGCTATGTCTATGCTGTTCTTCTCCGTTTCGAATTGTATTTCTTCGGTCCCTAGGAAAACTCTTGGTTCAGGGTGCTGCGGAGAACAGGTAACAAAACTATTTCTTAGATAAGAACCCTCATCAATTCGATTAAAGGTCGGCTCTTGCAAAAATGATTTATCCGATGATAAATATGCAGCCAAATCATTCCGATAGTTATTAAATAAAGACGACTGAATTGCCACCTTTGAACTTTCTGGCTGAATTATATTGAGATAACCATTTCGAATAAAATTATCAGATGCTAGACAGTAAACATTCTTCTGTCTTAGAGCCATGATATTCGCTTCAGTAATTTCTCCCTTCATATCGATAATAAATATGGCCCTTGCCTGGCTTTTTGATAAATCGGTTTTTCTCATCATGAAGACAAGACGATTAGGAACCTCTTCACCTTCTTTAGTTGATGCCTCCTTACTGACAACGTTCACATTCTCTGCTTGGAGAAATGCCTCCAGTTTATGAGGCATGGTTATTGGCATGTACAAGGTTGCCCCGTGTGTTCTGACAGCCATCAGCAGTTGAGTAAAAAACAAATGATTCCCTATTTGATAGGTGGGATGATCAATAAATAATGTAAACATTACTGACCTCCACTAATATCGATACGAAAATCAACAGTTTTAAACTCTTTATTTCCTTTTTCGTCACCAACTAATAGGAAAACAGCCTTTCTGAGGTCGGTTTCGTGTGCCGTCGATAAATCCATAAACAATAAGTTCAAATCTATACTGGCCATATCTAATTCAACATAAAGTTCCTTCATTCTTTCAATGTCATCAACGACAAGGAGAAGGTAATCATTATCTTTTTGTATAGTTGACCACTGCAAAAATAGTCGATTAAGATATCGGTTATCCCTCTTATCTAAGATAGGAACCAGACCAAACTTAATAAGACTATCGCTCAACTTGAACTCTATCAAGCCATTCAGAGCAACTGACGGGATATATCGCCTCTTACCAGCTTTCTTTACACTAGTTTCAGGATAGACAACCAACGGATTAAATGTCTGGTAGCCTTCCATCTTTGAGAGAATCTGGTATGCATCGACTAACTTCCACATACGGATATGTTGAAGGTCATCTGTCCTAAACCAAGCTTGCCAATCATAAATAGATGTCGCCATAATTTTATTGGTCGCTCTAGCGACGTAAGCCCCATTCCTTGATATGGTATAAGTATAAGCTGTCTCATCATTATCAGCTCTATTAAATTTCCATTTATTGATCAGTTGGGCTTTCCATAGAAATGAGATAATACTTTTTAACTTCTCGCCTCCTATACCTAATTCACGCTTTAAATGTAGTGTCTGAACACTTTTATGTGCTGCAATAAACAGCAAAGCTCTTTCTTGATTCTGAGTTAGATTTCTGGCCACAAATGTAAAATCACCATCAGAAGAATAAAAAATTTCTCTATCCTTTACATCTATAGGCAGTTCAGTCTCAAAATAAATCAAGGAACAGTCAAAGTCGTTATAATAGTTCTTTTCTACTTTTGAGGGAGTCACTATAGTCGCTGAAAAGGATTCTGGTGAATTTTTCAATTCTTCCAACGATTCTTCTGTAATTGGTAATTCTTCATTTATAGTCTCTTCAACGTCGTTAGAAAACAGCTTTAAACCACTTTTTGACAAAGGGATATTGACCATGTCTGCTTCCTTCCTTTTTTATTTATTACTTTTTAAGTATAGCAAGAATTGGATAGCCCTATTTAAAACTTAGACAAATAAAAAAACTACCGCGGTTAAAATAACCTGGTAGTCGTTTATACTCTGTATGATTTCTCACTAAACCACGCGCAGCCGTCCCTTTAAGCCCATATTATACAAATTTTCTAGGGTTTCGCTTTACTTCACGTTCTTAACTGTTTGAGTCACGATATGTTTTATATGCTTCGTAAAACATGACATGGGCTTTAAAAATATTTTTATCATATGGAGTATCAAAACAATCATTGTCTAGTAAGAATTGATTCGTTATAACAAAGGCGCTAACTTCGGTTAGATTATTCCTTTTTGCATCATCTACACGATGATTTCCGTCAATCACACGATTTAATTGTTCAAATTCAGACAAAATAATGATTGGTTCACTTGACACTTCTATTATATCTTTTGGCTTAGTATAGAAAATAGTTGATGGATCTAAACTATTGAAGTCTGTCCCCGAGGGGGTAGCCTCTTTGAAATCTTGGACTGCAATAGTTTCCATTGTAATACTTCCATTTTGGATAGATTGTTTAATCTTGTTGATTGAAAGACCGATTCGACATGGGAATAGTCCACCAAAGTCAACCTCCATTTGATAATAATTCCACCAATCGTTACGATTTTCATCGAAGAAGTAACTAGTAGGAATATGTGCGAACGTCTCAGCAATTAACCGTATTTGCAAAGGATTCAAAAAACCAACTGCTTGGAACCGCTCTAAATACATAAAATATCGTTTAGCAATTAGTTCTACCGGTTCACCTGATACATTCTTACGTTCTTTGGCTAGTTTATGCCTTTTTTGCTTCATTTTTTTATGTTTCATAACTTTTTTCCTTCCTAATTAACTGACCTATATTGACTTTTAATATCATATATGTTATAATTATATCAAATAATCCCAAAAAAGGGAAATACATACAAGAAAGGCCTTCCGCTCGTCGGAAAGGTAATGGTATCCAATGGATAATAATAAGACACTCTCAAATCCAGAAACGGCAAGTAATAAAGCCCCATCTAAACTAACCTTTATTTATTATGACGAAGACGAATTTGCAGCGTTTTTAGATTCCCTCCCCTTAACTGTAGCGTCAAAGGTTATCGCAAGGATACGAGAGGTTTCCACTATCGGTATAGCAGAAGCCATGGCCCTACAGTTAGTCAAAAAAGTAGATAGAAAAAAAGATATCTTTGAGCTTAGAATTAATACGGAAGGCATTTTCGCCCGTTCATTATTTTTCCGTTTAGAAAAAGCTAATGAAGAAGAAAACAATGTGGCTTCACCTACTTATATCATCACAAACTCCTTTAAGAAAAAAACAAATAAAACACCATCTAAGGAATTGAAGAAAGCTATCAAACGAAAATCGAACTATAGGAACAAGCGATGATAAAAACTGGATTCTTGCAATCCAGTTTTAAGGGCTGAAAAAGATTCAACCTTTAAAACTGGACTGAAAAGTTTAGTGAGAATGATTATATTTTTTAAGGAGTTACACACATGAAGGAAATCACACTTACACCACTTGATAAAGTGGATAAAACCGGGTTTCTTGCTTCATACTTGACAAAAAGGAGTCAACAGGAACCTGAAATTCTACAACACTATAACAATGAAATTGAGTGTATAAAGCTATCGCATAAAATTAAACAATTAAGAGAAGACATCAATTTAACTCAACAAGAACTCGCTGATCGTATGGGAAAAAGTCAGGCTAGTATCGGACGTATAGAGAATGGCACTACTAATCCAACATATAAAACATTGGAAGAAATTGCCGCTGCAACCAATACTAGATTAGTTGTTGACTTTGTTCCAATAAAGAACTAGAATTGAAAAAAGATTTTGAGAATTTAAAATTAAAAAAGAAAATTGTAGGAAAGTAATATCAAGTATCAAGCGAAAACACCTCTCAGCGAGGTGTTTTTTTGTACTATCGTAAACCTACGGTGACGTATTTAAGGCATGAAAAAAAGACCACTTGAGCAACATGGGCTTAAGTGGTCTTTCATATTCCTCCTTATTTCCTGTTTTAAATTTTCCTAGGATTCAACTGAACCAGATTCTGGCCGGTAATAAACAGTAACCAATTCCTCGTCTATAACCTCGCTTGCCCAAGACTTCCTGTCTACTAATAGACTATCTAAGCCAAGACGAACTAAGGGACCTAATCCTGCACGTTTATCGATTGCTCTGTGAATAGAGTAGAAAACTTCTGATGAGAAAACCCATTCTGCTTTCTCTCCTACATCTTCTAATATCCAAATTTGGTTATTCCAGGTATCAAGCTCTGGATGGTAAGCATAAAAATAGCTAATTCCTAGCTTTTCCAGTAAAGCTTTACCATACTCTGTTATCACCTCAGGTGATGTGAAAAGAACTTGGCCACTAGAGTTATGTGCTTCGTTCTGTTCCATGGCCAATGCCTCTTCCTGGGTCAATATACCAGCTAGTACTGCACGTTCTAAGATGTACTCCCAAACGTCATTGAATAGATCATCAAAAACCATCTTGTTTTTAGTCATTGTCATTTATTTCTTCCTCCATGAATGTTTATATGCGCGTGAAACTAAAAAAAGCCACTTAAACTTTGTTTAAGCAACTCTTTTGTTACTGGCTAATCAGCATCAGGAACGGTTACATCAATGTAGATTTCACCCCAACCTTTTGCAAGCCTTTGAGCTCTTATATCCGCCTCGAAAAGATCTTCGGCAATGATACTATAGCTGTAGATTTTATCCCCTTTTTTGAAACGGGCGATAAATTTTGTTTTGGCCATTATTCTTCCTCCTTAAGTTAAGTAATTGGTCAACTCTTGTGACCAATTACGGACATCTGCGCCTTTTGTATCTGGTAAATAACCATCTGCATAGGCGCTTTTTTCAAAATCACGGCGATATAACTCCAGGTTACTACAAACATACCCAAAGCCTTTAGCTAAGAGAGCCTTCATCCATTCAGTGTCAGAGACATCTAGGTAGGCCCAATCGGTATCTTCCATATCTTGACACCAATCAAGAAAGCTTTCTTTAGCGAAATCGCTGCGCGTGACTTTGCAGACTGCGTTTTTTAGTTTCTGGAAAGAATATTGCAAGTTTGTCATTACTGCGCCTCCTTAATCAAAGAAATCAACTTTATATCGTGCAATATAACATCCGTCTTCAACTACCATTTCTAATCGTTGACTTTCCATACAAGCTTCACCCAATGGGGTTAACTCATTATTCTGGATAACAAGCGAAGTAAGGTAGTCATTGTCCAGACAGTTACCATCAGCTTTTTTCACATTTGTCGATGTCAAAGTGATGTGACCAATTTTAACATCGGACTTACGAAGCAATTCCAAGGCAAACTTAACCTTATCATTATCTTGAAAAGCAATACGGTAACTATAATCTGTGACAAAAGCAGGTTCAAACACTTCGATTCCCTTATCATAACGAAGCAATTCTTCTTTCGTAACCAAATTGTTTTTCCTGTCATTGATACGAGTGTTATGCTTACGCATAGCATAAGCCACAGCAGCATCTAACTGATAAGCATTAAAAGATGCATTTGGATTGCCATCTAACGCAATTGTGATAAATGGCTTATTGACTTGTCCAAATGGTCTTGGGAAAATAACCTCATATTTAGGCTCAAGAGTCTTTTCCCACAATTCGTCCTCGAATAAGACGTACTTACCTGACCTGCTGTTTTTCATGGCTTTTGCTAATATTTCGTTTTTATTATCTTTGACAATAATACTAGTTTTTTCGTTAAACTCCTCCATATCAGATCTAGCATAGGCATAACCAAATCTTTCAGAAAGATAATTAAGGCTTTCCTCTACCGTCCAAGTATAATCACTTGACCAGGGATTCCTTGTTTTCTCGTATAAACAACCCTTGTAAGAGCGGATATCCATCACACCCCTATAGTCGTGTACCTTAAAAGCAAGTGGAAATTCTTTATCTTCGACTTCTAACAGGTATGTAAAGAAGAAGTCTTCCTTCATCCCTTTACGAAGCTTTCGGCTACGTTTTGTTGGGTAAAACTCAAAAAAGTAGCTGTATGTGTTTTTGATTAATTTAGTCATTTGTTTAATCCTCCTTAGTTACATGTTTAATTTGTTCATCACATAAATCTGAAATATCATCAAGTTGATCTCGAAGAGAGACACCTAGTTTTTCTAAAGTCTTGTGTAACTTCAAAACCTTTTCAGCCTGTTCTGTCAAACTCTTATCGCTATGATATTTTCTAAGCCAGTCACGAATGACATCTTCATCAATCGAGACACCATCCAAACTGACATAAAAATCACCAGGTTCAACAGACTCATTAAAACCAAGTTCTGGAATAATCTGTTGTGCCTCGCCAATAGCTACTTCACTAGCCTCAAAAACCCTCCCTACTGCTTCAATAAAGAACGTATCTAACTGTTCATTATCTTCATAGTTAATAGCTTCTGCAAGATTTAATAAAGGCGAGAATACAATATCAGATGGTTCTATTTCGATATTCCACTCCCGACATATAGTCAAGGCTGCTTCCAACTTGGCATCATCTGGCAATAGGTTCCATAGAGACTTAACCTTATGCTCTAGTACATCATAAGCACGCGCATAATCTGCCATATCTGGTGTAATTACAATTGGAATCAACACCTCATCTCCTTGTTCCCAATGGGTACAAGGTTTGATTCGTGGGCATTCCTCACCTTCTGGCATGACTATAGCAAATGCAGCATTTGGAAACACCAAATCTTTAGCAATTTCTACTGCATCTTGTATCATAGAAACATGGCCATCAGATGTCACCTTGGCAGCGTTCCAGTTAACTACTGCATTTTTAAGAGTTAGTTCCTCTAACAAATCAATCTCTGTTGCAATCATAATTTTCCTCCTTTATTAAGCTGTACTTTACGTCCGTTACCAGGTGTTCTTTCCAACAAAAGACCTGTGTGGGGAACACCTTCAAATAGTCGAAGTCGAGAATCGTTTGTTGTTGTCACTACCGTCAATCCAGCGTAAAAAGCCTTCTTTACGGCTTCTAGTTGTTCCTTGGTGTTAGTCACGCCAATAAAAACATATCCTGAATTATAGCGACAACATAGGTTAACAAGACTATCGTAAGTCATACCAATTGCCGGATTAACAACCAACTGTATAAAATCATCATTCCTGATTTCTACAGAATCCTCAATAGTCATTACCATGTGTTCCTTAACCTCAGTAAGAAGTAGGTTAGCTAGAGTTGTTTTACCAATACCTGCTTCTCCCATGATCACATAGATTCCATTATGCTTAATAACGTCTTTTAATTCAGAAAGATGTTTATCTCCTGTAAAAATATAGTCATTTAAGCAATAATGGTTGTAGACTCCGCTATCATCTTTTGACATCAACTCTTTAGTAAGAGACATAATGCGTAAGACCATTGACTCTTTGTGGTTGCAATCACAAAGAGTAGATAATCTTAAACCCACTACTCCAGTGTCTAATTGGTAGTCGCAAGTAGCCAACTGACTTCTTCGCTTCTCACCAACCATCATTCCTGCGACAAATTTAAGGTGGCTAATCACTTTAGCCCCAGAATCAAAAGGAATTTGGTCAATCATTGACCGTTCCTCCTCAATACGATAGTAAATGTCGTATCTGTCTTGTCTTGGAATTATATAGATGTCTTGAACACCCTCTTTTATTGCACTTTTTAGTAGTGATTCTACATAATCGTTATTCATTAGATTTTCCTCCGTTTTGCTTAATCTAACCCCATCTCCTCAAGTAAGGCGATGCCATTGTCTCCGATGTTATACAGGCAGTCATCAAAGGAATCGTATATATCCTCTGAATCACCAAATGCCTCTCTTGAAGTCACATGTTCTTTAAGGAGCGCTAAGATACGGTCCTTAAATGTATTGAAGACCTCTTTTTCATCATCATTGCACACCTTATTGACATATTCATCAAAATGAGTAAGCAACCATTTAGAAGATACAACCTCTCCAAAATCATAGAAGTTATAATCCAACAGATTTTGAACAGTATAAGATACTGTTTCGGTTGTGTCGGAATTTTCTACCTGTTTTTGGTTTTTTGCATCCCAATTGATAGATGTTTCCCCATCTTGAATGAAATCACTGCCAGATTCTCCGTCAGTAAAATCAAACTCAACCGTGATATCTGTTGCTTTTGCGCGTGATTGCGCTTCATCGATATTCGGATGTTTTGAGTAATCCTCAGTTAGGCAACCAAAAAACCATCCGATATTTGATTTAAAACTCCATCGGCCAGTAGCCGTAAAATCAGAAACCAACACAGCATCATGAGTGGTTGAATCAAGCTCGTAGTTTTTTTCAACTATTTTGATTATTTCAGCTCTATTTTCTGGAGATACATTTTCAAATAAGTCCAGTGAAGTAGAATAATATGCATCTTCTTCATACTTCAAATGACACTGAATAAGGTCAATAAGTACATCAACAGATGCAGCGTAAATAGTGATATTGCCAAATGCGTCTGACATATTTGCCATAATTTTCCTCCTAAAATATAAAAAAGCACGCGCCTACTATAGACGTGTGCCTCCTATTATCGTTTTGATTCAACAGCAACCAATTGGAATGCTGTTGAGTTATCATAAATATAGACAGTGTCGATTAGGCCACTGTCTTTAATTGCTTTGAAATTACTAAGAGAACGTTTAAAACGCTTCTCTACTACTTCTTTTGGAACGCCATGACCTCCCTTTTGAACACGTCTTAAAACACGCTCATAAGCAAGCTCGGCACTTTCCAAACGAACATAGAATAAAATAATTTCAAAACCTTGTTCTTTAGCTTTTTTCAACAGTTTCTCCAGGGAATGAAAATTTCCGGAGAGTGTTGTTTCCCAATGAAAAGATGTTCTAGTAGCAATCAAAGTGTTGATTGCACTAACTACTTCTTTCATAGCTTTGAAATTATCATTGGGATTTCTCCAATCGCCACCAGATTGTCTCAACACTTCATCAGCATTGATACGCTCAGTGTTTGAAAACAGTTCCGGGTGCACTTCGTAAAGAGTACTCTTCCCTGCTCCGTTAACACCTGCAATAACAAACATCGATGGTGTTCGTTTATCTGACAAAGTCGCCACGATTAATCACCCCTTCTTGCTTCTTTTGTAAAGCTTGGTTGTACATATTTAGCAACAAATCCTTTTTAATAGGATTTTCTTCTGCTTTATAAGCTTCAAAAAGGTCATTAAGGTTTTCTTTGTTATTTACCATTATTCCTACCTTAGTCGTTATAATATAATGCATAATTCTCCTCCTATTATATCATACTATGTCTCACCCAGGGATAGTTCTACCCTCTGGATAATGTTCAATTAATGCCAATCAGATAAATATCTCTGATTAACATTACGCTTGTTTTGTTGCTGTAATAAAGTCTGACAATTCCTTTAAGACAGACTTAGAAGGTTGGGATTCTGACCAATGTTTTAATTGATCAGATGTTGCACCCAATTCCAAGGCAACTTCGATGCCATCACGAATTCGTTTTACCAGGTAATCCCCTTGTAAAATATCATTCATCTTGCTAACCTCTGCTTGTTCTGCTACGTATTCCAAATGCTCATCATCAGAAGAAGATTCTTCTATACCACATGCATTTAAAGTCCCGTAACGTCTCAAACTAGAGACAACACGACGCATACTTCTAGCATCTTTGGCATCGTAAACCATAGCCGGACTTTGCCATTCTCGACTATATCCTCCTTCATGAGTGATTACCGTTACAACGGATACTAGGCCATTTCCTGATTTTTCGTAATGACTAATGGCTAGACCATTACGATTTAAAGCAGGCATGACAGCATCTTTAATAGCTGACATAGGCGCATACGAGTATGCAATCAAATGACCTGCCTTTGTTGTAAACTCGGCAGACATCGATTTAGATAAAGCTTTAAACTCTGCTTGTGCTTTTGCAAAAGCTTTATTGAAGGCTTTTTCTTGTTCCAAACGCTCTTGACAAACGCTTGAATTCATTTCGGCTTTCAATCGTTCAACCTCTGTTTTAGCAGCAACCAACTCATTGAGTAATGATTCTAGTGACATGTTTTCCATAATTTTCCTCCTTCAAAAATAAAAAGAGGAGGAACCCTGTCTTGTTCCTCCTCATAGCGATTGTCTTGATTGTTTATTTAGAATGGCATACCGTCATCAGGGATATCTACTGGAGCACCAGTCAGATAGTTAGGCCCATCAGATGAAGCTGGTTTAGATGTATCAGCTTTGTTCTCTTTATAATCAATGATTTCAAGAGTTGAAACTTCAACGTAAACCGAATAAACGATTTGTCCAGCCACATTAGTGTACTTCTGTTGGCGCAACGCCCCAGAAATTTCAATCCTAGCTCCTTTATCAGCAAACTTCGCTAGGTATTGGGCAGTCTGTCCCCATACTGTGAAATCAAAGAAATCGACGATTCGCTCACCGTTCGCATCCTTACGGTTACGATTTACAGCAATTGAAGCATTGACCACTTCTTTTCCACTTTTTGTGAATTTCACTTCCGGTACAACAGTCAAACGACCACTCAAAACTACATTATTCATAAGATTTTCCTCCTTCATTCCATGGCAGCCATCTCAGGCCACAAGTTTAACATAAAGGGTATAACCCTCTTTCATCAATAAGAAAAGACCTAAAGCAGCACAACGCCCCTATAAGTCTCCTCTGTCATATAGACACCACATCAATCGAAACAACTTCAATTTCAATGGCTCGTTAGACACATTAAACACAAAAAAGGCACAAGAAAAAGACCTGGTAATTTTCAACTAACTTGGTTAGTTGATCCTTTCCTTACAGCTTCATATCTTGCTGCATCTTCTTCTTGCACCTTACTGTGCGATTTAACTAGCACCTTAGAATAAACCATTCTAAAGTTTTTTGTCTAACTCAATTATATACTATCAATCTTGACAAAAACTGATAATACTCAATGGCGTACAAAAATTAGTTTAAAATTTCTGTCAGTATAAACGACTTCTCTGTAATAACACTATCACAACCTAATATACTGTTTAGGCAAAAATAACTACCTCTCTAATGTGAAACGCTTATGCGCTTTATAGTTAGAGGATGTTTTATGTATTATATTATATCATATTATTTTAAATTGTAATACATTATCTCACTTTTTCTGTTATAATAGATTGTGTGGATATTTAATCTACATCTTAATTTACTTATCGTTTACAATGTTAGCTCCTAAAGACATTGCAAACAACCATACTCATTATCCCTTAAAATACACTTTCTCTAATTGTGAGAAAAGTATTCTTAATGAGTATTACCTTCCTTCCAGTCGGATGCTGACAACGATGTCACATCCGACATTTTTTTATATTTCTTACTGTGTTAAAAGAGTGTCTTCTTTATACTTCATACTTCTTTATATAAGAGCTATGGAAAAGTTGGTGAGCCTCAAACAATTGTTTATCATAATCCAAATGGAAACAATCATTTTCCAATAAAAAATCATCTGAAATGATATAAGCACTTATAGACTCTTTTGAATTTAAAATCGCATCACTTACTCTATGATTACCATCTATTACCCTATTATGTCTATTGAATTCTTGTAAGATTATAATTGGTCCAACTGTTACACCTTTATCATATTCTTTTTTATAAAAAACTTTATTCGGAGTAGCATCATCAGGACTTGTACCTTTGGGATCTGCTTGAAAAAAGTTTTTTATAACAATTTCTGTTACAGGAACATTGTGTCTACGAATAGCATCCATAACCTTCTGTATCGATATCCCTATAGAAACAAGTTTTATACCGTTAAAATCATCATCCATTCGATAATAATTCCACCAATCTTCTGGAGAAGTAGCCTCCTCTAAGTAATCGTCTGGCTGTGAAGATAAAATATTAGCAATTTTTCTCACTTGTTCGCCATTCAGAAAATGATATTTCTGAAATTGTTTTCTCAATTCTTCTTTTTCTTTGGCACGCGCACGGGCACGCTCACGGGCTCTCTTCAATTCTTCCTTCTTTTTTTGTTTTGCTTTTTTACTCATTGTTTCCTCCTTATCTGTCGATATTATACTATGATAGGTAACCGTTTTATGTTACGCCAATAATACATTTTCGTCAAAACTCATAGTTGTTTTATTGTTTCCTATTCTACCAGGACACATATATCTATGAATCATAGGGTATTTTTGTTTTTCAACTCTACCTAGCTAAAGCCATGCTATAATAACTATAGCGAATTTGATATTTGCGCGTGAACCAGATAGGTGATGCTACTTATAGTATCGCCTTTTTGATATTACTAAAAGTGCCTCTCGTTCGAGAAGCACTTTTTTACTTAGCTATATTTAAACTACCCTGCATTGTGGCCAATTGGATTTGCCCCGTACCTGTAACATAGTTACCGGTAAAAGAGACATAAGTCCCTTCAGACACCATATTAAAGGTGAATTGTTTAACATTCTTACTGTCACTATTATAAACACTTAATGAACCCTCATCAAAAGTATATCCACCTACCAAAGCATTTGAAAGACTCGTTAAAATCCCTCTCTCTGTAATCTGATAAGGTGGTTGAGCTTTTAAATCACCTGAACCAACATTAGACATCATGACTTTAATCTTTTCCTTAATCTCGTCTTTATATGACTTGATTTCTTTGTCAGATTGTTCTAGTGTCGCCTTTGCTGCTTCTTCGGGGTCTGATGGTAATTTTTTCTCGCTAGATGCTTTTGCTTCGCTCTTAAGTGTTCCTGTCTTCCCGTCTTCTAGTTGAATCTGAGGATGGTTATTGCCTTTGTTCATTGTATAAAACATAAAACCAATCAAAAACACTCCTAAGACAGCTCCAACAACAATTAGTAATTTCTTTTTAGTCATGTACACCCTCCTTATAGGTGGCCAACTGAATATTTTCTGTCGAAACTAAATAATTTGCGGAATAGGCAACCTTTTGCTCACCTTTGGATAAGATAAACACAATTTGATAAACATCTCCACTATTCGAATAGTAAACGGACGTCTCGTTTTCCTGGTACTGATACCCATCGTGTAGCCATTGCCATAGTTCTCTCAAACTATCCTTACTTGACATCAAGCTATTACTCTGAGCAGAAGGGTAAACATCAGACTTATTGCTAACCTGTCCTACTCCCTGGATTAGCTGTACAAGAATCTGTTTCACCTTCTCTTTTTGGCTATCCTCAACAGGATTTTTATCCTTCTCTAGCGTTTCAGTTGCCGCCTTACCTGGATCTTTATATTGCTTTCTTGTAGATGACGAAGACTCCTTAGCTTTTGACGAAGCAATAGAAGTACTTGTTTCAAGAGTTAACGTCTTCTTAGGTTTTTCACGATTTACTAGTAAAACTACACCTAGTGCTACAACAGCAATTAAAGTAAGAAGTGATGCAACAATAATAAGTTGTTTCTTCTTCATATTGTTCTCCTTTGTATCATGCAAGTGCTTTTGCAGATGGGTTGACATTATATCCTACAGAAGATGGATTTGTGAAGGTCCAACTACGAGCAGTTTGAGTTCCCTTAGTAATATATGAATATGACCAAGTAAAACTTTCACCTATACCACCACCTGAGTACCCTATTACATTCTGTTCTACCACTAAAATGTCTCCATTGTCAAATACGTGAGATACAATTCCGGTATGGTTATTCGGATAAGAGAAGACATCTCCGCTTGTAGGAGTTGTGCTAACTTTAGTTCCTAAAGTAGCAGATGTCTGACCTACAAGGTCTTCTCCGTTACCAGACATACCATGTGCGCCTCCCATTTGTTTATTATCTTTTACCCAAAGAGCTCCAAAACAAGCCGCAGAGAATGTAGTACACTGATCAAAGATACCTGAACTTAAATATGCTGATGCACCATCCCAACCTGTTCTGGAACCAAACGCCATTCCAATACTCTCAGGATTCAATGCATAGGGTTTTAAGTCATCTGGCAGGTCTCCACGTTTCCAGAACATGTCAGAATGATAATTAACCGTTCCGCCTGTCTTCTGCCATCCGTCTCCACCTATAACCGCACCTGGTTCCTCACAGCTTACAGCTTTTGTTTCCGAAGCTTTGGCCACATTGTCAGTACTGTTGGATGCTTCGTAAGGCTTCTCACCGTACTTAGATATCGCCTCTTCATCTAGCCATTTATAGCGCGTGCCATATGTATCATACATCTCATTGAGCTTTGTCTTATAGCTTGGGTCTGTCGCCCATCCGCCATCAGCGATTGCATCAAGAGTAGCTTTACCATCTGTATTGTTGATTGCCTTAGTATATAGGTTTTGATGAGCCATAAACTCCGATTTACCTACAATACCGGCATCATATGATTTGAAATAAGCATATGAACCCCCGGTACCATCACCTACATTCGTACCAGGTCCAGAATCACTTACTGCATCGTCACCATAAAGTTTTGTTGTATATGGATAGTCAGCTTTGGTTGCAAACTTAACACCACCCATATTGTGAGCTTGACCAAAACTTGGAACATCTTCGTTGAAACCAATCTCAATAATTGATTGCACGATTGATGCACTCGGAAGGAAGCCACCTGCCTTCCAACTTTGCAAATAAGCATCCTTATGTTCCTTAACAAAAGCATCAATCTTGTCCGCTAGGCTACTAGCTCCTGCCGAACTAGTGCTACTATCTGTGTTTGTATTGGTTTTAACATCTTTTGAAGATTTTGAATCAATATCACACTTGGGTTTACAATCATTACTTGTTGTATAACCACCAGAATTATTTTTAGAACCACTTTTAGTTTTAGAGCCCTCTTTGTTTGAGGAATCGCCTTTGACATCTCCACCAGCCCAGGATGATATTTTGGAATTATCCTGTTTAATCTTGCCACCGTCGAACATGTCATAGATTTTCTTAGCAGCATCCTGACGAGATTTTAAACTAGCAGCAAGCGCCCAAGCTGCAGGACGTTCATACATGTTGGCCCAATTTTCAGCAGCCTTCGCTGTATCTTCCCCTTGAGTTGCTTCAATATACCGTTTGACGGTATCCCCTTCGGATGCAATAACAAATTGCCCCTGGTTGGTTGCTGAGTTAGATTTATCGTAACCTTCCCAAGATGAATATTTCGTGTGAGGTGTAAATTGGTAAAGATATCCACCACCACCGCCACCATATTCCATCAAATCAAGGGTGAAACTAGTGTTCTCGGCACCACCAATATTTCCGGCCACGCCGGCTACTTGCGTTCCACTCATACCCTGACTTACCCAAAAGTCCCAAGTTTCCTTGAGATTTTTGTATGCGGTCGTCCCGGGCTGTGTCCAGTCTGTATCTGCTGCTCCTTTCGAACTCGTATCAGTTGCAGTATTAGTATCTGTCTTAGAAGTGGCCTGTGCACTCCCTCCACTAGCAACACGGCAATCTTCTTCTGGAGCATACCCGTAATAAGTCTCGGCCTCAGCCTTTATAGAAACAACTATTTCCGAGGACAAGTGGGTGACATTGACAATAGGATTCACTAAAAGAATAGATAAGGCACTACCTTGTAAAAAGATACGTCCTAATTTTTTCTTTGAAATCACTGTCCTTCCTCACTTGATTCCGTTTCTGGTAAAGGTTCATATTTGTATGCCTTAGTATATTTACCATCCTTATCAAGCTCTACGTTATTCTTTAGCACCTGTTGCAACTTGTCGTAGTACGCATTGATATTTGAGTAACCGGTAATATTTCCTGTATAAGAAACCGAAATAATTTTTCCTTTGCTATCTGTTTTGACAATGTAATTTAATAAAGCAAATTGACGCTTTTGATTAGTTGCCGGAACAATACATTGATAGATTCTTGCATCATCCAAAGAACCAGTTAAAAGACTTGTAGAAACACTTCCTGCCAAAGCTGTTTGGGACCCGGTTGATTTCTGCCAAGAATTTGATCCAAGGAAACTATAGATGTTCTGTTGAACCATATAACCTGATGATGTTTGGCTTTTATCACTGTCACCTGCCTGAGCGCCATCTGATAAAAATGCGGAAATGGCTTTGAACTGACTGTCAATAGATGACTTAGGGTCTAGTGCGAGGTAAGTTGTAAAGAAACTATCCAAGCTACTACTATCATTGACATTGGCCAAAAGCTTACCAATCGAATCTGTTGTATCTGTCGTATCTGGTTTAGCTACGGGGGCTTGTAAATTAGCTAATTGCTGCTTAAAGACGGCCAATTCACTATTTTGAAGATGGCTAATTTGAGTTGGTAAGTCTACCACGCTATAAATCGTATTATCTACTGATTTATTCGGTGTACTATTGCCACCTCCTCGCCCTCCAAATATCATAGAACCCAAAACAAGTGAACATGCTGAGGGAATCAGTGTTCGATAGGCAAACTGTTTCCAGTCAACACCTTTCAAATAATCTACTACATCGTTAATACGTTCGATCATAGTACCTCCTTAATCTATCGCAAAATCTGTTTTTCTGGGAATAGAAAACAGAAGATTATTAAACTCCTGGCTAAACAATTCCCCTCCACTTAGTTCTAAAACAGGAGGGCTATCGCTAGACATAGAAACTAGATCCACAGTCAAACCTTTATACCGTTTGGCGTTTTTGAGAAGTTTTTTTTCACATAAAAACCATTGTTCAGTCGTTAAATAAATAGACTTCCCACGATGACGATACCCTTTAGGTAAGAGTTCATCTAATCGCCTTAATTGCCTATCAGTCAACGACCTGGCATCTAAAACAAAAAAGAATTGTTTTTTCATTAATTCACAGCCTCCATTCGAGAAAGAAAAGCCTTAACTTTTGCAAAACTTGCTTTAGATTTTACATAGACTGTACTTCCTTTTTTCTCTTGTTTAACCAGTGATAGACTTCCGTCCTTATTCAAATCGATGACTCTTGCAAAAGTGCCATCACTCAAGGTTAATTCACCACTTAGTTGGCCATCACTATTTTTATATAAACCTAGAGATAACAATTTTTTCTCCAGGCGTTTATATTGAGAAGGAGGCAAATTTGTATTCGTAGGCTTTGAACCTGATTGGATAAAAAATACCCCTCCTACAATTACCATTATTAAAATAACGAAAAAAACAATTGTAATAATGAGATTCTTTTTAGCCATTATCTACTACTCCATTATTAGAAGAGGGTGTATTCAAGGTCTCTGTTTTTGATTTTTTAGCCCCTGATTTTTTAGTCCCCTTTGATTGGCCAGTCGTTGAACTATCGTTGGAAGCTTCCTGAGCTTTTAATTTTTTCAGTAGAGTTTCAACCTCATCTTTAGAATACGTCTTAACAGCCCCATCTTTGTCTTTGTAATAGATAGCACCTGTTCTTTGAGAGTACTCCTGAACTTCAACTACAGTTTTACCTTCCCCTTCCACAAAAGTAAGAGTTCCAACTAAGTTGTTATCTTGATTCAAGTAAAGACCAATATTTGCCGCTGCAAGTGTCTCCTTATTAGCTTTATACTCCTTGTCTGTCAACACATCTTGAGAATCTTTCTTATCTGTTGCTTTTGTTTTGTGGGTCTGCTCTGTCTTGACGTTCTTCTTTACTTCCTTATGTGTTCCGCTTGGACCTCCGATAACAAATGCTGATACACCAATAAAGACCAGAACTCCAACTCCTGTATAAATTGGCCAACGTTTTTTCTGCATCGTCTTACTAAGTTTAGTTTTAGACTTAGGTTTCGAATTAGATTTAGGGTTATCCATCACCTCAACTTCCTGTGAGCCTTCTTCAGGATTCTGTTCGACCTCTAACCCCAAATCAGTATCACTTGTTACGTCTTCTTCCTCGGAAACGACCTGACTATCCGTAACCTGCATTACTTTATTTTTATCAGAAGTTCTGGAAGATTTTTTCTTCTTATCTTCAACAAGATCCTCTGTATCAAAAAAATTTTCATCGAAAAGTTTAGACATTACATTCACCGTCACTTTCTAAAAACACAATTTGTGTTTTTATTGTACTATATTTGCACACCTACCATTTAAAACAAAAAAAGCCCTCGAAGGGCTTGCATTTAATTTAACTTTCAAATTTTAAGATGGCTCCTCCATCAAGTACTGATACAAAGCCAGAAATTTCCCAATTGGTTTTCAATTGACACCGCTCAATCATTTCAGCGGCATCGTAATAGCCCATCAAGTCCTTTCGAGATATACCAAACGTTTCAATATATTCACTCAAAGGACTATTTTGATGAGTTCTTACCCAGTTGCTTAATTCCCAACAACTATCCAACATAAATTCTCTCAGAACAATTTCTCGAGAAAATTTTGGCAGCATTCCGTAGTAAGTATGTACAGACTGTTTTTCAAGCCAAACTCTAAAGTTACTGTAGATATCAGCCATAGCCGTTGAATCATTTGACATTTCCAAAACGTCAAACCAAACCACTCTACAGTAAAGAGCTGTGATTGCTTCCGCAATATTCTTAGCTTGAACCTCTGTGATCCCTGCTGCATCTAAGGCTTCCTCTTTACTGAGAAGTCTTGCTACGTAATTAGCAATTCCTCGATAATACGAGCGCCCATCTTTGATGGAAAGTTCATCACAAACTTCCCACTCGGCCATCCCAGAAGTCAACAGGTCTTCACAAGCATCCCTGTCTTCATCTGGAAAACCCGAAAATTCACCGAACAGATCCCTCATCTGTTCTTGTAATGAGTCTTTTGAGACTACTACAACAGACATTGCAATATTTTCCATAAAGTATTAGCTCCTTTTTTAATAAATTTAATTACCTTCCAATTACTATTATAACTAAATTACGGAAAAAAACAACGTTTTGTACACTATTTTTGCTTTAAAAGCAAATTCGACTCAAATCAACCTTTGCTATTTTAGAAAACGCTATATAATACTACTTATAACTAGAGTGTTGAATATAAACTAAAGGGAGCAGTGTATGGCAACGGAAATCAATTCCCGAATCAGACAACGATTCGCAATCTCAATTGCTAAATTAGCTCTTGAACGAGGAGTAACCTTAAAAGAATTAGCCGAGATTCTTAACTTGTCTTATTCTGGAGTTTCAAGGTGGACTAGGGGAGAAACATTCCCAACTCCAGAAGTTATTGACAAGCTACAAGACTATTTTAAAGTTCCAATAGCTCAATTACTTGGAGAGATAACGAGCTTAGAATCAGGCCTTCTAAAAGTCGTTTCACAGCTAGATCAAGATGACAAAGTAAAAGTCCTGGATTTTGCACTGCAACACATCCCGTTAACTACATCTAATCAAAACAAAGACGGTGACAAAAGTAACACGTAACTTATAAAAAAATTACACATGACATGTTACTAACTCTTCCTGTTCTATCAAAAATTATAAAAATCATCTTGTACAGGGTTGAAAATGGTGTTTAATCGTGTCCGAATGCTATAACGTTTCCTATCAGGATCATACTCAGGCTTATCAATAATACGAACAGAAATCAACTGTTTATCTTCCATCATATCCTTTGTTAAGGATGGGTCTACTTGCAATAAAAGCGTGTAACCAGGTGCATCCTCGGGTTCAAATAAATGGCCACGTACTGGTTGGTATTTAACAATATAACCTGTTAAAATACGTCCAACACTTGCTTCACCTCCATCGTAAATACTTTTCATAATATCTGACGGGTGCACCTCTAAACGACGACGACTGCCGACCAAGCGAACCTTTTGTCCCGAGATTCCATTTTTGATTTCTTCATCAGTTGGAGAATCAATAGCTACGTTTGTCACCTGAAAATCTACAATATCCCCTACAGCAATATAATCCTTAGGTTTTAAAATTTCTGACCTACTCTTATAAGAATAGTAATTATGAGGGATATAAACACGCTCCATGTTTGGTGTCTGAACAACTACTCCATTATTTGTTATAAAAAGAACAACGCCTTTCATAACGTCATGGGCTGCATTTTTATCGCTAGCCTCAAACTCTTCTTTGAATTTTTCATTGATCAAATACTCAGCTCTAGAAATGCTGCCTACAGCTACATATTGGTCCTCTAAAACTTGTTCACTGATTGGGCGGTCACTGTCATAACGTTCAGCAGCCTGGACCAACTTCAAATCTACAATAGATACTGGAACATTTGACCCGACCATAAGTCCAAGTCGGGATGGTTGATAACTTCCAGCCTCTTCTTGTTTAACGTAGACATATACATCCCTTAATTTGGGGTCGTTTAGCTGTAACACTAGCACGTCTTGCAAAATTACGTTTGAACCTTCTTCATCGGTCCGAATGGATGTAAGGGCGGTATCAATCAAACCTACTACAGTTGCTGATTTGACATGCTGTAATGCCTCATCACGAGTATTTCCACGACGCGATAAACGAACAAGTTCTTCTACAGATGACTGTGGCACGCGCCTAGAAATAGTTTCATCAAAATAGTAAGGTTGCATCCCATCTTGGTATGGTGCGGTGTAACGATTACGCAGACGAACCCCTGTACGAGTTTTTACGTATTCCAATTGTCCATAAATGGCCTTTAAATTTTTGTCATTGATTTTTTTCATTGATTTTTCCTTTCCTCTTGGAATATAACTCCAGTTCTGCTATACATGTTACCATACAAAAAATGACACGATTTAAAACATAAAAAACCTCCTATTGCAATAGGAGGTTAAAGGGAAAATTATCGGAGAGATACGGTAATTTTTTTATGTTTTGAGGAAAAACACAATGAAAAAAGGTAAATAAGGGCGTCATTAAAAATATTCTGGCTTATACTTTCATCTCTCTCCCCTTTATTAAGGGTATAACTAGTATACCAAATCAAAAAACTACTTGTTTAAAACTAAAATTCATCTTTATCGAGGATACCTTAAACTGACAACACCGTCAACTTCCCCATAATGCGTAGTTCCATTTGTCCGAACTGTTTGCTTCTTTTTATTTACCAACTTCCACAATCCTGAAAAAATAACATGTATCACTTGAAATAGGAAGGCTAGGATCAAAAAGAATATTTTAATAATGACCATAAAAAATAATTGCATCATAATCTCCTAACTACCTTTTTAATTACTATTACTTGATAATATTATAGCATACAACAACCTCTAAAGGTCCTTTCAGTTGGAAATACCATATGGAAAACTTGATGTCACTAAGATACCAGGTGTTTTTTAGTTTTCACCAAGAGAAAGTACTGCAGCAAGGGATAAAAGATAAACAACAATTAAGAATCCTACAATCGCAGAAACTAAATTGCCTTCACAAATGATACAAATTAAAAGTAGATATGCAGCTGCTTTCAATAAGCGTACTGACCATTTAAAATCATTCATTGAATTTCCTCCTTTCAGTGGTCTTATTTTTATTATGTCCGAAAAAATAAAAAAAGCTCTGATTTTTTCAGAGCATAAAATTATAGTTATAAAGAATCGTTTATTTTTTAGCATTTTTCATGGGTCCATGTTAAAAAGGGCTTGGTAAGAAACACCCCCTTTGGGTGGGGGCTAGTTCTCTTTATATTTAAGACCTCCGACTTAGACACCACGCGCCCAAGAAAAAACAAATAAAATAGTTTCACTCCTTGACATACGAAACCAATTTATCGGTTAAATAGATACGATTTGGTTGGTTTCTGCCTACTTTCACTTCTTCAATCAAACCATATTGAGTTAACTGTTTCTTCAGAGAAATAACGGTTTTCTTACCCAGATTAAGCAATTCGCATAATTCCACAATCTTAAATTGAATATAAATGGCTCCATTGCCATCATAGCCTTTATGGATAAAATCAAGTGGCTCTCTCAATCTATTTAATAAAAATGAGTAGAGCACTTTTGCTTTAAACTTTAATCCTTTAAAATCATTATGCTCTAATAGGACTTTAGGAATATAAATTTGTTCAGGGTCTTCATTCATCAATGACGGTTCTAAATCAGATATTTTTGTTAAATAAGCCATTGTAACACTCCCTACTCCTCATAATTTCCCAGTTCATGCTTATAAACTGTCGCAAAAATATTTCTTGACTTGCGAACCTCACCCATTTCCATATTACTGAGTTCATCTGCAAAGCCATAGGTCTTAGCGTCAAGATTATCTACATGATGGATAATAACTGCTTCAATAATTGCTGGTTCTACTGGACTACCCCATTCTTTAATACCGTGGTGAGACAAGATAATATGCTGTAGCATTTTAATTTCTTCCGACTCAGCTTCTTCTTGACTGACATAGCGTTTAGGCAGTTCAGCACCAAGGAAGATATGCCCAAAGAGAACACCATCAGCAGTAAAATCTCCTGCAATACCATGATTATAAGTGTATTCTTTGGCTTTCATAATATCATGAAAAATGATGCCTGAGATCAACAATTCTCTATTAGCAACTGGGTACATTTTCTGCATATAGAGAGCTAGATTAAGCATTTCTTGAACGTGTCGCAACAAACCTCCACGTTTGTAGTGATGGACGTGTTTGGCTGCTGAAATGCTTTTCAGGGCTTCTCCATACTCTTCTAGTAGCCCTAGAGTTGCTTTTTTCAGCAACTCATTTTGAAAAGACTCTACTTCTGACTTAATGCTGGAATAGATACCCTCTACATCAATAGGCTCACTTGGTACTAATTCTGAAAGAGGTACTTCTCCACTGGGTAAAGAGACCTCTTTGATTGTAACCTTATAGACTCCTCCAAAATTGTCAGCCTCTCCATCAATATAAAGGACATCGTTATTTTTCAATGTCTCTTTAATTTCTTCTGTAACGTCCCACACTTTGCAGGCTGGAATAGTTGCAGATTTGTCTGATAGCGTCAATTCTGCATAATCTTTTCCAGTCTTGGTTTTTTTGAATGTAACTGAACTAACCATGCAATATTGCGATACTTTTTCTGGTTTTGTACTTAATGTCATTACTTTTTCCTCATTCCTATTCTTCGTCAATCTTAATATCCGTTTCCTAACCTTTTAATCAAAAACGCACTTCGTTATAAAATAGAATTATCTAATTGATCCATTTTCTCAATATAAACCCAAAAACTTCTGTCTCTAATTCTCCCTCAAGGTCGTCTTCATCTAACTGTAGTGGCTCAAAGAACACAACTGAGTTTTGTTGTGCAGTGTATTCTTCTTGATATGAATTAAATTCACCATTCTCATCAATCCCAATAAAAGAGGATTCATTTTCACCAATAAATTCTAACGCTTTTTTGACAAATTCTTCTTTACTAAGGTACTTCATTATCATTCTCCCTCTATAATTTTCTATGTTTATAAGTATATTATAAAGCGTTGTCCTGTTTCATTTCATTCAGAACCGCTTCTGTCAATACCTTTTCAGCCAAGTCTCCATCTTCAATCTCTTCTTTACTATAACAGTAATCGATAATAGGACACTTTTCTAAGGCTTCGTTATAATCACCACGAACAATAAAGAGGTAATCATCTGTTAAGCCCTCGGCTATGTCAGCTTCAAGGTCTTCGATAAGATCACTATAATCGTAACTAAAAGTGTAATTACCATCATCAATCCACTTTTGAATAATCATAACGGTTTCGAGTGCTAAATTCTCGAATTTTCTCTCACCATTCCTAATTCTAGTAATTCGAGAACGGCTAATTCCTAGCTCCTTCTCTAAATAATAGGCAGGTATAGCCTTATTCATCAATACCATATAAACTCTAGTAGTGTTGATTTTCATTTCATCACCTTTCAATAATCAATCTTCTAATTCAGCAATTTTAGCAAATTGTCTTGCTTCTGCTTTTAATCATAGCCGAACCAGTTCTCACTATCTGGCAATCCCTCTGAAAAATCAATCGTTGGCCCATTGCTAAATTCAATGGTTCCTTTGTTTAGAAGACCTTTCCAAAAGTCCTTAATCATTTCATTTTGAACGTAGTCTGCTTCTGGGTTTCCCATGTAGTTAGTTTTATAATAGAGTTCCACATAATCAAGATAGATATTGTAAAGTTCCTTGATTGTATAGTTTCCATACAATTCGATAATCTTCTTCTCACGTTCAGAACTGATACGTTTTGAAAAATCAACCATTGTCATAGCTTCATAAACTGTCCACCAGAACATATCAGCTTGAGACTCTTTTGCACCCTCCTCTAACACAGCTTCACGCCATTGTTTTTCAGTGGCTAATTCCCAGATACCCTCATGGAATTTTTCCATCATATCCTCAAATTTCTCTGGTTCATCTTCGTATTTCTTTTCCCAGAAATCCATATTCATTTCTTCGGAAAGTTCCTCCTCAACTCTATCCGAGATAGGATAGCCTGATATTCCATAAGAATTTCTATTGATTTCTCCCTCGATCTCGCTGGTAGCGTCTTGATAGCTATCGGCGTAGAAATACAAGTCGGTAGTTCTTCTGTTTAAGTGCCACGTAAATTTAATCACTTTATTAGTTTTCATTGTTTTTACCTTTACCGTTTCTTTCTTTTTTCTATCTTACAAGTATATTATAACATAAACGTTGCCTTATGGCAACGTAAAAGAGTAAAATCCATTATAAATAAACAAAAAGACACCTCTTATGATGCCTTCTTGTTTCCTTATTGTATTAACTCTCGTCTTTACACTTCCAATTTTTCCATTCCTAAACTAATCTTTGATTGCTCATTTTTGCTGATGTATATTTTTGCTATCGTCTTTCCGTCCTCCTCAATCCTAGAAACGTGTATAGCCATAAACTTTCGATTATAGTTTGATGGCAAGCCAATTCGTTCCAGCTCATTTTCAAAGTCGTTTTGTCCGTCACGGTGTCCTTTACCCAATTTAAACAAGGCATAATGAGCCAATTCGTGACTTAACGTAGGTACTACGATTGAAAAATTATCACAATAGATACTAGCATGAACCAGCCAATCGGATAAGTAAATATAGTTATCATGGTCCCCAAAATACGAGTATAAGGCTGTGTGTCGTCCATTTAGATTGTTGTCTAGCTTTTGGTCTAGCAATCTAGGCTCAAAGTCAACAACTACAGTAGGATAATATTTCTCCAGAAAGTTTTTGGCGTAATCTTCCAGCTTTACTTTAAAGGCTTTCCAATCGTCTTCTGAAATTCTATCCTCTTTGACTTCGTATGTCATGTAAACATTTCGCTTGATGTTTGATTTAAGAACTGCTTGACCTAGAGAGGGCGCGTGAGTTAGCACCAGCTCTCCGTGATATGGCTTTAATGCGCCAAGCAACTTAAACAAACCGAAGAAGTAAGTAGCAAATATCACGCTCGCAGATAGCAGAAAGTCACTTGTTTCGATGTTGTTGTTCGATACTCCTGATAAGATGACCACCCACGACCAAATATTGCCTGCCAATAAAAAGAACCTAAAATATTTATGTAACTTCACTTAAGCACCACCTCTCAACTATGAATCTTCTAATTCGGCAATTAATTGCCAGTGTTATATTTGTCATCTATTATATCAAGTATACCTAAAAAGACCATGTTTAACACCTGGTCTTTTTACATCCTTCTAAATTTATCTTCATTAACCAAAAACAATACGTAAAACATACTCAGTTAATTCGTCATAACGCCCTTTAATAATATCCATAGCTTCCTTGTCCGTCAATTTTTGTTCAGTTTGGATCAACTGGTGCAATTTGAAAAATCGGTCCTTGTACTGCAAGTAAACACTGCACCAAACCTCCGGACCATAGGTGCTACGACTATAGCTTCTAACTTTAACCTTTTTAATTGTAATCATATAAAATTCCTCCTACTAATATATTCGAAAAAAATTTCAAAAGTGATGATTTTTTAGGAAAAAATAAAAAAAGCTCTTTGGACTGTTTCAAATCCAAAGAACTTCTCGTTATTCCTCCTTAATACGACTAGAATAGGCACAGCTGTTCACCGCTAGTAGCGATGTTCTCAATCATCGGATTGTAACTGTGTGTATTCTTTTGAGCTTCTGACTTAGATAGGCTTGCTGCGAGATGGGTTGTAATTTTACCAAACAAATTATTGTAGTAATTAATCAACTCCTTCTTGCAGTTTTTAAAAGCTAAATATTCAGGGTCTCCATAGTAAGCCCTCTTATCCTGGAGTAATGGACTATCAGAGATAATAGTCTCAAATACCCAGAGTTCAAAACCACGCGCAAACACCTCCGTTGGAGTCTTAAAATAGGCGCACTTACTAATACCTTTAGGCAACGTATCCTGGTATGAAGCTAAGATATCCGCAAAATCATCTTGTAAGCTACACTCTTCCTCACCACCTTGGTACCTAAAGTCAAGGTAGTGACCAAACTCATGGATGAAGGAAGTTGTATCTCTTACATCTACCGCAATGATATTAAACATTGGGTGGTAAAGCCCTGTAGCTTTATGTTTACCGAGTTTTCGGAATTTCAACTCAGGGCTTACCGTACCTTGCGGAAGACGATCAACAATCTTTTCCCAGGCTGCTTCAACATTCCTGAATTCATTGTAATCAAAATCAAATTTCTTGTATGAAGGTAACTTAGCACCATTTGATATGTCATATCGATAAGGGGCTGTATCAACCTCCACTTTACGGAAACCAAGACTGTTAAATCGTGTAGAACGATTCAACGCACTGTCCTGGTACTTCTTATCATCCGTTACAGTAGCAATTACCTTATGACTCAAATCTTCAAAACGTTTATTAGCTTGTACATTAGCCTCCTGACGTAGAAAAGCCATACATTTACGTACAACTTTTTCCACTGGCAATGCTTTTAGTAGGTCATATTTCTTCTTATAACAGCCACCATAAAGAAGTGCCTGAGTTAGAAGATCGTCTCCATCGTCTCCATATCTCCAACCAAATGATTCCTGGTAGGCATCACGCTCCTCTTTTGAGAGTTCATAATGCCCACAAGCATCCAACAAATGATCAATGAAGACCAGATAGGGACCAGAGTAGCATACTCCATTGCTATATGCGCACCGTGATGAGTATGTAGACCACTTCGTCCCCATTTTAGTTGTGATACCCCCATTCAAAATAACAATCATTTGATTATTTTTAGGATTTAAACAAGTATAAACCTCGTACACGTTTAAATCCCAATAGGCTTTTTTACTCAAAGCTTTTTGGCTAATAGAACATGCAAAAAGTTGTTCAGCTTCTGATAGCTCATTAAATTTGACTACTTCAGCATCCTCCTTTGCAATCCCAAGACGTTTAGCAGATTCAAAGATGTCTTCAATGGTAATATCCGAAATTTTTCTGAAATAATCAAAAGCCTTTTTGAGCTTATCAGATGTTTTTGCATCTGGTGCGATAGTAGGGATTCTTGGTGCGCGTGTTGAAACAACACGTTTAATATTCAACAAATTTGCCATAATTTTCCTCCTTTTATAAAAGCAAATAAAAACCACGCACACAATTGTGTACATGGTATACCATTTTATTAATATCCTCGTAATGACAAAGCCAAAACAACTTCTTCATACTGTTCATCAGTAACATCGTCGAAGCGTTTTAACCAGGTACCGTATTTAGTAGTGGGTGTTCGAAAGCCTAAGACTTCCTTCATCACCTGTCCTAAAACTTGTTCCGTTTCAAGATCAGTTAGAGAAACACCCCCACGGGTAGCCACAAATACATTTGTCATAAAGTCCTCCTACCAAAATAAAGACCAGACAAAAGTCTAGTCTTAGTTTCTGATTATGCCTGATAAGACCAAGATAGCCAATCATAGTTATTATCCATGATGATATAGCTATCGTCGGTCATAGCTACAAAATCGAAGTGCGCTGCTCTTTTCCACTCTGATTCAGATGGTCGAAAAGCAGTCAGTACGATATTCTCATATCGTTCAGGCTCAAGACTTTTTTTCAAAGAATCCTTGATAGAATCCTTGAGAATGATAAAATCTTCAAAAGTCATTGAACCTTTATGTGTAACGACTTCAGTGACACATTTACAGTGACATTTTGCTAAATAACTATTTGCTTCAGCGTAGTAGCATACTTCAAATTCTGCATTGCGTTTCATAATTTTCCTCCTTAGATATAAGCAACTGTATGATACAGTTCACCTTCCGAACCTACAACAGAACACGGATAAATGACAGCATGTTCGATAAAGTATTTCACCTCTTCTTTAAAGAGTTCACGAACACGGTCTTCCCCTAATTCATCGATAGCGTTCTGAGCCGGACAATCATGCCAGTCTCCTTTCCAATCTTGAATAGGGTCGAAGTATTTCTCTAAGAGCTTTTCTTCATTTCCATATGAGTAGGTCAAGAAACTATGGATGTTGTTAATGCAACGTAATTCCTTAAGTTCTACCAACTCTGCATCCGTTGCTTCACCACGATATTTCTTTTTAAAAAGAACCACATCACGCGCGTGAAGGCGTTCCATTCTTTTATTTTTGATATACATAATTCTCCTCCTTTTAATCAACCAGTTCCATCTCTTCACGGAAAGAGTAGTAATCTGATTTACCTACAATAATGTGGTCTAAGAAATCAATACCTAGATCCTTACATGCTCTCCTCAATTTGTCTGTAAAGGCCACATCATTACGACTAGGGTAAGTCTCTCCAGACGGATGATTGTGTGTAACAACTAATGAAGTTGCCATGTATTTCACTCCATAATGAAGTATCTCACGAGGCTCTGCTACACTTCTCCTGACACTTCCTTTGAAGATGACTTTTTCCGCAATGATACGGTTTTGAGTATCCAGATAAATTGCTACCAGGTGTTCCTGGTTGAGTTCCCCATAAGTAGCCACCAAACGTTTAGCCATCTGTTGACTTGACATTATTGGGTCCGTTTTCTCTGGTATATCTTTCGAACGAACACATAAGAGTTCAATTAAAGAAGCAACAGAATAGGCCATTTGTTTTGATAAACCAAAATGCTGCAATTCCTCAAGACTAATATTCTTTAAGGAGTTCATATCACTCTTAAACTCGTCATATAGAGCTTTGATTTGCTCGTTAGATAAACCAAGTGCTTTAAAAGCACGGTCGAATAATTGACGATTAGTTAGTTCGTTCGGGCGTTTTACTACTCTTTTATTTTTTACGGTATACATATTTTTCCTCCTACTACTAATTAAATAGTTCCATTTGAACATCACCATTTGGATAAACCAAAGGATGAGGTTCACTAATAAACGCTTCTTGTCGTTTGAGCTCTTCGGCTTTGACCTGAACCTGAACATAATTTTCCAGGTGTTGTATCCAAAATTCATCTGAGAGTTGATTGAGGTTTTGAAAACCACCCTCAAACCCTTGTCTGCGTGCCTCTTGAACAACATGAGTCAAAGCCCTAAATAGCCCAGATTGCTCTAAAATCCACTCGAAGACTAATTCCTCATGTTCCATTTTCACCCAACGGATAATAATGGGAACCGCAGCTTCAAAGCAAATTGGCAACATTGAAACATCTTTAATGCAGTTACAACGTAACTGTTCTAAATAAGATTTCATCAATTTTCCTCCTCAATGTCGGATCCACTGACAGAACTCAAGCACTGTAAACGGAATAATCAACAAGACAATTATTATTGTCCTAAAAACGAACTTATTCCTTAAACATTCCCGAATAATGACAAACCCTATCAAGAAAGCAATAAGGTACAAAAAGCCGTAACTCACTGGACCTTCAATAAAGGCATAAAAGCCTTGTTGTTGGATAGTGTAATCCATACATATTCCTCCTTTATTACCTAAAAAATAAAAGATAACCCTTATGAGTTATCTTCACAAACTAGAACAAGAAATAAGGTGCGATGTCCTTAAATTCCTCAACATTCATCATACTGACTACCTCGTCAACAATTAGGGTTTGCACCATGACATCGGGCGTATCTGGAGAGACAACGCCCATAGTCGCAATGTTGCGCGTGGCATTGATAATGAAATAAGAATCAATCTTGTCCATAATAGCATCCATATAGCCTACACCAAGAGCACCTTCCTCCTCGACAATAGCTTTTAACATAGCTATTCCCTTATCTGTCTTAATAAGGTCACGAGTGCGTAGTCCTCTATCATAGGCCATTTGTACAAGTGTTTGTGTAATCATAATTTTCCTCCTAAAACAACAAAAAGGGACCCAAAAAAGAGTTCCCTTATCTTATTTACCTTATTTGATATTTTTACAATTCACAAAGCGAACTGACTTATTGGCATTATCAGATAAGATGAAGTCATCTAATCCTTTACCAACATTCCACTTCATGAAATATGGTTCAACTTTGCCTTTTTTGAGGCCCAAGAGCATGTTTTTGGCATAATCTTTGACATAGTTATTTGTCACATAATCTTGATCATAAGCAACAAATGCACTTTCAAAATGGCACCCTACTGCAACATTGGTCGCCTTCTTCCAAACAGAGACACCAGGCACAGATAAAATGAGTCCTGGTTCCATTTGGTAGAAAGCTTTTCGGTCTTTGTTGTAACTAGCGATGATGTCACCTTTAAGAAGACCTTCGGTAATTACAACAGCCTTTTTATCAACCAATTCAACAAGGTTAGTCAAACCTTTACCATCTTTATCAAAACGAGCTTGTGACAAAATCTCATCCGAAAAAGCAAAATGAACCTTCGGTGTAGCTTTTGTCCCATTGACACGGTTTCGAGAAGACAAGTGGATGTACTTAGCCCCCATTTTAGCTTTAAAAACTAATCCAAGGTCAACAATCTCAACAACTTCCCCCTCTGGACAATAACCAGAGCGAAGTGCTTTGTTAATGTCACCACTTCGTCCATAGACAGTGTAGGCAATACCTAAATCCTCCTTATGGCAAACTACTCTGTATTTCTCGCAGCCTTCCATGACTTCAACAGAAATAGTCCGGTCTTTATCATGGACACGCACTTGCATGCCAACAATCTGACCATACCCATTGCGACAAGGAATCAAAACTCCTGGTTTAGTTTCAAAAATGGGAGCTCCATATTTTTCATAGAAACCAGGAACACCTTTCCAGGCATCACGAGCTAGGCCGTTAGCTTCAAACAAATCCTCCCAGATGGTTTTGATAGAAATAATCTCACCATCTTCATTTGTTTCATAAGAGACACCTTGTTTCCCTGCTTGGGTTGATGAAGTGTATCCTCGAAGGAGCATTTGTTGTTTGGTTAGGCCACGTTCTGCCGCCATACGCTCATAGTCTTTAACAGTCAAGCCAAAGGCTTTAATCACAAGACTATAAACTGCATGTAGTTGATGTGCTGGAGCTTCTGGCAAGCTCTCAATTTCCTCAGAAACCACATTAAAATGTTTAGCTTCGTCTGTCAGTGGGTGACGATAACCAAAGCTTGTTGGTTCTTGACCTGCGATTGGTGTCCGCATGCAATAAGCTACGGTTTGATCTTCTGACAAGACACACCAGTCGCTCTTCCCACAAATAGGACAACGCTCAGGACCATTGTTGAATCTAAGGTAGATTTTCCCATTCCTTGCCTTATATTCTTTCATTGACATAATTTTCCTCCTTTTTATCACCTCCCTCACTACTGTATGAGAGAGTTAGCAACCAACTTCAATAGTCGGCCAAATCTTTCTAAAATACTCCTGTTCTGGAATGTTACCTCCGAAGCTCCACCTCAAGAAACTACCTGTACCTGTGTCGTCATAAAACAACTCCCAAGAATCAGCATACAGTTCCATGTATGCTTGTAATTCCTTTAAATCGGAACTCACAGGATAGTCGAGTGTTTTTTCTTCACCCTCTTCTATCCAGACTGGCTTCCAAACATGAGCAGATGCCACAAATACATATTTGTCAGCGAATTTCATAGTTTTCCTCCTTCATTCCATGGTAGCCATCTCAGGCCACAAGTTTAACAAGGGTAATAACCCTTTATTACCAATAAGAAAAGACCTAAAGCAGCACAACGCCCCTATAAGTCTTCTCTGTCATATAGACACCACGTCAATCGAAACAACTTCAATTTCAATGGCTCGTTAGACACATTAAACACAAAAAAGGCACAAGAAAAAGACCTGGTAATTTTCAACTAACTTGGTTAGTTGATCCTTTCCTTACAGCTTCATATCTTGCTGCATCTTCTTCTTGCACCTTACTGTGCGATTTAACTAGCACCTTAGAATAAACCATTCTAAAGTTTTTTGTCTAACTCAATTATATACTATCAATCTTGACAAAAACTGATAATACTCAATGGCGTACAAAAATTAGTTTAAAATTTCTGTCAGTATAAACGACTTCTCTGTAATAACACTATCACAACCTAATATACTGTTTAGG